>Ga0187893_10003226_pt1 | contig 33607 bp, 24 predicted proteins | sample MA1701074metaG_FD_139574 | JGI IMG/M metagenome (GOLD analysis project Ga0187893, IMG submission 139574) | White microbial mat communities from a basaltic lava cave in the Kipuka Kanohina Cave System on the Island of Hawaii, USA - MA170107-4 metaG ...
AGCAGCCTGCAGCATGCGTGAGTCCACCCAGGTAGGCCGGTGGATGGCATTGGTGATTGCGATGATTTCAGATCGGCCCTTCACACCTTTCCACATTTTGTTGGCTGTGACACCATGCAGCTGTGCTACTGCATTGGATTTTCGGGAAAGCCGCAGAGCACCGACGGTCATGTTGAAAGGTGATCCGCCCAATGCCGCCAGTTTCTTCGCGTCGAAAACACCGTTGCCTGCGCCCATGTAGAGCAGGCGCGGAATATAGTGCGACTCGTTGCCCTGTACCACCGGTGTATGCGTGGTAAATACAATCTGCTCGCGTGTTGCGTTCAACGCCCTGGCGTAGGGCATGCCCTTCTTCACCTTTTCGCGCACAAGTTCAAAGCCGGCGAACAACGCGTGGCCCTCGTTGAAGTGGTAAACATCCGTCTTGATGCCCAATGCCCGCAGCGCCCTTACCCCTCCGATACCCAGCACCATCTCCTGTGCAATTCGCTCCTCACCAAACCAGCCATACAGCTGCCCCGTGATCCAGCCATCTTCGTTGCCAGGAACATCTGTATCCAACAAATAGAGGGGTACAGTGCCGTGGGATTCATCGAGCCAGATCTTGCACTTCACATTCCGCCCCCGAATCTCCACGCTGACGGTTTTGCCGGTGTCTTTCAAAAAGGGGTACTTGTAAATGGGAAAGGTGTCAATGACCTTATCCTTACTGCCGATCATCTGATCACCATAGCCCTGCTTCCATTTTATCCCTATCCCCACCATTGGGAACCCGTGGTCCTTCGCCCCTTTCATGTAGTCGCCTGCCAGGATGCCAAGACCGCCGGCATAGAGTTTCACGTCCGACTGAAGGGCGTACTCCATGCAGAAGTAGGCGACACGGGGAAGGGTGTTTGATTTCTTTGCCATTAAGACTTTGGAATTCTAACGGTAAAACTAGTGAATTCCGCTTCCCGGCAAAGAGTCGGGCCTTCGAGATACGCTTCGGCAGGCAGGATGATGGTTTGCCGTCTATTGGTGCAAGTACCTCGTTTCCCTCGGCAAAGTCTGAGCGCGCCGAAAATCCCTTTGATCCTTACTGAGCGAGACGAAGCATTACCACGTCGACCGGTTACTTCGTTATGGAGAGCGGAGCCGAGCCATGCACGATGCCGAAAGGTCAATCCTCTTTCAATGTCTCCGCCGGGTTTACCAAAGCGGACTTAATCGCGTGGTAGCTGATGGTAACGGCCGTAAACACCGCGATGATGATGCCGGCGAACAGGAACGGTTTGGGTCCGGGTGAAATCCGGAAGGCAAACGTCTGAAGCCACTCTCCTGTGAGGTACCAGGCCAGTGGGGCTCCCAGCAAGAGCGCGATAAACACGAGCATCGCAAAGTCCCGCGAAAGGAGTCGAACAATGCCCATTACGGATGCACCAAGAACCTTGCGAATGCTGATTTCCTTAGTGCGCTGGTTAGCAGTGTATGCCGTTAATCCGAAAAGTCCGACGCAGGCCACAATGATGGCAATGAAAGTGAAGGTTGTCAGCAGGCTTCCCGAAGCTTGTTCAGCGGAATAGAGTTTATCCAGGCGGCTGTCCAGAAATGAATAGTTGAAAGGCACATTGGGAACCACTTCCTTGTACACACTGTGCATACCTGCAATGGCGTCAGCTCGCTTGGCTGACTCAACACGTGCCACGAGCATGCTTTGGAATGAATATGAACTCTCCGTGCTCATGATGATCAGCGGTGATACCTCCAAATGGAGGCTCTCATAGTTGTAGTCTTCCACAACACCTACAATGGTATAGGTGATTGGTGTTGTAGGATTGGCATTGTTGATCAACGAGGATCCAACAGGAGTTTTAAGGCCGAGTGCTTTCACAGCTTTTTGGTTAACCACTATCGAAAGCGAGTCGTTATAATCCGGGCTGAAAACTCGCCCATCAACAACGCGGATACCCATCGACTCAAAGTAGCTATCATCGGCATTAAAGCCCTTGGGTGTGAAGGCTTCTTCTGAGCCCGGCTGCTTGAAGATAATGCCATAGTAGTAGCCGCCAGGCACAGTACTGCCGGAGCCCACGGAAGTAACACCAGGAACAGCAAGCAGCCGATCCTGAAGTGCCGCAGATTCCATTCTGTTGCTGTTGTGCTCAATTACTACGAGGTCTTCTTTGGCAAAGCCCAGTGATTTGCTGTCCATGAAAGCAAGTTGATCGAACACAACGAGCGTGGCCGATATCAACACCACGGAAATGGTGAACTGAAATACTACGAGGCCGTTACGAAGGAGGTTTCCTGTTCTTGACGAGTGAAATTTTCCTTTCAGCATCGATACCGGTTTGAGCGCGGAGATATAGAAGGCAGGATATAACCCGGAAGCGACGCCCAGCACTATTGTTGCACCACCCAGTGCAATGATAGCCCAGGTGTTGGTGAAGAGCCCAAGGCTTTTCTGGTATGTTGCGTTGAAGTATCCAAGCATGGCCTGCACTTCAACAGCTGCAACCAGCATGCTGATGAGGCTGATAATCACGGCTTCTGCAAGAAACTGAGCCACCAGCTGCCGGCGCAGCGAGCCCAGCACTTTCCTGACGCCTACTTCTCGGGCGCGCTCCGAAGAACGCGCCGTGGCCAGGTTTACAAAGTTGATGCCCGCAATTACAAGTATCAAAACACAGATAAAGATCAGGGCATTTACAGCCGTGCTGCTTCCATTTGCTTTGATTTCGTTTAGCCGGTGTGACTTGAGGTAGATATCGGCAATTGGCTGGAGCAGGAAGGTGTACCCATTACCGTCGGCGGTGTATTTCTTGTAGGATACACCCAGGTCGCGCTCAATCTGGCCCGCCACGTACTTCTCAACAACGGGCGGCATCTTGTCTTCCACTGTCTTTGGGCTTGTACCCTTCGCCAGGCGAACGTACGTGTATGTTCCGGCGATGTAAAAGTTCGCCTCCCTGACGAAGTCAATCCCGGTGGCCGGAGTCAGAGCGTCAAACTTCATGTGGGAGTTAGCCGGCACATCCTCAATCACCGCAACAACTTCGAGGTCATTGTTGAATATCTTCAAAGACTTGCCGATTGGATCATCATCGCCAAAGTACTTTCGTGCGGTAGATTCGGTCAGGACGATAGTGGCACCATGCTTGAGTGCCCGCCCGGCGTCTCCTTTCAGGAATCTGAATGGAAAAAGCTCGAAGAAATTGGAATCGGCTGAAAAGAAAAAGTTCTCAGAGAAGACATTATCGCCATACCGGACATTTGTACTGAAATTGGGGAAGCCCACAAGGCGCGTGCTGACTTCGACTTCGGGTATTTCTTCGGCGAGTATCGTCGCATAGCCTGACGGGATCATTGCAAAGTGCGCCAACCGGTCGGGGTACTTGCGCTCCTCAACCATCCTGTAAATTCGATCGTGCTCAGGGACAAACTTGTCATAAGAAAATTCCTCCTGCACATACAGAAAGATGATGAGCGATGAGGCCACCCCAACCGAGAGTCCAATGACGTTAATGGCCGTGAAAACCCGCTTCCTCATCAGGTTGCGGAAGGCGATGGTGAGGTAGTTGAAGAGCATGTAAATCGGGTAAGCTTAAAGCACAGCCATTATTGTACCACCGTCGGAGAAGTGTTCAGAATTGTAATTCAAAGCAGTCTCCTCTGTCCGGTCAGGGACAAGGGTGTCCGAAATCAGGACAATCCATGCAACAGTCGATAGTTGAGGGTCCGCTATGGAACCAGTCGGATGTTGCAACTCTGCAGTTGGAAAAAACCGTTCCTGCTGTCGCTCCAGATCGCTTGAAACGTCCCGTCTGCGCGAGCAGTCAACCCAAGATAGTGACCGCCCCCTGGAAATTTGTTGGCAACATCACCATTCCTTTGTGTTCGTGGGTTGCTGCCTTTTGGCGCAAGACGAACTGGCCGCACAAAGCTTACGCCTCCATCGAGACTCGCCGTGAAATACACTTCATTGTTGTCCTGCTGGTTTACCCATGAGATGGCAAGGACACCGCCAAAATTGATGGCTGCGCTCGGAACTAATGCGTTTCGGTCTTCTGACGATTCAAGTAAATCTACTCGTACTTCTTTTTCCCATATAGTCCCTGCGTCCACGGATCGGTTTACTACGAGGCCCGAATTTCCCAGGCCACGTACATAGTAAACGTGATCACGAAAAGCTGACTTGCCGCCCTCGTCGACAACCAACCTGGCGTACCCTCTTTGACCATCAGTTCGGGTTGTGATATTCACCTTCGTAGAAAGCTTGTGAGTCTCAGGATCATAGATCTGAACCCATGCCCCATCACGGGATGTGTATGGTACAATGACTTTTCCGTCACGGCGAATTGCTGGTTCACAGAAGTTCAGGCGCTCGCCCTTTCCATCTATTGCAGCCAGCTCAACAAAGTCTCCGGCTTTCGCGCTGGAATACAACACCACATCTGCACCCTCACTTTCACGGAAGCGCACCGTCGCGAAGTAAAAGATGCCAGCACCTGGTGCAAGCTTCGTACCATCGTACATTCCAGGTAAAGTCTGCACGCTGGATTCCCAGCTGGCGCCGCCGTCAGTCGAAGTAAAGAACTGTATGGGGTATTGATCCTGGAAACTTCCCTTGGTTCCTATCCAGCTCATAACGGCTGCTCCATTCTCAGCGATGGCCGTCCAGGGATCATAGCCCCACCAATCATGCACGGTTTCTTTCCACGATGCTCCCCCGTTTGATGATACAAAACTTGTCAGGCGGCAGCTCTCGTATGGCCGGTTAATATCAGTTACGACCATGGCCGCTGCTAGCAAATGGTCGTTGTTTCCAGGGTGTGCGCTGATGTGAGGTTCGACGAGAGGCAGCGTGTTGAACCTTGAAGCAAGCGCAACGTTAGGTCCCGCAATTGCCTGATGCTGGACATCAAGGCGCGCCTGCCTGAGTTGCTGTGCATTGCATCCGCCCGGTAATACAGCAGCAAGAATCGCCAATCTGAAAAAGCTCCGCTTCATTTACTTCCGTTTAGTTTTTCTGAGACACGCAGAATAAAGTCAAGCTTGGCATCGCTCTGTCTGCGTCCGCTGACGGTAAGCGTCCATAGCGACTCCCCATCACCATGAAATATCCAGGTATTATTCAGGCCCCTGCCGGATACTTTTCGAAAAGATGAGTTGGAAGCCATGTTGTGATCAATCAACCGGGCCAGATCATTGTCTGGCAGTTCAAACCTGACCCGGATCCTCGCCTCATAGTTCTTTCGGTCGCCGCGGAGGGAAACAAGGCTGTCGGTGAAGAGTGAAAATGCCTGCAAGGGATGATTGAGGTATTTGTCTGCCAACTGCGCGCGTACAAAAGTGCCCTCTGGTTCCCAGTTGTACTCCATTTGGTTTGCTACCTGGCGTGCCCTGCCCTCGCCATACAGCCGTCTCACCAGGTGAAACGCTGCATCAATACCTGATGTCAGCCCGGCGGAAGTGACAATGCGGCCGTTGTCAACAAATCTGCGGTCGTCAACTACCCGGGTTTTTGGCGCATCCACCTTCAATTGGGGGATCAGGCTGGCAAATGTCGTAGCTGAGAGACCGTCGAGCTGTCCGCTACTGGCAAGAAAGAATGCCCCACTGCAAACTGACAAGATGGTTGGGGAGTGAAGGCTTGCCACCCAGGCTACAATCTCCTTATCCTGTTCACTTTCTGCCGGTCCACCGCCCGGCACTACGATGATATCGGCTCCAGGGAAATTCGCAAACGAGTAGTCAGCCTGAATAGTGAGGCCGCCTGCCGCACGAACCATTCCGCCCGTCTTTGCAACTGTTCTGATGCGCATATGGGCGTAGCCGAATACAGAATACGGCCCGGACAGGTCCATCACATCCACGCCAGGATAGATGAGGATCGCTACCGTGGGAGAGCGGTGAGTGACAGCAGGGAATTGCAGGACCTTGAACGTCGCAACATAAGGCATCTGACATTTTTCACATACACCGGGAGAATCGGCAAATGTTCCGTCGCAAGAGCCGTCAAGGCACGGAGGACAAGTATACACGATGCGGGATTGACCAGCCAGTTTACCGGTGCATAGCGAGGTCAGGATCAAAAAAACAATGATGGACTTCATTCGTGAGGCATTTGCATTGACCACAAACCTAACCTGGTTGTGAACGCCTGAATTGTACGTGGTTGCTCACCTCTCGGGGCGGCATCTACAGGATTGCCTTCCTGTAGAGCCCCGGAGACCAGCCTGTGACGGCCCTGAAGCTGCGGATGAAGTGACTTTGGTCATAGAATCCGGTTGCCAATGCGATCTCCGTCAGTGAATCATCTGAGCGCATAAGTTCCTTGGATCTCTCAACGCGGTAATTCCGCAGGAACTCGAATGGGGTTTGCCCACAGGATCGCTTGAAAAGGCGAATGAGATAGTATGGAGAAACTTGTGCAGCCTCACTGATCTGGCTCAGCGAGATATCGTTGTTTGCATAGTGTTCTGAAATGAACCTGGCCACACGACTTACCACCGCACTTTCCTTTTTGCCTGGAGGCTTCAATGGGGGCCCTCCTGCTTCGCGTGCAAGCGCAGAAAAAAACCCGCACAACATTGAATCATTCTCAAGCGCATCGTTGACTCCGGTGATGCATCGAAATAATTCATTGAATGATAAGATCAACTCCGGATTGGTGAATAGGTGAGCGCTGAATTTGAAGCCTCCATTTAATTGGATATGAAATTTTGCGGCGATGCTGTTCAATGCATGGCAATCCGGATAGATTGCATCATACACCAGCTTTTTGCCTTCCCAGGAACTGCCTGTGTGCACGGTTCCTGGTTGGAGAATGAGCATGCTTGATTTATCGATTGCATAGGCAGATCGGTCTTTTTGACCCAGGTTTATCCCTGAGCGCACGTTCATGATCACCCAGTGATGGTGGAAGTGGGGCTCAAACTCATGGTTGCTGTATTCAACCCGTGAAAACGGAATACCCGAAATGTTTCCAACCGACGCCTTAACCCCTGCAGAATGGTGCTCCATCCGGATGGATTAACGGGTATTCGGTTATGGGGTTGTGTGATACCAGGTGAATCGTCGATTGTACATGAAGATTGCCATGGACTTTCCACTAGCGAGCATACACTGCTCCAATCCCGGCCTCCCAGAGTTTCTTGACATAGGCTGTTAATTCCGCATCCATGATCGCCTTGCTCCGGGTTTCCAGCTCCGCCCACTGCTTTTCCAGTTCGGCCCTTCTATCGCGACTCGATTTGTTAACCCGGGGAATGTCACTTTCGGTCTGGTTGATCATAAACAAATAGTTGGCCGTGAATTTGTTCTCAAAATTGTCTACGTCGTCATATGCTTTGGCCTTGCGCTGGACCATGTCGCCGTCCCAGGCGGTCATTTTCTTAACAAGCGCCTCACCCTCCTTCTTCAACGCAGCGAACTTTACCTGGTCGCCCATCTCCTTGATTACAGCGTCGAGTTGCGTGCGAGCTTTCTGCATCTTGTTCACTGTGTTATGCATGCCAGTAAGGTTCTGTTCAACTTCCGACATAAACTTGTGATACTCATCGTACTGGGCAGTAGTTGTCGGGTAGTTCGGATTGGGCAAGATATTGAACTCGGCCTTACTCTCCTTGTCGCCATACCTGATCGACAAGGAATAACTTCCTGGAATTGCCTTGTGCCCGCGGTAACCTGCTTCGATGTATGTCTGCGGTGCACCAGGCATGATCGGGTAACGCATGTCCCATACATGGCGATTCAGACCTTTCACCTTGGCAAGTACGGGATTGGACGGCGGTCCACCATCGTACCCCTGATATTCGGCATCAGGCTTCGAAGTATAAGTTCTCACTATGCCGTTGGCAGCGTCCCTGATCTCCATCGTCACATGAACTGAATCGGGAAGCTTGGGCAAGTGGTAATAGATCACAACACCATTGGCAGGGTTCACACCCTCAAACTCAATGGCTCCCTTGAAATGCTCGATGTTGGGACTGCTCATTTGGCTTCCCCAGTTGCCCAGGTATGCGTCTTCGGGTTTGTACACCTTGAATGATTCATCCGCAGGATTTGCCTGTCGGACGAGCCCGAGGTCATCCAGGATCCAGAAAGAACGGCCCATGGTAGCCACAACCAGGTCATTGTTCTTGATGAGCAGGTCCGTTACTGGTACAACCGGAAAATTCAGTTGAAAGGGAAGCCAGGACGTGCCGCTGTTATAAGAAATGTACATGCCCAGTTCCGTGCCGGCAAATAACAACCCTTTTCTGACAGGGTCTTCCCGTACAACGCGCGTGTATGCACCGTAAGGTATTCCCTTGCTGATGTTTACCCACGTCTTTCCGTAGTCTGCAGTTTTGTAAATACCAGGTGCGAAGTCGTTGAATTTGTATCGGGTCGTTGCGATGTAAACTGTAGCCGGGTCATGTGGTGAGATTTCAATGGCATTTACAAGACATTCAGGCAGTGTTTTGAACATGTTGTTCCAGGTCTTGCCGCCATCGCGGGTGAGGCTCACGACGCCGTCATCGCTGCCGGTCCAAAACACACCCTTTTCAGTCTGAGACTCAATAACATAAGCCAGGGTACCATAGTTCTCCGCGCCTACAGCTTCGTTGGTATACGGTCCTCCGCCTTTGCCCTGCTTTTCCTTTTCATTCCTTGTCAGGTCAGGAGAAACTTCTTCCCATGTTACACCCTTGTCACGCGTACGCAACAGCATCTGCGCACCATGGTAGTACGTACCTGGTTCGTGCTTCGACCAGATGATCGGGGCATTCCAGTTGAAACGGTACTTCATGTCTTTTGTCTCTCTGCCGAGATACTGGATCGGTGCGGCCATGATAGCAGTTCCAGCTTCTGCTTTATGATTCATCAATTCAATTGTGCCGAGGTAGCTTCCACCCATTACTTCGTTGGGATCATCCGGATCAAAAGCGAGGAAGGCACTTTCGCCCCCGGCTGTATAGGTCCATTGATCGCGGCCAATGCTGTAGCGACCCATGGCCATACTTGAAATCCTGAGCGTAGAGTTATCCTGCTGCCCGGCATAGAGCCGGTAAGGGAAATGATTGTCTGCAATGACCCGATACAGCTGCGCGGTTGGCATGTTGTCCTGGGCGGAGAACGAATCACCGTTGTTGAATGTGATTCCCACCCCGCCGTCGTCAACAATTACGAAATTCTTGTTGTTCGCGGGGTTGATCCAGAGATCGTGATAGTCGCCGTGAGGGCCGTTGATGTTTTCCCACGATTTGCCGCCGTCAATGGAGCGCAGTGCTGGCGCGCTCATCACATAAACAACGTTCTCATTCTGCGGATCGGCAAAGACTTCAATGTAGTACCAGGCCCGTTGCACCACCCGATGGTCACTGCTCACCTTTGACCAGTTCTTGCCAGCGTTCCCGGAGAAAAACAGTCCCCCTTGCTCCTTCTCCGTGTCGCTTTCCACCAGAGCATAGACTTTATCCGGGTTGGCGCGGCTAACGGAGATGGCAAGTTTGCCAAGCTCCTTTGGCAGCCCGGTATTGATCTTCTCCCAGGTTTCGCCACCGTCGCTGCTCTTGTAAAGGCCGCTGCCGGGGCCGCCGCTGATCACTTTCCAGGGTAGCCGCTGGTGGTGCCACATGGCGGCATACAAGACCTGCGGATTATGCATGTCCATTGAGAGATCTGAGCAGCCTGTGAGGTCATTGACAAAGAGAACTTTTTTCCATGTGTTTCCCCCGTCGGTTGACTTGTAGATGCCGCGGTCCTGCGTGGGTGCGTTGATGGCGCCCTGTGCCGCGACATAAACGATGTTGGGGTCCTTTGGGTGGATAACAATTCGGGCTATCTGTTGCGTCTTGTCCAGTCCGATTTTTTTCCAGGTTTTGCCCGCATTGTAAGACTTGTAAACGCCATCGCCGTAGCTGGTCATGACGCCGCGGGGGGCGTGTTCACCCATGCCAACGAAAACGATATTGGGGTCAGACTCCGAGACTGCTACGGCCCCAACGGAACCCGTCTTGAAGAATCCATCGGAGATGTTTGTCCAGGTAATCCCCGCGTCCCGTGTCTTCCACATGCCACCGCCGGTTGTTCCCATGTAGTAGGTCAGCGGGTCGCCAGTGACTCCTGCGCCGCAATTTGAGCGCCCACCGCGGAATGGGCCGATGCTGCGGTATTTGACTTGCTTGAAAACGGAGTCGAGGTTCTGACCATAGAGAGAGGAAGATATCAGGAGCGCGATGATCAGGATATTTTTCATACGGGGACAATTTTGTGGGGCATCAATATAACAATAAAGAGAGGTGCAATAACCGCAAAATGTAAAATGTAAAACCGCTGAATGTAAAAGGAAGGATCATTCTCTTTTGCATTTCCCATTTATCGTTTTACATTTTGCGGTTATGTACGATTCAGCGAGATCATTATTGCGGGCCTTGGTACTGGCCATCACCGTTTCAGGAATTGCATATGCCCAGCAAATTTCTGGAAACCCCGTCTTCAAGGGCTGGTACGCTGATCCTGAAGCCGCGATCTTCGGCGGCAAGTACTGGATTTTCCCCACGTATTCTGCCAGGTACAACGAACAGGTTTTCTTCGATGCGTTCTCTTCCTCCGACCTTGTTACCTGGACGAAACATGAGCATGTCCTCGACACCTCCCGGGTGAAATGGGCACGACGGGCAATGTGGGCGCCTGCAGTTGTGGAAAAGGATGGTAAGTACTTCCTGTTCTTCAGCGCCAACGACATTCAAAGCGACAACGAACGCGGCGGCATAGGCGTCGCTTTTTCGGAGAGACCTGATGGACCTTTTTCAGACTACCTGGGAAAGCCGCTTGTAGACAAATTCCATAACGGTGCACAACCCATCGATCAGTGCGTATTCCAGGACGGAAATGAGTGGTACCTGATTTACGGCGGCTGGAAACATTGCAACATCGCAAAGCTCAAGTCTGACTTTACCGGATTCATTCCATATGATGATGGGTCAACTTTTAAAGAAATTACTCCTGCCAACTATGTAGAGGGTCCCATCATGTTCAGTAGAAAGGGATCCTACTACTTCATGTGGTCGGAAGGCGGATGGACGGGACCGGACTACAGCGTCGCATACGCCGTTGCTGATTCACCTTTCGGTCCATTCCAGCGCGTAGGAAAGATTCTTCAGCAAAATCCAGCTGTTGCTACTGGCGCCGGGCATCATTCCGTAATCAATGTACCTGGGACGGAAGACTGGTACATTGTTTACCACCGCAGACCGCCTGGAGAAACAGACAGGAATGCAAGAGTGGTATGCATCGACAGGATGAAGTTTGACAAGACCGGTTTGATCGAGCCGGTGGTGATCACATTTGAAGGCGCTAAACTAAAGGCTAAAAACTAAAGGCTAAAAACTAAAGGCTAAAAACTAAAGGCTAAAAACTAAAGGCTAAAAACTAAAGGCTAAAAACTAAAGGCTAAAAACTAAAGGCTGAAGGCTAAAGGCGAGCTGGCTATTTTGAGAAACGCTTGTATCCGAACTTCACCTCCTTCTCCTCGCCCTTTTTCCCGATCATCACATAAACCGTAAGGTCATTGTCACCGGTCCGTTCGAAGGTCATGCCGTCGAAGTATGCGCGATTGCCATCGATTTTCACAAGCGGAAAGTCAATGGTCTTGTCCTTTTCCTCCCAACCTTTCAGATCGCCGTGGAAGTGCTTCAGGCGCAGCATCAGGGTGCCGGTTTCCTCTGTGATAGCCACAATCTCGTAGAACACTACCTTGTTTTCTTTCACGAGTTTGAAGGAGCACATCATCGAGCCGCCCAACGGTGGGGACCAGATCTCTTCAGTAATGCCGCCAAGCGCTTCACCACGCCAGTGTCCGGCAAGCCATTCCATTTGTTTCAATGTTGCCGGCGGCGATGTTACTGTCCCCTGCGTCATCGCGTTGGTGCTCTGAGCACATACTGGCAACGTCATTGATACAACGAGCACAGCCGTAAGAAAGCTTGTTTTCATTTGTAGTCTCAGTGGATTGCTGCTGGATTTTAGCTCCGGCTGCAGACTGATTGCAGATCGTAGCTATTTTCTCGTTCCAAGATAAGGCTCCTGACTTCCAGCTCCTAGCCTCAAGCTGGGAATGACTGGCAGCCAGAAGCTCGCAGCTATTTGTTTGGTCATATCTTTGTCGTCACAATGAAGGATTTTAAGAAGTACTATACATTGCCTGCCCCACCGGAAACGGTCTACCTGGCATTGACCAACCCGCTTACCATACAGTTGTGGAGCGGTGAGCCCGCTATGATGTCGACTGAGCCAGGCTCGGAATTCTCGCTTTGGGATGGAAGCATAGCAGGGAAGAACCTGGAATTTGAAACCGGAAAGAAGATCGTGCAGCAATGGTACTTCGGCGACCAGCGCGAACCGTCAGTGGTGACAATCAAGCTTCATGCCTCCGGTGAGGGTACATCCGCAGAGTTGCGTCATACCAACATCCCGGACGAGGCATATGCCGATATCGTTGAGGGGTGGAATGGCGCCTATTTCGGTGCTTTGGAGGAATTCTACCGGGAATGAAATAAGTGATTGAACCTGGTGGTGAGACAATGCTCCCCACCTTTTTCTCGCCAAAATCAGAACAGTTACTCTCCAGGTTGGCGCGTTCAAAACCCAACATCCTGATAGCCCACACACGGTATCCATCTTTATCTCCTTCCGCGTTGGATATTGGATTGTTCGAATGTTCTTCGGATGAAGAATGGCTCACACCCATAAGAAATAATGGCCAGACAAAGGGTTTTGGACTAAATTTGGGTTCGATTTGTTCTGCGGATTGGCACCAAAGTTGAAGTACCTGGTTTTGTGAAGACCGCGCTAACCCTCCTGGCCCTGACGCTTTCGTCTGTGGCATTCTGCCAGGTAGATGACATTAGAGGTGCATCTGCAGCCAATACGCGGGCAACCGAGCAGAAATCTTCGTCAGGTTCAGAGTCATCCGGGAACTGCTTTTTGTGCGACGTTGTGATGTTCATCCCTCATTGGCAGGCGTACAAGCTGACTGAAGACAACAAGGTGCGGTATCCCAGCATGGTTTCACTGGAAGTTTTTGGTCAGGCTGGCTACAAGTCAAAGGATACCTATTTTGGCTGGCCGCGCATCAGGGGCAACTGGGGCTTGTTCTCGACGGATTTCCGTGTCAACTACATCTTCGAAAAGGATGATGCCGGCGGCGGCATCAAGCAAATCCAGACCAACGACTGGCAGATCGTTCAACTGAACATCACGACCAGCCGGGTGCTGACATTCCGCGTGGGTGCGGGCCTAATGACAGAAGTCTTCGACAACTTTCACCAGTACACCGAAGTCACCGTTGGCCTGGGGCTTCACGCGCCCGACCAGACCAGCATGTTTTACGCCGAGTATCGTGATGCGTTTAAATCAGGACTGGATGTGAAGGCGCGACTGGAGTTCAATGCACAATACATGCATCAGATCTTTCACTCGGGCGCACTGAAGGGCTACCTGACAGGAGGCGTTGTATATCAGAAGTACTACAGCCAGATTGATTTTTGGGCTGTGCAGGCTGGACTAGCGCTGAGGATATTTAAGGATAGGGAGCGATTCTGAAGATATCCTGCGCCAGAGAGCCAGCGTTTGAACAAGCCAGCGTCAAGACTGTTTTGGGCAACTGGCAGGTGGCACTTATTTCCAGAGATTGCCTACTCCGTCAGTGAGGCAACAGATTTTGGATTTTCAGCAGGCTTCGGTTCAGCTTTCTTTTCGGCCGGCAACCGTTGTCCGATCACCGTCTTGTGAATGCCGAACAGCCGGTATGCAAGCAACCGCCCCGCTTGATCCAGCTGCTCCTCTTCTACCAACAAGTCGCCGGTTTGAAGCACCCGCATGGCCGTTTCAACGCGGTAGCCGATGTAAACACCGTTCCCCTTCTTCCTGAAGGTCAGCGTAACCTGCGGCGCTTCCTCCTCACCATCCAGATCAAGATTGCAGTCTTCCAAATCATCAACAATGCCTTCAGCCGCTGATTCGTCTCCGGCAACACGAAGTCTGAAACTCATGGTATGTCCTGAAAATGGCACAAGCTGTGGAAACAGGAGGTACATCTGGCGGATATAGCGCCGGGCTTCGCTCCCACCCGAAGCTTCGGCAAGGCCTTCGTAAGTGCGAGCCATAAGCAGGACCTGATAGGGTTCCTCTCGCTCCGGATCGCGAAGCACCTGGTTGAAATACTCAATGGCCTTGTCATCCCTGCCTTCTGCGAGGTAAAGCTTTCCGAGGAAGTAGCGAAAGTATTTTTTCAGCCTTGGCCTCTTGTCGGTTTTCAGGAGGTCCTCATATATTTCAATGAAATACTCGTTGCCGAATCCTTCAATGACCGACCAAACCTCATCAAACGTAATGAGATTCTCCGGAGAAAAGACCGAGTAGATGACTTCCTGTCTTTCGGGATTTGCTGCCACCAGGGAGGCCAACACCATTTTGTGGTGCCGGATTTCAAGGGTGAATTTGACCCACCGATACCAGTTTACCGGGTTGAGCCAGAAATACCACTCCTGGTGTTCAAACCAGTATTCCTGCTTGAACTGCGACTGATTCAGGTAGTTTAGCGAAGCCACAGCAAGGTTGTATTGCTCCTGCCCCCAGGTTGTGCCAATGTGGAGTTCCTGAAAGCGTGTCGCCCGGTTTGTTTTGTCCTGGCTTTCAGCCGTCAGGCCAGAGTAATGCTTTGCTCTTGCCAAACCGATGTTGTGCCAGCCATAGCCCGGTGTACTGCCCTGTTCCGTGAGCACTTCGGTCAGTAATGTGTCTGCGCGGTCTGGAACGCCGCGGTAGATGGCCAGCGAGCCTCGCATGTAGTAGTACTCCTTGGTCGTTTTTTCCGGACTTTGCTCCCGCTCCTCCGCCTCCTGGAAGTACAGTTCGGCTTCGTCAAACACACCCATCGCCATCTTGAAGTTTGCGTAATTGTTGCTCGAGTATGTCCCGTTCTGGATCAGCAAGTCGTAGTATAGGTTGGCAGAGTCGATGTCCAGCAGGTAGTCATGGATCATCGCCTTGTAATGGTAGGTGCTGAGGTATTGCCTGTTGAGGAATGATGGGTCGTAGAGACCGTTATTTAAGGAGATATCTTTCCTCAGTTTCAAAATGGCTGAGTCCAGGCACTTGTTGGCGGCGGCCACATTCTCTTTCACGGAGTTCTTCAGGAATGAAAACCGTTTCGATGTATACATCCTGTTGCGGTGGAACATCCAGGCCATAGTATTGTATGCATCCAGGTTCGTCTCCACTTGCAGATTCCGGTCGCGTACGTGGCGAACCACTTCCATGGCCTTGTCCTGGAGCTCGACGTTCTGGTAACACCGGTTCAGAAAGTAGGTAATCAGCCCGTAATCGAAGTGGTAGCGGTAATTGGCGCTATAAACGGCGAAGTTGTTTGTTCGCGTTCGAAGCTGCTTGTCATAGTCGTGTTCAATACACCTTAGTGCTTTCTCCAGGGGTACCAGGGCCTTGCGGAATCCCAATTCGTCATTGGCCCGGAAGAACAGAAAGCCGCCCTCCAGCATGTAGCCGACGTGATACGTGCTGTCGCGCCTGATGAATCCACGCGCCTTCTTCAGCATCTTTTCGTCGAAGAACGAGGTTGCCCCTTCGTTGCGCTCACGGTCAATCTGATCCCGAACGCGACCTTGCCCATAGGCCGCGGCACTCGATAAGAGCAGAACGAAAGGTATGATCCGAATCATTTAGCGCTATTTGCCTTTCCTGATGCCCAGCTTGGCCAGGCGGTTTACTTCCGCGTCAGTAAGCTGCTGAAGCACTGTTCGGGCTGCGTCCTTATTGCGGAATATCATCCGGTGATGAAGTACAGGCTGAGCAAGTGATTTGACGTCATCTTCAATCACAAAATCACGTTGATTCACCAACGCCCACGCTTTCAGGCACTTAAGAAAGATAATTCCACCGCGAGTTGAGCATCCAAGGGCGACCTCAGCATGGTGGCGTGTGGCCTGGACAAGACGCACAATCCCGCGGATCAGCTCAGGGTGCACATGAACCTTCTCAGCTTCATTCTGAAGGTTAATGATATCCTGGTATGTCAGCACCTGCTTTACGGAATGCCTGGTGTCACCGATTTCCAGATAGTTGGAATAGATGTCGAACTCAACCTCTTCGCTCACGTACCCCATCGAGATCTTCATGAAAAACCTGTCCAACTGTGCAGCGGGTAACGGGTAAGTCCCCTCCATTTCAATGGGATTCTGGGTGGCAATGGTATAAAAGAAGGGATCAAGTTCGAACGTTGCGTCACCCGAAGAGATTTGATTCTCTGCCATGCACTCCAGCAGCGCGCTCTGCACCTTTGGAGATGCCCGGTTGATCTCATCGGCGAGCAGCACGTGTGTAAAAAGCGGACCGCGCTTGAAGACAAAGTCCTTCTTCGACTCATCGAAAATGTATGAGCCGATCAGGTCCATAGGCAGCAGGTCGGGGGTGAACTGAACGCGCTTGAATGACACACCGCCTCCGGTTCGATGGAATTCAGTGGCAGGCTCGGCAATGGATTGCGCGAGTGTTTTCGCCAGAACTGTCTTTCCGGCTCCGGGGTTGTCTTCCAGCAGGATATGACCGCGGGCGATCATGGCCGTGATGACAAACTTTATTTCCTGCGGTTTCCCGCGAATGATCCGTTCAATGTTTGACGTCAGTGTCTGGAGTTTGGAATTGCTCATAGGGTGGTAATTTCTTCAGGTTCAGTTGCGGCAGGTTGTTGAAAGTATCGAAGTGCGCGGGGCAAGTTGAAATAGTTTGCCAGGCTCCTGCCGATACCAGTTTTTCGCCTGATGGCCGGGCCAAGTTTTCGTTCAAACACATTTACCTGCTGCATGTCTTCAGGCCGCATCGGCTGCCCGGAGTATTTCAGCCGCAGGTATGTAATCATGAATGTTTCAAAGCCGGCAGCAAGCTCTGGATCGACCTTACCTTGTGCGTACTGCAGCGGCGTTTCAGTATCCCGCTCGATTCCGGCCATGTGCAGGCGATAAAGCGACAACCGATACACCTCGTCGGCGCGCGAGGAACCGCCGGAAAAGGCTGCCCGGATCATCCGATAGATCAAATACAGCAACGGAGCGAACAGGATAAGCAACAGGATTACACCTGCCCCTTTTGCTGCCATCAAGGCGATTTCTTCAAATGTGATCTTTTTCACTTTTTCCTCTGTCAAACCACCTCCACCTGCTTCCTGCTCCTTCTTCTCTTTCTCTTTTCCGTGAATGTGAATCTCGTCTGCAATGATCGGTGCCGGAAACGCTGCTACCTGGGCTTCTATCGGGATGCTCTTCCTGAACTCTGGCACCTGGCGCGCCTCGTCTTTGTATGAAACAATTATTATGGAATCGCCAGGCTGAATGACGCTCAGGGTCGTATCCTGTTTATTGTAAAGCACCCTGCACATGGAAATGTCAATGGTCCGGGTGACAGGTGATTTGAGCTGGTATGGTTTTTCATGGAAGAGCAGCGACTGAAAGGTGGCGTCGAGTCGCTTTGTTGCGCTGTCGATGGTTTCGGTTTTTGCATCAAGTACCAGCCAGGGATCGGGAGGCGGCAACGGCGGTGTTCCATCAGGTCGCGGCGCCGATTGCTGGTCCTCGTTGCCGATGGTCATGTCGAAATCGAGCCAGCCGTAGCCGGGGAAATAGACTTGTGTCCACGCATGTGCCTGGCTGGCATAGAACCAGTACCAGCCCTTGTTCTTGTCGCTGCGGTTGATGGTGGCGAACCCCGTTGTAAACCGAGCAGGGATGCCCAGCGCACGCAGCATGAACAGTGAGGCGCCGGCATAGTAAGTACAATACCCGGCATGTGTGCGAAACAGGAAGTCGTACAACATCTTCGAACTTGGTATGTTAGGGTCGTCCATACGCCCGGGCTTCAGCGTGTACCTGAAGATGCGCTTCCCGTTCTCGTTTCTACGAAGAAAGAAATCCCTTACAGCCAGCACCTTGTCCACCGGTGCGAGCTGCTTTGGAGCAAGGCTCAACGCAAGATTGCTGATGGAGTCGTAAATGCCTCCTGTTGGCTGACGTGTGTAGTACTCGTAAAACTCGGGGTCGGTTTCTCCGTAATCTTTTACTGAGCGTAGCTCTTCGTGCCGTTGCTCCTGGAAACCCTCCAGCATCGGGTTGGCCGAGACATTGTAAACAAAGTAGGCGTTGTTCAACTCAGATACGAAGGACTGTATCCTGTACGCTGACAAGAACTGCTTTTGAAAGTCCTTTTCAACAGGGATTGTCTGTATTGAAAAAACGTTCGCCGGACCCAGAACAGCATGTTTCCAGGCATCAGCAGAAAGATAGACCTGCCCGCCCACGATCTTCCTGAGCTTGTATGCCATAGCCTTTCGGATGATCGACGTGTCCATGAAGGAGTAATACATGGGCAACCCGGCAGGGTCAATGTCAAATTCATCCAGCGATGGCACATTCACGTCGCGCGTGAAGCTCTCTTTTACCGGATCATACCTTGTCAGGTAGTGATACACAAAGTACAAAGGCTTCGGGTCACCATTTTCGAAGAAGTTGTCAAGCTTGGCGCAGAACATCAGCCGGTCCGACTGGCTCATCCGCGTGTTCACCTTCATGGTATCCTTCAGACGGAAGCCGTCATCGTCGCGATCCATCAGGCCATAGCGGTCGTCGTAGTCATCTTTCTTGTCACCCGAACTTCCACCCTTATCTCCCTTTGCCCCTCGTGCCGCCAGTTCTCTTTCCACCGCCCTTACGCTTCCGCGCAGCAGCCTGTCAGTGATCACAAAGGCAAGGAGCACCACGAAAAGGAATCCAAGCAGGCGCAGACCGAGTCTGCCCGACCGCCTCCATGAAAGTTCTATTCGATCCTGGAGCAATGGTGAGAGAAAATACATGTAAAGCCCGTACGCCAGAACCGGGAACAGGTGCATCAGCAGGTACTCAATGCTCAGGTCGATAGTATCTGATACGATTACAAGCGTGGCCACCATGAGCACCCCGAAGATCAGGATGTAGGCCCACCGGATCTTTGCCAACAAGAGTCCAAAAGCCCATCCGAAGAGAAAAAGCGTGGAGTACAATTGAAATCTTGCCGTCGTGTAGAACACATCAAACTCACCAGGCAGCCTGCTGATAATTCTTTCTGCACCCAGGTAGGCAAGCCACAAAAGGATCAGCGTGACAATCCACCGGGCCCTGTAGTAGTAAAGGCTATAGGAAGCCAGGAGTCCGATTCCGAGCCACAAGGACTGGCTGGCAATGGATGTACTTAGGTTTGTGTAAGAAAAATTGAGGAAGCGCAGTGTTAAAACCCCGATAAGCAATGTGGGAAGAGCCACAAGCACCCATCGGATTACAAGTTGTTCGAATCGTTCTCTCCCTCTCATACGCCGTGTTCAATTGCGATTGTGTCCGTCATCCAGCAATTCTGTCGTTGACGCAAGGTTGATTCAATTTGTTTTTCGTTCGCCAGGAGCGTTCGGCGCAAGCCCGACAACAACCACGGACGGCTGAGTTTGTCGGCGGGTTGTTCTTCAGGGGCAAAAAAGATGTCCTTCATCCGAAACCGGAATGGCGAAGGTATTGCGCCCGAAAGCCGGAGCACCACGATGGGAACCTGTTCGGGAACCTTCTTCATCACGGCTCCCACCTCATCGGCTGGAACCAGCGAAGGCAGACATACAAATGCTGCTTTTGATGCGCTGACAAACGTAATCGGCGACGCCTGCTGCTGCCACGAAGCTGCCGCGATCCGGAATAACTCACCTTTCTTTTCGCTCACGCCTGCCAGCTTGGGTATTTCCTGGTCAGCAGGAATACGAACCTCGTACCCGTTTCGTTGCAGCGCCTCGAACACATTGCGAACATAGTCCTTATATACATTAAGCATCTCGGTCTCGAAGGCTCCATGATCTGAAGAAAGTCCGTTGAAATAGCTTACATAGAAGTACAGGTGTGAGGCATAAGGATCCTTGATTTCAGGGATACGAACCACGAGCTGGCCGCTTTTCGCATAGATTTTCCATACGATGCGCCGGATACTGTCGCCCATTTCAAATTCCTTATAGTTTACGTATTCTCCCTCGACGCGCTTTGAGACATCGATCCTGTACTTTTGTTCCTCTGTTGAATGCGGTTGGGCTTGTATAACCCGCGGCTCCTGCGCCCTGGGAAGTGTATAAACCTGCCGGACAGCATCGATCTTGACCGGAAGCGAAACCAGTGAGAGCATGTCGCCGAACGTTAGAAGCACATGCTCCACGTCATGGATGCCCCGATCATGGAGCAGGGTTCTGCCCAGTCCGGAAATCCCCGAACGCCAGAGCTGCCTGGCCCGGCGCCTGTCGCGATCAAGCATAACCACCTGGGAAAGCTGCTTGTCAGCGAACAGGAGCTGCGCCTGGATCGTGCCGAAGAATGGACGAAATACTTGTCCATTCAAATGGATCGCCAGGGGTACCCAGCCCGCTTCTGCTTTTTGTCCGTCGCCAAACTGTAGGTCCAGCGCCAGCCTCCTGTGCAATAGCTGATACCGGAAGTGAAGCCAGACAGCAACTGCAGACAAGACCGTTGTTGCAACTAACCCAATCAGTGTCCACTGTACAAGTTGAACGAAAATGCGCATCACCAGCCATAGATTGGAATCCTCCTGGCCGTATTCATTACGGATCCAGGACAGCAGGAACCAAAAAGCGGCCATTGACAGCAGCAAAGTCCATCGAACGCCCATCCATATAGAGCGGTATGAAGCCGTGCGCAGAAAACCCGAGAGTGTAAACGAATTCATTTCAGGCGGGCCGTAAAATAAGCATATAACGGTGACGCTATGTTCATGCTTATAAAATTATCCTGAAAACATGCCTGTGGAAAGGTGTTTATCCACGACATATCGCGCAGAATGTGAAACCAGTCTGTTTGAATTACTTTTTGATAACTTCAAAGAACCGAACAGGGATTGAAGAAGCCATTCAGGTATATCGCCCTTAGCTTGTTGAGCCTTGCAGTCTTCCAGGGTTGCGAGGAAACACGGGATAACAGGCCGAACGTTCTGTTCATTTCGGTAGATGATCTGAATGATTGGATTGAGCCTCTTGGCGGTCATCCACAGGCTAGAACACCGAATCTTCAAAAGCTCTCTGATCAGTCGATCACCTTTGCTCATGCTTATTGCGCAAGCCCGGGATGCAACCCTTCACGTGGAGCCATTCTAACCGGCATGAATCCGCACACAAGCGGGCTCTATTCCAACTATCAGGACTGGCGGAAGATTCCGCGTATGACTCAATCTCCAACACTGAACCGGTACTTCCTGACTAATGGTTACTACAGCGCCGGCGCGGGCAAAATCTATCATTATGAGCAGGTCGATTCGGCAGGCTGGTCGGATTACTTTCCTTCAAAGACGGACCCGATGCCGACCGAAGACATGCCTGACGAGCGGCCGGTAAGCATGCCCGCCTTCAAGTATATCTACAACATGTTTGACTGGGCGCCAATGGGCATTACGGATGAAGAAATGGCAGACTTCGAAAGTGTTAGCTACATATCAGAACAACTGAGCCGAAAGCATGACAAACCTTTTTTTCTGGCCTGTGGAATTTACAGGCCTCACCTTCCGTGGTATGTCCCCCAGCGCTACTATGAGATGTTCCCCCTGGACAGTATTCAACTTCCCAAAGTTCTGGAAAATGACACAAGCGATTTGGGAGTGTTTGCAAGGAAGGAACTGATCGAACGCGGCGGCAACTACCACCGTCACATAACCCGGGCCGGCCTTTCGAAGAACGCCGTGCAAGGATACCTCGCTTCTGTTGCATTCGCCGACGCAATGGTAGGCAGGCTGATTAATGCGCTTGACAACAGCCTATATGCAGACAATACGCTTGTAGTGCTTTGGTCAGACCACGGCTGGCAGCTGGGCGAGAAGAACCACTGGAGAAAATTTGCCTTGTGGGAGAATGTGAACCGCAGTGTACTGATGTTCCGGCTTCCCGGGCAAAGTGGATTGTCGGGCATCGTCGACGACAATGTCTCGCTTGTTGACATTTATCCTACGCTGATCGATTTGTGCGGGCTCCCGGCACGCACGGACCTTGATGGCCAGTCGTTGCGGCCTTACCTGGAAGATCCTTTCCACCGGCAGGACAGGGCAATTCTGACTTCATATGATTACGGAAGCTACTCTGTTCGATACCGAAAATGGCATTATATCCGCTACATCGACGAAAGCAAGGAATTGTACAACCTGGAGTCAGATCCCGAAGAATGGTCTAATCTTGCAAGCAAATCCGAGCTGGCTGATACACTCAAGCGTCTCGATGGGTTCATACCCACCCGGCAGGCTGAATTTCCCGTCGAGTCGCTCATAAAACTTATGGAACATCACATCCTTCCCATCCAATCACGCGCGCACTATGAAAGCCGCGAGCGACGGGAATGGATCAATCGATTTGACGTACCTTGAACCAATGTAACCAAACCTTCTGCTATGGATACACCTGATGTTACCCAAAGTCGATCGGAAGAATCGAAGCTGGAACTCAACAGAGATTCCCTGCAGGCTCTTTACGAAACCGGAGGCTGGGCAAGTTTCCTGGCCATCCTGATGTTTGTATTGTGCGGGATCATGGTGCTGGCAAGCTTTACCATTGGATCCGTGCTTTCCCAAATGGAGAACACTCCTTTTCCATTCCCAAGCGCGTTGCTTACCACCATTTACCTGGTGATGGCTGTTATCTACTTCATCCCGGCGCTCTACTTGTATCGCTTCGCCACACAGGCACGAAGCGCCATACAGTTTCGGGATTCAGACAAGATCGCCATCGCCATGCAATACCTGAAAAAACATTATAAGTTCATTGGCATCCTTTGTATTGTGACATTTGCAATATATATCCTTGCCATTATCCTTATCCTAACCATGGGAGTAGGACAAATGATGGGCGATTCGGTGAATGCTTGACAGCATTCAGCGCGAAACTGACTGTTCGATTTTAGACCTCACAACACCAACCATGCGTTACCTGAAAGCTATTGGCCAATTTTTGATCTGTCTCCTTTTCTCAACCGGCCTGTTCGCCCAAACCCCCATGACTCCCGAACGCCTCTGGCAACTGGGCCGGGTTACGGGGTTGGGCATTTCCAAAGATGGAAAGTCAGCCATCTACAGCGTGAGCACGCCCGACCTTGCCCAGAACCGCAGCAACAGAAAGACCTACATCATTCCTCTCACAGGCGGACAACCAACTGAAATCACTTCAACGGCCGGATTGCTTACGGATAAGAATGTGTCTCCCGACGGCAAGTACTCGCTAACGGCCAGGGATATAAAAATCAACAAAGTGAGCGGCACAGACTTTTACCCTGAGCTTGACAAATCCAAGGTTCAGATCTATGACGGTCTGAACTTCAGGCACTGGGACACCTGGGAGGACGGAGCCTTCAGCCATGTGTTCGTCCATCCAATGGTAAACGGTAGTCCCGGTGAAGGCAAGGACATCATGCCCGGCGAACCGCACGATTGCCCCCAAAAGCCTTTCGGCGGTGATGAAGATTATGTCTGGAGTCCAGATAGCAAGAAAGTTGTTTACGTAGCCAAAAAGAAAGCTGGAACGGCTTACGCTGTCAGCACAAACACAGATCTCTATGAGTATGATGTATCCACTGGCAAAACAGTTAACCTCACTGAAGGCAACAAGGGTTACGATACCAATCCGGCCTACTCCAGCGGTGGCGTCCTTGCCTGGCTCAGGATGAAGCGCGACGGCTACGAATCCGACAAGAATGATATTGTCATCCGGCAAGGTGGAATCGAGTTGAACCTCACGGCAAACTGGGATGAATCTGTACAACATTTTTTGTGGAGCCAGGATGGAACCAGAATTTACTTCACCGGCGCCATCGACGGAACCTTGCAACTCTTTGAGATCGCAGCTTCCCTCTCTAACGGCAATACCCCTGCAGTCAAGCAGTTGACCAAAGGCGAATTTGATATTACGGCCATTGCCGGTCATTCAGGAAACGCCATGCTGGTTGCACGCACCGACATGAACCACGCGGCCGAATTGTATACGGTGAACCTGGCCAACGGACAGCTGACTCAATTGACACACGTCAATGATGCGGCTTATGCAGGCATCGCGAAGAGCAAAGTTGAAAAGCGCCTGGTTGCCACCACCGACAATAAGCAAATGCTGGTTTACGTTGTTTATCCCCCTGACTTCGATCCGTCGAAGAAATATCCCACCTTGCTCTACTGCCAGGGCGGCCCACAATCTGCGCTCACCCAGTTCTATTCGTTCAGATGGAACTTGCAACTGATTGCCGCCAACGGGTACATCGTAGTTGCACCGAACAGGCGCGGGATGCCGGGGCATGGCGTTGCGTGGAATGAGCAAATTAGCAAGGACCACGGTGGTCAGGTCATGGCCGACTACCTAAACACCATCGACGCCGTCTCCAAGGAATCGTTTGTTGACAAGGCACGGCTAGGCGCGGTTGGCGCCAGCTATGGAGGATATTCTGTGTTCTTCCTTGCGGGAATGCACAACAACCGTTTCAAAACATTTATTGCCCACGACGGCATTTTCAATTTCAAGAGCATGTACGGCACCAGTGAGGAAGTATTTTTTACAGAATGGGAATACGGCGGACCTTACTGGGACAAATCCAATGCTGCCGCACAGAGGTCTTACAGCCAGCATGATCCCAGCAACATGGTGGAGAAATGGAATACCCCCATCCTGATCTTCCACGGCGGACGCGACTACCGTGTTCCCGACACCCAGGGCTTTGAAGCATTCCAGGTGGCGCAGCTAAGGGGGATCAAAAGCAGGCTGGTCTATCTGCCCACAGAAAACCACTGGGTGCTCACCGCACAGAATGCAATGGTGTGGCAGCGGGAGTTCTTCAGGTGGCTGAAGGAGACCCTGTAGACAAGGTATCGGGCCCTGGCATTTGGGATTTCCTCTACTTCTTCGAAAGAGGGCTCGGCACGTAATCCAATTCCCTTTGACGCGGCATGCGGAAAGTCTGCACTTCTGCTTCTTCGAGAAGCAATGCCGTAGGAGCAATGACCGACATGGCCGGACCCGCTGCACTTCCCTGTGGACCGTCCATCTGAATGAGATTGTAAGCCGCGTACGTGCCGCTTGTGCCAAGGATCCGTCGCAAGGAGCGGGCCCCGCCTTCACGAACAACCGCATTGCGGATGAACGTTTCCTTTCCGTCAGCAACATCCACCCTGTACACGTCTGAAGGTCCCATTCCCATCAGGGGCGAACCCTTGACCATGATGGCATAGTCAAGGCCTTCTTTCTTTGCCTGTTGGATCAGTTTCTTTTTCAATGTTGCCTCGGAGTCGTTTAGCGTTGTGGTGATCTCCATCACGCCCGGACCCTGTCCCAACCCGTTGGCCTGCTGGGTGGCGGCTGTCAATGTCCGGTTATTCATGAGATTCTTCAACACACCATTCTCAATCAGGACCAACTCATTGGCAGGAACTATGCCTTCCGGGTCCACATCAAAACTGCCCAGCAGGTCAATGCCCTTGTAGGTCCTCAACTTGGGCTTTGCCTTGATGGTTACAGACTCGTGCAAGACAAGCCTGCCGATTCTGGCGCTCATGTCGGCGAATTCTTCCTCAAACGATGCGCCCTTTGATGTCGGGATAAAGTCACTGGCAATAAGATTCTCGCGCCCGGAGAAAAGGCTCCGCACAAACGCATACGCAACGGCTTCCCCAACGTACAAAACCGGACCGCTGTATGCTTCGGGCAGGCTGGGAGATGTAGTCGCAAGGCCCGACAATAGTGACACAATTTCCCGTGAGATCTCTCCTTCAGCGGGAAGTTGTTCAGGAGTACGCGCCATGTGAATGATCTGCTCCACCACCGGCGATCCATGGTCGTTCCGGCCTTCAATCAGGACCACAAGCGTTGCAGTTCGAAAAGGCGTTTTGATCAGCGAGCCTTCACTGCTGACGAGGTAACTGTGTCCCTCCTGGTAGGCGAACATGGCAACCATGTTGTGAACGGTGCTTCCCTGGTCCTCGCCCAATGCAGACAGCCTTCGAACGCGGTCCTCCCACACTTTGCGATCGAGTTTGTATTCCGGGTTGGTTTCCATGATTCGCACAGGCGCACTCCTGGCAAATTCACGATGCACAACATCCTTAATCGACTTGTCCATCTCCTTCAGTGACTCCTGGTGTTGCCTGTAGTGACGGGCGGCCTCACGGTACACATTGTCAGTAACTGACCAATAAGAGCGGCGGATGCCGTTATAGTCGTCGGAAACAGGCAGTTCCAGGTCCATGGCTGTCGGACCGCTGGTCAGATCATCTTCCAGGCTCTCATCATTGAACCCGAAATCGCCCACCAGCACGCGAGTCGTTGTTCTCACACGTGGATGAGACTCTTCCGATTCAATCAGAGCGCCCATCGTTGCCGATATCGTCACCAGGTGTTCATCGCGCATGCCGTACATGATGAAGCACGGCTTTTCAAAGCCAGGGGCTTTCAGTTCGCTGAGGTTGCGCATGAGTTCATCCTGCATGGCGCGCAGGACAACATCGTTTACCGACTGTGCCTGCAACACAACGCACAACAGGAGCAAGGGCATTAAGATAGTCGTTCTCTTCATAATCAATTTCGCGGCCTGCTGAGCAGCATTTCGTTTACCTGTTCCGCCGGCTTTTTCTGAGTTTCGATACGCTTCACAAATAACGAAGGAGAAATTGCCGTTACCGGAACATCTCCCGATTCGGCTCCGCAAAAACCCGTGAACACTTCAGGCGTTCCGTCTGCAGCATCAATTTCGGCAAACATGGCAAGGGGAGTGCCTATCAGATCTACCCCACGCACCAATTCATCGGGCCTTCCATCGGCATAAATTCGGTAGACTTCTGTGGGAAAAATATTGAATGCATTTGGCATGAATCGTTGCGTTGTTGTAAAGCCGCCAACCACGTCCATAAAAAAGTAACCGTAGGGCTTGTTCTGTTTCTTGCATTCAGCAATCAATAGCTTGCGCAATTCAGCCATCGGAACAATTCTCTCATTTTCCACAATCAGGTTTGACTGGCGGGAAACCGGATTGGCGCCGTTTTCCCCCCGGCCATGACCGTTGGAGTTTGTAAAATTCTCGATGGGTGTGCGCGACATGAGGAAGTTCTCCAACACGCCCTTGTTTACGACCCGAACCTTCTCCCCTTTTACACCTTCGTCGTCATACCGGTAGTAGCCGTTCAGGGCCTGGCCGTGAAATTGTGACAACGTTGGGTCAAATACGACACTCAATGATGTGGGAAGGACCTGCTGTTTCACTTTGTCCTTGAAAGTTTGACCGTCCATCCTGTCCTTCAGGCGATGCCCTTCTACGCGGTGCCCGAATATCTCGTGAAAGAACACGCCGGCAGCGCGCGCGTGTAAAATGGCAGGCCCTGTATATGGTTCGGCAATTGGTGCAATGCGCAGCTTCTCAAGCTTGCCGATCATTTTTTGCACGTCGGCAAGGATCACCTCATCAGCCGGGAGGGCGGCCGGGTTAAAGGCAAAATACGAGAGATGCAGTCGAACAATATCGGAACCCTCCGAGCGCATGGCGCCGCGGATACTCAGGTACGAGTAGGTACGGTTTTGAACGATGCGTGTGCCTTCCGAGGAGACGAAGTACCGTCGCTCCATCCCCACCTGAAGTGAGGCCTCTCCTTCCACTGCGTGAGCGCTGGCATTGAATGGTTCAGTGATTTTTTCCATGCGCCCGCGCCAGTAAGCAGGGTCAAACCACTTATTGAATCTCTCCAGCGGCGGTTCTATGCTCTCGGAGGATGGCTCGTGAGAGAAATCCGCGACCGGATGTGGCTCTTCCTTTCGCTGGCTTTTCTTTTCCTTATAGGCATCAAGTGACTGGACGTAAGACTCCTGGGTCTGTTTCCAGATCAATTGCCGGATCGCATCCGCATGGTCATCTACCGGAAGCCGGGTTCGAGAGCCACGGTTCATTGCCATGAATCGCATTTCGTCTTTTTCCTCCCCTGGATGCGAATGGTCAAAGTTGTAGTCGCCCACGCGAACGTCAGCTGTAAGCATGCGGACCCTGGCTGTATCTGACCTCAGCAGGCTGCCAAAAGAGGCGACCACGGTGCCAGAATGCTCATCGGACACGCCGTAAGAGATGAAGTAAGGCGGTTGAGTCACTTTTGAAAATCCGGCAACTTCCCGCTTGAGTTCTGTCTCCAGGATGGGTAACAACTTGTCGGCTGGCTGTGAGAAGACGCCGGCTATGGGGCAAAAAATCAGAACTGGAAGGAAGCGCATGCTATAAATTGGGTAACTATTGGGGCTCAAGATATTGAATATTCCCTCCCCATAACGTCGAAACCTTGTGTGTGGACACAGGAACTGGGAACTTTTTATGAACGGCTTCTTAGCCGTCTTTCATCATCTTCTTCCAGAGGGCCGGCAAGGCAATGATCACCCACACCACATTGATGAATGTGTTGGCAAATGCTGCCAGGTAGGCAGAGTAAAGGATCAGAAGCGACCCGCCCACGAGGTTGAGCAACAGGAAAGTCATGGAGTCAGACGAAATCCGCTGGTAGCTGTTTAGCCCGTATGCAGCTATCACCATGAACGATCCGGTCCAGCCAAAGAAGTGAACAAGCAGTTCCATTTTTAATCATTTGATCATAAATTTAAACAGTATCCTGCATCAAGTTACCCAGCAAGCACCAAATCACAAATCCCGGTCGCTTGTAATCTGGTGCTTGTGCTTGTAGCTTGCGAGGTTGCAGACCGAGTGATGAAGGACTTCAATGCGCTTCGCTGGGGTGTTGCGGAAGACATGGATGGCGAATTCCGCAGGGTGACCATCATTTCAAACGTGGTTTACTTGCTGATGCTGGGGATTGTGCTGCTTTACCTCCTGATCAACCTGCGGCAATACATCAGCCCGCCGCCCGGCGCAACCGCGACACACTACATTCCTCTTTTCCTGATCACTGTGTCTTTGCTTTGCCTGGCGCTCAATCGGATGGGGAAGTTGATGATATCCAAAATCATGTTTGTGCTCACGTGGATATCTCTTACAATCTTGATGGGCCCCGCGATTCGGGGAACCACTGAATTCTCGTACATCTCCACTGCACTATATGCCGTCGTTTCATCTGTGTTGGTACATGTGCTCTTTTCATGGCGCCGTGAGCGTGCGGCTTACTTCTTCATGTTGAGTTTGGCGTGGGCAATCCTGCTGTTTTTCGTAGAGTACCTTGACTATTTCCGTCCTGAAGGCGAGCAGAATGTTCTTTTTCAGCAGGGCTTCTGGCGGTGGAGGCTTATCATCATCATGCTTGCTTTGTTCATTAGCGGCACGGTGATCTACATCATACGAGTCAATCATCAGCTCAACGAATCGTTGATCCTGCGGAACGAGACAATTGAGAAGCAGAATCAGCAATTGGCAGAGCAGCGGGAGAAACTTGTTGCTCTGGCTATACAGTTGCGAGAAAAAGTGGATACGAGCAGCGCCCAGCTCAGCGAACAGTACATGAAGCTGACGGAATACACCTATTTCAATTCACATATTCTGCGAGCACCGGTGAGCCGCATCCGTGGCCTCATCAGCCTTCTGACGATGAAACTTACCCCGCAGGAGGAATTCGAAGTTCGTCACCGCCTGTCAAAAAGCATGGAAGAACTTGATAACGCGATTAAGGAGATAACGGAAAAACTGAATGAGGGTGACCCTCGCGGTTCTTAGTTTTTCGCATACGGAATTTCCCTGATCAGTTCCTCATTCTGGTTGTGATCGGCGGCGTAGGACAGCACGAATGTTCCTTTTGTACCGTCGTTGGCAATAATGGCCAGTACAAGCGCCTCGTCGTCCGGATTGTTCATATCCTCGAAGCGATGCGACTCAACAATACTCAGGTCCGTGGGGCGGTACTCTTTCCTGGTGTAGCTGGCTACAATTGTTTTCATACCCGGCCTGAAATCTTCCTTGAACCCTTCCCGGGTCAGTGTGTCGATAGCTTCGGAAATGGTTTCAAATGTGCGCGGATTCATAGATAGAGGGATATAGTGGTAAAACTTGCCATTAGGCTGCTGGCGTTTGGGCAACCGAAAATACATAACTCCTGCTACATACCACCTACTGTTTGCTTAGCTTCGCCCAGAACCCTTCCAACTCCCTCGCTCGCTGCTCCAACTTCATAGCTGCGTCTTTTGCCTGCGTTGTAGGCGCCGCATCCGCACTCTGAAACACCTCCAGCAAAAACAGCATCTTGTGCTGAAGGGTCACGATTGTCTCTTTTTCCAGAGTCGTCTCTGAAATTGATCCGTACAGGAAGTTTCCACCGTCGGGGTCGCCGGTCCCCCGCAATGCCGTGATTGCCTCTTTTTGGCCGGACTTCCATTTGCGCTTGTTGTTAGTCAGCGTAGCGTTAATCTGTTCACGCAAGGTTTGCAGCTTTTGGTAGCCGTCATACACTTTCATCGACAATTCAGTTTGCGATTTCACATCACCGTCAGATATGTTCACACGCGGATCAAGGCGCACGATGACCGGCTTCTCAACACTTTTGCCGTCGACCGTAAGCCGAACCCGGTACGCGCCCGGGTGGACGAAGGGACCCTGAGGTCCGCTGGGTGTATTGCGGTGAGTCGCCGCTATAGCAAATGACCTTTCTGTGCCCTTTGGATCTGCGTGCCTCAGGTCCCAGTAAACCCGATGATGCCCGGTCGCGGTGCTTAGAGCACGAAATGGCTTGATCCAATACGTCGGATGTCCGACTTGCGTAGTGTCAACCTTCTCCGCTACATCTTTGCTTGAATATGCCCGCACTACCCTTCCTTGTGCGTCCAGGATCTCAATTCTTACTTCACCGGCCGCCCTTGGAAGGTTATAGTCAAGAGCAACGCCCTCAGGAGGATTCTGACCGGCTGGTTCCTCGGGTGGCAAGGGCGTATCGAGGAACATGTTGTTGCGAACACGTGTCCCCATGGATGGAGCGAAGAGATGCGCCTCAGTTGAGGAGATGGATGAAACCTCTCTTAACGGGCTGTAATCACCAAGTATCCAAATGGAGCGGCCATGCGTTCCAATAACAAGGTCATTGTCATGAATCACCACATCGCGAACGCTTGAGGCCGGCATGTTGAGCCTCAGTGAATGCCAATGATCTCCGTCATCAGTGCTGAAGTACACCTCGCGTTCGGTACCTGCGAATAGCAAGCCTGGCTTCCTGTCGTCTTCGCGAACGACATTAACTGGCCCTCGGGCTATGATTCCGGTGGTTATCTCTTTCCAGCCTGCACCCCCGTCGTGTGTTCTGAAGATATGGGGCATCTGATCGTCCTTGCGCATGGCATTGACAGAGATGTAGGCTGTATTCCGGTCAAAATGTCCCGCATCGATCTGGGAAATCTTGTCCCAGGACTTCACCGTGGGAGGTGTTACGTCCTTCCAGGTCTTTCCACCGTCGAAAGTCACATGCACAAGGCCATCATCCGTTCCGGCCCAGATGATATTGCGATCGAGCGGTGAGCCGGACACGCTGTAAATTACGCCACGCGGCGGCATGGTCTTGAGACTTTCGGTCAGGAAGTCACCGATGCTTGCCGGCACTTCGGGCTGCTGACGCGAAAGGTCAGGTGAAATAATCTCCCATGACTGTCCTGCGTTCGTGGTGCTCCACAAAACATTGGTAGCGAAGAGCAACTGGTCGGAGTTGGCCGGATGAAAAAGCAATGGAAGGGTCCGAAGCATCCGGTATTTGCCGGAACGGAGCGCTTCAGGCGCGATGCTCTGAGTCTGACCGGTTTTCTTGTTGAAACGTACCACACGGCTTCCGTAAACGAGGTCAGGATTCTTAGGATCGGGCGCCACGTACGCGTATTCGTCAGCACCCACTCCCATCCAGTCGCGGAAGGAGATTTGTCCGCCTGGGCCGCGGCTCATTACGCCAATGGCCCCGCTCTCCTGCTGTCCACCGTAGACCATGTAGGGAAACTGATTGTCGGTGGATACATGATACAGTTGCGCGGTGGGTTGATTGTACCAGGATGTCCATGTACGGCCACCATTGACAGTAATGGTCGCCCCCTGGTCGGCCGCAAAGAGCATTATGTCGGGGTTGTTGGGGTTGATCCAAATGCGATGGTAGTCATCACCTCCTGGTGCACCCTTTAATGAGTACCAGGTCTTACCTCCGTCAGTTGATTTATAGGAGGCCACGTTTCCCACAAACACCACGTCCTGATTCTTTGGGTGTACCTTTATTTCCGCGAAGTCGCTTCCCCGGCCCCAAAGCCTTCGGTCTGAAGTCACCTGCATCCAGCTCTCACCGGCGTCGTCGCTGCGGTATATCCCTCCATTTACACTCGCGTCTACCGTACCATACAACCTCTTTGTGTTGCTTGGAGCGAAAGCTATACCGATGCGGCCCAGGCCCTGCTCCGCCGTGGGAAGCCCTTTTTCAATTTTTCGCCATGTAGTTCCTCCGTCGTTGGACTTGTACACGCCGCTGTTTGGTCCGGAGAACGATCCGTTTTCCCAGGGGCCTTCCTGGTGTTCCCACATGTCTGCGATCAGCATCAAAGGATTAGCCGGATCGAATTCGACCTGGATGCAGCCTGTGTGTGCATTGACATAGAGCACTTTTTCCCAATTTCTGCCGCCATCCCGTGTTCGGAAGAGGCCACGGGTTTCATTGTGCCCGTATGGATGACCAAGCACGGCAGCAAAAGCGATATCGGGGTTTGCAGGATGAACCACAACGCGGCCAATCTGCTGCGCGTCATCGAGGCCAACATGTGCCCACGATTTACCACCGTCGCTCGATTTGAACATACCGTCGCCAACCGCAAGGTCAGGACGGTGTAGTCCCTCGCCTGTGCCAACATAGATGATATTGGGATCACTCGGGGAAACGGCAATATCTCCAATACTCCCTGTAGACATCTTGTCGAAGATCGGCACCCAGGTGCGGCCATAGTCGTCGGTCTTCCAAACACCGCCGTTGTTTACACCGATGTAGAAGACGTTGGGTTGCGATGGAATTCCCACTGCCCCGACCGTTCTCCCGGCACGGTGCGGGCCGATCATCCGGTGCCGCAGTTCCTGGTAGCTGGTGGGTAATACTGACTGGGAAAATGCCTCGACGAACAAGCCGACGAGAAGAATAGCCGAAAGTGTCCTCATAATGGTGATCGGTAATCTGTGATAAGTAATCAGTGGTCAGTCATCAGTAGTCAGTAAGGTCAGAAATTCTTACAAGTTTGTCCATTCAAAAACCATGTTTGTCTTTGGATATGTTCCAGGACGCTACAGTGATCGGTGATCGGTGAACGGCGGGTACCTGGTCCATGACAAGCGTGATGTAATGAAAGTCTTCTCCAATCTGATAGTAGGTAATGTCATTGACCCAAACTTGGTTTACCCTGGTCAACTCCCGATCCTTGACCAGGTTCGAGAATCGTATTACTCCTGAACTATCGGTGGTCCTGCGCAGTTCTTCCGAGGCACAATTGTGTAACCATTATCCCTGTACCAGCTTAAAAAGCACACCATTTACCGATCACCGTTTACCGATCACCGTTTACCGATCACCGTTTACC
>Ga0187893_10003227_pt1 | contig 33598 bp, 27 predicted proteins | sample MA1701074metaG_FD_139574 | JGI IMG/M metagenome (GOLD analysis project Ga0187893, IMG submission 139574) | White microbial mat communities from a basaltic lava cave in the Kipuka Kanohina Cave System on the Island of Hawaii, USA - MA170107-4 metaG ...
CGGCCGCGGCCACCACCTGGTCGGGGGTCAGGCGAAGCTTGTGCTCCATGTGGATCGGCGAGGTGGCGATGAACACGTGCACCCGGGGCCGCCCCGCCGGCGCCAGGGCCTCGAGCGCGGCATCCACGTCCTGCGGGTTGGCGCGGGCGAGGGCGGCGACCGTCACGCCGCGGATCTCGCGGGCCACGGTCTTCACCGCTTCGAGATCCCCGGGCGATGAGATCGGAAACCCGGCCTCAATGACATCGACGCGAAGGCCTTCCAGCTGACGGGCCAACTCGAGTTTCTCAGCGGGCGTCATCGAGAAACCGGGCGACTGTTCGCCGTCGCGCAGGGTCGTGTCGAAGATGCGGACGATATCCTCCATGACCGCCCTCCTGATCTACTCCACCGCGATGTCGACGGCCGGCCGCATAGCCGACAGCGTCTTGAGCACATTGTGAATAGGATGCGACGCAAACGCTGCGATCAGCGCGTCGTCGGTGCGTCCGCGCTGATCCGCGTCGGGATAGGCGATCTGGGTCAGCTGCGCGTCAAACCGCGGCCCCCACTTCCGGGTGCCCAGCCGCGCGGTGGTCGAGCAGTTATCGACCATGTATGCGACGCCGCGCGCATGCATGTAGGGCAAAAGCGAGTCCACCGCCTCGATGACGGACTCGTTCGCGATCTCGGAGTAGGGATGCCCGCGGTCGATCAGTACGTCGACCTGAGCCATCATCGCGCCGAGAAACACGCCGGCGGTGAATGCGTGGACCTCTGGGGACAGGCGCCCGCGTTTGGCGCGGACCGAAGCGCCCACCTTCCACATCCGGCTGCCGTCGATCTTCGGAATCGGATAGTCGTGTAGGCGTTTCCCCGCCAGCACGACGCTGCGCAACTCGTTGCCTGAGGCAACCTCATCGTAGATCTCGACCATCAGGGGCCTTGCGGTCGCATACGCGGCCGAATACGCGCGTCCGAAGTCGGCGCGCTCAGGGGCCGACAGCCTCTCGTAAACGCCGAGCAGGCCCTGGCGCGAGATCGTATGCGAAATGGGGCCGGTGATGCTTTCGCACGCGTGCACGAAGGCCTCCTCCTCCGAGAAGCCGTCGCCGATGTAGCGCCGGTAGAGACTCTCCACGATCCCGTGGACCGCTCCGAGGAGGATGGCCCGCTCGCCGAAGATATCCGACAGGTATTCGGACCGCAGCGTCGTTTTGAAGGTATACGGCGCCCCCAGACCCACCGACCACGCCAGCGCGATGTCGGTGGCGCGGCCGTCCAGATCGCGCTCGACGGCGAAGGACGTGTTGATACCCGCCCCATCGATCTGACGACCCTGTTCGTACAAGCGGCGCACGGACGGCCCCATGCCCTTCGGGCACACGCCGATCACGTTCACGTGCGGCGGGAAGTCTTCGCCCTGGTTGCGCAGGTGGCCGAGCAGGAACCCGTGAGAGAGTCCCAGCGTCACCCCCGGCCGAAGCGCGTTAAATATCCTGGGGTATAGTTCCGCCTGGGCTGCATCCGAGATCAGCAGCAGGATCAAATCGGCCTTCGCAATGACATCAAACATCCCACCTAGAGTCCCGTCGCTTTCGCTAAACCCCGCGGCGCGCGCCTCCGCTGCCGACGAGGAGCCTTCCCGCAGACCGACGACAACGCGGATGGGCGTTCCCGTCAGCGACTCGCGCAGGTTCTGCGCCTGGGCAGGCCCCTGGGAGCCCCATCCGACCACGCCGATCGTCGCGATGCCTTGCAGCGCCCGGGGCAGGAGCGGGAACAGCCGCCGCCCGCCGCGGACGAAGGACTCGAGCCGCCCATCCAGCTGCAGCGTCTCAACCGGAAAGACCGTGGAGGCAAAGGTGGTCTCGGTCAACATCGCCGCCATCACCTACGTGTTCTGAGGACCGCGCACAAGCGTCACCTGACCGGTGCGGGCCATCTCGCGAATGCCGTGACGCGCGAGCAGTGCGAGGATGGCGTCGACCTTCTCGCTGCGGCCGGTCACCTCGAGCGTCATGGTGCGATCGGTGAGGTCCACGATGTTGGCGCGAAAGACGCTCGAGATCTCCATGATCTCCATCCGCGTTCCCGGCGTGACGTTCACTTTGACCAGCGCCAGCTCGCGGTCGACCGACGGCGTGCCATCCACCGGCGTCGCGCGAAGGACCTCGACGAGCTTGCGCAGCTGCTTGGCAAACTGCTCGGTGCGGTCCGGGGCCGTATCTACGACAATCGTCATCCGGGAGACCGCGGGATCCTCCGTTGGCCCCACCGAGAGACTGTGGATGTTCACTCCCCGCCTGCGGATCAAACCGGCCACGCGCACCAGCACGCCCGGCTGATTTTGCACCAGCACCGAGATGGTCGCGGCGTGCGGTTCGCTCATCGGCGCTCGATCCCCGTTCAATCCTGGTCAATCCTCAAGGATCATCTCGGCCACCGACTGGCCGGAGGGAATCATCGGCAGGCAATTCTCCTCGGGATCGCAGATGACGTCCACGACCGTCGGCGTGCCTTCGGTCTCAAACGCGGTGCGCAGCGCCGGCTCGACCTGGTCGGGGCGCTCCACGCGGATGCCCCGCGCCCCAAACGCCTCGGCGATCTTCGCGAAGTCGGGATTGCGGAGCACCGATGCCGACAGGCGTCCCTTATAGAAGAAGGTCTGCCACTGCCGGACCATCCCCAACGCCCCGTTGTTCAGGACGATGATCGGAAGGCTCTGCTGATGCTCGACCGACGTGATCAGGTCCTGAATGGTCATCATGAACCCGCCGTCGCCCACGACGGCGACCACCTGCCTGTCGGGGCGGGCAAACTTGGCGCCCATGGCGGCTGGGAAGCCGAAGCCCATAGCGCCGAGCCCGCCGGAGGTGATGAACGTGCGGGGCTCACGGCAGCGATACCACTGCGCCATCCACATCTGGTGCTGGCCGACATCGGTCGTGACGATCGCGCGGCCGCCGGTCAGGCGGTCGACCATCTCGCAGACGAACTGGTGGCTGATCCGTTCGCCGTTCTGCCGGTAGCGGAATGGATGGCGCTCCCGCCACTCGTTGATCTGACGCCACCACGCGTCGATCTGCGGCGCACGGGCCTGGGCCACGAGCGCGGCCAGGACGCGCTTCGCATCGCCGACGATTGGAATATGCGCCGGCTTGTTCTTGCCGATCTCGGCGGGATCGATGTCGACGTGGATGAAGCGGGCGCGCGGCGCGAAGTCCGCGAGGCGCCCGGTGACCCGATCGTCGAACCGCACCCCCACCGCGAGGATCACATCCGCGGCGTTGATGGCCCAGTTGGCAAAGGCGCTGCCGTGCATGCCGAGCATTCCCAGGCAGAGCGGGTTCGTCTCGTCGACGGCGCCTTTGCCCATCAAGGTGAGCGCCACCGGAATACGGGTCCGCTCCATGAGCGCCGTCAGCTCGGGGCTCGCGTTCGCACTAATCACACCGCCGCCGGCATAGATGATCGGCCGCTCGGCAGAGGCGAGGGCCTCGACGGCCGTCGCAATCTGATTGGAACTGCCGTCCAGCGCGGGGCGGTAGCCCGGAACCGAGATGTCATCGGGGCAGTGGGGCTCGCACATCTCCTGCGACACATCCCGCGGAATATCCACGAGAACGGGGCCAGGCCGCCCGGTGCTGGCCAGGAAAAAGGCCTGGTGGACGGCATGCGGGACATCCGACGCACGCATGACGAGCGAGTTGAATTTGGTGATCGGCATGGTGATGCCAGTCACGTCCGCTTCCTGGAACGCGTCGTTGCCGATCACCGGGCGGGGCACCTGGCCGGTAATCGCCACGACCGCGACCGAGTCCATCATGGCATCGGTCAGCCCGGTGACGAGGTTGGTCGCGCCGGGCCCAGAGGTAGCCGTGCACACGCCGACGCGACCCGACGCGCGGGCGTACCCGACCGCGGCGTGCGCGGCGACCTGCTCGTGGCGGACGAGGATGTGGCGGAGAAAGTCGGCATCGTACAGCGCGTCATAGATGGGCAACGAGGCGCCGCCGGGATGCCCGAACATGATCTCGACGTGCTCCCGGCGCAAGGCTTCGATCAGCGTTTGCGCGCCGCTCATCTGGGTGGGACGCGTTCCAGTTTTCGCCGCCGTCCGCGGAGCCGTCATTTGCCGGGCCATTGAAATGCCTCCCCAATGATGTTAGCCGTACTTAAAAAAAGCGAAGCGGGAGACATCCCAAGGACGGATGCTCCCGCGGTACCACCTTAGTTCCCACCGGCGTCGCGGCCGGGGGCGCTCGATCCCGTATCGTGGGCGTCCGGCGGATTCTACTGTGTTCGGATCCGCGGCTTCCGGGACGAGGTCAGCGGGGAGTGGAGACCGGCTCGCACCAGACCCGGCTCGCTCTGCTCCGCTGGGTCCGCTGACGTGTTCCCATCATCGCCTGCAGCGTGATATGAAGAAGCCTGAGCGATAGGTACCGTTGAGGAACCTATCCCTCAGGCTTTTATCCTGAAGGTGTAACGGCGACAGCCGCCTGCGCCGCTTGGACCGGACCGACCCTCGTGGGGCCGCGGAACCCTAGGCGCACTCCCTCGTGTCTTGCCGAACTCCGCAGCAGGCCCTGCTTTGAAATTACCGCCCATGGTCCCAGATGGGCCTCCATTTGTCAAGGCCTAAATCTCCGGAGGCGTCCGGCCGATCATCCGCATGCGGAGAAAGAGCTGCGCGCGATGGTGGACCATGTGCTCGCGCGCATACCAAAGGCGATGGTGCAGCGTTTGGGGACCCCAGGGCGTCTGGTAGGTCCTCGTCAGGTCGGAAAGCGCCAGCCTGCCGATAAACGCGTTCGTGGCTTCGCCGACGGAATCGAGCCCATTCAGCAGCGCAGCGACGGAAGGAAAATGCTCGCCCACGTTCTCCGCGAGCGAGTCGACGGCTGACTTCCAAAACCAGCCCTCGCTTTTCCCCCACCCGTTCACGTCATTCTGAAGGCGTTGCGGGATCAAAAAATCCTCCCAGATGAAGATGTGCAGGATGATATCGTGGATGCTCGCCAGCCCCTGCGCAAGTCCTTCGCCGGCCGGGTTGAAAGCCAGATCCTCCTGGGTCAACCCGGCCACGGCCTCGCGCAGCGTCGACCGTACGCTGTTCCAAAACGGCACGATGTTGCGAACCTCGTCCTCGCCAGGCCGCCACGCGCCGGCGGGTGTGAAGCCCATGACCAGTTGCCGCGGAAAGCTCGGCGGCGCCTCGTGCCCGAGCAGGCGCAGCCGTGTATAGGCCTGGGCACGGTGATGCTGGTCGTGCTCGACGAGATGCCAGACCATCCACCTCAGTGTGTTGTCCTGTCCCCAGGCCGACCGCCGCTTCTCGCAGAGAACAGCGGCATCCGCCGTCTCGAGAAATTCCGCCACCGGCTCGTGCGCGGCTTCCAGCCCTTCGACAATTGATGCCACGGTCGGGAATCGCCCCGCACGGTGGGCCGCCTTTTGCGCGTCGGTGAACGTGTCCCACTCGAACGGTCGCCAGGTCTCCGACGGCTCACCCAGAATGCCGCCGTGCCACCAGTACTCCTCTGTCGTGATCACGTGCCGCAGAAGCTCGCCCAGCGGTTTGAGCCCAACCGCGGGCCCGAACTCCAAGTCCTGCGCTGTGAGCGACTTGATGGCCTCGCTCAGCAGCGCGCGGTTATCCGCCCAGTACGGGAAGAGTTCGATGGCCTTCATCGAGGAAGATCCCCCAAAAGATGATAACAGGTCTAGTTCGTTCTTTCCGAGGGCATATCCGTTACACCACACCCGTATCTGGTGGGAAGATGGCCGCAACATTCAACCTGTTGTTGGTGAGCCTCGCGGGCCTAGTGATCGGCTGGGTGCTGGCGCTGCGCGCCCTTACCGAAGTGAGCACGTGGGGCCCCATGGCCGGCGTGGGCTTTCTCTCGCTCGTGATCTGGGGTTTGATCAAGGCGTCAGAGCCTTAGCCCCGCGTCACTTTCTCCAAGTCTCCAACACGACCGCCCTGACCGGTACTGCCCCTCCGAGGGAGGAATATAGCCCTCCCACTGTCGAACTTGTGTTCGCTTTCTTCGGCCATGACGCTCGAGCAGATCCTCACCGCGCTTCGCACCCATCCTGCCACCGGCCGACACTTCACCGCCTGGCACGAGATCCCGCCGCGCCCGGGCGAGTATGTCCCAATTCCCTCGGGCGTAGACGCCCGGCTGGCGGACGCGCTTCGCGCCACCGGCATTGAACGGCTCTATAGCCATCAAGCCGAGGCATTCGAGGTCGCCCAATCCGGCCGCCATCTGGTCGTGGTCACGCCGACGGCGTCGGGAAAGACGCTCTGCTACAACCTGCCCGTGCTCAGCACGCTGCTCAGCGAGCCAGAGGCCCGCGCACTCTACCTGTTTCCTACAAAGGCGCTGTCCATGGACCAGGTTGACGAACTGCAGACGCTGACCCGGGCCCTGCAGACCGACATCAAAGCATACACCTACGACGGGGACACGCCGGGCGCGGCGCGGCGCGCCATCCGAACCGCCGGCCACATCGTCGTCACAAACCCCGACATGTTGCACGCGGCCATCCTCCCCCACCACACAAAATGGCTGCGTCTCTTCGAGAACCTGCGGTACATCGTCATCGATGAGCTGCACACGTACCGGGGCCTGTTTGGCAGCCACGTGGCTAACGTGTTCAGGCGGCTGTGGCGCATCTGCCGATTCTACGGGAGTCGCCCCCAGGTGATCTGCGCGTCGGCCACCATCGGCAACCCCCGCGAACTCGCCGAACGCCTGCTCGAAGATGAGGTCGCCCTGATCGATACCAACGGCGCTCCCTCGGGCCCCAAGGTCATCGCTTTCTACAACCCGCCGCTCGTCAACCGCGAGTTGGGGATCCGCCGGGACGCAATTCTCGAGGCCGAGACCCTCGCAGCGGAATTCCTCCGTAACCGCATTCCGCTCATCGCGTTCGCGCGCAGCCGCCGGACCGCGGAACTCCTGACGACAGCGTTCAAAACCACGGCGGTGCTCAACCTCATTCCCCCGGAGCGCGTTGCTGGGTATAGATCGGGGTACCTCCCGTCGGAGCGGCGGGAGATCGAACGCGGCCTGCGCGAAGGCGACATCCTGGCCGTGGCGGCGACTAATGCCCTCGAGCTCGGCATTGACATCGGCCGGCTTCAGGCCGCCATGCTGGTCGGCTACCCGGGCACGGTCGCGTCAACCTGGCAGCAGGCCGGGCGCGCGGGGCGGACCCAGGACCTCGCCGTTGCCGTCCTGGTCGCCACCAGTGACCCGCTCGATCAATATATCGTGCGGCATCCCGAGTATTTCTTCGGACAATCTCCGGAAGCCGGATTGATCAACGCCGACAACCTCTACGTGCTCACCAGCCATGTTCGGTGCGCGGCCTTCGAATTGCCGCTCGAAGAAACGGAACGCTTCGGACCCAACACGCTTCCGGAGGTGCTCGACTACCTGCAGTCCAAGGGCGTCGTGCATCGCGACGGCGACCGATGGCACTATGTTGCCGACGCATATCCTGCTCAAGACGTGTCGCTGCGCAGTGCCTCACCCGAGAACGTGGTCATCATCGATACCACGGATGCGGCACCGCGCGTCGTGGGCGAGGTCGATCTCGCCAGCGCGCCCGCCCTCGTGCACGAGGACGCCATCTACATGCACCTCGCACAGCAATACCACGTAGATAGGCTCGCGTGGGAAGAGCGTAAGGCGTTCGTGCACAGGGTGGAGGTCGATTACTACACGACGGCAGAGATCGCCGTTGACATACGGGTGCTGCAGGAGTTTGCTCCCGCCGGACGAGCGGCGCCTCCACCGGCGCACGGCGAGGTCGTCGTCACCTACCGGCCCACCATCTTCAAGAAGCTCACCTTGCGGCACCATGAAAACATCGGGTGGGGACCGATTCACCTCCCGGAGTCGACGCTCCATACCTCTGCCTACTGGATGGCGCTTCCCGAGATCCCCATCCCCCGCGATGAAGTGCAGGGTCTGTTGATTGGGCTCTCGCATGCGCTCGAGCACGTGGCGGCGCTGTTCTTGATGTGCGACCCTCGCGATCTGGGCCGCACCTCTCAGATCCAATCCCCCCACACCGGAAGGCCGACGATCTTTTTGTACGATGCCGCCCCGGGTGGCGTCGGGTTCTCCGAACGGCTTTTCCGCCTGCACCCCCAGCTGCTCGCCGCGGCGCGCGATCTCATCGCGTCCTGCCCGTGCGTTGCCGGCTGTCCGTCGTGTGTCGGCCCCGTGCTCGAGGTCGGGAGCACGGGGAAGGCGCGCGCGTTGGAGGTCTTGGATGCCCGACTCGTTCCCGGGACTGCGCGATAGGCTCACCGCACTCGGTGTCCTGGGGCGGCCGCGTCATGCGGCGGTCGAGCGCGGCGGCCCCACGTTTGAGGTTCGGCGCAGCGGACGCTCGCTCGGAGAAGTTTTCGGGCGCCAGGGCGCACCGGCATCTGAACACGGTGTGATCTATCTCGATACCGAGACGACTGGGCTGGCGGGCGGGACGGGGACGATCCCGTTCCTGATCGGCCTCGCACGCGTTGAGGACGGCGAGGTCTGTACGGAGCAGTTCTTCCTGCGCAGGCTTTCGGGCGAGGTCGACATGCTGGAGGCCGTCGGTGAGCGCCTGGCGGATGCGGAGGCTGTGGTCACGTTTAACGGGCGGCGATTCGACTGGCCAATTCTCGAAGCACGGTACATCATGTGCCGGATGCGGCTCGATCCGCCCCAGATTCACGACGATTTGATGAGTGCGGCGCGGCGCCTGTGGTATCGACCGCTGGGCACCTACAGGCTCTCGGCCATCGAGCGGGCGCTGTGCATCGACCGGTCGGACGACATCGAGTCGTGGCAGATCCCCGGCATCTATCTGGACTACCTTCGGACTGGGGACGCGGCCCCACTCGAGGCCGTCTTCGCGCACAACCGGCAGGATGTTGCCTGCCTCCTCCACCTTCGCCGACGTGTCAAACGCTGGATCGAAGCCGGGGAAGACCCGCCGGCGCCGGTAGATTGGGAAGGCCTGGGCGTCCTGCGGCTGCAGGCGGCCGATGGCGCGCGCGCGGAGGATTCGTTTCGCAAGGCGCTGACCGTCGAAGATGACCCCGCCGTACGCTGGCGGATCGCCACTCGGCTGGCTCGCCTACTGCGCCATGCCAGCCGATGGGAAGACCTGCTCGCCCTGTGGGAACGCGATCTCGGCGGCCGCGGTGTGTGGCGCGTGCGGGCGTTGATCGAGGTGGCGAAGGTCTATCAACGTCGCTTCCGTCTGCCAGCTCGGGCGGTTGCCGCCCTGGAGGATGCCGTCGGCATCATCGACTGGCTCATCCTGCGGGACGACAGCGCCGCCCCCGCGCTGGAACTGGAGGTGAGCGGGCGCCTGTCACGCCTGCGCGCGCAGCTCAGCAGAACCTGACGTGGAATCGGTCGTTACCGGACGCTAGATGCCACGTACTGGAACTTGCCGCCCTGCGTCTGCTCGATGGTGTCGCAGAATTCTATCGAGATCTTCATCTGACTCCCGAGCTCGCGGACGAGCTCATCATGCATGGGCTGCACATCGTCCTCACCGAAGGCGGGTCCCCGCACGACCTGGACCAGGACAGCGTCGGGAGTGTCCTGACAGAATCTGACGCCGAGGATCTTGCGTTGCCATCTCGGCGAACTATAGAGCACCTGCGGCGCATGGTGGAGCCCGTGCGGCGTCGCGAGCAGGTTCCTCTCCCTACCGCCGACAATCTGCCAGGTCGGCAGCCCCCGGCCGCACGGACAAGCGTCAGCGTCTAACGAGGCCATGTCTCCAATGGCGTAGCGGATGAACGGGAGCGACCGGTTCCATAGGCCGGTCACGACGAGCTCACCGCTTTCTCCCGGAGCGACGCGCTTGCCATCGTGAAGTATCTCTACGATCCCAATCTCCGACGCGATGTGCATACGGCCCCGGGGACACTCTCCCGCGAAGAGCACATACTCCCAGTTGCCATAGATGTTGACCACCGGCGCCTCGAACGCCTCAGAAATTGCCGTCCTTTGGTTGGGGAAGACCCGCTCGCCCCCGCAGAACACTACTTTGGGTCGAATACGATACCGTGAGGAGTGCTCCGCCAGATAGGCGCTGAAGAACGCCAGCCATGTCGGCGAGCTTGTCGTAATGGCATCGGGGCGAAACCGCGACAACTCGTCGGCCACGGGTCCGAGATTGGCGGCGCCCGGCTTCACTTGATACAGGTTGATCCGCAGCGTAGACAAACCCGGGCCGTATCCCACGGCGCCCCCTGCGCCCGACGGCCCGGTCGACGGACCGAACGATCGTATGTTGGCAATCCGATGACGGAAACCAATGCCGTGCCAGCCTCGAAACCGCCATCTCGCCGCGTTCCCGATGCTCGCGGCCGTGCGATCCCGCAGAAACTCCATGCGCATGCCACTCGTGCCACTGGTCTTGGCGAGCGTGGGGCGAAACGCGCGCGCGTTCGCGGCGGCGATCTTGGAGAAACTGTTGAGAATATCCTCCCGGTGAAGGATGGGCAGTCTTTCGAGATCATCGAGGCCGCGAATGTCCTGCGGCTCGATGCCCCGCGATCTGAACCGTTCTCGATAGAACGGAGACTGCGCGGCCGCGTGCGCCACGAGCATGTGCAAGCGCCGTTCTTGAATCTGCTTGAGCCGCTCCGGCGAGTACCATTGAGTCTGCCGGAGCCAAAGCATGTGCCCGAGGAACTGCGGCCCGCTGCCGGCGAGATCGGCCAGCAACGGCGCCAGGGACGTTCGCCGCATCGCCTGGTTCAGAAGCCGAGTCATCCCAGTGTCTCGTTGGAATTATGCCCAGCGCATGGGCTAGGCATCGAGTCCCGCCAGGGACTCGACGAGGCGAGCAAGCGCGGAGTGATCGAGATCGGCGTGACCCTGTGCCGCAAGCGCGAGCATGGCCTCGTGGACCAGCGCGGTCGCAAACAGCGGCACGCCGTGGGCCTTTCCCGCGGCCAGCGCGATACCCAGATCCTTCTGATGGAGCCGGACGCGAAACCCTGGCGCAAAGTTTCGGTCGAGCATGCGCTGCCCGTGGGCTTCGAGGATGCGGCTCTGCGCGAACCCGCCGAGTAGCGCTTCGCGGACCTTCGCCGCGTTCACGCCGGCCTTGCGGGCGAGCGTCAGCGCCTCGGCCACGGCCATGATCGTGTTGGCAACGATGATCTGGTTGCAGGCCTTGGCAATTTGCCCCGCCCCGGGGTCGTCGCCGATATGCACGATGTTCTTGCCCATCGCCTGTAAGACCGGCAACGTTCGATCGAAGACGGCCCGCGGCCCACCGACCATGATCGAGAGCGTTGCGTCGATCGCGCCCTTCTGTCCCCCGCTGACGGGCGCGTCGAGCGATTCCACGCCGCGCTCGGCCAGCGCCGTGGCCACCTCACGGGTGACCAACGGGGAGATCGTGCTCATATCCACAAACGTCAGGCCGTGGCGAGCCGCCTCGATGACGCCGTTTGCGCCGAGCACAACCTCCCGCACTTGCGGGGAATCGGGCAGCATCGTGATCACGATGTCGCTATGCTGCGCTACCGCTTTAGGCGAACCGCCGTCGGTCGCACCGGCAGCAACGAGTTCCTCGACCGGACCGCGCGAGCGTGAATGCACGACTAGTGGAAAGCCCGCGCGCCGAAGGTTCAACGCCATGGGCTTTCCCATGATGCCGAGTCCGATAAACCCGATCTGTTCAGCCATAGGTCCCTCCGCTACCGGCGCGCGTAGCCCAACGCCTCGATCCAGCCGAACGACTCATCGGTACCGCCCGCGGGGCGGTACTCCAGACCTACCTCGCCCCCGTAGTCGGTGCGGTCCAGCGCGCGAAAGAGATACCCAAAATTGATTTCTCCCGTCCCCGGCTGATTGCGATCGGGAGCATCGGCGACCTGCACGTGCCCGATCCGCCCGATGTTGTTCTTGAGCGTGTGCGTCAGATTGCCCTCCATGCGCTGCGCGTGATACACGTCGAACTGAACCTTGAGGTTGGCAGCGCCGACCGCGTCCTGCAGCTGAAATGCCTCGGAGGTCGTCCGCAGGAAGAAGCCCGGAATGTCATACGTGTTGATCGGCTCAACGAGGAGCACGAGCCCCACCTTCTCAAAGGCCGCGGCGGCGCTCTTGATGTTGTCCACCAGGCAGGCCCACTGTTCCTTCACGGGCACACTCTCGAGTTGCTTGCCCACCAGGCAGTTGACGCGTGGGCAGTTTAGTCGGTGGGCGATCTCCATCGCCACGCGCACGCCCTGACGAAACTCGCTCCGTCTGGCGGGATCCACCGCGATGCCGCGGTCACCTCCGGCCCAATCCCCTGCGGGCAGATTGAACAGCACCTGCCGCAGCCTGAGACGCCGCAGCTCGCCGGCGACGGCGTCGATTTGCTCCGCGTAGGGAAACATGTACTCAACAGCCCCGAACCCGGCCCGGGCGGCCGCGTCGAATCGTGCCATGAAGGGGCGATCGGGCCACAGAAACGATAAGTTGGCGGCAAAACGGGGCATCAGCACCTCCCGGCAAAGGTGGACGCGGATCTCAGCCCGGGAAGTTCGCCGGGCTGAAGGGGAACCCCCTGCTGCGCGAGAAGCCGAATCTCCCGGAGGAGTAGAAATGGCGGTCACGACCTACGACATTGGTAGTTACACGTTCCGGCCCGAAGCGTATCTCCCCCGAAATGTGTTCGAACGCATTACCGATGTCCGAGTCGCGCGGCCGCACGTCGTCGAAGAGGAAGCGCAGGCGCGCGTTCGGCGCGCGCGTCTGACAGCGGACGGGCGCCTGGTCCTTGTTGCGGCCGATCATCCCGCGCGCGGCGTTGCCGGGGTTGGGGGAGACCCCATCGCCATGGGCAACCGCTGGGCGCTGCTGGCCAGGGTCCTTCGGGTGGTGACCACACCGGATGTCGACGGGGTGATGGCGACGCCCGACATCATCGAGGAACTGCTGGCGATCACGCGTTTGATGAAAGAGGCCGGCGGCCCGGCCCTGCTCGACAATAAGGTACTCCTCGGCAGCATGAATCGCGGAGGCCTCGCGGGCACCGTCTTTGAGCTGGACGACCGCATGACCGCGTTCACGCCCGAGCGCATCGCACAGTTGGGCCTCGATGGAGCGAAGCTCATGTTCAGGCTCGAACCCTCCGAGCCGTCGTCTGGGGTCACACTCGAATACTGCGCGCGCGCCATCGACCGGCTGCACGCGCTGGGGATTCCCGCATTTCTGGAATGTCTCGCGGTGCAGAAACGTGAGGGTCGCTACGTCATGGTCACCTCGGCGCCAGAGCTGGTCACGGTGGTCGGCATCGCATCCGGGCTCGGCAGTTCCTCCCTGTTGACGTGGCTCAAGGTCCCCTACTGCGACAGGTTCGACCTGGTGGCGCAGGCCACGACGTGCCCGATCCTCATGCTCGGTGGAGAAACGACGGGCGATCCCTCCGGGATCTTGCGGGACTTCGCCGCTGGCATGCGCGCGGGCGCGACGATCCGCGGAGCCCTGTTTGGTCGCAATGTCACCTTCCCGGGACGCGACGATCCCCGTGCGGTGGCCATGGCCGTCGCCGGCATCGTCCATCAGGGATGGGATGCGGCGCAGGCCGTCGGCCGGCTCGGTGAGGTGCGGGATCGCGAGATTGACCTCTTCACCAGGCTCGAGGGTAGGCGCGACTAGCCTCATGCTCAGGGATAACTGGCTCATTGTCGCGGTTATGGTCATCGCGCTGGCGGCTGGTGGCGCGTACGCGCTCGGCACGGCAATCCGTGACAGCGTCCAGGGCGGGGGACCACTCACAAATCCGTTTCGGCGCCCCGACGGGTTATCTCGTGCGGTGCCGACGCCCGCGCCGTTCTCCCCTGGGTCTCAGGCGCGAGTGCGCCCCCAGCCGGGCGCTCCACCGTCGAACGCGCGCGGTCCCGACTGGGAGTTGCTCACCGCGGGGCGGCTGCGGGCATCTCAGGAAGAGTTTCTCCAGATTCTGCTGACGACGCCGGGGAATCGGGAGGCCATGGAGGGCCTCGTCCTCGTGCGCCGGCGGCTGGCCAATCACGATCCCGTGGTGCTGCGCCGCCAGGCCGCAGCCTACCAGCAGGCCATGCTCAGCCGGACCGAGACCGAAGAGCATTTCACCGTCGATGCCATGGCGCTGTTGGTGAAGGCAAATCTGATCGCGGCTCAAGAAATTGAGGCCGAACGCGCGAAGGGACAATCCCAGGCCTCCGTCACGCCGGTCCGTCCGACGGCGACGCCACGCGCCGCGGTGACGCCGAAGCCCTCCCCGCGTGCGGCCGTGACGCCGAAGCCATCGCCGGTTCGGCCAACACCAGCCCCGCGGGCGGCGGCGCCCCCCACGCCCCAGGTACGCAACCAGCCAGTGGCCCAGGTCATTCCGACCCCACCGCCTCCCCCGCAACTGCCGCGCGCCCCGGCCGTCATCACACCCGCGCCGCAGGCCACACGGCCCGAGCCGCCGGTCGATCTCAACGAACCGTTCATGGTGGTCCGCGTTGGGCCGATCGGCGACGCGGGGCGGGTCTCGGAAATCATGGGGGAACTCACCCTCGCGGGCTATTCGGCCAGCGTGAGCCGGCGCGATGAGCCGGCAAGCTTCCATGTGGTATCTGAGGCGCTGGCCCGTGACGCTGCAGAGAGGCGCGCGCAGGTTCTGTTTTCCTATGGATTTCGTTCACGTATCAACGCGATTGCGGGAGGACTGGCACAGTTGGAATTCGGCACTTTCTCCACAGCAGACGAGGCCGAGGCGCTCGCAAGTCGCATTCGAACGCGCGGCTATCACGCAATGGTGGTCCGCGAGGGTGGGGTCGGCTACATCATTACCGCGGGACCTTACCGCCAGACCGTCGCGAGCGCAATTGTGCGGATTGTCCGGGCCCGCTTCGGCTCCGCGCTCGGGGTGACCGTGAGCGCGGCCCCCTGAGCCGTACTACTCTGAGGGGAGTTCGACAACCACGGGCGGAGACTGCTGGCCCGCGGGATCAATCGCCACGACGGTCGCGAAGATCCTCGTGGCCCGGGGCGCCGCGAACGGTCCCGCAGTGAACTGCCAGGTTCCGTCGCTCAGGGCGCGCGCCAGGAACTCCTGAAGCAGCCCCTGATCCTCTCCCGCCCCGCCGCGGGCCTCATACCCGATTCGCCCAAGAATGCGGTAGCCGGGCCTCGATCGTCCCCGCATCACGATACGGGTTTCCGGCCGCGCTCCCGCTACGGTCACTCTGCTGGCCGAGAGTGCCGTGGGCGTCTGGGGTGTGGCGCCGAGCACCGTCACGCCGGTCGCAGCCGCGGCGGTATTGCGCCGGCCGTCTTTGGTGAGGGTGACGAGGACGGCAGCGTTCAACAGCAGTTGACCCCGGCGCGCCTCATACGATCCGAAGTACAGGCCGGGCGTCCGGGACTCCCGCATGGCCACCTGCCCCGGCATACCCTCAAGGGCGAACGACGCCTCGGCGCCGGGCACGCCGGCCACCACGACCGTGAGGATCTCTCCGGATTTGAGCGGCGCCGCGGGGTTTATGGTCACGGATTTGATCAGGTCGTTCGCGGGCGTGACCACGAACGTCCAGTTCGTCCGTTCGGCGTTCCCGGCTCGGTCCGCAATGATCGCTTCCAGCCTGACGGGGCCCGGCACAAACGGCGTCTGCGGATTGTAGGAAGCCGAGGTCTCCGTGATAGAGGCGTCGGCCGTCACATTTCGTCCGTTTACCAGGAGCCTGACCACACTGGGGTCTACCAGCGAGTCGGCGTCGAAGAAATTCACCACGATGTTCGGACGGACGTTGGCCAAACGCACGAACGGTGCAGGATGCTGCAGCGTGATCTCGGGTCGCCGTGTGTCAATCGTGACCGGCCGGGGAGCGGCGTCGCTGACCTCTTGACCACCCAGCCGAAGCGTCGCGATCACCGCGGCATTCCGAGTAGACTGTCCGGCCTGCACGATGTGTGTGCCCTGGAACAGGGCCGGCTGGGCACCGTACACCCCCGGCCGCGCTTCGCGCATCCGCACGTCGGCGACCAGGCCGAAGACATCAAACGTTGCAGTTGCCCCCGCCGTGCCGCGCACGGTCACCGTGAGCGCGTCACCGGCCCGTAAGGGCCCGCGCGCGGTGTGGGTGATCAATTCAATCCGCGGCGCGCCACCAGGGGCGGGCGCGGCTACAATGGCCCCGGCCCCCATGACGAGCACGAGTAGCGCCACCACCAGAGCGGCGCGACAGGTCATCTTCACTCTCCCATTAGAACGCGTGAAGGACTTCTTCGCACCCCACGACCGATCTCCTCCGATCGCCACAGAGGTACCCGGGCGCCGGCCAGAGAAGTAATGTAGTCTTCCCTCCAAAACGTCGAGCTCACTCAAGGCACTCTGCGCGGAATCGACCGAACTGCGCGTCGGCCCTCCTCCGGCCGCGCTCGGGAGCAGATGAACTGGCATCATGCGGGTACTGGTCACGGGTGCGGCTGGTTTCATAGGCAGTCATTTCCTCCGGTACTTCTTGAGCAAGTACCCGACGTGGGAGTTCTATCCCGTTGACTCCATCAACTACGCGGGCTCCCTCGACCGTTTGGCGGACCTGCGCCCGAGGGCCAGGGTGTTTTATCACGATCTGCGCGCCCCGTTTACCGACTTCCTCATCAGGAACCTTGGCGAGCTCGATTACGTCTTCCATCTGGCAGCCGAGACACACGTGGACAAGAGTCTGGTCGACCCGCTCCCCTTTCTGCAGTCCAACGTTCAGGGGACGTTCAACGTGCTTGAGTACTGCCGCGTCCATCAGCCGCGGCTGCGGATGCTGTACAAGATCTCAACCGACGAGGTCTACGGCCCGGCGCCGCCAGGGATCGATCATACGGAAGAGTACCCTCATCGCCCCAGCAACCCATACGCGGCTACGAAAGCGGCGGCGGAAGATCTCTGCTACGCCTGGGAGCACTCCATGAACGTGCCGGTCATCGTCAGCAACACGATGAACAACATTGGCATCATGCAGCATCCGGAAAAATTCATCCCTCGGATCATTCGCTCGCTGCAGCGCAAGGAGCCCGTCACCGTTCACGGATCCCCGGACAACCCGGGCATGCGCAAATATCTCGACGCGCAGGATCACGCCGATGCAATCGATTTCCTCATGCGGACGGGACGGCGCGGGGAGCGCTACAACATTGTGGGACAGGAAGAAGTCACAAATAGCGAGATGGTCGTGAAGGTGGCCCGCATCATGGGCGTAGAGCCCAAGATGAAGTTCATGGACTTCCACGCCACGCGGCCAGGGCACGACTTCAGATACAGCCTCGACGGCGGAAAGATGCGGGGGATGGGATGGACGCCGCCGACCGCGTTCGACGCCGCTCTCGACCGGGTCGTGAGATGGACGCTGGCGCACCCTGAATGGCTCTGAGGCAGGCGACCCGCCGCAGACTTCGCCGGCAGACAGCGCCGGGCTTGAGGCCCAATCGGGTGGTGCTGGTCTACCTCGCGGTCCTCGGGACGGCGCTGACCATCACCGTGGCGCTGGCCTCGGCGGCGGTAGTCCTGAGAGTCGGAAGCTGGCTGGTTGGTCGCCCGATCGGCAGTGTCGACGGCTGGCTCATTGGGGCCGCGTTCGCCACACTCGGCATCCTGCCATGGCCTGCGCTTCTGGCGTTGGCCCGCGCCCTGCTGCTCCCGGGCAAGCGTGAATCCTTCCGCGTCGAGAACCGGTCCGTCGGGCCGGCGGTCGTGACCATCGCAGCCCTCGATGAAGAGGAAGCCATTGCACCACTCGTCCGCGACTTCGCGGACTCCCCGGGCGTTGCCGAGGTCATCGTGGTGGATAACGGCTCGACCGATGGAACACGAGCCCTTGCGGCGGCGGCAGGCGCGCGCGTGGTGCACGAGGAGCGCCGCGGATACGGGCGTGCGTGCATCAGGGCACTGTGCGAAGGGCTGCGCAGTAAGCGGCCGATCGTCGTCCTGTGTGAGGGCGATCAAACGTTCCGCGCCGACGACCTGGAGAAACTCCTGCCGTACCTCAAGCACGCCGACCTTGTGATCGGCAGCCGCACACACGGAGCGTTGCTCAACGGAGACTCGCAGATCGATTCCTTTTTCGCGCTCGGAAACGTTTTCGTCGCCAAGCTCTTGCAATTCCGCTACTGGGATTGGACAATCGGCGGGCGCCTCCGCCTGACCGATGTCGGCTGTACCTATCGCGCGATCCGCGCCGAGGCGCTGCGGCAGATCCTTCCCGCGCTGGAGGTGGGGGGCAATCACTTCGGTCCGCACATGGTCATGGCAGCCCTGGAACACGGCCTGAGGGTCGTCGAGGTGCCCGTCACCTTTTGGAAGCGGGTCGGATCTTCCAAAGGCGGCAGTGTGAGCTGGGGCACGGGTTTTCGGCTCGGGCTTGCCATGATCTGGCACATCCTGACCTACCGGGTGCGCATGGCCACGGGAGGCGCCCCCCGCGCGGATGGGCCGGTGGCCGAGGCGCAGACGCTGCGGGTGCTGTTTCTGGCGACCCGCGATGGCCATCACCCGGATGCGGCGGGCGGTGACATCCAGACATGGGAGTACGCCCGTTATTTGGCCGCGTCGGGCCATTCCGTGACCCTTCTGGCCGCTGCATCGGCGGGGTCTGCCGACGATGAGGTCGTTGAGGGTGTCCGGATCGTTCGCCTAGGTGGGGTCCTGTCCCTATGGCTGCGCACTTTTCTCTACTACATGCGGTTCTGCCGCGGACGCTATGACGTCGTGGTTGCCGAGGGCATTGGCGGATCGCGCATCCCGCGGCTGGCGCCGCTCTACGTTCGCGAACCGATCATCACGGAGTGGCGGCAGATCTACGCCAAAATCTTTGCCCATCAATACCCCCGCGTCCTCACGGGCCCGCTCAACACGCTGGAGGCAATCACGGCGTGGCTCCACCGCGACACGTATCTGCTGGCGTTCACGAGCGAGTGGCAGGAGGCCTTTCAAAGCCTCGGGTTCAAGCGCGACCGGATCTTCCAGGTTCCGATCAGCATCCGCGAGGATTGGCTCAACGGTAACGGCGCGCAACCCGCCACGGCGCCGACGGTGGTATGGATAGGAAAGTTTCACCGGTACAAATGCCCGCATCACCTGATCCTGGCCATGACCGAGGTCGTCAAGGAAGTTCCTAACGCGCGGTTGATTCTGGCGGGCCGGCGAACAGATCCACGCTACGAGGGAGAGTTACTGCGCCTGGCAGACAGCCTGCACCTCGGCGATCGGGTGGAGGTCCGGTTCAACATCTCCGATGAGGCCAAGCGCGCGCTGCTGCGCCACGCCCGGACCCTCGCCCTTCCGTCCGCCGTGGAAGGATTCGGGATCGTGATCCTGGAGGCGAACGCCAGCGGCGTGCCGGTGATTGCGAGCACAGGCGTGCCGGAAGACGCTGTGCGAGACGGTCACAACGGGCTGCGGTATCCCTTCGGCGATGTGCGGGCGCTGGCGCGCGGGCTCATCCGGCTGCTGACCGATGATGCGCTCCATGCGACATTGTCGTCGCGCGGCCGGATCTTTGCCGGACAGTTCGCCTGGGAGTCCGTGGGCAAGCAATTCGAATCCGTGGTTAAACTGGCGGCCGCCCGGCGCCGCGCCGACGGGGTCGCCGTCGCTCGGAGCGGAGAATGAGCAAACGCGCGTTGATCACCGGCATCACCGGCCAGGACGGAGCGTATCTGGCCAGGCACTTGCTGGCGTCGGGCTACACGATCTACGGGACCTACCGGCGCAGCTCTGCCGCGCGGCTGTGGCGACTCGAGGAACTGGGTATCGCCGAGGGCGTGACGCTGGTCCCGATGGAGCTTCTGGAGTTCAGCAATATCCTTAGAACCATTGAGCAGGTACGTCCCGACGAGATCTACAATCTGGCGGCGCAGAGTTTCGTGGGGCTTTCGTTCGAGCAGCCGATCTACACGGGCGACGTCAACGCGCTTGGCGCCGCGCGCCTGCTTGAAGCGATTCGCGTCCTTCAGCCCGGGATCAAGTTCTATCAGGCGTCCACCTCGGAGATGTTCGGCAAAGCGCAGGAGATCCCACAGACGGAAAGGACGCCGTTCTATCCTCGAAGCCCGTACGGCGTTGCGAAGCTCTACGCGCATTGGGCAACGGTCAATTACAGGGAAGCGTATGGAGTGCACGCGTCGTCGGGGATCCTGTTCAACCACGAATCTCCCCTGCGGGGTCTGGAGTTTGTCACCCGTAAGATCACCGCGGGTCTCGCGCGCATTCGCCATGGCCAGCAGGAAGCCATCGAACTGGGCGACCTGCACGCCAGGCGGGACTGGGGGTTTGCGGACGACTACGTCAATGGCATTTGCTTGATGATGCAGCAACCTGCCGCCGACGACTACGTCCTCGCCACCGGGGTCACGCATTCGGTGCGCGAGTTCTTCGAGCGTGCCGCCGCCGCCGCCGGTTTCGACGTGGCGTGGGAAGGCGAGGGCGCGGAGACTCGAGGTATCGATCGCCGGAAGGGCCGGGTGATCGCAAGCGTCCGGTCCGACTTGTACCGGCCCGCCGAGGTCGATCACTTGATCGGCAGCGCGGACAAAGCGCAGGCGCGCCTTGGCTGGCGACCCAATGTGCGATTCGAGCAGCTCGTCGACATGATGGTCCAGACCGATATGGACCGCGTGAGCAGGGGTACGCTGCGGTGGTGAACGCCGCGCGGCCGGCCGCCTAGATCCCCATGCGATGTCTTGTGACCGGCGGAGCCGGCTTTTTCGGCGGGCATCTCATCCGCCGCCTGCTGGATGACGGCGTTGCGGTCCGCTCGCTCGACATCCTGCCCCTGCCGGACGCGGAGCTGACGGCCCGCGTCGAGACCATGCGGGGTGACGTGCGCGATCCGGCGGCGGTCCGGCGCGCCGTGACATCGGTCGATCTCGTATATCATGCGGCAGCGCTCGTTCCGATCTCCCGCGCGGGTCCTGGATTTCGAGCCGTCAATGTCGAGGGCACACGGCAGGTGCTCGAGGCGGCCCAACGGGCCGGGGTCGGTCACGTGGTCTTCCTGTCCTCCAGCGCGATTTACGGCGTCCCGGCGCGGCGATTCATCGACGAGAGCGGACCGCGCAACCCCCTGGGGCCCTACGCGCACTCGAAACTCGAAGCCGAGCAGATCTGCCAGGCGTATCGAGCGCGCGGGCTGAAAATTACCATTCTCCGCCCCTGCACAATCGTCGGCCCCGGCCGGCTCGGCGTTCTCGAGCTGCTCTTCGACTGGATCCACCGAGGGCGCCCCGTTTACATCCTGGGCAGGGGCGACAACTGCTATCAGCTCGTCAGCACCCGGGACGTTGCGAACGTCTGCGCGCTGGTGGCGGCCACGCCAGGTGGGCACGGCGACGATTTCAACGTGGGAGCCGGGGCCTTTGGCACGCTGCGTGAGGATCTGGAGACGCTCATACGCCATGCTCGGAGCCCCTCGCGCATCGTCGGTGTCCCTCCGCTCTTGGTGCGCCCGCTGATGCAGGCGCTGGACATACTTCGCCTTTCACCTTTCGTGGAATGGCACTACCAGACGATCGACCGCGATTTCGCCATCGATGTCTCCAAGGCGCGCGCCCTGCTGAACTGGGTTCCCCAAGACGGCAATGCCGCCACACTCTGCCAGGCCTACGACTGGTACCTCCGGCATGCACGCGAGGTCAGGGCGGCCGCGCGCAGCCCTCACCAGCAGGGCCTGCGCAGGCGACTACTTCACTGGCTTCCCTGAGCACCGTGGCGACGAGCGACCAGGCGCGCAACGGGCGGTTCGTCCCAGCGATGAACACCGACGCGTGGCGCGTTGGCGCGCGGCGCGCCTTTGCCTGGGCGATTCCCTTGACCGCCCTCGCCATGCTCGCGCTCATGCTCGTCCCCGCCGACGCCTGGCGCCAGCCCACCGATGACGCGGTCTACTCCGGGTTCGACCCGAATTTGATCTATGTCAATGCCCGCGGGGATGCCACCGCAGACGGCGTCGTTCGGGTCCAGACCGAGTCGCTGCAGCTGACGGCCCTCCCGGACTCGCAGCCCACGGTGCATTTGGTCACCTCGCCCCTGAGCTTCAGGGCGGCGATGGACGTCCGTGTGCTGGAGGGAGACGCGGCGACCACACCGTTTCAAATGGCCATCTGGAGCGCGCGCAACGGCAGCGGGTATATTCTCGAGTTCGGTCCGCCGCCCGAGAATCTGGTGCGAGCCCGGGTCATCGTCAACGGGACCGCGGCCCAAACCTTGATGGGCGGCACGACCATTAAGAGCGAGGCCCTTGGACGATACGCGCCCGGCCAGCTTTACCACCTGGAGATGGTGCTGGACAAGCGCTCCGGAGTCATCTACAGTCTGCTCTCCGGCCGGGAAGCGCCTCCGAACGATGCACCCATGCTGCGGCTGGTCGGGGGTCCCGCGGATCCGGCCTACCGCGAAGTCATCAGCACCCCCGTGCGCGTCGAGGCCGGGAAGCGCTACAGGTTCGGCGGCTTCGTCAAGCGGGTTACCGGCGTCGACGCCTACAAGATCGCGCTGCAGTGGCTGGATCGATCCGAGAACCCTTTGGGCTTTGCGAACGACTGGCGGAGCGTCCAGGAACTCGAGGGTTGGACACAGCGGGAATTCTCGGGTGTCGCGCCGCCTGAGGCCGCCGGCGCGCGGGTGCTCCTTGGCAGCGGCAACGGTACACAGTTGCTTTTTGCCGGCGTGTTCGTGCACGAGGACAGGCGGCCTGGGAAGAACTTGCTGCCCAACGGCAGTTTCAGGCGCGGCGCCGACAATTGGGAGATTGCCGGGCGGCCGGCGCAGCCCCCCCAGATCATCAGCCAACATACGCCGCTGATGGAATCTTCGGTCACCGTCGAGGAAGCCCCGGCCCTCTTGGGTTCACTGCGATTGTCGCTGACGGCGGCGGCAGCGTCCAAGGCGGGCATTGCCAGGACCGTGATGCAAGATTACCGGCTGACCATCCCGCATCAGCGCTGGCAGGCCGTGCGCGTTGAGGATGCACTCGCGCGGGGCATGGTCGTCGTTCTCTTGGGCCTCGGCGCGCTGCTCTGCCTGATCCGGCTCTGGATGTGGGCGCGACCGGCGTGGCAGCGGGCCATCGCCGGGCAGGGCCTGGGGGTCCAGCCGCTGATCGTCCCGCTGTCCGCGACCTCCCTGGCGGTTGCCATCGCCGTTGCGGCGTACGCCCTGATCAATGCCGCGCTTATCAACCTGGGCAGTCATCCATTCGACATGACCGCGGCGAAAGTGTGGACGTATGTCGCGGCCACGCGCGGGCCCGTTGCGCTGCACTACCTGCCGCATACGGTGACGCTGGCCAAGGTCTGGGGGGGTGCCCCCTATCATGAAGCGGTCTTTCCCTATCACCCCGCGATGACGTACTACGTCACGTTCCTCGGCTGGATCTACAAGACGTTCCTGAGTGGGCCTGGGCCGCTCTCGGCAGACACCTTCCAGCTCGAGGTCCTGATCAAAGGATCCAACGTGCTCTTTGGTTTTGGCGACGCGGTGCTGCTCTACCTTATCCTCCGCCGATGGAATGTGTCCCACACGTGGGCGCGTGCGGCCGGCGCCCTGTTTCTCCTCAACCCCGCCGTCTGGTTCAGCACGTCGGTCTGGGGTCAGAACCACATCGTCACCCTCTTTCCGCTGCTGGCGGCGATCTGGCTGGCGGAAACTCATCGCCCCACCGGGGCCTGGCTAGCGCTCCTTACGGGCGCGCTCACCAGGCCTCAGACCCTTGTGCCGGCATTCTTACTCGGCCTCGTCTTCCTGAGACGATTTTCATTGAAAGAGAACGCCGGCGGCATCGCGTGGAGCATCGTTGTCGCGTTCGTGGTCTTCGGCCCGCTCGCCCTGGCGATAGGGCCGTCGCTGTGGGTGGACACGCTGGCCTACCAGCTATTCGTGCAGGAAGCGGGGGGCAACGAAGCGGCGATGACGATCGTCTCGCTGGATGCCTACAATGTGTGGTCACTCGTGACCCGCGCCGCCGAGGCCGCAACGGGGCTCGGCCGGTTTCAATTTTCCAGCAGCACACCGCTGCTTGGTTCGCTCACCTATCTACGGATCAGCCAGATCCTCGTGCTGACCGTGATTCTGGGTGTGGGGCTCTGCGTGCTGTTGTGGCGACGGTCGGACGCGGGCGCGCGCGGCTACGTACCGCTCATCGCGGCGGGCACCGCGGGCTTTCTGATGCTCAAAACCGGACTCGCGGCGTCGCATTTCATTATCGCGCTTCCCTTCCTCCTACTTTCCCTGCCCACCCAGGGTCGGCGTGCGTGGTTGCTCATGGTGGGCGTGTGGACGCTCACGACGCTGGCGTCGATGTACGGGAGCCTGGGCTTTGGAATATGGGATGCCGCGTCCCTCGCCCCGGCGCTGCACGATACGCGCAACGCCGCCACCCGCCTGTTCATGAACCTCCACGCCGCGGACTGGTTCATTACGGCAGCCGCGGTCGCGAACACGATTGTGGTGGGCTGGCTCGGAATCGCCGCCGTCCGGCGCCATGGCTACGCCGCGGGGTCACCAGCCGGCAGCAGGTAGAGACCCGAGGGTGCGAACTGCAGCCTGACGGGCGCGCCGACGGCGTGCATGTCATCCACACTGCTCGCGTCGGCGACGCTGACCTCCCCCACCTCGGTCTCGATGATGTAGTCTGCGAACGTTCCCATGAAGAAGGCGCTGCGGATCCGCCCCGGGAGGCCATCCCCGGCCGCACCCACGCGGATGGCCTCGGGCCGCGCCATCAACGTGGCGGCACCCGGGGTAATTCCGGATTGGCGAAAGTGAAACCGGTAGGAACCCACACGCACCATCCCGTCCTCGACCGCGGCGGGCAGCAGGTTGGCCTCGCCAATGAAGTCGGCGACGAAACGTGAGGCCGGACGACGGTAGAGGTCACCGGGCGTGCCAATCTGTTCGATGCAGCCCTGATTCATCACGACGACGATGTCCGAGATCGCGAGCGCTTCCGCCTGATCGTGCGTCACGTAGACGCTTGTTATGCCAAGCTCCTGCTGGAGGATTCGAATATCGGCGCGCACTCTTTTTCGGAGCTTGGCATCCAGGTTGCTCAGCGGCTCATCGAACAGAAGCACCTTCGGCTGCATGACCAGGGCCCGCGCGAGCGCCACGCGCTGCTGCTGCCCGCCCGAGAGGTGGGCCGGCGAGCGGCCCTCGAGCCCGGGCAGACCCACCAGGGCGAGCACTTCCCCCACGCGCCGGCGGATCTCGTCCTCGGGCCGGCGCTGCACGCGCAGCCCGTAAGCGATGTTCTCAAAAACAGACAGGTGCGGGAACAGCGCGTATGCCTGAAAAACCATCGTCACGCTGCGATTGGCCGCCGGCAGCGGCGTCACATCCTCGTCGCCGATGAACACCCGGCCGCTGGAAGGCCGCTCCAGTCCGGCAATCATCCGCAGCGTCGTCGTCTTGCCGCACCCCGACGGCCCAAGGAGGGTGACGAGCTTGCCGGCGGGGATCTCCAGAGATACGCGGTCGACGGCCGCCACAGGTCCAAAGCGCTTGGTGATCTCCTCGAGGCCCACCCGCGCAGCCTCCTCGTGCAGAACCTCGCGCAGTCGCTCACCCATGTGCCACCTCGCCTCGTCGCTACGCCGGCGGCACGTCGCGGATGGCGCGCGCCGTCCCGCGCTGCGTGAACAGATAGAGGGTCACAATAACGAGCGCCATCAACAACACCAGCACCCAGGACAACGCGGCGCCGAGGCCTACACTACCGTAGTTGATGTAGGAGAGGATCTGCGTCGTGGCCAGATTCGTCTTCGGTGTGATCAAGAAAATCACCTGGCTGATGGCGGTCATACCCCGCACGAAGCTGAAGATCAGCCCGGAAACGATCGCGGTCCGCACCAGCGGTATGACGATACGCCGGAGCGTCGTAGCCGACCCAGCCCGCAGCATCGTGGAGGCCTCTTCGAGCGACCGGTCGATCTGAAGGATCGAGGCGACGCCCGCGCGCAGCGCCACGGGCATATTCCTGAAGACGAAAGCCAGGACAATGATGAGCTCGGTACCCGTGAGCAGCAGCGGTCCCTGGTTGAAGGCCAGGATGTAACCGATCCCCATCACGGTGCCGGGCGTCGCGAACGACAGCATCGACGCAAACGCCAGCGCGTCTTTCCCCGGGAAGGCGTGGCGCGTGACCAGATACCCGATGAGGAAGCCCACGGCGGTCGAAGGGACCGCGGCGATGGCGGCCAGCGACGCGGTCGTGCGCACCACCTGCCAGCCGGTGGGCGAGAGTCCCTTCAAGTGCTGCAGCGTGAACGTGTAGTCAAATCCCCACAGCTTCGTCACGCTGCCCACGGCGACTGAGCCGTAGAGGATGACGATGACCAGGATCCAAGCCACGAAGATGGCGGTCACGCCGTAGTCTAGCGCCGGCGGCAGCGCACGCGTGGCCCCCTGGGCGGGCCGTCCGGTGACGGTCACGTACGAGGCCCCGCCTACCCAGCGGTGCTGAATAAGAAAGATCGTCACCGTCATGACCAGCAGCGCAACCCCAAACACCGCCGCTTCGCTGGGGTTGTAGCGGCCGATCAATGAGAAAAAGACCTCCGTTGCCAGATAGGGTTTCCCGCCGCCCACCACGATGGGGTTGCCGAAGTCCGCTAGACTTTCGATCGCCACGAGCAGGAACGCGTTGGCCAGCCCCGGGCGCGCGAGGGGCCAGATGACCGTGCGCAGGACGTGCCAGCGGCTCGCCCCCAGCGTCTCCGCGGCTTCTTCCAGCGCAACATTCAAGGCGTGCACCACGCCCTGCAGAATGAGGAACGCGATCGGTGTGTATGCCAGCACCTGCGCCAGCCCCACCCCCAGCGGCCCGAAGAACATCGTCGTGTTGAGCCCGAGCACTTGATGGGTGATGAAGCCGCGACGGCCGAGCAGGTAGATGATCGCCAGACCGAGGACGAACGGCGGCGTGATGATCGGCAGAATCGAGACAGGACCTAAGAGACGGCGGGTACGCAGGCGAGAGCGCTCGGCCAGCAGCGCGAACAAGAACCCCAGCCCGGTGGACACCGTGCTGACGACCAGCGCGAGCAACACGCTGTTGCGTACGGCGCCAAAGCCAAGGTAGAGTCCCACAAGCGCCGCCCCACCGACGCTGGTAGCCACTCCCCACACGATCGCGGGGCGAAGCTTCCTGGTGAACCATCCTGCGGCAAGCGCGGCGAGCGCGCCTAGCATCGCCCCGGCGATCAGCGCCGCCCTGCCTTCATCAAGTGGGGTCGCCGGGTTGTTGATCAGCAGAAAACCCGGAGAGCTCATCGTCTGGCCGAAGACCTCGAGCGTGAAGCGTCCTTTGACGAACACACTGGCCTGCAGCACCGATAACAACGGATACAGAATGAACACCAGAACGAATGCAGCCGCCCAGACGATGCACCCTGCGATGAAGGCATCGGCATCGAGGTATCCGCCCAGCGCCAGCCCGATGCCGATCAGGGTAAGGAACCCCAGGATGGCCGCGAGGGCCCCGGGCCCCATCGGCAACCCGGTCTCCAGCACACGCCAAAGGGTCGAGAGCGCGCCAACCGCGCCGGCGACCAACGCCATCCGGCCGCGTTTGAAGAGAGGCAACGGCGCAAGACCGATGGTGGCCGCCGCGGCCGCGGATGCCAGGGCAAGGGCGACGGGCCAGTCGCGGCCGAGCAAATCGAGACCGGTGGTCTGCGGCACGAACGCCGCAAGATCCCGCCCCGTACGCGCCCAGGGCAGCAGCGACGCTCCGAGAAGCGTCAGCCCTCCCCAGGCCGCCAGCGTCGTGCTGATCCGGGCTTCGTGCCTGGAGACCGCTACGGCGGCGCGGGCCACGTCACGCTTCCTACTTGGGCAAAGGGAAGACCTCGCGTGTCCAGCGATTCACCAGGCCGTCGCGAACCGTGGCCTTCCCGAACTTCACGAAATCGTACTTGATGACCTGAAAATCCTGGAACCGCGGCGACACCCGGGGAATCGGTGTCTTGGCGTTCGATGGAATCTGGAACGACTGCGCCTGTTCGGCCAGTGCCTGCGCTTCGGGTGACAGGGCCCAGTCGATGAACGCGACTGCACTGGCGCGGTTGGGCGCGCCTTTGACCAGACTCAGCCCACCGATCTCATAGCCGGTGCCGTCGCGCGCGGACCCATACGTGACCGGAAACCCGCTGAGAATCTGGAGCACGGCATCGTGAAGGAACGTCACGCCGATAGCCACTTCTCCGCGACCGGCCAGCACTCCCGGCGCCGCGCCAGCGCGAGTGTACTCGGCAACGTTGCGGTGCATGCGCTTGAGGAGGTCGAACGCTTTCGGCTCCCCGTACACCTGCACCATCGTCGCCAGCATCGTGTATCCGGTGCCAGACGTGTTCGGGTTGGGATACGCGATCAGCCCGCGCAGGCGGGGATCGGCCAACTCCTCCCATGTCTTCGGTTCGGGGACGTTCTTCTCGCGCAGTAACCTGCCGTTTACCGCCCAGCCCAGAATCCCGATGTACAGGGGGATGTATTTGCCGCCGACCGCCTCGCGAAACTCGGAGCGGAGATCGTTCCACGCTCGCGGGCGGTAGAACTCGGTCAGGCCTTCTTCATTTGCCACAAAGTGAGGATCGCCGGTCCCGCCGAACCAGACGTCGAAGATCGGATTAGCGCGCTCGGCCCGTAAACGCGCAAGTGCCTCGCCCGAGCTCAATCGCACGAAGTCGAGCTGAATACCAGTCTGCCTGGGGAACTGCGCCTTGAGCAGGTCACACCACTCGACGTTGGGACTGCAGAGCACGACCACACGTCCGGCGGCCGGGCCGGCGTTCGCCACGCCGATCGACGCGAACATCACCACAAGACCGAGGATCAGGAAGCGTCTCACACCAGGCACCTCCTCTGGACTCCGTGCAACCGCTGAACAATAAGAGAATACGGTACCGGCCGTCCGCTTCCCCCTCAGTCGCCGATCGGCCCGCCGTCCCCGCGACGCCGCCTATCCCGAGGGGCACCTTGCGGACACGTCGAGCAGGGCGCGCAGATGGCGGGCGGTTTGCCGTGCCGACTCCTGCGGATCGGGATGCGGAAGGACTGCAGCAGACAGATAGCCCTGGTAGTCAATCTCCCGAAGCGTCGCCAGCACACGGTTGAAGTCCAGATGGCCAAGCCCCGGTGCGCGCCGATTGCTGTCGGCCACGTGCACATGCCAGAGGCGCGGAGCGGCGGTCGCCAGGGCGTCTGTGATCACAGACTCTTCGATATTCATATGGAAGGTGTCGGCCAGGATCCCCAGGTGGGGCGCGCCCGACGCATCGATCACCTCCAGTGTTTCGTCGAAAGTGACAAGGAGGTCCGTCTCGTAACGATTGATTGGCTCGATCGCCAGGCGCACACCGGCCGAGGCTCCTGCATCCAGCACGGGCTTGATCCCATCGACGAAACGGGCCAGCGTCGCCTCACGCTTCCCGTCGATTCTGCCCCGAATCAATCCGATGGTAACCATGCTGCGCAGGCGCGCCGCGAGCTGAACGTGAGAGGCTAACCGCGCGGCGGCCGCGCGGCGGATCCGGTCGTCGACACTTGATAGGGAGAGCCGGTCGCGCAGGTATGCCTGTCCCGTGGCGATCGCGGGAACGACAAGACCCGCGTCATTGAGCGCCGCTTCCAGACGTCCCGCATCGACCGCCGCGGGATCACGGATGGCTAGCTCGATCCCCTCGAAGTCCAGCGCGGCCAGATGGACGGCGGCGTCCTGCCATCCACCGCTCGTTGTTGCGGCGGCGAACGCCGTGCTCTCGACCGGAACGACGAAGCTCAGCTTCACAGCCACCTCGGAGCCGCACGATCCTCCGGGCTATGTCGGATGCGCCGGGGGATCTCCATCGGCAAGCACGTGCATGCGTTCGGGAGACAGCGCCAGGTAGACCTCGCCCGCAAACATGCGCTCGCCCGGCGCGGGCTGATCTACGATCCATTCCATGCCGACTGCCTCCACCCAATACCGTGCCAGTCCGCCCAAGAAGGCGGCGGTTTTGACCCGCCCGCGTAGCACCGGCCGACCGGCATCCGCCACGGCGTGTGCAGTCATGGCGATCGTCTCCGGCCGGACGACGAGGGTGGCGCGGGCCACCGACGTGACGCCGCGCACCGCAAACGTGGATTCCCCCAGGCGGACGTGGCCAGACGCCAGGACCTCCACGGGCGCGAAATTGGCCAGCCCCACGAAGTCTGCCACGAACCGGTCGGCCGGCGCGTAGTAGATCTCGCGCGGCGTGCCCACCTGGACGATGCGGCCGCGATTCATGACCGCAATCCGGTCGGAAATTGAGAGCGCTTCCTCCTGGTCGTGTGTCACGTAGATGGTAGTCTTCCCCAGGGTCTCCTGGAGGGCACGGATCTCGGTCCGCACCCGCACCCGGAGCTTCGCGTCGAGGTTGCTCAGCGGCTCGTCCAGCAGCAGCACCTCCGGCTCGACCACCAGCGCGCGGGCCAGGGCCACGCGCTGCTGCTGTCCGCCTGAGAGCTGGAGGGGAAACTTGTCCTCCTGCCCCGCGAGGCCGACCAGATCCACGACGCTGGCGATCCGCCGGCGCGCATCGGATGCGGCGATCCCGCGCATCCGCAGGCCGTACCCGACATTCTCGCGCACCGTCATGTGCGGAAAGAGCGCATATTCCTGGAAGACCATCGCGGTGTTCCGGCGGTGGGCCGGGATTGTGGTGACGCGCACGTCCCGCACGTAGATGTCGCCCTCATCGGGATGGTAGAATCCCGCGACCATACGAAGCGTCGTGGTCTTGCCGCACCCGGAGGGGCCGAGCAGCGTCGTGAAGTTGCCTTCGGGGATATCGAGCGACACGTGGGCTACCGCCAGCATCCCGCCCAGGCGCTTCGACACGTTCTCAAGCCTGACGTGGGGTCTGACGTGAGGATCACTCATGCCGCAACGTGGGTTCTGGAGGTCTAAGAATGTTCCCTCCGCCTTCATCGGCGGGGAGGACACGACTCCCGCTCATACCAATCCGTTCAGGGTCTCGAGCGTTACCGCTTCGAGGGAGCCGACGATTATAACTCCGCAGCGACGTGTAAGGAATCCCCAGGATTCGGGAAAGTTCGGCCACGTTGAGCAAGGTTGCCGTTCGGCCTGCCAGCGTGGCGAGTACACGAGGAAGCTCAGCCAGCCGCTCGATGCGAACTCATGGTTGGGGAGCCAGGCAGTCAAGATTCAACTGTCAGACTGTTGAAATTTAACGGGCTATCGGCGGATATTCCACCAGCTGCCGTCCCAGAAGGGAGGTGCCGCCGCACACACATCAAGGACAGGTTAGGGCTATGCTATACTTGTATATCACAGGAGGAACCACATGATCGCCCTACGTCTCCCCCCGGAAGTTGAGAAGCGACTCGAGAGGCTCGCCCGCAAGACGGGGCGCAGCAAGACCTTCTATGTGCGCGAGGCCATCCTCCAGCACCTGGAGGATCTGGAGGATTACTACATGGCCGTGCGGCGGCTCGAGGAGAACCTCCCAGGCATCCCGCTCGAGGAAGTGGAGCGCCGCCTTGGCCTGGCGGATTGAGTTTCACCCCCGGGCGGAGAAAGAACTCTCGAAACTGGACAGGGATACGGCTCGCAGGGTGCTGCGATTTCTGCGGGACCGTGTGGCCAAGCTTGAGGACCCTCGCAGCGTCGGCGAGGCGTTGAAAGGACCCGAGGTGGGACGCTTCTGGAAATACCGCGTGGGGGATTACCGGCTCATCTGCACAATCCAGAATCAGCGGGTCACAATGCTGGTGGTACGGATCGGGCACCGCCGGGACGTCTACCGTTAACACGCTGGTCACTCCAGGCATTGCAGCTCAGGCCATCGGCATCGAGCGGATCGTCCGACCGACAACCGCACCCGCCAGGCCCACCGCAATCAACGTCATCACCAGCAGCATCGTCGTCAGAGCGGCGGCGGCGCCCCAGATGTTATTGCCGATCATGTTGAGGATCGCGAACGTGGCAACGACGTGCCCGGGGGTGACGAGAAAGACGACGATGCTCACGTTGGTGACGGCTCGAATGAAGGAGACCGTGAACGCGCCGACAAAGGCCCGCCGCAGCAGCGGAAAGTAGATATCCACCAGCACCCGCAGGCCGCTGGCGCCCAGGTTCGTCGCGGCCTCTTCGATTGATCGCTCGATCTGCTTGAGCGTGGCCACCGCCGCCTGATAGCCCATCGGGAGATGCCAGAAGGCCAGCGCAATCGCCAGGATCCAGATCGTACCGACAAGTTCCAGCGGGGGGCGGTTGAAGGACAGCACGAAACCGACACCGACGAACACCCCGGGCAGCGCGCCCGGCAGCACCGCCAGGAAATCCAGGACGCCGCGCAGCGGCAGGCTGCGCGAGGTGAGGAAGGCCACCATCACCCCGACAACGCCGGTGATCACGCCGGCGAGCGCCGCAACCTGCACGCTCGTCCACAGCGTTCCCAGCCGGTCGCTCGCCAGCGACCAGTGGGCGCCCGTGAGCGACCAATCCCGTCCCCACGACGTCGTGAACGCGCCCGCCACGACGCCGATGTACACCAGCAGGATCATGAGGCTCATCAGCGCGCAGAACGCCAGCGCGCCCCACTTCAGCACCGGATGTGTGGGGGGCCGCTCGATCCGCGAGCCCCGGCCCATCACCGTGGTGTACGCCCGCCGGCTCACCCAGTAGCGTTCGAGCATGAACAACAGTGTCGTGGGAACGATCAGCATGGCCACGACGAGCGCCGCCCCCTTGAGGTCGGCAAGGCCCTCCATCCGGTACCACGCCTCCGTCGCCAGCAGCGGGTAACTGCCGGCGATGACGACGGCATTGCCGAAATCGGCGAGCACCGAGATGGCGACGACGAGCATCGCCCCGGCGATGCCCGGCCGCGCGAGCGCGAGGGTAATGGTGCGTGCCACGGTCCATTCGTCGGCGCCCAGGTTGCGCGCCGCGTGCTCGAGGCTCGGGTTCACGCCCTCCAGGACGCCGATGATGATGATCATGGCGAGCGGGAAGAAGGCGACGGTTTGGACCAGCCACAACCCATGCCACCCGAAGATGTTCGCGTTCAGCCCGAGGACCGTGCGCGTGATCAGGCCCTGTCGCCCAAACATGAGGATGTAGGCGAACGCGACCATGAACGGCGGTGCAAACAGCGGCAGCACGGCGATGCTGCGGAACACCCTGCGCCCCGGCACATCGGGCCTGGTGACGGCGAAAGCGAAGATGAGTCCGGCACCGGTCGCGGTCAGCGTCGAGATGACCATCATCACCATGCTGTTGCGGGCGGCCAGCATCCAGCGCGCGCTGGAGGGGATGGCCAGGTAGTCGGCGAGGGTGGGAAAGATGAGGACGCGGACGGTCGGATACAGCACGAAGACGGTGAGTGTGACGACCGCCGCCAGGTACGCGGCGACGACGCCCGGGTCGGTCGTCCGGGCCCGCGCGGAGTCCGCGCGGATCACCGCCATACGAACTCCCATGCGACGCGGGAGGTGGCCCCGCTTTCCATAAACGCCGGGGCCACCCTACCGCGACGTGCTCGCGTTCCGCTTACCGGCGGATCTCGCTTGTCCAGCGCTC
>Ga0187893_10003228_pt1 | contig 33597 bp, 25 predicted proteins | sample MA1701074metaG_FD_139574 | JGI IMG/M metagenome (GOLD analysis project Ga0187893, IMG submission 139574) | White microbial mat communities from a basaltic lava cave in the Kipuka Kanohina Cave System on the Island of Hawaii, USA - MA170107-4 metaG ...
CGTGTCATTTGCAAACGATTGTAACAATTGGCAAAAAGCTGCTGTCGGGTATCTGATAGTAGAGGTCGCGGACATAGGAGAGCTCCAGGAATAGAAAAGCTAAAAAGTATAGGCTCCTTACACGGCCATGTCAATACTTTCACGCCTTTACAAATTTGTTTAATTGCTCTAGACTCGGCTACAAAGCATGAGGTACCTGGATGCGCCGAAATCTTACAGCCTTACTTATCTCGCTGACGACAGCACTTGAAGCTGCCTATCCCGGCGCCCCAGAGCCTGCGATCATCAAAAATCGTCCTGTCTATCCACCGGGTCAATCAATGCCCGATACCGAAGTGCGCGACCAGATGACTGCCATCGACAAGCAGATCGATGAATTACTCGGTAAGCGCGAGCAGTTGAAAACACAAGTCGACGAGGCAAGCAAAAGTGCTGATGCCATCCTCGACGATTCCTGGAAGCGCTATCAAGAACAAGTCGACCGGCAACAACAGCTCCAGCAGCAGTTAGAAAAACTCGATGAAGATGTGCAGGTCTTGGTAAAGAAGAAGTCAAAACTGTCAGAAAAGCTCAAAAAATAACAACGCCAGATTCAAGTACTTCTTCCACAAGCTGGTCATTTGCGACCTGTGGCAATTCTAAAATCCGATTGATGATTGCTTGCAGCGCTTCATTGTTATATGAAGTTTTTAAAAAATTGAGGTTTGCTTCAACCACCTCATCTAGCTTCTCTTCCACTAACGGCCGATCAAATTCTAGATGGGCTGAGGCCAGCTTATTTTCCCAGACATGAACATGCCGGGCCATCTTGCGGACAACGTGCAAAAAGTTCTCATACTCTTCTTGCAGGCTTAATTGTTCGCGTTTCTCTTCAGGCCAAAAAAAGAGGTTCCAGGCAATCTTTACCTCTTTCAAGGCTTTTTGGATTGTTTCTAGAAACGTTCCAAAATTGAATAAAACCACCTGCTTTTTGCCCAAAAAATTGGGTCTGAAGGCACGATTTATCGCTTGCTCCAGCACAGCTGGCACCCACCCATTGGAAAAATTCAAGACAAGTTCTGCTCCTGGCAAATTGAGCCCCACACCACCTGCCTCTACGGCAAGGAGCAGGATTTTGGCGACAGATTGCTTGGGCTGATTGAACCAATCGATTACACTCTCTTTTACTTCGCGAGGTAAGGTTCCGTCGTAGACTTTTACCTCAAGGCAATCAGGATACTTTTTCAAAAGCGTCTCCTGCATCAATCTCGAGGCGGCAAGAGAATCAAAGAGCACAAGAGTTGCCTTTTGCTCGGAAATGGCTGCTTGGAGATGTGAAAGATCCATGAGCGATCCCAATAGCGCCGATTCGGCGATCACCTGCGAAAATTCGCTCCTTGTCGCCTGTACTATCCGATCCTTGTAGAGATTGAGTTTTGCGTTTGGCGGTCTTAAGAGTAACCGTTCATCTTTTGCAGAGAGCGTGGGGTGGATCAAAATTCTGGTGAGTCGATGCTGATACTCAAGCAAGGCGCGACCCTCATCCGCATCTTTAGACTCAAAAAAGTCTGTAAAAGCCATTTTAAGGGCTGTTTTGGTAGCAGCTGTTAGATGTTTTGTTCCATCCAGCGGCAGATCTTCACGCTCGGCAAAGCGATTGTCCCAGGCATCCCTTACTTGGCGATCCTGTTTTTTAAGGCTCTGCACAAGGCGCGAGACGATGGAGCGCTTCATCACATAATATTTAATAAAAGAGCGGTTCATGGCGCTTTGCAAGTGCGACTTATCACTGCTTTTAATCATGCCGACGAAGGCCTGCAGATGTTTTTCGATGACGTTGTAGGTCTCGGGTGCAAAATCGCCAGGATTGACCAATGCAAGCAAATTCCATAGATCGCGCGGGTCGTTGGCCAATGGGGTTCCAGTAAGGCAGGAAAGAAGCGGTTCAATCTCAAGTTTCTTTCCATTCTCCATAACTATTTTTGCAAGGAGTGAAAGCCTCTTATTTTTTGGTGTGGTCGACTTTTTCAACTTGTGCGCTTCGTCGATAAGGAGTGAAAGAATTCTCTGATCGCGATAAATGGCAAAATCAATTTTTTTGAGCGTCTCAGGATTGGAAATGAGTATGGATCGTGCATTTCTTTCTAACGTGCTTTTGTAGAGAGCAGGATCATTTGTTGCCACGAGGCTATGTTCAGGAAAGTCCATAATGGCGATAAGGCCTTCCGTCGCAATCGCTGCAAACTGCTCAGGAACCTCCTGGACTCTATGTGGAGAGATCTTCAAAAGCTCTGATGCAAGCCAAAGAAAGGAAAAGGGGTCATTTGCAAGTGGCAAAATGTCCACAGGCAGCGCCAAGTCACCTCCTAGTTGCTCTTCACACGATCTCTTCTTATCGGGATGAGCAAGGTAGCGCTCTTTTAGCCAAGAAAAGTGCTCTTGCACCAGTTTTGCTATGAGGCAAAGAGTTTCCTTTTTAAATGGCAAGAGCACCTCTTTTAAGGGCTCCTTAGGAAGACCGCAGAGCTTGCGAAGATAGGCAAGTATCGACTCTTTGTGATTATTTTCGATACAGCAATGGAGCTCCTTTACAAACCGTTTAAGCCGTATTGTAGACTCATTTGGAAACCTCTTGGACCAGACCTCAAGCGCAGTAAGTTTTGCCTCGCACAATCCCCTGCGATATTCTTTTTCGAGTGAATCCAGCATGCCGAACGGCGTAAATACCAGGTGATGTCCTGAGTGGAACCTCGCCATCATCTGCACAATTGCCTCAAGACCGATCATCCCCTTTCCAAGTCCCATGTCAAGCGCATTGATTATTCCATAAGGGCGATAGTTTGTGGCAAGCTGCACAGCTTCACGCTGATAGGGCTTTAACAGCGCATTGAAACAAGAAAGCGCCTTTGCAAAAGGAGGAAAAGCTGCAAGTTGCTTGGCCTCGCGAAATTGTAAAAAGCTCTCATCGATCACGATTCGTCTCTTCAGCAATTTTTGGGCGATATTTTTTTCAACCTCGCGAAGGTCTTGTCTCATCAAGCGAAGCCATGCGTTGGACGGAAACTTATAAGGGATAAAAGTAGGGCGTACGCTTTGTGTTGGGATACAAGGTGTAGTTTCAGTCCTTGCAGGCTTGCTTTGAGGGCTTATTGAAGGAGGGCTTGTTTTCTCTTTAAGGATGAAGTACTCAAGAGTTTCAGCTTTTAGTGCATTTTTTTGCAAAATGGCAAATTGCTCAAAGGGGATCTCGACAACTTTTAGTCCATTAATCCTCGTGCAGGAGATTTTTCCAACAAGCTGTTCGAGCTTTTGTTCTGCACTGTTGGTTCTATCATCTACTATGGCAGTAAAGGTTTTGCCATCATAATAGACGTTGCCGATACGTACTTGGACCGTTGACTCTTCATCTGAAAGTAAAAAATAGGGGACCACTCGTGGATTTTTGGACACTTGAGCTAAGGCTGTATCAAGATTCTCTGCACGATGCTCGAGTTCATACATCTTGGCCGCAACAAATGGCTTTGCAATTAGTTCACGAGCAGATTCTGGCACAACTCCGTGACGTCTAAGAATTTCATCCGGAACGACAGGAGATCTTGGTGCACGTAAGGCGCTGTTAAGCGCTCCTAAATAGAATTGTGCGATAGGAGACCCTTCAACCTCGCGCAAGTACTCAGTCGTTGAGGCATTGAAGAAGTTAATAAGGTCAAAAGATATGGCCCGTCTGACTGCTCTTTCGCATTTTAGATTCACAAGAAGCGCTTGTAAGAGAGTATTTCTCACACTATGCGGCTGATCTAAAGTCCAGTCAAATTTCCAAAGGCATTTTGCTTTACAAAACGCCTCTGCCAATCCGGTCGTCGGAATAAGTGAGAGCTTGTGGACGATCTTTTTGTAAATTCGTCTCGTCGCTAAGCCCTCATCGCCTTGTAGCGTTACTATCTCGTTAGCCTCAGTCGCTGAGGGAAGAATCACTTTCGTGCTTCGATCAAGATCAAGGCAGTAGTAGGTTGGATTGATAGGATCGAGATTCTTCAGGCAGTAACTACAGAATGTATCCTCGCCTGATACTTGAAATTTTTGCCTAAAGGCGCCCTCAATGCGCTCCTTGGCAGTCGTTTGCAGCTCATATAAGTTGTCAAATGTATAGCCATTATGGCGCAAGCCATAAATTTTCACGCCATCATTGCCAAATGTGTTTGAGAAGAGAAAAAGAGGATAGACCTTTGCCTCTTTTTGAGGCTCAAAACAGCTCTGTAGTATTTTTTTGGCACGGGTGCGAAATTCATTCAATCTCATTGCCACAAAGGCTTCAAATAGACCTTTATCAATGTTCATAGCCACCTGAAAACCGCTAGCCTGCCCTTTTTTCATATCGTGAGCCACGAGACTGTTAATGGCCCATTGAAGTTTTGAAAATTCAATGGAGGCCAATTCATTGGTAAGGTACTGATTAATGAGAGTAAAGGCAGCGGTTGGGTCCATCGGCAGTGGGGAATAGAGTTCCAACGATCGTACGCATTCGTAGTAGAGCGTAATAAAAAATGCTCTTTGCTCAGCACTTGTAAACCTATTTTCCATAAGCGGATGAAAAAACTGATACAATCGGGACAATGAGGAAGGAGTAACAAATTGGCAAAGAGCGTATTTGACTACGTGAGACAGATCGTCAATTTGCATCTCTAAGTCATCGACTGCTTCACAAAAGGCTGTAATAAATTGCCTACTGTCACTGGGAGAAATTGCTTGAAAAAGTGGTTTGAGAAAATCTAAGAAAGATCCACTCAAGGGGAATTCAAGAGAAAGGGGCCGAAGAGCGTTTGAAACTGGCGGCGGTTGATGCAAAAGTTCGTAAATAGAGGGAAGAATTCTCTGTGTAGGAAATACCATACTTCATTAGCTTTATTAAAATTAGTATGATATTATCTACTTTTTCGTATTTTCCAGGCCACTTTATTTCGAATAGTCTCATTCTTTGCTTCAATATCTGCAGGTATGTCAATCGAACTCTGTTCTAATAGCCAGGTAACAAGTTTATCATCGCCGCTTGCGCAGGCATAGTGAAGGCAGGTGGCACTATCCCTATCCTTCGAATTGACATCGGCCCCCTTTTCTATAAAGAGCTTGATTAGGCCGTGGTTAAGCTCCCACATCTCTTGAGCTTGTGAAAAGAGTTTAACAAACGCACTTGATAGTTCACGAGGCTCAGGATTTTGCTGAAGTAGGAACTTGACGAAACCCTCACTGAGCTCTTTTGGCCTGGTAATCTGTGCAAAATAGTAGGAAAAGGGCGACTCTTCTCGACGTTTCCCTGCAAACTCACAAAAACGCCATGCCAGCGAATAGTCTTTTTTCACTATTGCCAACCCAATGAGACGATCAAAATCTGGTGTTTCAAATTTGATCTGCGAAAGCATGCGCTCGATAGCCTCTCGATCACCACGAACAACAGCTCGTTGCAAGGGTCCATTGAACTCGCTTGCTTCCACCAGGATACGCTCTAACTCACCTTTTTTACTTTCGGGCGCGTATTGAACACGCTTACTTGCCGTTTGATACAAATCATCCTGCTGGGTGAGATTGGCCCCGCAATCTAGCAGCATCTTGAGTATGTTTATCTCGCCCTCACTTGCCGCTCGTAACAGAAAGTAGTTCGTGACTTGTGCGATGGGGGCTCCTCTTCGGGAAACATAATCTGTTGTTGCCGGTTTTTCAAAGGCAACCATGAGGCCAACCATGGTATAGTCTCTATATTCCACGGCACGTTGGAGCAGTTTCCATCCGGCATCTTCAGAACTAATTGTGAAGGAATTTGTAAAACTCTCTAAAATGGGTTCTAAATCATGCTTCTCCTCTGCACTCAATTTCTTCTGAAAATCTTCGACAACCCTCGTAAATTCGCGCAGCCTACCCTTGTCTCGTTTCATGAGGAGCTTTATGATTTCAGCATTTCCACTTTTTAGCGCATGCTGAAGGGCGCTTCTTTTCTCATTGTCCTTTAAAGAAAGATCGATGCCAGGCTTTCTAAGAAGCAGTTCTACGGCTTTGGGATTTTGCAGAATTACGGCATGGTGCAGCGCTGTACAGCCATCAACATCCTTCTGGTTGACATCTGCACCTGCTCGTAAAAGCATACTGACAACTTTGAGATTTAGCACTTTTTGCTTTGCTGCATCGACAAGGTAGGTAGAGAGCACATTCAGACCATTTCTTCCCACATCATTTACATCTGCCCCATGCTCCAAAAGAAGTTTTACAAGCGCTTCGTTGAATGTACAATGCGGTTCATCACTGGAAAAAATATGGAGAGCAAGGGGCGTCATGCCATTTGCATCTTTTTGTCTGAGCAGTTGATTTGCCTCAGGACGACTCAAGAGAAATTTGGCAAGATTGAGATTGCCCGCGTGGCAGGCCAGATGAAGCCACAATTTCTTATTTAGCAAATCTGGATCGACCCGCAAGCCACAATCAAGGAGCGCCCTCACTACATTCATGGCGTTTTTCTCAAAGGCAAATCCAATGACTTCAAGCAGAGCTTCACTAGCAAATTGCCCCTTTTCAACTTTGTCAAGAAACTCGCCATGTTGCGGATAGGTTTTACGAAACTGTGCAATGGCGAGCCGATTTTGCACCGCCATATCCACTTTCGTGTTGTAACGATCGACTGCCTTGATAAGGCCATCGTTTACTACCCCTTCTCGCGCGCACAGTTTGGCCACTCGGCCAAAAGCAAGATTGCCCAATCCCAAACGCGCCCAGATCTTTTGAAAGACATTTAACTCACTTTCCGCGACCGATTTTACGACAATTTTGGCATTGTGCGTGGTAATAATGAGGTAGTTCTTTTCAGCTGATTTCTCTTTTTTACCATAAAATGCATCAATTTGACTTTGTGAATACTCTTTATCAAAACTGATTCCCATAGAATCACCTCTCTTTAACTTATTCATACAATATTGACATTAAATATTTAAATTGATAATTCAAAAAATGTAACGAATAAACTCCGAAGGAGGTCTTTATGGCAAAAGAATCAAAACATCGTAGAGATATGAAGAAAAAGCCAACTATGTCTCTTAAAGAGCGACGCGCAAAAAAGCATGAAAAGCGTCAGCATAGAATCGAACATCCGACTGTCGAAAACCTACCTGAATAGCACGCTTGGGTCTCATTTTTTAAAAAGATGGGACCCAATTCTCACAAGAGTCGCCCCATGAGCGATAGCCAATTGAAAATCGTGAGACATTCCCATAGAAAGTTCTGTAAACTCTACTGGCTGGTACTTTGCTTGTAATTCAGAAAAAAGCTGGTAAAGGTCATTAAAGCACTGCTTTATGCACCCCTCATCTTCCGTCAAGGGCGCCATCGTCATTAGCCCCCTGATTTTTACGGCGGGTAACTCGAGAAGCTCGGCAAATTGCTCTCGGCATCGCTCAACTGTAAAGCCATGCTTAGTTGCTTCGTTAGAGGGATTTACCTGAAGCAGAATATTGCTGGTTATCTGTCGCTTGCTACTTACCTCTGAGATCTTCTCTGCCAATTCAAGGCTATCGACGGAATGGATCAAAGCGATGCGACCTACCACCTTTGGCACCTTTTTTGTCTGCAAGGTGCCAATAAAATGCCAGTTGATGTCTTGTGGCAGTAGGTTCCATTTGCTCTCTAGCTCTTGCAGGCGATTTTCGCCAAAGTCTCTTTGACCTGCCTCATACAAGCCCTGAATGTCCTCTACGCTCCGTCCCTTAGAGACGGCAACGAGCAAAACCTTAGCGGGCGATCGACCACAGCCTTGAGCCGCCGTTCGAATTTCAGCCCGAAGATCATCCAAAGCCTTCAGCCATTCCATGGAAATGGAGAATCCCTCTTTGACACAGGCTTATGAAACACCTCATAAGAGAGAAAGAGCAGCTGATCTTGCGGCAGGCTCCGTATGAGCTTTTGGATGCGCGCCTTGCTCGCCATTTTTGCCACGGTCCCCTCAGCGGACATCTTGCGCAGCGATTCGCTCACCAATTCATCAGGTGAGCGAAGGTGGATCGTAAGCTTGCGATCTTCGATGGCCGTCTTGGTTTGAAAATCTTCAAGGCGCGAATGAAACTCAAATTTTTCCTCGACTCGAGCCTCAGGAGCTTTTTGCACGGGAATGACAGCTGGAGGAGGAGGTGGTAGTGCCACTTTTTTGGGAGGAGGTCGCGCCTCCTCTTCTTCACCCTCCAGAGACTCTAGATACTCCTCTAAAGTCATCTCCTTCTCTTCTTCTGTGGACACCTCATTTGGGCGTTTCGGATAGAGCGCTCTAAAGGCCATCACCACCATGTACAAGATGGCAATCCACGTGACGATTAAAGAGACGATGTCATCTATCTTCATGCAGTTGGCGAGGCTCCTCCGCCAGCAAGTTCTTTTCTCATGCGCGTATCGGCCTGCAGGTTGTCCATGCGCAAATAATCCATAAAGCCCACTTTTCCAGCACGTAGCGCCTCAGCCATGGCAAGCGGCACTGAAGCTTGCGCTTCGATGTACTTAGCTTCCATATCCTTAACTTTGGCCATATTTTCCTGCTCTGCGGCAACCGCCATCGCGCGTCGCTCTTCTGCTTTTGCCTGAGCAATGCGCTTATCTGATTCGGCTTTGTCAGCGCGAAGTTTGGCTCCGATGTTTTCACCGATGGCAATATCTGCAATATCGATCGACAAGATCTCAAAGGCTGTCTGGGCATCAAGACCCTTTTCCAGCACGCGCTTGGAGATAAGTTGAGGATTTTCTAAGACGAGCAGATGATTTTCAGCCGCTCCTATCGCCCCAATAATCCCCTCGCCGACGCGCGCAATGATGGTCTCTTCAGTCGCACCGCCGACTAGCTGCGCAATGTTTGTGCGCACAGTCACACGTGCACGGCACTTTAGCTGTACACCATCTTTTGCCACGCCTGTGATGTATTCGCTACGGGTTCTATCGGGACAGTCGATCACCTTGGGATTTACCGAAGTGCGTACCGCATCTAGGATGTCGCGCCCAGCAAGATCAATCGCTGTGGCTCGCTTCCAATCGAGAGGGATATTTGCTTTTTCAGCAGCGATTAAGGCAGCCACCACATCGAGCACACGGCCGCCCGCAAGGTAGTGCGTTTCCAGGTCTGCCACATTAAACTGCTTTAAGCCTGCCTTGTAGGCGTTAATGTGCGCGTTGACGATGATACGAGGAGGAATTTTTCTTAGGCTCATACCGATGATATTGAAGAGTGAAATTGGGGTACCAGAGACCAATGCCTGAAACCACAAACTGATGAAACGGCCCAATATCACCATCAGTATCAGGGCGATAATGGCCAATACAATTAAGAGAAAGGAAACTTCCATTTTTACCTCGTGGGTTTAACAACATAATGTCCAAGTTCTTTTGCAATCACTTCTACTTCCACCCCTTTTGCCAGATAGGGGCCGCGGCAGACAATGGGGTATCTTGTGTGCTCGATCAGGGCGTAACCGGAGGGGCCACACTCGGTGAGCGTGACTCCTCTTTTGCCGATGAGTTCTTCACTCACGTCTTGCGCCGTATAGCCCTCCTGGTCTTTTGACAAGAAGAAGGTATCCTTATCGGCAGACTTGCGTATGCGCCTGATGGCAAGGCGTATCACAATAACAGTCAATATAGCCGTTACGACAAAAAAGAGGATGCCAGCAATTATCGACTGCGTTTGGGTAAAAAAAGTCATGAGCGCTGCCATGATAAAAATGGCCGCGGCTACCGCAAAGGCACCGCCTGGCAAGTAAAACTCAAGCCAGACAAATAACAGACCGAGTACTAAAAGGATATAAGGTATCATGAGTAGATCTCTTCAACTACAACTTTTGCCCCTTCGATGCGCACGACCTGCACTTTGGCCCCTTCTTGAATGAAGTTGCCTGTGCTTAAGGCATCATACTCTTCATTTTCCACGACAACTTTTCCTGCAGGGCGAAGCGCAGAGGTGACGACACAGGTTGCGCCAATTTCAGGCAGCGCGGTAAGGGGCGAAGGCGGCAATGTCCCCGTAACAGCTGCCTGAGAGCGTTTTGCTTCGCTTAAGATGAGCTTTTGAAAGAGGCTGATCTTGGGCCACATGTAGCGACTCAAAAAGGCAATGGCGATCAAGGAGATCAGCAGCGAGCCTGAGAGCCAGGCGAGGCGCGTTAAAACATACTCTCCAGCTGCATTTAAGGTATCTCCGTCATAGGAGAAGGATTCTAGCCCAGGCAGCATCATACCCACTAGTCCCATGATCATAAAGATGGCGCCAATCAGACCCAAAATGCCCAACGTGGGAAAGAAGAATACTTCCAGGCCAATAAGCACAAGGCCAAAGACGAGTAAAATTGGCTCAAGCCAGTGGATTGCTTCAAGTGCAAAGCTGGATAGCAGCACCAAAAAGAGCGAAATCAGGGCCATAGCACCGGCCAAACCAAATCCGCCACTTGATAACTCCATATATAACGAAATGATCATCACCATAAAGAGCAGCGATGAAACAACAGGCGAGGCTAAGAAGGCCAAAAAGCGCGTTTGCCAGTTCATGTGAAAGACTTCGACTTTCAAGTCAGGAACGTCTTTAAAGTAGTCAATTTGTGAAAGAGGCGACTTAGTAAAGGGATAGAGGCCTAATTCCTGCTCCTTTTCCGTAATTGCAGGAAGGCTCAGCGGAGCAAGCATATAGTCTGCGGCTGCAAACTCTATCAGCTGATCAGCATTGAGTGTAAGCAGCTTGCCTTTGGGACTGATGATTGTGTCGGGATCGATCCCACCCTTTCTGATCTGATCTTCTGAGTCGAGCTTCATGATCTTGTCGTGCCGTTTTACCAAGATAATGTCCTTATCGACCATCGCTTCCGCAATATCGGGGTTGCGATTAAAAAATTTTGCTCGATTGGCAAAGACTGTTCTCAGAGCGGAGTTCACCTTTTCAGAGGCAGTTTCAGGTTTTCCCTCTCCGCCAATTGTAATAGGTTCTGCAGCTCCCATGCTGGCATCCTTGGCCACTACAATGTAGCGACAGCTGTAGGCAAGCATAGCACCTGCAGAAATTGCCCAGTTGTTGATGTAACAGATCACCGGTATGCCATACTGCGTGTCAATTTCTTTTAGGGCATCAGAGATCCGCTCGGCGGCGAAGACCTCGCCTCCGGGCGAATTCATCTCCAAAATGATGGCGCTTGGTTTACTCTCTTTGTAGGCCTTGAGCGCGCGGTTGAAGTAAATATAGGTAGCCTGACTTATCGATTCTTGGCGGTTTGTGAGATCGATATAACCCACTCTGGGAGGCTTATCAGCAGGAAAATGGACATGCTCTTTCAACGATGCTGCGAAGCGATCGGACGTCACACTTTCAGCCTCTGCAACTTTTTCTCTCTGAGGCTGATATCTCTTGGAAAATTCAGCGAACGCAAGCGTCTCTTGAATAAGCCCTAAGCTTTTCAACTGAAATTGGTTGAGTACAAGAGTCTCCCCCTTCTTCTTTTCGGGAAGCATTGCTAATTCTAGCTCGGGATCAATCATTGCCGATGAGAGCTCTTTTAGCTCTTTTTCGTGGGGATTACTTGGTGTTATTAGCCCATGGATGCGCGATCTTAGCACATTAATTGGCAATGCAGATTGAGACTCTGAAACAATGGCTCCCCAGGCAACAGTTGGGGAAACGTAAAGCTCGTCTGCCAAAAAGGGCAATAGGCCACTTGCACCTAACGCTTCGTCGTTGATATACACGACAAAGCGACACTTTGATTTTTCGCGAAAGGCATAAAGCTCCTTGGCCAATTCCAACACACTTTGGATCTCGCCAGAGTGCGATGAAACGACCATATAGAGCGTTGTGGGCATGCTCTTTTCAAGCTCTTTAAATTGCGTCTTATGCTGATCCATTTTTTCTTGGCTTAAGTGGCCTTGAAAAACAAGCTCTTCGCCCAAAAGCAGGCGCACGGGCAAAAGGAGAAGAAATAAAAGCACAAAGAGTCGTTTCATGATCATTTATAGCACCGCAAAATGGCTCAACGTATTGGGGACTGACTGTTTGACAAACTCCATTAAGAGATCTCTGGTCTTTTCGAGATGCTCAACAGTGTGTGCCATCGAGACAAACCACGCCTCATATGGGCTAGGAGGCATGTAGACGCCATTGTCGAACATATAGAAAAAGAGCTTTTTAAACAGCTGCACATCTTGCATTTTTGACTCTTCTTGATTTGCCACCTGCTTTACGCCTGAAAAGATTGTAAAGAGGGAGCCGCACTCTTGAAGACAAAATGGAATCTCTTTGTCCTGCAAAAGCTCTTGCAGAGGCTCTGTGATAATTTTTGTTTTCTTTTCTAGCGTTTCAAAGAATCCCTCCTCTTCAAGCATCGTCAAGGCCATAAGCCCTGCCTGCATCGTCATCGGGTTTCCTGACAATGTCCCTGCTTGATAGACTGGTCCCAAGGGGGCCAAATAGTCCATGATCTTGGCTTTGCCACCAAAGCCAGCAGCAGGAAACCCGCCCCCGATGACCTTGCCAAAGCAGCTAAGATCAGGCGTGATGCCATAGAGCTCTTGCGCCCCGCCTAAGGAGACGCGAAAGCCAGAGATAACTTCGTCAAATATCAAAAGTGCCCCGACCTCTTCGGTGCGCCGACGTATCAGCTCTAAAAATTCTTTGGATGCTTGCACAAGTCCCATATTGCAAGCCACTGGTTCGATAATAACTGCAGCGAGGTGTTCTTGTATTTCTGGTCGGTCGAGCAACTGGTCAAATGCTTCCATGTCGTTATAAGGAAGGCAGAGTGTGGAGTGGAGAATTTCGGGCGGGATGCCGGCCGAAGATGACTCTGGCAGGCGCGTGACGCCTGATCCTGCCTGCATCAAGAAAAAGTCAGCATGGCCATGATAGCAACCTGAAAACTTGATGATGAGCGCTCTTCCAGTATAGCCTCGGGCAACTCTTGCAGCCGTCATCGTCGCTTCTGTGCCAGAGGCAACGATGCGCACCTTTTCACAAGAGGGTATTAAGGTAGTAATTTTTCGCGCAAGTTCACCTTCAATAGGTGTGGTCGCGCCATAGGATGTGCCCAACATCGCGCGATCAATCGCTACCTTCATGATCTCGGGATGGATGTGGCCATGTATGTGTGCGCCCCAAGACATGCAGTAATCAATATAGCTATTGCCGTCGACATCGACAATAGTATCAGCAAAGGCTCTTTCGACAACAAGTGGCGTAATCTCAAGATCAAAAAAGGCGCGGACGGGAGAATTCACTCCTCCAGGAATCACTTGGCAAAGCTCATTGTAGCTGCTTTTACTCTTGGGTCTGTCATTTACTCTCAAAATAGATCTCCTAAAATCATGCTCTTTGCCTACAATAGCAGCAACCGAGTAGCGATGTGAAGGAAAAATTATGCGCGTGTGGTTGCTAATTTGCTTTTTTCTTTTCAGTCATCTTGCACTTTTTGCCTATGATGTTGTCTACCAGGGTGTAGACGACAAAGCAATGAAAAAGGCATTTCGGTCGAGCTCAAGTTGCTATTCATTTAAGGATAAACCGCTTACATCATTTGCTCAGCTCAAACGCCGCGCGCAAAAAGATCAAGAAAAATTCACAGCGCTTGCCCGCTTTCATGGCCATTATGGAGCCAAGATTCGCTTTGCTATACAGTATACAGAGCCTCCTTGTGTCACCTTTTATATCGAGCTTGGCCCAAAGTATCTCCTTCGCCAGTTTTCGCTTGTTGCCACAGAAAATCCCGAAGCACTAGAGGGCATCTCGCTCGAACAATTAAAAATTACACTTAATAAACCGATCACAACGCAAGAGATTATCGATGCTGAAAAGAGCCTTATCTGGCTGTTAAAAAAGCGCGGGCTTGCCGCTTGCCAAGTGCTCTCAAAGGAGTGTGTAGCCGACCTTGACACCCACACACTGCATGTACGCCTCATAATTCGTCCAGGTCCCATCATTCGCTTTGGCAAGACAAACATCGTGGGCACAAACCGCGTGCTGAAAAAGACAATCCAACGGAGTGTATCCTGGAATACAGGGGAAATTTTTGATCCTCACGCCATTGAAAAGACCCAACACAAGCTCGAAAAAACTGGCCTCTTTACCTCTGTGATCATCGCACAAGAGGATGAAAATCTCGAGGGGGAAGATCTCCCCATTAGCATTCAGGTGCAAGAGAGCAAACATCGCAGCATTGGAGCCGGTCTTGCCTATGCTACCTCCTTTGGGCCCGGTGTCAAGGCTGAATGGGAAAATAGAAACCTTCGCGGACAAGGAGAAAAACTCACCTTCCATACGGAAGTATGGCAAAAATACCAAACAGTGCTTTTAAGCTGGACAAAGCCCCATTTTCGCCGGACTGAACAAGATTTGATATGGGTAGCAGAATATGACAAACTGCACACCGTTGCCTTCGATTCACGCTCATACAACCTTACAGGGCTACTACAGACGCGATACAGCCAAAACAAAGAATTTATGAAGGGTCTTCGCGCCGAATGGCTCCATTCCACAAACTTTGAGGGAGCTCATCTCTACCATCTCTTGAAGGTGCCCTTACAGATAAAGTGGAGTAACGCCAACAACCTTCTGGACCCAACCAGCGGCGAGACAATCAATGTGAAGATCACGCCGACCTCCAACTTCATGACCCCCACTTTTTTCTACGCCCTTCACACTACATCCTGGGCCCACTACCACTCCTTTGCAAATAACCGCCTGACACTCGCTGCAAAGGTTACCTTAGGCAACATTATGTGCGCTGCCCGCCATACCATCCCACCCCCAGATCGCTTCTATGGAGGCTCAGAAAATGTCCTGCGCGGCTTTAAAGCCTATACCATAAGCCCCCTTCACCACAAACGCATCCCCATCGGGGGCAGATCGCTTCTGGCAGGCACCCTAGAAGCACGCTTTCGCACCATGGGCGAATTGGGCTGGGTCTTTTTTTACGACGTCGGCAACGTCTACAAAACCAATGTGCCGCAACTGACCATCCATCAGTTCCATTCCGTAGGCACAGGCCTTCGTTACGCCACCCCCATCGGCCCACTTCGCCTCGACATCGCCGTCCCCGTCAACCGCCGTCCCAACATCGACCCCCCCTTCCAAATCTACTTCAGCATCGGCCAAGCCTTTTAAATCTTAATCAAGATCAAGATCGAGATTAAGATCTAGCAACTTACGACAAATACCTGGCAATCAGTGTGGTCGCTTTTTCGAAGTGGCGGGAGAGGAAGTCTTGGGCTGATTGGGTGTCTCGTGCAAGGGCAGCTTGCATGATGGGTTTTTGTTTTGCGGCAAAGGCTAAGTGCTTTTGGGTGGCAAGGGCGGCCTTTATCCACATGCGGCGATAGCGCTCAGTTTGCGTGTAGATTTTTTCGTGAATGCGCAAGAGATGGGACAAGTTACATCCACTCATCAGGGCTAAGGTAAAGGCCTTGTGGCGCTTTTCCCACTCTTCATACTCGCTCATCGTGTCCATTTTGCTTTTCTTTTCAAACTGTTCCAAGCGATGATAGGCCTTCAGCAATTCAGCCTCCCAAGAGTCATCGCCCTGCTCGATTGAAAGTTTCAGGGCAATCTGTTCAATTGCCACCCTCGTCCGATAGATATCGTAGAGATCATCGAGCGAAATTTCTGCCACGCGAAAGCCCTTTTGGGCAATGGCCACGACAAGCTCCGTGGCCGTAAGTTTGGAAAGCGCCTCGCGAACTGGACTCAAAGTAGCCCCATACTTTTCAGCCAGCTCCTGAATGTGCAGCCGCTGTCCCGGCTTCAACACGCAATCGAGTATGTCATTGTAAATCAGCGTATAGATCTCATCACTTCGCGATGTCATGTCCCATCCATCTGGCTTTCTTCTCATGCATATTACAACATGCGCGAATATCTTTTAAATTAATGAACAGCTGTGCCGTAGAGCCAGGCGAGGGCTTCGCGTTCGGAAGCTTCGGCTAAAGCTGGGACTTGGGTAAATTCAGGCAGGTGTTGTGGGCGGCCATTTCCTTGAGCTTGCAACACTTTTTGAACCGCGTTTTTATGTTCTTCCCGAAGGGCAAGAAGATCTATTGTTAGGGCAAGTTTTTCTACGATCTGGACCTGTCCTAGAAGATATGTTGTGATTGCTTTTTGCCAAGTGGTAAACTCGGCATCGCTCATTGGATTTATTGGGATTGTTAGTAAGTCTACAACCTCGCGCTGGATGTGAGCAAGCTCTGGGGCCAATTGTTTATTCTGTCGCATGAGCGTGTCAATGCGCGTGAAAAGATCGGTCTGCGTAAGCTGCAACTCTTTTAAGGCATCCCTTGGTTTTGAGGCAATTAGGCGCCTTTTTGCGGGGACAACATCGGCAGGCTCTCGGCTCTTACTTTCAAGTAGATGCTCTTTGGCATGCTCGATGCTGGCCATATCGATCTTTTCCGAAAACTGGATAAGTTCTTTCCACTGATGGAGAAACTGACTTTCAAGATCTGCTAGATTTTGCGCGCTTTCCAGCTGGATAGCTAGAGACTCTGTTCGTTCATGGTATTCTTTATATGAGGCAACAATAGAGTCATCAAGCTTTGATACAAAGAAGCTAGCATCTTTATCATGCCCTGCAAAGCAGCGAGAGCCATCTGGCGATACAATAAGCGTGCCTAAGTTTTGCGTTCTGGGATTTACTAAAAAGCAGAACTGGCCATGTTCTAGTGTGGGACGTTTTGCTTTTCCTCCCGGCTTTTTGTCATCGATAATAAAAACCCAGTTAAAATCGGCAAAGCGAATGAGCGACTTATCTAACTGCCTCTTAAAGTTTGCAGAGAGCCCCCATTCGTACAGATATTCATCAAATTTTTCGATATCGTTATTTTTGCCTTCTGTAGTTAAGGTTTTTTTGCGAACGGCTTCAACAATTTTCAAGATTTCACCAATATAGTCGTGCAGGGATATTTTTTGAGATTTGCCCTCTTCAGTTTTCCCAATGCGTTCCACTTCTTTGCTGAATTGGCTTTTTTCTTCTGCAGTTTCAAAGTATTCATTCCCACAAAAATAGGCCAAGTTACCTTTTGTCTCCTCATCAATAAAGCTCGCTCCAAGCTTTTGACCATTGCTTAGGTAGGTTTGACACCACTCGCGAATCTCACTGTCTGTGTGTATGTCTCGAGGGATGGAGGGGTGTAAGGGAAGTAATGTAAAGGCGTGACCTTCGCTCGATACGGGGAGGGAAAAATCTTTATTTTGGATATTCAGACGTTGATATTCTGCAGCGATCGAAAGAACGTTCATCATGCTTTGTTGAAGATTTTCTCGTCGCACTTTACCTAATCTCTTATCAAGCATTGGCGCTTGCCAATAGATTTGGTAGATACTGGCAATGCTGCCTCCCGTCTGTAAGGCCCAAGGAAGTTCGTTTTCTGCTCCTGGAGTTGCCACCCAGCTCTTGACGATAGCATCTACCATATCCTTTAAATTCTCAGGCCGTGTCATCACATCCACAAGCTTTTGTAGAGGTTTTTTTCCCTCTTCCAAAATAGCCTTTAGCACTTGTTGAAATTTCTCAGGACTGTCGATCCGCTCATAATTTTCGCCTGAAGTGCGATAAAACATGACAAATGCAGCCTTGGGCTTTTCAAATCCTGTGACTGCAGGATCAAAAAAGTAGCGAATTTTGTCCAGCGGCAGACCTTTGATAAAAGCCTCTACCAGTTTTACCTGCTTACTATCAGCATATTGCAAAATCGCCTCTTTCAGTTTACTTTTCAAAAACTCCAACTCTTTGACATCACCACTCTTAGGAGCATACTTCATGCCAGCTAGGGTGTTTTCCCATATTCGCAGAAGTGGTTGGGTGCGTTTGGATATATAGATGAAATTGGACCTGCTAACCGCCTGGGCGTATTCTGGACTCTCTGGGAGAAAGCGTTGTGTGGCTAGATGTTCTATGAGCGCCCTAGGGCTGACAGTGCCTGTTGGCGCCATTTTGCTTGCCACAGCAACTCTTAAGGCGCCTTGCACATCTTCAATGCCCAATTCTCTACAGACGGCTACAAAGAGCGGACTTTCGTGAAGATAGGGATTCTCATCAAGCAGAGTATCGCCCACCTTCTTGACTACATAAGTCGCTGGGTCAAGAGTAAAGTTTATATCCAAGATTCGCTGCTCATGATTTGCAATGGAATAAAAACGAACTTTGTCCCCTTTGACCTCGCGTTCCAGATAGCCAACCTGCAATAGCGCCTTAAAGTCTTGCAAAGCTTTAATCAGCGCATTTGTTGTGGTCTGGATGATAAAGGCGCTTACGTAACAGCTTTCAATCGGCCCCTGTCTCCAGTGAGAGAGTGTGGCACTCAGTGCGGCAATCCGGGCATCTTTATCAGTTATCGGGGCGCCTGGAGGAATATCCAATGTCGCACGGATGGCAAGTACGCCCGCCAGATTGGCAGGATCTGGTTTACTAATTGCTGCAAGAGCGGCTCGCGTTTCGGGGGATCTGGCATACTGCTTCAATGATCGCGCGATATACTTTTCAAATGACGATCTCTCTTTTTTATGCCCCAGGTGTGATGATTTCACATGCGAAATAATGGCGTGATTCATCTCCCCAGTGGGCGTTATCAAAAGCTTTGCAATTTCAATCGGAATGGCCACTTCCAAGAGCGCAGCTTTTGTAGTAAGCGGCAAGCGATGGGTTTGAGACACGATCGCTTCAATCGTTTCCAGCGACCGTTTTAGCACAGCTGTAAACCCCTCTTCAATCTTTTCACGACACTGCTGCAAGGAAGCGCTCCACTCATTTGACTGTAAATAGGCAGGATCTTTATCAAGTAACAAGATAAGCATACCCAAAGTCTCTTCTGCTCTTGCGGTAAGAAATGTGCGTGGAAGAGTCGGGTAATGGCCGGACAAGCCATGGAGGAGTGATTCATGCACAAGTTCGATGCAAAAATTGAACAGAACGGTATGTTTTTCAGGAATTTTCCGCGAAAGCTCGAAGATATCGTGTAGCTGGCTTTTAATGTGTTGCGGAAACAAGCGCGCATTTCTTGGATCATCTGGGGCAAATTTTGGCTGTATCTGTTCATAGAGCCGAAGACTTTCGATCCTGTCGCCTTTTGCCCAGTGAAGATCCGCGATAAGACAGCGAAGATCGCCACTTACTTGGCAGTGGTTTATTGCCGTTTTAACTTCTTGAAGGGCACTATTTGGCAATTGATGCAGTGTTGCCTCATCCAGAAGGCCTCCCACAAATGCGACATAAGGACCTGCCAGTTTTGTGACGTCTGATAAGAGCATTGGTCTTTCAATCGTGGCTCGCAAGTAGCTAACTTCAATTTTTTTTGGTGTGATGTCCGAAAGCGTCCAGCCAAAGAGATCGGCCATTGCAATTAGAGCCTTTCGATGATGATCGAAGAGAACCTTGCTGTAAGCATCCAAGACTGCAAGTTTTAGTAGCTCGCGAATCTGTTTTAGATGGGGTTGGATGAGTTCCGTATGGCCCTGCATGATCCTTTTCAACTCTGCTTGGGAAAATCCCAATTGGATAGCCCTTTGCAAGCCGTTGAGAAACTCTCTGGTATCGCGATTTTCTGCAAATCCCTTAAACACCCCCTCTACTAGTCCTGCAAGCCTCTTCATCTTTTCTTCGGTTGCAACGGGGGCCTCTATGATCAACAGCTCTTCTAAGGAGGCATTTGCCAAAAGCTCTTTTACAGTGTCGTCTTTCTTTTGTGAGGACCAAAAGTGGATTTTATCCGCCAAGGTAATGTTAGCTTGTAGTCGATTGAGGTCATAAAAGAGGCTTGCGCCCAGTTTTCCCAATACCTCATCACTCGGGGCACCTTTCACCTTATGCTGATTTTCTAAGATTTTCTGGCGAAGTTCACTCTCAATCTGCATGGCGACTGAGGGCGAGATTTTACGCTTGCGCGTGGCCACAAGAGAATATTGTGATTCAGATAAGCCAGCCTCAAAAGCCTCTTGAAGCTTGGCAACAAACTCTTTTGGCTTTTCGGCATCTAATGCCTGTAGGCTTGTGTGTAGAAGAGCTGAAGTTTCTAGGCGTCCCCTCTCCTTGTGAATGAATTCAACCACCTGTTTAAGAGCCACCAGGATGGGATGGTACTCAGGGTTCTGTTGTAAGAGATCTATCATGTGTGTAAGCTCTTCTTGCGTCACTTTGAGCTCTTCAGGTGAGGCATTTAAGAGAGGGGCGATCTTTTTATCGGCCTCTGGCTGCTGCAAAAGCCAGAGTATCTGGTCGCTTTTTATCGGGGCATATCTTGCCGCACTTGCTGCAAAAATGGCTTTCAGCTCTTCAACGCGGCCACCTTCGATCCCCTTTTGCCTGATCTCGATCTGAATCGCTTCTATTCGCGGCTCTAAAAGCCCTCTATACTTATGAAGAATTCCATTTATGAGAGCTGGCTCTACATTATTTTCTAAGGCGATGTGAAGCGCATTGATGAATTCCTTTGTTCGTCCAGTTTCACAAAACTTTTTGACCGCGTCATCCACAATATTTTCTATATGTTCTTGAGCCTTAACTCCTTCTGATTTTATCCCAATGTAGCTTAGGCAGTAACGGCTTAAAAAATGGGTGGTTAAGCCCCAGGTAGATGAAGTAGAACTCTGAATGCGCGCCGTTTCTTTAGCCACGCTCGTTTGTACCACTTCGCTGTTATTAGCCAGTGTCTCTTTGGCCTCTTGCAACGCTGCAAGCGTCTCTCTAGAGACAAAATTACGTAGTTTTTTCGTTATGGGAAGCTCGGCATCACCTGCTGCTTTTCTTACAAATTTCTTGCGGCCTGTAGCCAGCTGTGCAGGCGCGACTGTCTCTGGGGAGGAAGGAGGACGAAATCCTCCTGGAAGCAGTTCCATAGAAAACCTCCGTTCTACCAAACTTATTATAATAAATATTTTATTTTAATAAATGATAAAAATCTGGTAGACTTTGGCCAAAAATGACAAAAGATTTAGTACTTAAGAACGCCCAGATTATCACGATCGATCCAGCAAATCCCCAGGCGACTTGCTGCATCATTCGCGAAAACAAAATTCTCTGGGTAGGAGGCGATAAGGAGACAGAAAACTGTGAGATCCTCGATCTTCAGGGTAGCTATCTCTATCCTGGCTTTATCGATAGCCACGCCCATATCTACCACACAGGACACACCGCCAATCACCAGATCAATCTCCACGGGCTAAAAAGTAAGGAGGCTGTGCTAGAAAAAGTACGCGCTGAAGCTAACGCCGCTGTGGCTGGAGACTGGATCATAGGCTATGGCTGGGACGAACACCATTGGCGGGATTCGGCGATGCCTCATTACAAAGATCTTGATGCCATCTCACGCACAAATCCCATTTTGCTGCGGCGTGTCGATTCACATGCCATTTGGGTCAATAGCGCAATCCTTGAGCTTGTTGGCAGCCATCCCACAGGAATTCTTATTGATGACGCAGCAAGTCTCGTCCATCCCTTCATACCAAAGCCAACTGTTGATGAGACAAAAGCACTGACCAAACTTGTCCTAAATGAGTGCCTGAAAGTTGGCATCACCTCCATCCATAACGCTGCTCTCTACGAAAAAGATTTTGAGGCCTATAACTCCTTAGCACGAGCAAATGAGCTTGCCGTGAGGATCTATGCGATGGCCGCTCTTCCTACAGACACGGGAGAGGCACTTTTCTTGCAAGGACCCCAACATTTCGGTCCATTTCTTGAAGTGCGCTGCATAAAATTTTTCCTCGATGGAAGTTTAGGCTCTCGAGGCGCTTTGCTCTTTAGCCCCTATAATGATGCTCCAGAAACCTCAGGTCATCTTCTGTGGCAAGAGGGCGAGCTTTTAGAAAAGCTCTTACAGGCAAAAGCCAAGGGCTTTCAGGTAGCCATTCACGCCATCGGCGATCGAGCCAATCACCTCGTGCTCAATGCCTATGAAAAAGTTGGTGTTACGGATTTACGCTGGAGGATCGAACATGCCCAGATTTTAGATCCCAAGGATATCAAGCGCTTTTCTCAACTTGGGGTGATCGCTGCTATGCAGCCTTTACACCTCATCGAAGATATGCCCTGGATGGAAAATCGCCTGGGCATTGAGCGGGCCAATAGCCGTGCCTTTCTTTGGCGCTCACTTCTCAACGAGGGCACGATCATTGCAGGAGGCTCAGACGCCCCTGTAGTAAACATCAACCCCCTCTTAGGCATCTGGGCCGCCATCACCCGAGAAGGATTTTATCCCCAAGAGTGTGTCTCACGAGAAGAGGCCTTAAAAATGTATACGCTCCATGCCGCCTATTCGCAATTTCGCGAAAATGAGCTAGGATCAATCACGGTTGGCAAATTGGCAGATCTCGTCGTGCTTCCAGAAAATCTCTTAACATGCCATCCCAAGGCACTTCTCGATATGCAAGTCCTTTATACCATCGTCAATGGAAAAGTGGCCTATGACTCTGCAAAAGCTTAAAAGCCTCTTAGCATGCCTCGAACAGGAGGACTATCCTCAACACTCTAGAGTCCATAAGTTACAAATTGGCCGAGATCTTGGTGTGGACTGTTATATAAAGCGAGAAGATGAGCTCGGCTGCCTTCTTTCAGGATCAAAAGTCAGAAAATATCGCTCGCTCATTCCTGCACTCAAAAAAGCTCGTGCGCAAGAGGTGGGACTGATTGGTGGAAGTCACTCAAATCACATCCTAGGCTTAAGCTCTCTTTTGATCGAAAATAATTTCGTGCCTACTCTTTTTTTATGTAGCGCTCATGAAAAGAGCCTGATAGGAAATGCCCTCTTTAGTCGTCTCATGGTCCCAGAAAGGAATATTTTCTTTATCGAAAGAGCCAACTGGCCTCACGTCGAAGAGATCGCCGCCACCTGGCAACAACAAGCTCCAGGACGCCTCGTAGTCCCAGAAGGCGGGGCAACAGTTGATTGCATTGCCGGACTTGCCACCTTAGCCTGCGATATCATCACCAACGAAGAGGCCATCCACACTCCCTTTCAAGAACTCTTGATCGATTCAGGAACTGGCCTTACAGCCGCATGCCTCATCGCCACTTTTGGGTATTTACAAAGAAGCGTCAAGATCCATGTCTGCCTTGCAGCGTCGAACGAGGCAGCATTTAGGCAAAAGCTAAATGAAGCAAAAAGTGCCCTTGAAACCTTAACCCAAGAAAAGATTGCGACATTGCCCGACTATGTCCAACACACACCCCCAGTTGCCCCAAGCTTTGGCGCAACCAATTCCACAATTTTTCGCACGATTGCCCACACAGCAAAACATGAGGGCCTTTTTTTAGATCCGATCTATTCATCCAAACTCTACCTCTTACTAGAGACACTCCTCAAAGAAAAGGCACTTCAAGGCCCCGTGCTCTTCATCCATTCAGGAGGCCTTTTTTCACTTTCCGGCTTTCAAGAGAGCCTGACAAAGCAGTTAGATTAGATCCAATTCACAGTTGTGGACTGATGAGTCGGAGGTCTCGCAATAGATAAAGGAGGGATTGCAAACGGTTTGTAGATTCATGGCAATATTGGCTATTTCGCTCCATTCGATAGGAAGGGTGCTCTCATAGCCAAAAATATGGAGCGAGCGAAGTGGCAATGCAAGTTTTGCAAGATCCAAATCGATCAGTGCGCGAGGCAGTGCAAGCACTACTGTCGAGTCAGCTTTAGAAATTGAAGAGAGCACTCCTTGAATGGGTTCTTCGGTTGCATGACAAATGAATTGCTCAGGCGAAAATTTTGCCAGGCGATAAAGAGCGCTATCTTTTGGGTAGAGGGCAACATCGCGAATTTCCCAGCGCCTGGGATCTATAGAGAGCAAACGTCCACTTAAAATGATGAGTCCTACCATCGTATCATGTTTTCCGACTGCCTCAAAACACTCCTCAATTGGTTTATAGAGGTTTTGAGGATAGGTCTCAATGTTTGCCTGTTCGGCCAATAGTTTGACCTTACGACAAAACCTCGACTTCTCCAGAATTTCTAATACGGCTTCTGCTGCGTGAGAAATCTCGTCACACACTCTCCGTAGCTCTTCAGGCTTTTCAATAAGATCTTTTAAATTTATCACGTGCTCTAACACACGCTTTTTTAAGGTGAGAAGCCACCCATTCGGTATCGGCATTTTAATAAAGTGAGGAAGAACCTCGTCGCATTCTAAATTTGCAACTGCTTTTAAAAACGTACAAATCCACTCATCACTATAGGCCTTTACCTTGTGTTGGTGAGAAAGCAAATGGTGAAGCCTTTGACAATAGCTCGCAGCAAGCGAGGCAGGGACTTTTGACCTCATTCCTAGAACACGCCATGAGACAAACAGTCCCTCAGAAAATACCTCGCGCAACAAGGTGTCGCGCATTTGGCGAATGGCAAAAGTAGAGGCAATCACAAGGTGAAGTCCTGGCTCATGGGTTACAAATTCTTGCAAAAGCATTTCACCCAGTAGTGCCAGCTTTTCTCCATTGTTACTGGAAGTGACAAGCGCAGGAAAACTTTTATCGCGAGCGCGAAACAGCTTTTCCACCGCACCCCACAAGTAGTAAGAAAGATTGAGATTGAAAAGGGCAAAGTCTGCATTTAGGGGTCCAAGAAGAGCCTTGCGTTCCTTTTTTATCAGGACCGAAAGATCTGAATTTTCAGCCGTTAAGGTGCCTGCCATTTTCTTCACACGATGCACTAATGTCGCGTTCACAGGGAGATTTTCTTGCGCGAGTTTTCGTTTTGCCACTCGCTTTACGCGATCGTCTTCATTCATAAGACTTTTATCGTCATAAAGCACCCTTTGGAAGGCATTATATTCTAATAAAATTGAATCAATAAAACTAATCATCGCACAATACAAATAAGTTTTTACAAATATATACTATTATATTTTATCCACAAATTCTATACAACGCCTCTTGGAAATAATTACGCTTCGCAAAAAATCGAACGATTCTGTACAAGCCTGACTAGCAGAGGGTAATTGAATCGTGAGTGAGTTTTACTCGTTTTACATATATCTAGGATTAGTTTTAGCCATTACTTTGGTGATGCTGGGAGCGACGTGGCTGTTTCCTACGCGAAAGGACTCGAAGGTCAAGTTTATGCCCTACGAATCGGGCATCCAGACCCAAACGCACCTTTTGCAAAAGCGCTTTCCCTTAAGACACTACCTCGTTGCGCTTATTTTTCTTGTATTTGACATCGAAGTGATCTTTTTGTTTCCTTGGGCAGTGATCGGCAAAAGCGTTGGCGCCTTTGCCTTTTATGAAATGGCCCTGTTTCTACTCGTGTTAGCCGTTGGTTTTGTCTACGTATGGAAGAAAGGAGGACTTGAATGGGAATGAATCCCAAAGAGCGCACACCTTTTATGGTGGGGCCCTTAGAACATCTCATCAACTGGGCACGTAAAAATTCCCTCTGGCCCGCACAGTTTGGCCTGGCCTGCTGCGCCATTGAAATGATGTCCACTGCTGCAAGCCGCTATGACATGGCGCGCTTTGGGGCAGAGGTCTTTCGTGCCTCGCCAAGACAGAGCGACGTGCTGATCGTGGCAGGCCGCTGCAGCCAAAAGATGGCCCCAGTATTGCGCACGGTGTATGACCAGATGCTTGAGCCTAAATGGGTCATTGCCATGGGCGATTGTGCATCGACAGGCGGCATTTACAATAACTACGCAATTTTGCAAGGCGTGGACAAGATTGTTCCTGTCGATGTCTATGTGGCAGGCTGCCCTCCTCGCCCAGAAGCCCTTTTAGATGGCCTTATCATGCTGCAAAAGAAAATTGAAACTGAACGACCACTATCCAAAAGAGGCAGAGGCTAATGATCGTACCAGCAGGACTCTATCTCCAAGAAAAAAATTTTATGGGTCAAGTAGAGCTTGAAATCTCGAAAGCAAACCTAATCGAGCTTCTGACTACATTGAAAAATAGTCCCTATGGCTATGAAGTGTTGATGGACCTTACTGGCGTCGACTACTTAGAGCCACAAGTAGCAACAAAGGTTCTCTACTTTTTGCACAATCCCCAAACCCTTAAGCGCATTCGCGTAAGTGTCACTGTATTGCGAGACGAGCCTCTGCCCTCCATCGTCAACTTGTGGCCAGGTGCCAATTGGTATGAGCGCGAGCTTTACGATTTATATGGCACTACCTTCACCGACCATCCCGACTTGACGCGCATTTTAATGCCGGATGACTGGAAAGGACATCCCTTGCGTCGAGACTATCCCTTGACAGAAGAGAGCGTAGCTTTTAAACATGGCGTTAAGCCAAAAATTCCATCGGAAATAATTCCCTATGTTGAAGCGCCAAGATCTACTAAATAAAGATGAGCCCTCAGATGAGATCATGGAGCTCAACCTTGGTCCTCAGCATCCCTCTACACATGGTGTACTGCGGCTCAAGTTGCGCATGGATGGTGAAGTCGTTGTCTCTTGTGAGCCAATTGTAGGCTATCTACATACTGGTGTAGAAAAAGAGTGCGAGACGAGAACCTATCTGCAGATGTTTACCCTTATTTCGCGCCTTGACTACCTCTCAGGCCCATCCGAAGAGCACGCCTTTGCCCAAACAGTAGAACAGCTGATGCAAATAGAAGTGCCCGAAAGAGCGCAAGACATCCGTGTGATACTCATGGAGCTGTCGCGCATTGCTAGCCACCTTCTCTGGCTTGGCACGAGCGCCTTAGAGCTCAACATGTCCTCCGTCTTCATGTACTGCTTTGTCGAGCGCGAGAAAATTTTAGATATTTTTGAAAACTATTCTGGCGCGCGCATGTTCCCCAACTCCTGGAGAATCGGCGGGCTCAATCGCGACCTCAATCCTGGCTTTGAAGAAGAGGTACGCGCCTTTCTAAAAGAATTTCCTCGCGCCTTTAAAGATTTTGACAATCTTCTTACCGAAAACTACGTCTGGTGTGAGCGCTTGCAGGGAGTGGCCGTTATCGACCACGAGCTTTGCAAAAAATACATGTGCACAGGCCCCACACTGCGTGCAGCAGGGGTCGCCTACGACATCCGCAAGGCCTATCCCTACTCAGGCTACGAAAAGTATCAGTTTGAAATTCCTACAAAAACTGAAGCCGATTCTTACGCTCGCTACCTCGTGCGCATGCAAGAGATGCAAGAGAGTGCCTCCATTGTCGAGCAGGCGCTCAACCAACTAAAGCCTGGTGCCTTCATCGTCGATAACCGCAAAGTTGCCCTACCTCCACGGCATGAGCTTGCACGCAGCATGGAAGCGGTGATTCACCATTTTAAACTCGTCTCTGAGGGCATCCACCCACCAAAAGGCGAGCTCTATTCGGCCGTTGAATCTGCTCGCGGAGAGCTTGGCTACTTCCTCGTATCTGACGGCTCGAATCGCCCCTATCGCCTTCACGTGCGATCGCCATCATTTGCGCATGTACAGGTTCTTAAAGAAGTAATACCAGGACATATCCTCTCTGATGTTGTCGTGGCCATTGCCAGTGTTGATCCGATAATGGGAGATGTTGACCGCTAATGCTAAGTGAAAAAACGAAAGAGGCCATTGTAACATTACAAAATTCCTATCCTGAAAAGCGTTCGGCGCTGATTCCAGCGCTGCACCTTGCGCAAAACGAAATTGGCTATTTGCCGCATGAGGTACAAAAAGAGGTTGCAGAGCTCTTTGGGATCGATCAGACAGAAGTACACGCCATCGTGACCTTCTACGACATGTTTTTTGAAGAACCAGTGGGAAAGCATATCATCCACGTCTGTAAAAACCTCTCCTGCATGCTCAGAGGTTGCGATCGACTCCTTGGAAAACTTTGTGCCAAACTCGAAGTGCAGCCTGGCGCGACGACGAAAGATGGCCAATTTACAGTGATAGCTTCTGAATGTTTAGCAGCCTGCGATAAAGCCCCCATGATGCTGGTTGACGACAAGGTAGTAGGACCTGTCACTGATGAGATGCTCGATCAGATATTGGCTGATGCCAAAAAAGGTAGCTCTCATGGATGAAATGAAGATTTTGACTGCCTTCATGCACGATCCTGACCAGTGTTCGATGGCAACCTATGAAAAAAATGGTGGCTATCAAGCCATAAAGAAGGCTATCCCCCACATTGAGCCACATACGCTTACAGAGATGGTGAAGGAGTCGGGACTTCGTGGAAGGGGTGGAGCCGGCTTTTTGACGGGAGCCAAGTGGGGCTATGTTCCCAAAGACCCTACTCTGCCAAAGTACCTTGTCTGCAATGCGGACGAAAGCGAACCTGGCACCTTCAAAGATCGCCTGTTAATTGAAAAAGACCCCCACCAGATTATCGAAGGGATTATTTTGGCATGCTATGCCATTGGAGCCAAACGCGCCTTCATCTACTGTCGTGGAGAATTTTTTGAAGGGCTAAAAAAATTGCAACGAGCGGTCGTGGAGGCCAAAGACAAAGGCTATCTCGGAGAGCTCTCGATCGTGGTACATCCGGGAGCCGGAGCCTACATTGCTGGAGAAGAAACGGCCCAGCTCAATTCACTCGAGGGCTATCGCGCCACTCCCCGCTTAAAACCGCCCTTTCCAGCAGTCTCTGGCCTCTACAATATGCCCACCATCATCAACAACGTCGAAACGCTCTGCAATGTCGTCCACATTGTAAACCGCGGGGTCGCTTGGTACCAAAGTATTGGCAAACCCAAAAATACCGGTACAAAGATTTTTCAAATCAGTGGCCAGATCCAAAAGCCAGGCTGTTACGAATTTCCTCTTGGCATATCCTTAAGAGAGGTGCTCGATGCCGCAGGCGGGATGTTCCCAGGACGCACCTTTAAGGCCTGCTATCCTGGAGGCTCATCATGTGCCCTTTTGACCAGCCGAGAGCTTGATATCTCGATGGACTTTGAAACGCTTATGGCCAAAAAATCGGCCCTTGGCACTGCCTCAATCATCGTCATGGACGATAGCGCCGACATGGTGCAAGTGGCTCTTCGCCTGATGGAGTTTTATCAGAATGAGTCGTGCGGAAAATGCACGCCGTGCCGCGAAGGCACGCGTTGGGTGGTGCAGATCCTGCAGCGCATCTTGCAAGGCCTTGGCACATATAAAGACTTGCAAACCATTGACGATGTTTGTAAAAGCATGATCACAAGCTCATTTTGTCCCTTGGCCGTGAGCGCCGCTCCACCAGTTTTATCTGCCATGGATGAGTTTCGGGAGGAATTTCATGCGTGGATCAGAAAAAATCCAGATGCGGATATTCCTCAAGTAATGAAAATTGCGTACCCCTACTTATGACAGACTATATAACACTTACAATCGATGATAAAACAGTGCAAGTGCCTAAAGGGACAACTGTCTATGAGGCGGCAAAACAGCTTGGCATCGAACTTCCCATTTTTTGCTACCACGATCGCATGCCCCCCTTTGGCGCCTGTCGCGTCTGTCTCGTAGAAGTTGAAAAGATGGCAAAGCCCCAAACCTCCTGCACACTCGTAGCGCTGGAAGGGATGGTCGTCAGAACGCAGGCGGCGCAAGCTGTGCAGGCGCGCGAAGAGATTTTAGAATTTTTACTCATTAACCACCCCCTTGACTGTCCCATTTGCGATCGCGGTGGCGAGTGTCCCTTGCAGGATCAGGCGCTGCAGTTTGGCCCTGGAAAAAGCCGCTTTTTTGAAGATAAGCGCCATTTTGTAAAGCCCTATCCCTTGGGGCCTGTGCTGACGCTCGATCGCGAGCGCTGCGTCGTCTGTGCCCGCTGCACCCGCTTTGGCGATATTGTGGCAGGAGATCATGCCCTTGAGTTTATTGAGCGCGGCTACAAAACCGAAGTGGGCACGGCAGACGGCGGTACGCCCAAATCAAAATTTATCGGAAACACCATCCAGATCTGCCCTGTGGGGGCATTGACCAGTAGCGTCTATCGCTTTCGCGCACGTCCCTGGGACAACCTTTCCATCGAAAGTAGCTGCACCCTCTGTCCCGTTGGTTGCAGTATGATCTTAGATTCGCGTGATGGTGAGATCATGCGCACAAGATCAAATGAAAACCGCCAAGTAAATGACATCTGGCTTTGCGACAAGGGCTGGTTTGGCTATGAATTTTCTTCAAGTAGTGAGCGCCTCACCAAACCACTTATCAAACGCCAAGGCAAGTTTGCAGCGGTAAGCTGGGATGAGGCCTTTTCCTATGTCGCCGCAAAAATGCGCGAGGCCAAAGCCTCTGGACAAATCGGCGCGCTTGGCGGAAACGTCCTTACCGTTGAAGAAAACTATCTCTTGCAAAAGCTCATGCGCGATTGTCTAGGATCAAACCATCTTGACACCCGAGTGGGAATGCCGCTCTTTTCTCTGGATGATGAGGGCCTCCAGGCAGGGATGATGACAGAGATTGGGGAAGTACCAAACCTATCGCATGTGGTGCTTTTGGGTCTCGACATAACAGAAGAATTTCCTGTTATTTGGCTGCAGCTAAAGCTTGCCATTAACAAGGGAGCCAAAGTTCTCTTTTACGGCCACTTTGCTCCAGAAATTGCCCGCTACCTTGAAAAAACAGTCTTGCACGAGCCGGGCGTAGAACTGAAAATCCTCCAAGAGAACAAAGAGGAGCTGAAGCGCTTTTTACAAGTCAGCCCAAATGCAGCTGTCTTTGTTGGTCGCCAGTACCTGGCAACAGCACAAAGAAAGGCGATCCTTGCTGAACTCCTTTCCTGGCAGGGACAATTTTCCCTAAACATTATGGAAGGCAAAAACAATAGCCTTGGAGCGCGCCTGGCGGGGATGCATCCTGAACTTTTGCCACACGGAAAGCGAATAGAGAAACCCGGCCTGAACGCGGTCCAAATGGTAGAAACTATCGCAAAAGATGGCTGGGACCTTCTTTACGTTGTAGGCGCTGATGTCGCCTCCAAATTCCCAACTGACTTGTGGAATGAAGCGCGCAAAAAACTGGGCTGCCTCATCGTGCAGGATCTCTTCATGACAAAAACTTGTGAGATGGCCGACGTTGTCCTGCCCACTTTGAGCTACGTTGAAAAAGGGGGAAGCTTTTTAAACATCGAACATCGCATACAAAAGCTAAAACCAGGAAAGAGCATCCACAAAGGGGTATACGCCGATTCCTACATCTTTGTGCGCCTCGCCCAACGCTTCAACCAGGCCCTCGTCATCGATGAGCCCTTTTTGGACAGCTTAAAACCAGGCAGGATGCCACTTCATCGCCCACAAGCTATAGACTCGCAAAACAGCCATCCACAAACCACCCAAGGCGACTTTTTTGCCACCTTTTCCACGCAGCTCTTTGATCACGGCGTGCGCATGCAGCACAACACGCAACTTGTGCAGCTAGCCAAAGGCCCACGCCTACGCCTCAACCCTATCCACGGCTTTACCGAGGGTCAAAAAGTAACCCTCCAAATAAACGGCAAAACCATCTCCGCCACCATACAAGTAGACGCCCGCGTCGCCCCAAAGTGCGTGGTCATCCCCCTCGGCTTTGCCGAACTTGCCGCCCACGAGCTCGCCCCCAACCTCCTCAACGGCCTCCCCGCCCACCTCCAAACATACTCATGATTTGGTTGTGCTGCGGACATCATTCGATATTGTTGAGTATGTTCTCTAAGTCCTTGATCAATTGTGGAATTTCATGTCTTACGGCTTGCCATACAATATCATAATCGATATTGAAGTAAGCGTGGATGAGTCGGTTTCTCATGCCCACAATAGCTCGCCACTGAATTTCTGGATGCTTTGATTGAAACGATTTTGTAATTTGAGATGCAGCTTCGCCAACGATTTCCAAGGCACGAATTACAGCGAAGCAAAGCATTCTGTTGTTTTCTAATTCTTTTCGTCTTTTGCCTTTTATAAACTCTATGCTAGCTTCGGCTGCTTCTAGCATGTGCCTAAGACGTGTAAAATCGTTCTTTACCATAGAGATGGTAGGCCTCAGCAATAACTTCATTTCTAAAATACGGGCTGAGATCATTAGGAGTGCGTAAGTCAACACGTCTTCCTATCATCTCTTCTAGTTCATGCTCCATTTGCGATATACCTATTAGCCCAGGGATGTGTTTTGAATCAAATTCTACCAAAATGTCTACATCGCTATTTTTGCGAAAACGTTTTGTTAATATAGAGCCAAACAACGCAAGTTTCCGAATATGATTTTTGGCACAAAATCTTCTTATTTTGCTAAGAGGGATCTCCAAATTTGACTGTAGGCTGAGCACGTTCTTCATACCGTGATTCTCCCTAAATTAGAGTTTTGTGTCTAGCTGGATCCTGTACTAGACTTCTGCTTCAGCAGCTTTGCGTTTATCAGACATCTGATCAGCCCATTCATTTGGGATGGGTTTTTGCATGAGGATCAGGTCGACAATATCTGTTTGATGGCGATACTCATGCCAGCCATTTTTCTTTTGCCATTGCTTTTGCCAAGCAAGTGCCGGGGCAACGATCTTGCTAATCTGCTCAATCTTGCCCATATTATAGCGAAGATCTTCATGCTCTTTGCCAAGGACCGGTTCTATTTCCAAGGCAAAGGTAACGTCTTTTTGAATAAGTCCAAGATAGGGAATTACTCTCTTGCCGCCTTGCATCACGTTTCTAAGGACTTTCATATTATTATCAAGAGTATAGATATCATTCAGTTTTTGCACTCTGGCGGCTGTGCGAGATTTGGGGTTATTTACCGGAGCATACGTCTTTTTCAAACGAGTAAGACAGCTTCTTCCCAATCCCATCTGAATGGCAAAGGGAGTCGAAAATTCACCAGCTGCTAGACAGCGAATCCCTACTTTAGAAAAGAACTTCACTAAATTTGTCCTTTTCTCTACCGCAGGTTCGGTCAGTATTGATTCAATAATAAAGTCGCTTAAGCCATTCATGTAGCGTTCATACTGCTTTATAAGAGGCGCTTTACCACCCTCCCATTTGGAATTTATGAAATGGTGTCCAGTGAGTTGATTATAAAGGAAGATATTGAAATGACAGAGATCCTCTGCAACCATCGCTGCATAGCGCTCAACGTCTGCATGCTCTTTAATAGATTCAAGGATATCGCTCATCTTTTGGTATTTGGATAACCGTTCTACCTGAACGATATCCGCTTGAGTGCTCTGCAGGGCAGAAGTTACTGCCGCTGCCAAGTTACAACTCCGGCTTCTCACACCAATGTAGAGATGATCTTTCGCAGTTGCTCCAATGATTTGTTTCAAATAAGGCTCGGCTTCGGCAATCAGCTTGGTCCCCCTATTTTCCTTCACCCAGTTTTCGCAAAAGAGAAGCAGCAATAAAAGCTTTGTATTTGATTGCTTATCTTGTGCCAGCCTCAGAACTGTTTCAGTAATATCACTGAATAATGGCCCTGTTTTGATGAGACTTTCATGAGCAAGGTAGAGACCCTTCAGATCTTTTTCATGATGCTCAACGATTGTTCTAATAAGGCGAATTTCTTTCATTTTAGCCTCATAGGCGTCAATTCGGGCAAGCGCATGCGTTGCACTTTCATCACTTGGACGCGTTGCTAAAACTTCCTTGAGCTTCGCTTTGATCTTTTGGCGCACCTCAGCCGGCATCAAGCGAATCTTTTCGATCGTAATTGTTTGAAAACCGTTTTTGTTGAGCTCATCAAGCGAGTTTATAGCAATCAAATTTTTATATACTTGTATTTCCTTGTCTGTAATGCGCATCGAA
>Ga0187893_10003229_pt1 | contig 33595 bp, 27 predicted proteins | sample MA1701074metaG_FD_139574 | JGI IMG/M metagenome (GOLD analysis project Ga0187893, IMG submission 139574) | White microbial mat communities from a basaltic lava cave in the Kipuka Kanohina Cave System on the Island of Hawaii, USA - MA170107-4 metaG ...
CCGTTCAGTCCTCCCCCCCGCGGTCCCGCCCCCCCCCCCTCCCCGCGAGGATTCCGCCGACTTGAGCTGCGCGTGCATTTCCCCGAGGTCGCGCTCGGCGAGCGCCAGCTCCTCGCGCTGCGCCGCGAGCTTGCGCTCCAGCACGGCCACGCGTTCGCCGTGCCGAGCGGTGAACCGCTCCGCGATCTGCACCGTCTCCTGGTCCTGAATCTCGGCCGCCAGGCGCCCGCGTCGCTCGGCGTCCGCCAGGCGCTGCCGCTCGGCGCCCAGCGCGCCCTCGGTCCGCGTCAGCGCCGCGCGCATCTCGTCCACAGCCACCTTGGCGTCCACCACCGCCTCGCGCATCTGTCGCGTCAGCTCCCGTAAGTCACCGGGCGTCGCCGACGCGAGCGCGTCCCGTAAGGCGTCTCGCAAGCGCTCGAACACGAGAGCTCAGCTCTTCCGGGTCGTCTTGGCGAAAAACGTCGACAGCACGGTCTCGACCGCGCGCGACCCGCATTTGGGACACGCCGGCCGCTTGCGGCCGTGCTCGCTGATCGGCATAGCGTGGCTGAAGGACCGACGGCATTGCGTGCAGCGGAACTCGTATATAGGCATGGCGTAGTCTACGCTATTCCGGGCCGCGGAGCAGGTCAAGTTGACGCGCGTCCGCTCCCCCGCAGATTGAGACCAACATGAACGCGACTCGACGCCCCGCCATGCTCGCGTTTCACCGGTGAAAGTCCTCCTTCTCGTCCCCCTGCTGCTCCCCGCGTGCCTGGCCGCGCAGGCCTCCGCCATCGTGCACGGAGCGGTGTTGGATTCCACCGGCGCCGCGCTGCCCCGCGCGGTGGTGCGCGCCGTCGCGCGCGAACCCTCGCGACGCGTGATCGCCACGACGGTCACCGACGCTGGCGGCCGGTACCGCTTCGCCGCCCTGCCTGCCGGCCCGCTGGCCCTCGAGGCCGCCGCGATCGGCTACCGTTCGGCCCTGGATACGCTGCGGCTGTCGCCCGGCGACTCCGTCCGCATGGATTTCCACCTCGTCGCGCAACCGATCCTCCTCCTCCCGACCATCGTCACCGCCGCGAAGCGGTCGCAGCTCCTGGATCAGACCATCACCAGCGTCGCCCTGCTCGATCAGCAGCAGATCGCCCAGTATGCGGTCAACACGATCGACGAGGTCGTAGACCGCGCGCCGGGCGTGCAGCTCATCAGCGGTCAGTTGAACATTCGCGGCTCGTCCGGCTTCGCCGAGGGTCTGGGGAGCCGCGTCCTGCTGCTCGTGGACGGCGTGCCCGCCAATCAGGGCGACCGCGGCGGCATCAACTGGGATGTGATCCCGGTGGATCGGGTCGAGCGCGTAGAAGTGGTCAAAGGCGCGGGGTCGGCGTTGTACGGCTCGTCCGCGTTCGGCGGAGTCGTCAACCTGATCACCCGCGAGCTGCCCGAAGGGTGGCACGGACGCGTGCGCGTCACCGCCGGGACGTTCGCCAACCCTCCGCGCGACGTGTGGCGGTTCCGGGACTTCACCGGCATCCAGGATGGGATCGACATCGCCGCCTCCTACGGCCGCGACGCGGTCCGCGGCGGCTTCTCCGCCGGGGCGCGGCACTCCGACGGCTACCGCCAGCAGGACCGGTCGGACCACTGGCAGGTCACCGGCAAGAGCGACTGGCGACCGGAGGCCGCCACGCGGGTCAGCGTGTCCGGAGCCTGGGCCAGCGATCAGTACGGAGTGCCCGAGCCGTGGTGCGTCGCCGGCGGCTGCAACGATCGCGGCCAGGCGATCCAGCCGTTCCGCAGCGACACGGCGAACCTCGGGAATCGCACCCGCTCCGACAAGGGATATCTGACTGGCATCATCACCCGCACGCCATCGGCGAGCGTCACGTGGCTGGCCCGGGCCAGCTGGATGCGCACCCACTTCACGAATTTCTACCCCAAGCGGCAGCCGCCGCGCAGCCCGTCGGATTACTCCATCGCCAGCCGCTATGGCCTGGAAGGGCGCCTGGTGACGCAGCGCGATTCCACCCGCACCGTCACGGCGGGCGTCGAGGGAACGATCGCCGAGGTCTGGAGCAACATCTTCTCCGGCGACACCGCCGGCGGGACCGGCCGGCATACCCAGGGCGAGTACGCGGCTTACGCCGAGGCGGAACAGTCCTTCGGCCCGACTCGCGTCACCATCGGCGCCCGCAGCGACTTCCTCGTCGTGGACGGCGGCGGCGTCACGGCGTTCGTGAGCCCGCGCTTCGGAATCGCCTGGCCCACGTCCACGGGAAGCTGGCGCGCGTCGGTGGGACGCGCGTTCCGGGCCGGCAGTCTCGCCGAGCGCTTCGTCACCACGTACGTGTTCTCGTTCCCCGTCATCCCGAACCCCGCCCTCACCTCAGAGGAGGGCTGGTCCAGTGAGCTGGGCCGCTCCTGGACCGGCACGGCATGGCTGCGCGGGGATGCGGCGCTGTTCTGGACCGAAGCGCGCCGGCTCATCGAGCCGGTCTACACGCCGCAGGGCGAGATCCAGTTTCAGAACCTCCAGCGAGCCCGACTGCTCGGTCTCGACCTGTCGGCGACCGCGACGCCCTTCACGTCCCGGCTCTCCACCAGCATCGCCTATCAGTACCTCCATGCGCGGCAGCTGCGCACGGCCACCACCCAGCCCCAGCCGCTGTTGTTCCGGCCGCGTCACCTGGTCACGATCTCGGCCGGGTACACGGTCCACGCCATCCGGATCGGCGCCGATTTTCGTTATTCCAGCCGCTACGAGCGGGAATACCCGATCTACACGGGGGACCGGCTCTACGAGATGCGGGTCCTGGACCTGCGGGCGGGCTGGACGGCAGGCCCCGTGGACATCCGGCTGACCGTCGGCAACGTGTTCAACTACATCTACAATCTGGCTCCGCGCACGCTCGAGCCCGTGCGCACCGTGACGCTCGTGGCCACCTTCACCCGCTAGATTGGACGCATGACGTTCCGCCGGTCTGGCGCACTCCTGGCGTTGCTCCTGGCGGCCTGCCGGGTCGATCCCAGCCGGTCTCCCGTGTGCGGCCTGCAGATGCTCGCCGGCCCGCGGTTGATCCAGGAGCAGCTGAGCAACGCCCGCGCCCTGCTCGCTGCGGCCCCCCGCGGGCTCTCCGACGTATTGCCCGCCCGGGTGGCGGGCCGGTCCGACACCGCGCGCGCCGTGCGCGGCGTATCGCAGGACCAGCTCGCGCTGATCTTCGAAGGCCCCTACTTCCCCACCGTGGTCAACGACTCCAGCGCGTACGGCCTGCTGGTGGTCGACGATTCGAGCGACCGCGTGGTCGGGCTGCTGGTCTATGAGAGCGCCCGCCCGCCCAAGGATTACCCGACGATCGGGCTCGTCGTCCATGACCCCGCGACCGTCCCCCTGTACGGCGTACGCCTCAACTGGGCGAGCGTTTCCAATCCCCGCTGCCCGTTGCTCGGCGCACCGACCTCATGAGCCGCTGGGTCGCCGTATCCGCGCCGCGCCGCACCGATCTCGGCCGCGAGCGCGTAGCCCTCAATTCGAGCTACGTCCGGGCGCTGATCGGCGCCGGTCTCACGCCGCTCGTCGTCCCGCCGCTGATCGACCCCGGCCGCGCTGGCGACGCCCTCGACGGCGCCGCCGGACTCGTCCTGACGGGAGGGGAGGACGTGCACCCCTCGAGCTACGGCGAGCGGCCGCACCCCAAGCTCGAGGAAACGGACCAAGCGCGCGACGCCGTCGAGCTGGCGTTGTACCGTTCCGCGCGGGAGCGCGGGCTTCCCGTCCTCGCGATTTGCCGCGGCATCCAGGTGGTGAACGTCGCGATGGGCGGCACCCTGTACCAGGACCTGCCCAGCGAGCACCCGTCCGCGGTCGACCACGTCGACTCCAAGAGTCGACACGCGCTGCGCGTGGAGCCCGGTTCGCGCCTGCACCAGGCCGTCGGCGCGCCGGCGAGCGTGAACAGCCGGCACCATCAGGCGGTGAAGCAGCTGGCGGACGGGTTGCGGGCCGTGGCGTGGGCCGAGGACGGCATCATCGAGGGCGCCGAGCCGGCGAATGGCGATGGGGCGTGGTTGCTCGCCGTCCAATGGCATCCGGAGGACGACGTCGAGGAGGGGTTGTTCCGGGCCTTTGCGCGGGCGGTGCGGCCCGCCTGACTCCCCCCTACACCGCGCGCAGCAGCCGGTCCTCGGTGGCCGAGTTCGGGAACAGCAGGCGATCCGACAACCGATTCAGCGCGTGGCGCAGCGCCGGGAACCGCTCCGCGGCCGCCCGGTAGATTTCCGCCACGCCATACCGCTCGGCCAGCGAGTGCTGGGCGGCCGCCCCGAACCCGCTGCGTCCGAGCGCGTCATAGTAGGGGAGATCCGGACCGCCGCGGCGGCGCCGTCGCACGGCGATGAAATCGGGAAACAACCCCGCCAGCCACAGGCTGTAGTTGCCCAGGTGCACCTGCAGGTGGAATCGCCGCTCCGCCGTCCCCGCCTCGCGGGCCAAATCGTTCACTATTTCCGCGAGATAGTGGTAGGTTTGGTCATCGACCGCCCGCGGCCGCGTGCTCCGGTCGGACCGGCCGAACTCCAGTACCAGAGCCGCGAGGTAGTCGGCCAGGGGCCGGTCGTCGATGCCGGCCGCGAGCAACGCGTGCCGCACGGCGACGTAGGCAAACAGCGACGCCGACGGCACAGCCAGGGACCGAATCGCGAGCAAGGCATCCAGCAGCCCGGGTTCGTCCAGCAGCGCGTCGGGACCTTCCCGGGCGAGTCGCCGCTCGGCGCGCGCGCGCGCGGCGTGATCCCGGCGCCCCAGGGCGACGAGCACCAAACGGCAATCGGTCCCGCGTAAGCGGGCACGAACGTTCGCGAGGATCATGCGGCGCGATTCATCGACTTCTACACCTCCGACCCGTTCCGAGCCACCCGACGTACTGGGCCGACTCACCGACCTGTCGCGCGAGCTGGCCGGCGCCTACCGGCCTGCCACCGTGGTCGACCGGCTCGCGGCGGCCCTCACCGAGCTCCTGGCCCCCGACCGCCTCACCATCGTCACCCTGGACGTCGAGACCAACCGGTTGCAGGTCGCGTACCACCGCGGTGGTGAGCGACCCCACATCGACGATCCGCTGCTCCAGCTGCCGCTGCGCCGGGGACCGACGGTGTTCACTCGTCACGTCCTGGAGCAGGCCGGGCGCCACAGCGCCGGCGTGATCCAGGACGTGGCCGCGTCGATGGGCGCTCCCATCGTCGCCATCGGGCGCAACATCGGCGTGGTGACGGTCGCGTCGCAGCATCCCGACGCCTACGGGCCGAGCGACCTGGCGGTGCTGACCGCCGTCGTCGCCCAGGCCGCGATCGCGCTCGAGAACGCCCGCCTGCTGCAGCTCCTGTCGTCCGGGAAGCGGCAATGGGAGTCGACGGTCGATGCCATCAATCAGGCGATTTGCATCATCGACGATCAGGGAGTCGTGCGCCGCGCCAACCGGGTGTTCGCAGACCTGGTCGAGCTGCAGGTGACGGCGATCCCCGGCCGGCCGTGGATCAGCCTGCTGCCTCCGGCCTGGGCGTCCGTGGTGTCGCAGGCGCTGGCCGAGCCGGGCGCGCACGAGATTCGCACGGGGGACCGCGTCTACACGGTCAACGTGGTGCGCATGGAAGGCAGCGAAGACGAAGCGGCGGTGTTGTCGTTCGAGGACCATACCGAGAAGCGGCGGCTCCAGGACCAGTTGATACAGTCTGAGAAAATGTCGGCGATTGGTCAACTGATCGCCGGCATCGCGCACGATCTCAATAACCCGCTGGCCTCGGTCGTGGGCTTCGCCGACTTCCTCGCCGAATCGGGCGACGTGCCCCAGGCGCTGGCCGAGCCGCTGCGCGTGATCCGCCAGGAAGCCGAGCGCGCCGCCACGATCGTGAAGAACCTGCTGTCGTTCGCCCGCCGCCAGGAGGGGGAACGCCTGCCGCAACCGATTCAACCCGTCCTGGAATCGGTGCTGGCGCTGCTCCGCAACGAGCTGATGGCGCTCAACGTCGACGTGTCGCTGACCGTCGAGGACGGCATTCCGGAAATCGAGATCAATCCCAATCAGCTCAAGCAGGTCTTCGTCAATTTGCTGACCAACGCCGCCCAGGCGATCGCCGCCACGGGCAAACCGGGACGGATTACGGTCACCGCCAAACGGTGGCTCGGGGGCGTGGCGGTGAGCGTCGCGGACGACGGCCCGGGAATTCCCGAGGAACTGCTGCCGCGCGTGTTCGAGCCCTTCTTCACGACCAAGACGCAGGGCGAAGGCACGGGCCTGGGGTTGTCGATCTGCCAGGGCATCGTGAAGGAGCACGGCGGGCGGATCACCCTGGAATCGAGCCCCGGCGCCGGCGCGACGTTCACCGTGGAGCTCTTGGGCGGGGCGCGGCCGTCGCGGCCGTCCCAGCCCCTGGTGGCACCGGAGGCGGCCGGCGGCCTCCGCATCCTCGTGGTGGACGACGAACCCCACATCCTGCACTACATGCGCGCCACGCTCGAGAGCTGGGGGCATCAGGTCGAGCTGGCCAGCGACGGGACCGAGGCAGTGGAACGCGCGCTCGTGGTGCCCTTCGACGTCATCATCTGCGACCTCCGCATGCCGCGGCTGGGCGGCCGCGAGATGTACAACAATCTCGCCCGCGCCCATCCGCACATCGCCCAGAAAGTGATCTTCGCGACCGGCGACACCGTGCGCGGCGATACGCTGCAGTTTCTCGAAACCCTCGGCCGCCCCTTCCTGCACAAGCCCTTCACCCTGGGCGAGCTGCGCACGGTCCTGGGTGCCGTCGCCGCCGGCCCGTCGTAGTACGTGCGCGTCCTGCAGGTGGACGCGGGCCGGGAATGGCGCGGGGGACAAAACCAGGTCCGGCTGTTGTGCCGGGAGCTGCGACGCGCCGGCGTGGATGTCCACCTCGCGACCCATCGCGACGGACCCCTGGCGCGGCGGGCGGCGGCGGAACGGATCCCGCTGACCGGGCTGCGCTGGCGCATGGCCATCGACCCGCGTGCCATGACCGAGCTGATCGCCGTGCTGGTGAGATTCTCCCCCGATATCGTGCACGTGCACGACAGCCACGCGCTCACGCTGGTCCGCTGGGCCATGCGCATCGGCTCGTGGACGCTCGAGCGGCCTCCGCTCGTCGCGTCCCGCCGCGTCGACTTCCCCATCCGTCGGCGCGGCGGCTGGTTCCACGCCGACCGCGTGATCGCCGTGTCGCGGGCGGTGCAGCGCGTCCTGATCGCCGGCGGCATGACCGAAACCGCGATCACCGTCATCCGCGACGGCATCGATCCGGAGGAAGTGCGCGTCAATGCCGCACAGCCGTACGACGTGCGCGCCCGGCTGGGGCTGGCCGCCGCGACGCCGCTCGCCGTCAATGCCGCCGCGCTCGTCGATCACAAGGACCATTGCACCCTGCTCAAGGCTGCCGCCTGCGCTCGCGCGTTGCGGCCAGGCTTGCATTGGGCGATTGCCGGCGACGGTGAGCTCCGTCACACCCTGGAGCGGGAGATCGCCGAACAACGGCTCGACGACATCGTCCATCTGCTGGGGTATGTCAATGAGGTGGATGCGCTGATCGGGGAGGCCGACGTGTTCGTGATGTCATCGAAGGAGGAAGGATTGGGCAGCGTGATCTTGCACGCCCTGGCGCTCGAGAAACCAGTCGTGGCAACGGCGGGCGGCGGCATCCCGGAATTGCTCCCGGCCGAATCGCTGGTCCCGATCCAGGACGCCGAGTCGCTCGCACGCAAGGTTGTCGCGGCGCTCGATTCCCCATCCCCCGTCCCGCTTCCCTCGTCCCTCACTGCCAGGTCCATGGCGCAAGCCACCTTGGCCCTGTATCAAGCACTCGTCTAGATTGCTACAGCCATGATCTACGTCTGCGTGCCGGTGCATAACGAAGCCAGGACCGCCGGATTGGTGCTCTGGAAAGTCCGCCAGGTGTTCACCGCATTCCAGCGGGAGTACCAGCTCCTGGTCTGCGATGACGGCTCCACGGACGGGACCAGCGAGGTGTTGGGGCGCTACGACCGCGTGCTGCCGATAACGGTCGTAGCGCACCGCGAGCGCGCCGGGTATGCCCGGAGCGTCGAGGAGCTGCTGCGACTCGCGCTGCAACGGACCGATCGTCCCAAGCGCGATTGCGCGATCACGCTCCCCGCGGACTTCGTCTATTCGCCGGAAGCGATGGACGCCATGGTGAAGGGCATCGAATCGGGAGCCGACCTGGTGGCGGCGGAGGAAGTGGCTGCGACCGGTTTGTCGTCCCGCGCACAACGCTGGGTCCGCCGCTGGACGCCGCGGCTGCTGCCCGTGCGGGGCGTGCGGGATACGGTTTCGGGATTCCTGGCGCTGCGCCTCATTACGCTGCGCCAGGCCTTGCGCCACGAGGGCGACCGGCCGAAGGCGCTGCTGCACACCGATGGCTGGTGCGCCAACGCGGAGCTGCTGGCGCGGCTGGTGCCGCACGCCCGCCGTCTCGAGACCGTGCCGGTGACCGGTCGATACGACATGCGGCAGCGCCCGTCACGGCTGCGCCCCTGGCAGACGCTGATGGACGCCTGGCGGGCGCGCCCGGTGATCCGGGGGGTTGGCATCGCCACGACCGCCCTCCTGCTGCTGCAGCGACCGGGATGGGGACAGGAAACGACGCACGTCGCATCCCCACCGGCGCCTCAGGCGCCCGCCGCGGCGGCGAACTCGACCAGCGCCGTGCCGTTTCCGATCGGCGAGCGGATGCGCTACTCGGCCAAGTACGGCCCGTTCAGCGTCGGCGAGGCCACCATGGAAGTGGCGGGACTGGACACGATCCGTGGCGTTGAGACGGTGCGGTTCCGGTTTCACATCAAGGGGGGGGCGCTCTGGTATAGCCTCGATCAGCTGCTCGAGTCCTGGGTCGGTCGCGCCGATTTCCGCTCGCGGCGATTCGTCAACGCGACCGAGGAACGCGGCCGCAAGCGCCACAACCGCTGGGAGATCTTCCCCGACTCGGGATTCTATCGCGAGGAAGGAGTGGATACGACCCGCGCGACGGTGGCGGACCCGCTCGACGACGCCGCCTTCATGTATTGGATCCGGACCGTCCCGCTCGAGGTCGGCAAGCGCTACGAGTACCAGCGCTACTTCCGGCCGGATCGCAACCCGGTGATCATCGTCGTGGAGAAGAAGACGCGCATCAGCGTCGCGGGGCAGAAGTTCAACGCGATCCTGGTGCGTCCGATCATTCCGAAGGGGCGCGGCATCTTCGCCGAGCAGGCCGAGGCCCATATCTGGTTGTCGGACGATCCGCGCCGCCTGATGCTGGCGCTGCAATCGAATTTCTCGTTCGGCACGGTCACGCTGAAGCTGAAGGAGTTCGCCATACCGGGGCAGCCATGACCGACTACCGCGAGGCGGACTTCAGCCGGTTGAAGACGGTTCCCATCGCGCAACGCCACAACAAGGTCGACCCCTCCCAGCTCGCCCATCCACCGGGCGATGAGCTCAGTTTTTCCGCGTTCTGGACCTCACTCCCCGATACGCTGGCCGCCCGCGATCTGCGCTTCGTCGCCGAGCAGATGGCGCAGGCCACAGGTCGCCGCGCGGTGCTCGCGATGCTGGGCGGGCACGTCATCAAGGTGGGGCTGGGGCCTCTGCTCGTCCGGTTGATCGAGCGCGGCGTGATCACTCATGTGGCGATGAACGGGAGCGCGGCGATCCACGATTTCGAGCTGGCCGCCTATGGCGGCACGAGCGAAGACGTCGCCGCGGGACTGGGCGACGGCAGTTTCGGGATGGCCGAGGAGACCGGTCGCGACATGAACGCGGCGTTGGGGGCCGGGGCGGCGGCCGGACACGGCGCCGGCCAGGCCCTGGCGGAAGCGCTGCGGCGCAAACCCGCGCTGCCGGGGGAGGGGCGCGCGGTGTCGGTCCTGGTCGCGTGTGCCGACCACGGCGTGCCGGTCACCGTGCATGCCGCCGTGGGAGCGGAGATCATCCATCAGCATCCCAGCGCCGATGGGGGAGCCATCGGCGCGACGAGCCACCGCGACTTCAAGCGTCTCGCCGCGGCCCTCCCCGACCTGCACGACGGCGGGGTGGTGTTGAACGTCGGGAGCGCGGTCGTGATGCCCGAGGTGTTCCTCAAGGCGCTCACGATCGCGCGCAATCTCAACGGCGGCCGGCCCACCGGGTTTACCGCCTGTGACTGCGACATGCAGCGCCATTACCGCCCGCGCGTCAACGTCGTCGAACGGCCGACGCTGAACGGCGGCCGGGGCGTGCAGCTGACCGGCCACCACGAGATCCTGCTGCCCCTGTTGTGCTGGGGGGTGTTGGCCCGCCTCCCCGCGCCGCAACGCACGACGGGGTCACCATCGCGAGGATGATGACCCCGTGCGCCTGGGGATGGAGCGGAGCGGTCAGGCCGCCGAGTCGCGCTTTCCTTTGATCGCGTCCCGGACCCGATCGGCCGTGCGGGGGCTGATCAACCGGAGCGCGAGATACAGGAAGAATCCGATCGCCGCGATCCACAGCACCCACATCGCCAGGCCGAACACCCAGCCGAGCATCCCGAAGATGAGCTTCAGGCCGAGCCACACGACCACTGCGAACAACGCAAAACCGATTATGCTCCGAAACATGCTGCCTCCCAGGTTACCCCGCAGGTCAGAACTCCCTACGCCCTGATGCCCGCGAGAGTTTCACCGATCCAGGTCGCCGTCGTCGGCGGCGGCGTCATCGGGGCCGCCTGCGCCAGAGCAGCCGCGTTGCGCGGGCTGCACGTGACCCTGTTCGCTCCGGGGCCCGACGCGGCGGCCGCCTCGGCCGCGTCCGCCGGCCTGCTGGCCGCCCAGATCGAGCCTGGCGACGCCGCGCTGCTGCCGCTCGCGGTGCGTGGGCGCGACCTCTATGAAGACCTCGCCGCCTCGCTGAAAGATACCACGGGAATCGATATCGGTTTCCAGCATGCCGGCATCCTCACTGTCGCGTACGAACAGGCGGAGCTGGCGGCCTTGTTCGACCGCGTGGCCGAGCAACGCCAGGCCGGACTGCGGTGCGACTGGCTGGATTCGGCGGAGCTCCACGAGCGCTGGCCGGGAATCGCGCCTGGGGCCTGGGGAGCGCTGTTCGCTCCGGAAGACGGCAGTCTCGATCCCGGACGGCTGCTGGCCGCGCTGCGGGCCGATGCCCAGGGACTCGGCGTGACGCTCCATCCGGGCAAAGTGAGTCGCGTGACGATCGCCGCGGGACGCGTGACGAGCCTCGTCGCGGGACGCTCCCGCATCCCCGTCGAGCAGCTCGTGATCGCGGCCGGCGTCTGGTCGCCGCGCGTTGCCGGACTGCCTCGGCCTGTTCCCGTCGAGCCGGTACGCGGCCAGCTCGTGGCCACGGCGTGGCCCGCCGGCGTGCCGGCCACGATCGTCTACCACGGCGAGGGGTATCTGCTGCCCCGTGGCACCGAGGCGATCCTCGGAAGCACGATGGAGCGCGTCGGATTCAACGCCCGCACCACCGCCGCCGGCGTGGCGCAGATCCGGCAGGCCACGAACCGGCTCTGCCCCAATCTGGCGTCGCTCCCCGCGCACCGCGCCTGGGCCGGCCTGCGGCCCGTCACACCCGACGGGCGACCGATCATTGGTCCTGATCCCGAGATCGGCGGGCTCTGGTACGCCACGGGACACGGTCGCAACGGCATCCTGCTGGCCGCGATCACCGGCGAAGTCCTGGCTGGACTCCTCGCCACCGGTCAGACCGACGTAGATATCAATCAGTTCGCCATCGATCGATTCGACAGGAAGACCGCCGCTGGCTGATGGCTGATAGCCGACAGCTCGAGACCGATGTACACCACGTGTGCTTTCTGTAGTGCGAGATTCGACGGAGACGGCGGCCCAAGCGGCTTAGGCGTCGGACGCCGCATCGCGTTCGACGAATGGAAGGGTCGGCTGTGGGTCGTCTGTGCCAAGTGCGCCCGCTGGAATCTCACACCGCTCGACGACCGGCTCGAGCGCATCGACGCCCTAGCCCGCACGGCGCGGGACGGCCGGGTGCTCGCCCACACCGAGCACGTCTCGCTGCTGCGCTGGCAGCACTACGACCTGGTTCGAGTCGGCAAGCCACCGCGCGTGGAGCTCGCGGGGTGGCGCTACGGCGAACGGATGCGGGCGCGCAGCCGGGAGCGCGCCAAAGTGGTCGTCCCGCTCACGCTCGCCGCGGTGGGACTCGGCATCGCCGCGAACGTGGCCGTCGGCGGCTCGCTCGGCTTCCTGGTCTGGAACTTCGGCCAGCGGGTCGACGATATCTACGTCTGGATCGTGGGCGGACGCCGCGTCCGGTTGATCGAGCCGCCCATTTGCGATCACTGCGGCACCGTGCTCGAGCTGAAAGCCAAGCACGTGCAGTATGCCCGACTCGTCCCCGACGCCCGCCATGACCACGCGGTGCTGCTGAGCTGCCCGCGCTGCCGCCACGAAGCCGCGCTCCTGACCGGCGTCGACGCCCAGGCCGCGTTGCGCCAGGGATTGACGTTTCTCAACGTGCGCCGCTCCAGCCGTCGCAAGGCGGATGACGCCGCGCGTGTGGTGGACGCGGCCGGTGGTCCGGATCGGCTGCTCCAGGACGTGGCGCGGCGCGAGCTCACGCTCCGCTCGCTCCGGCCGGAGCGGCAACTGGCCCTCGCAATGGCCGTCGACGAGCAGGCAGAGGTGGAGGCCCTGGAACGGCAGTGGCGCGAGGCCGAAGAGCAAGCGGAAATCGCCGACGGCACGTTGAGCACCAGTGCCGCCGTGGAAGAGGAGCTGCGTCGGTTGAAGCGCCGTTCCGGCAATCAACCGCCTGGTTGAAAACGGCTACCGACCCTCCAATTCGGCACTATCTTCCGGTTCCTCACGAGCCCTCGAGGAGGAATGGCAGCGCCCCTGTATCAAATAGCCCCCCGCCCGCCAGTCGCTCCGGCGCGCAAGCCCGCCTGGCTCAAAGTGAAAGCCCCCGGCGGCGCCACGTATCTCGCCTTGCAGCGCATGATGCGCGAGCTGCGGCTGCACACCGTGTGCGAGGAAGCCCAGTGCCCGAACATCGGAGAATGTTGGGAGCACAAGGCCGCCACGTTCATGATTCTGGGCGACGTGTGCACCCGCAACTGCGCGTACTGCGCGGTGGCGCACGGTACGCCCGCACCGCTCGACCGGGAGGAGCCGGCACGGCTCGCCCAGGCGGTCGCGGAGCTGGGGCTGCGCCACGTCGTCATCACGAGCGTCGATCGCGATGACCTGCCCAACGGCGGCGCCGAAATGTTCGCCGCGTGTCTCGGCGAGATCCGGCGCCGGCTGCTCGACACGTCGATCGAAGTCCTGATCCCGGACTTCAAGGGCAGCACCGAGGCGCTGGCCATCGTCGTCGAGGCGCAACCCGATATCCTGAATCACAACCTGGAGACGATCGAGCGCCTGTATCGCATCGCCCGTCCCGGCGGCCGCTACCCCCGGGCCCTGGCGCTCCTGCGGAATGCCAAGGACATGAACCCGGAGGGACTCACCAAGTCCGGCATCATGTGCGGACTGGGCGAGGAATGGGACGAGCTGCTCGTGGCGATGCGGGACCTGCGCAGGCAGGACGTGGATATCCTGACCCTCGGACAGTACCTGCGCCCCTCCGCCGACCATCTCCCGGTGGCGCGCTGGTACACGCCGCAGGAATTCGCCGAACTCCAACAGCACGGACTCGACATGGGATTCCGCCACGTCGAGGCCGGTCCGCTTGTCCGCTCCAGCTACCACGCCTGGGACCAGGTCGTGGCCGCCACAGCCCGTTGAAAGACCTTCCATGACCACGACTGCAGCCCCGCCTGCCACGGTACACGTCGATGCGGAGCTCCATCGCCGCATGCTGCGCGAGATGCTGTTGATCCGCCGCTTCGAAGAAAAGGCCGCCGAGGCCTATGCGCTCGGCAAGATCGGCGGATTCTGCCACCTCTACATCGGCCAGGAAGCCGTCGCGGTCGGGGTTTCCGCCGCGCTCAAGCCCGAAGACTACGTCATCGGGTCATACCGGGAGCACGGGCAGGCGCTGGTGCGCGGTATTACCGCGCGGGCCGCGATGGCGGAGCTGTTCGGCAAGGCGACCGGGTGCTCCGGCGGCAAGGGCGGGTCGATGCACCTGTTCGATGCCGGCAAGCGCTTCATGGGCGGACACGGCATCGTGGGCGGTCACCTGCCGCTGGCCGCCGGGCTGGGGTTCGCAATCAAATATCGCGGCGGCGAGGAAGTGTGCGCGTGTTTCTTCGGCGAAGCCGCGGTGAACATCGGCGCGTTTCACGAGGCGCTCAACATGGCCTCGGTGTGGAAGCTGCCGGTAATATTCTTGTGCGAGAACAACCGCTACGGCATGGGGACGGCGTTCGAGCGGGTGGCCGCGGTGACCGACGTGGTGGAGCACGCCTGCAGCTACGACATGGCCGGAGAGATCGTCAACGGCATGGATGTGCTGGAGGTGCTCAAGGCGACCGAGCGCGCCGTGCAGCGCGCCCGCAAGGGCGGCCATCCCACGCTGCTCGAAGTCCGCACCTACCGGTTCATGGGCCACTCGATGTCCGACCCGTTGCACGGGGTGTATCGCACCAAGGAAGAGGTCGAGGAGCAGAAAAAGAAGGATCCGATCACCCAGTTCGCGCACCGGCTCACGGACGAAGGCACGGTCGATCAGGCCGCCCTCGACGCGCTCGACGCGGACGTGCACGCCGAGGTGGAAGACGCCATGCGGTTCGCCGACGAGAGTCCGGACCCCGCCCCCGACGAGCTCACCCGCCACGTCCTGGCCGATTGACCGATGCCCACCATTACGTATCGCGACGCGTTGAACCAGGCGCTGCGGGAAGAGATGCAGCGCGACGAGACCGTGTTCCTCATGGGGGAGGAAGTCGGGCTCTATCAGGGCGCGTACAAGGTGAGCCGGGGACTGCTCGAAGAGTTCGGCGCGCAGCGCGTCGTGGACACCCCGATCGCCGAGCTCGGGTTCGCCGGCATCGGCGTCGGGGCCGCCATGGGCGGCCTGCGTCCGGTGATCGAATTCATGACCTGGAACTTCGCCGTGCTGGCGCTGGATCAGATCGTCAACTCGGCCGCCAAGATGCTGTACATGTCGGGCGGCCAGATCCCGATGCCGATCGTGTTTCGCGGCCCCAACGGGGCGGCGCTCCAGCTGTCCTCGCAGCACTCGCAGGCCTGGGAGTCGTGGCTCGCGCATATCCCGGGGCTCAAGGTGGTGGCGCCGGCCACCCCTGCCGATGCCAAAGGGCTGCTCAAATCCGCGATTCGGGACAACAACCCCGTGCTGGTGCTCGAAGGCGAGATGCTCTACAACAACAAAGGAGAAGTGCCCGAGGGCGAGATTCTCATCCCCATCGGTCAGGCCGAGGTCAAGCGCCCCGGGACGGACGTCACCCTCATTTGTCACTCCAAGACCGTCAGCGTGGCGCTCAAGGCCGCCGACCAGCTCGCCGGCCAGAACGTGTCGGCGGAAGTGGTCGACCTGCGCTCCCTCCGCCCCCTCGACGAGCCCGCGCTTCTCGGCTCCGTCGCTAAGACCCACCGCGCCGTGGTGGTCGAAGAAGGCTGGCCGCACTGCGGCGTGGGCGCCCAGATCGTCGACATCATCCAGCGTGAGGCGTTCGACCAGCTCGACGCGCCGGTGCTGCGCGTGACCCAGGCCGACGTGCCGATGCCCTACAACAAGCAGCTCGAGCGCCTGGCCAAGCCGTCGCCGGAAAAGGTCGTCTCGGCCGCGCGCCGCGTGCTCTACCTCGACTGACGACATGGCCACCAAGGTCGTGATGGAAGCGCTCTCGCCCACCATGGAAGAAGGGCGCCTGGTCAAGTGGGCCAAAGCGGTGGGCGACGCGGTGAAAACCGGCGACACGCTCGCCGAAGTCGAGACCGACAAGGCCGTGATGGAGCTGGTGGCTCGCGCCGACGGACAACTCCTGCAGCAAGCCGTCGCGGAAGGCGCAACCGTGCCCGTCGGCGATATCGTGGCCTACATCGGCGCGCCGGGGGAAAAGGTCGCCGCCCAGCCGGCCGCGACGGCCGCGGCCCCAACCCCTCCAAAGCCTTCCCCCACTCCGGCGGCCGTGCCCGCGGTCCCGGCACCCGCCCCTGCACCAGCCGCGGTATCAGCCGCAGTAGCCGTCGCCGACGCGACGCGAGTCGTGAAGGCGTCTCCGTTGGCGAAACGGATCGCCAAGGAGAAGGGTGTCGACTTGCAGCTGCTGCAGGGATCGGGACCCGGCGGCCGGGTGATCATGCGGGATCTCGCCGCAGCTCCGGCTCGACCCGTCGTCGCTGCCGCGCCGGCCACGGCCGTGTCGGTCGCCGTATCGAGTGGCGCCGCATACGAAGACGTTCCGCTGACTCAGATTCGCAAGACGATCGCCAAGCGGCTCGCGGCTTCGCTGGGGCCGGTGCCGCATTTCTTCCTCACGTCCGACGTCGACATGGAGCGGGCCGCGGAAGCGCGCGAGGCGCTGAACCAGCAGCAGGGCGACGCCGGCAAGATCAGCTTCAACGACATCATCGTGAAGGGCGTGGCGTTGGCGCTGGTCAAGCACCGCGCCTGTAACGCCTGGTGGCAGGACGATCACATCCGGTATTGGAACGAGGTTCACGTGGGCATGGCGGTCGCGGTCGAGGACGGCCTCATCACCCCGGTCATTCGCAACGCCGACCGCAAGCCCCTGTCCGCCATCGGCGCGGAAGCCCGGGCGCTGGCGCAACGGGCGCGCGATCGGCGACTGAAGCCCGAGGAGTACACCGGCGCCACGTTTTCGGTTTCCAACCTGGGCATGTTCGATATCGACGAATTCACGGCGGTCATCAATCCGCCGGAAGCGGGCATCGTGGCGGTCGGGGCGATCGTCCCCAAGCCGGTGGTTCAGGACGGACAGCTGACGGTGCGGCGACGCCTCCGGCTCACCATGAGCTGCGATCACCGGGTGATCGACGGAGCGACGGGCGCCGCGTTCATGAAAACCCTGAAGCAGATGTTGGAAAACCCGTTGGCGATGCTCCTGTGAGGTCCTTTTGGCCAATCAATTCGACGTAATCGTTCTTGGCGGCGGGCCGGCCGGCTACGTGTGCGCCATTCGCGCCGCGCAGCTGGGGTTCGCCACCGCCGTCGTCGAGCGCGAGAAGCTCGGCGGCGTGTGCGTCAACATCGGCTGTATTCCCACCAAAGCCCTGCTCCACTCGGCCTACATCGCCCATCTCCTCAAGACGTCCGCGGAATTCGGCGTCGATGCGGGAACCGTGAAAACGAACTACGGCACGGCGATGCAACGCAGCCGCAAAGTCGCCGAGCAGAACTTCCGCGGCGTCGACTTCCTCATGAAGAAGCACAAGATCGCCGTGTCCAAGGGGAGCGGCGTGCCGCAGCCGGGGCGCAGGGTGAAGGTCGGGAGCGACACGCTCGAGGCGAAAAAAGCGGTCGTCATCGCGACCGGTTCGCGCGTGAAGGGCATCCCGCAGATCGGCCTGGAGCTCAACAAGACGACCGTGATCTCTTCCGACGAGGCGCTGCTGATGGAGAAGGCGCCCGCCTCGCTGGCGATCATCGGCGCGGGCGCGGTAGGCATGGAATTCGCCGATATTTTCAACGCCTTCGGGGTTTCCGTCACGTTGATCGAGGCCCTGCCCCGCATTCTGCCGCTCGAGGACGCCGATGCCTCGGCCGAGCTCGCAAAGAGCTACCGCAAGCGCGGCATCACCGTGCACGCGGGCGCCAAGGTGACCAAAGCGACGGTCGCCAAGGACAAAGTCACGCTGGACGTCGAAGTGGCCGGCGCCGCCCAGAAAGTGGAAGCCGGCGCCGTCTTGATGGCCGCCGGCCGGGCGCTCAATACCGAGAACATCGGCCTCAAGGAATGCGGGGTGGAGCTGGACCCGCGCGGCTTCATCAAGGTGGACGGCAACCTGCAGACGAGCGCCGCGGGATACTACGCGATCGGCGATGTGGCGGGCCCGCCGATGCTGGCGCACAAGGGCAGCCGGGAGGGCGTGTTCGTGGCCGAGCTCCTGGCCGGCCAAAAGCCCCATGCCATCAAGTATGACAACGTGCCAAGCGTGACCTACTGCCATCCCGAAGTGGCGAGTATCGGTCTGACCGAGGACCAGTGTAAGGAGAAGAAGCTGGACTACGTCGCCGGGAAATTTCCCTTCTCGGCCAGCGGCCGCGCCCGCGGGACCGGGGAGACGGAGGGGTTCGTCAAGATTCTGCGCGACAAGCAATACGGCGAGATCCTGGGTGCGCACATCGTGGGCAGCCATGCGTCGGAGCTGATTCACGAGCTGACGGTCGCGCGCGAGAACGAGTACACGGTGGAAGAAGTCGAGCTGGCGATTCATGCGCACCCAACCATGTCGGAAGCGGTGTCCGAAGCTGCGCTCGACTCCCTCGGGCGGGTGCTGCACATCTGAGCGAAGCCGAGAAGGACCCGCTGGCGGTGGGGCTCGGAGCCCTCGCCACCGGCGTCGGCCTGGGCGGCGCGGCCGTAACGCTGGTGCTGATCGTCATCCGTCTGCTCCAGTACATCGAGTTCGGGCGGTATGGCGAAAGCGTCAGCGTGGTGGATCCGACCTGGGCCCTGCTCGCCGCGATTGTGGTCGGCGCGTTTTTCGGCTGGCGGCGCAGCCAGCCCCTCGAAAGCCCGTGGCAGCGCGGCGTGATCACTACCCTCTCGGTGTTCGGCGCCCTGTTCCTCGCCATTCTCGCCGCACCGTTCTGGCACTTCCTCCAGTTCATCGGTCTCATCATCCTGTTCGTGGGCTGTCTCGCGCTGGGAGTGGCGGGCAGCCGCTGGTCGGTGTCGGGGGCGGGGGCGGGGGGTGGTCGCTGAATACCGGCCGGGAGATCGACGTCGCGTGGCTCGGTCGCGTCCCGTACGCCGACGCGCTCGAGCTGCAGCGCCGGCTCGCGCTCGACCGGATCGAGGGGCGTATGCCCACGGACCGGTTGCTCCTACTCGAGCATCCACCCGTGGTCACCATGGGACGCACCGCGCGAGCCGCTCACGTCCTCAGGCCGGAAGGCGTCGACCTGTTCGAGGTCGAGCGGGGCGGCGATGTCACGTATCATGGTCCCGGTCAGCTGGTCGGGTATCCGATCCTCGACCTCCGGGAGGGGGGAGCGGGCGGTTTTCGCCAGGACCTGCACTGGTATCTCCGCACGCTCGAGCAGGCGCTCATCGAGGCCTTGCGCATCCTCGGCATTGCCGCGGAGCGGCGTCCACAGCTGACGGGCGTGTGGACGCAGGGCCGGAAGATCGCCAGCATCGGCGTGCACGTGAAACAGTGGGTGACGTGGCATGGCTTCGCGCTCAACGTGACGACGGACCTCCGGGCCTTCGACCGGATCGTCCCCTGCGGCATCGCGGGAGTGGAGATGACGTCTATTGAACGGGAAGGGGGAAGGGGGAAGGGGGAAGGGTCGCTCTGGGACCAAACGACCGGCGCCGTCATTCACGGGTTCGAGTCGGCGTTTGCAGTGACCGCGAGGCCCATACCGCTGTGAATCCCCGTCTCCCGCCGGGTCAGGTGCTCACCGGGAAGTGGCCGGTGCTGCACTACGGGCTCGTGCCCACGGTGGACCTCACGACGTGGACCTTGGCGATCGACGGTCTGGTGGAGCGCCCCTTCGCGCTCACGTGGGACGAGCTGCTTGGGCTTCCGCAGCACGTCGTTCGCTGCGACATCCACTGCGTCACCACCTGGAGCCGCTTCGACAACACATTCGAGGGAGTGTCCGTCCAACTGCTGCTGCAACGCGCCGGCGTGAACCCGGATGCCCGGTTCGGGCTCGTCTCCGCCGAGCAGGGGTTTACGACCAACCTCCCGCTCGCGGATCTGGACCGGCCGGACAACCTGATTGCCGTGAAGCACGATGGGGAGTGGCTGACGCCCGAGCACGGCGGGCCGGCTCGGCTGATGGTGCCGCACCTCTACTTCTGGAAGAGTGCCAAATGGGTGCGGGGACTCACCCTGCTGGACCAGGATGTGCCGGGGTTCTGGGAGCAGAACGGGTATCACATGCACGGGGACCCATGGACCGAGGAGCGCTATGGCGGCCGTGGGTTGACGCAGCACGACATCAACCGCCTCCGCAATCTCAGCAAGAAGGCGTAAGCAGCGCTTCCACTTCGCGCGCGGCTGCCGCGTGCAGCCTCCCTTCGGCTTCCAGATCGCGCGCCGCGACCGCGAGCGCGGCGTCCGGGGCCCCCGCGCGCTGCGCCGCGTCGCCGCACAGGCGACTGACGGTCGCGGTCGCTTCCAGCAGCCGCTGCACCAGAAGGTCCCGGCCGTGTTCGCAGCGACCGAGCGCATCGAGACCAGCGGGCGTAGCGCTGAGCCGATCAGCCTGCGATTCGAGCGCGTCGAGGTGGCGCTCCAGCCCGGCCAGCTCGCGCGCCACCAGGCAGGCGGCCTGGATGAGCGCGCCGATGAGCGCCGGATCCGCCGGCGTCGCCGACGCGCGTCGCACCAGATCGATCAACAGCGCCCGCGCACAGCCGGTGGGCAGCTCGGCCAGCGTTCGGACGGTATCCCGTTCGGCCGCGGGAGGGAGCGAACTGCGACCCGCCGGACGCGGGTTCCAGACCGGGGTCCGCCGCTCGACCGTCGCGACGCTGACCAGGCCCATCGCCACGAGCGGCGTGGTGGCGAATAACAGCGGAGTCGCGGCGAAGAAGCCGGTGACGAGCCCCCCAACCGTGACCGCGCCGGCCAGGACCACGATGGGCACCGGAACGTCGGTCCGCCACAGGGGCGCGAGCGATTCGGTCCACGCCGGAATTCCCTGCTCGGCGAGCAGATCGACGACGCGTCCACCGGCGGCCGCGGGAACCCGTAACAGCGGCCGCTGCCCCTCCGCCGCGGATTGATGACGGGCAACCGAGGCGCCCGGCAGCCGATCGGCCAGCAGCTCCAGCAATGCCCGCCGCGGGCTCCCGGCGCTGGTCTGCTCGACGAACACCAGAATGTCGTCTTCCCCTCCGGCGCGTCGCGCACAGCGCGGACAGACACCGAGCCCGAAGGGTTCGCTGGCCCCGCACACGACACAGGCGTGCCTCGCCGGCGGGGACGGGTCCGGCGCCGCGTCGGGTGCGAGCGCCGCCGCCAGCAGGGCCACGGACGGAAAGCGATCATCGGGATCCGCCGCCGTGGCCCGGGCCACGGCCGCGTCGAGCCATACCGGGACCTCGCCGCGGCGGTCGCGCGGGTGATGGCCGCCGGTCTCCGCGGCCGGACCGGCCCTCGGCGCGCGGCGCGGTGGCAATGCCCCGGTCAGCGCGAAATACAGGGTCAACCCCAGCGCATATGCCTCGGCGCGAGCGTCGCCGCGCGACCCGGCGAGGACTTCGGGCGCCGCATAGTCGAGCGTGCCCACCAGACCACCGGTCAGGGTCAGCGTGACCTGGCCCGACAGCCGCGCCGATCCAAAATCGGTCAGGCGCGCCTGTGCGCCCGGGCCGAGCAGGATGTTTTGCGGTTTCACATCGCGATGCAGGATGCCGCTACGGTGCGCGGCTTCGAGGGCCGCCGCCACGTCCCGGCCGATGCGGGCCACGCGCTCCGGGTCGAGCGGGCCGTGGTCGCGGACCTGGACGGCGAGATCCGGGCCGTCGACGTATTCCATGACGACGAAGCTCCACGGACCGTCGTCGACGACGTCGAACACGGTGACGATATTCGGATGGCTGAGCCGTCGCACCGCCTGGACCTCACGGCGCAGTCGCTCGCGCGCCACGCGCGCGGCGGCCGGCGGCGGAACCAACAGCTTAATCGCGACATCCGCGCCCACTCGGTGATCGCGCGCGCGGTACACGACCGAGTATCCGCCGCGCCCGATTTCGCCGACGATCTCGTAGCGATCCTGGAGCACCGTTCCGGCGGTGAAGTAGCTGGACCCGGCCACCGGCGGCTCGAACGACGGGACGGTCAGCGGAGCCGCGCCAGGACGTCGCGCGCGTTCCGGGTCCAGCCGTCGTCCTGCGAATAGATGGAAAGGAACGACTGGAGATGCGTCCGGGCCAGCGCCTCCTGGCCGAGCGCGTATTCCGACATCCCGGCATGGTAGAGCGCCATGTACTGATTGGGCCAGTACTCGAGCACCAGCGCCATGATGGGGCCCGCGGCCCGGTCGTCCCCGGCATCCGCGACGGGGTGGCCGACATCGAAGACGATCCTGGCCGCCCGGTAGCGATCGTGCCGCGGCAGCCGCTCGATCACCGCCCGCGCCGAGTCAATGCGCCCGGCAAGCGCATAACACGCGGCGCTGTACCCCTGGCCCTCCGTGGTGGGCGGTGCCGGATGCTGTCGATGGAACACATCCACCTCGACCGCGTTGCAGTACGGCTTCATGGCGGTGAACCACTGTTCCGCCGTGCCGTCGAACGTGAGCATCGCCGCAGGCGGCGCCGGCGGGAGGGGTCTCGGGTGCCGATTGTGCAGCACCAGGACCGTCCCGCAGATCGCGAGGTATCCGAATCCGGCGAAGTAGAGAGGGCGGTACATGGGAGTCAATATGAAAGACGGCGGGATAACGAGGATGTGCACAGGGTCACACCGAAACGAAACCGTAATGAAAACGACGTACCGTGGACAACGTAAGGTGTGATGACGTAAGGAGAACGACGTACCGCCTCCTCCTTATCCGTCCTTCGATTCTCCCAGGAGCTCGGCAAACCGCTTGAAGACCTCGATCCCGTCCCACAGTTGTTGCAAATCGAGCTTCTCATCGGGGGCATGCAGGCGGTCGTCCGGAAGCCCGATTCCCGTGAGGATGACGGGGGTGCCGTTCATTCCCAGGGCCGGCACCACGGGGATCGAGCCCCCCGCCCGTGCCGGAACGGTCCCCCGCCCGACCACATCCCGAAACGCCCGGTCGAGGAGGGCTAACGCGGGGTGATCGATCCGGATCCGGGCCGGATCGGCGCCATGGAGGAAGCGGACGGTCGCCGTGGCGTACTTCGGCGTCAGCTGCTTCACCGCCGCCCTCAGCTGGCGCTCCACCGTGCGCATCTTCTGATTCGGCACCAGCCGGAGGCTGACCTTCGCGGTAGCTTCCGCGGGGATCACGGTCTTGGCGCCGACCCCGGTGAAGCCCCCCATGATGCCGTGGATCTCGAAGGTGGGCAGCGCCCACAGGCGCTCCAGGACCGGGCGGTGCTTCAGCCCGGTCAGCGCTTTCGCCTGCACGCGCCGCTTGAGAAAATCGCGCTCGCGAAACGGCAGTCTCTTCCAGGCGGCGCGCTCGGCCTTGGTCGGGGGCTGGACAGTGGCATACAGGCCCGGCACGTGGATCTTGCCATCCGGCGTTTTGAGCCGTCCCAGCAGCCGCACCAGCTCCTCATGGGCATTGGGTGCTGCTCCGCCGAACTCGCCCGAGTGCAGGTCGGATTTCGCCGTGCGGACCGTGATCTCGACGTAACACATCCCGCGCAGCGTCGTATAGACGGCCGGCCAGCCGGGGGCCAGATACGCCATGTCGGCGACGAGCGCGACGTCCGCCTGGGTTCGCTCCGGCTCGCGCCGCAGCACCTCGAACAACGTCTTGCTCCCAAACTCTTCTTCGCCCTCGATCAGGAACCGATAATTGACGGGCGGCGGGCCGCCGGCTTCGATGGCGCGGAGCAGGCAGAATACCTGTCCCTTGTCGTCGGCCGCCCCCCGGGCATACAGGCGTCCGTCACGGACCGTCGGCTCGAACGGCGGCGTGGTCCACTCGTTGAGCGGATCCGGCGGCTGGACGTCATAGTGGCCGTAGAGCAGGAGCGTCGGCGCGCCCGGGACCTCGGGGCCGGCCGCCCACACGACGGGGTGCGACTCGCTGCCCAGGAACTGAATGTCGCGGCAGCCGAGCCGCCGCAAGTCGTTCGCGACCCATTCCGCCGCGCGCCGACAGTCCGCGTTGTGCGTGGGCAACGTCGAAATGGATGGGATGCGAAGGAATTCGGTCAGCTCATGCAGCAGACGGGCGTGATCCATGGGCGACAATTTAGTGTCCTCGGTGCGCCGCTAGCCAGCGTAGAAGGCGGCGGTAGATTTTGCGGCCATGCGGACGACGGCATCGTTCGACTTGTTCCCCGACGCGCCGAGCGAGCGGGCGATGGCGCGCGCGCGCTACCTCGTGCAGGAAGGTCGCATCGACGAAGCGGAGATCGCCTACCGGGATCTCCTGACGCTCCAACCGGACCTGAAGCCGTGTTGGGCGGAGTACTTCGAGCTGCTGCGCGGCAGCGGGCGCGCCGCTGCGGCATTGCACGTGGCCGAGCACGCGCAGGCCCAGTTCGGGGATTCGGCGTTCGCGCTGGCGCTCACTGGTGCGGCCTTGATCGATTTGGACCGCTACCACGAGGCCCTGACCGTGCTGGAGCGCGCGGTCGAGCGCGATCCCGACCTCGGCCTCGTGTGGCACGAGCTCGGCCTCGCCGCGTATCGATTGGGCGATCGCAACCGCGCGCTGCTCGCGCTGGATCGCGCGTTCGCCCTGGAGCCGCACACCGAAACACTCAAGCTGCGCGGCCGCGTGTTGCGCGACGCCGGGCGCTATGTGGCGGCGGAGGTGGCGTTCGAAGGCGCGGCCCAGGGCGCCGAGCACGACGCGCAGCGCTTCACCGCCGAACAGGAGATTCGCGTGACGCGCCGCTACGCGTCCTATGCGCCGCGCCGGCCGGACGATCTGCTGCCGGCCGAGCGCTGGTTCGCCGAAACCGGAGGCAGCGTGCTGGCGCCGCGGCCGGGACCGGTCGCCCCGGGCGACGAAGCCCTGATCCGTGCCTTCGCCGAGCTGGCCCAGGACCGCGCATGGCGCTTCGGCCAGGTCGTGCCGGTCGGCCCCACCCTGCCGATCTGGAACACGCTGGCGGAGCTGCTCGACGCCCCACTGGTGACCCGCGCGGCCTTCGCCCCGGAGGCCGTCCCGCTGCTCGTCGCGCCGCGCCCGCTGGCCGCCGATACCGGCTGGAGCGAGCTCGCCGCGGCCGTGGAGCGCGAGCGCACCGGCGCCGTGTTCACGCTCGAGCATCCGATCGAGACCGCGGCGCGCGACGTGCGCGCGGATATCGTCGGGGTGCTCAGTGAAAGCGGAACGCGGTCGAGCGCGATCCCCGGCGTGGCCCATGCCCTGGCGGAGGTCGAGCATCCCGCCTCGCGCATCGCCCAGCGGCGGGTGCGGTTCGACTAGTTGGCGGGTCCTCCCGCTCGCGAATACAACGCCTGATACGCATCGCCATTCGGCTGCGTGAACACCCGCAGCTGAATGGCGCGGATCGTCTCCGGCATGCTCCCACCATGCTCGGCGTACAGCTCGTCGAACAGGTTGAGGTTCTGGCGGTAGATCCGCTGCGCGATGACCACGGCATTGTTGAGTGGGGCCTGGGCGAACCACCGCCAATCGTAGGTTTCGAGGGACTGGCCCACCCGCCCGGTCAGCTGCTCCCGCGCCCAGCCGAACAAGGTCGCCCGCGCCGCCTCCACCGCGGTCGGGGACGTCACCTCGGCGTAGGCGGAATCGAGCCGCCGGGCCAGCTCCGCCCAGAACACGTCGAGCGTCCGCTCATCTCCCCAGCGCGCCGCGGCGCGCCGGCTGTCGATCGAATCGCCACGGGAGCGGAAGAACGCCTCGGCGCCCCGGTAGCCCACGAAGCTGGCAAAGCTCTCATTGAACGGCGTCTGGCTCTTCACGTACAGCGTGTTGTGGGCGAGCTCGTGAATCACCGTCGCCACCAGCTCCATCGTGTCCCGCTCGACCGCGGTGGAGAACAACGGATCCGAGAAGTAGCCCAGGGTCGAAAACGCGCCGGCGGGTCGCAGGTAGGCGTCGTAGCCCTGCCGGTCCAGATCCGCGGCCGCCGCGCGCGCGTGGCGGGCGCTGAAGAACCCCTTGTACGGCACGACGCCGACGATCGGGAAGGTCCAAGTGTACGCGCGCAACCGGTCACGCCGGGCGCCCGAGAGAACGAGAAGCAGGGTGTCGCGGCCCACGTCGACGTAGCTCGTGTAGGTGTCGCCGACCAGCAACCGCAGCGAGTCGGCCGCGAAGCGCCGCGCCCCGACCACCAGCCGGAGGCGCTGGCGCAGGCCCTCCGGCACGGTCGAATCGGCGATCAGCTGGTCGATAGAACGGCGCTTGAGGAGAATACGCGCCTCCTCGAATCCGGCGCGCGCCAGATACCGGGCGTCGGCCGACACGATCAGGGCGAGGATCAACACCGCGGGAATTCCGATCGCGAACCACGCCAGGATGCGGCGCAGGATCCGGCCCCAGCGGGGGCGGTGGCGCTCTTCCATTACGGCGCCCAGCGCAGCCCGACGCGGTGCGTCCCTCCCCCGAGGAGAGCGAAGTCCTGGTAGGCGTAGTCGAAATGCAGCCGCCGCAGCTCGACCCCACCGCCGAAGGTCCACCGCGACACCGCAGTGGTCGGGGAACGCGTCACAAACCCCAGCCGCCCCACGACCCCGACGCCTCGTGCCACCATGCCACCCTCCGCCCCCAGTACCAGCTGCTTCGCCTCGCCCCGCGGCCACACTCCTTCGATGGTCGTCAGCAGGCGATAGGTCCCCTGCGGATCCACGTAATTCGTCGTGAAGCCTACTCGGGTGCGCCGTGGCAGGCGACCCCCGACGGTCGGGCCGAAGTCGCCTCCCAGGTTCTGGAGGCTCGCCCCGAAAGCCACGATGTCGAACACGGCGATCGCGAACCCCAAGTCTCCTGCCCAGGCGTCCGCCGACCAGCTGCCGATCTGCCGGCGCGCGTACTTGGCAGACGCCCCGGCGGCGATGAGCCCGCGTCGGTAGACGAACGCCGTCGTCGCAAGCAGGTCGCCGGCCGTGAACGTGCCGCCGGTCGGCATGCCGCGCCGGTTGCCGCTCGCGGGATCGGGGACCACGATCGGCTCCGAGCCGTATTGCAGCGACTGCATCCCGATCCCCCAGGCGAGACGGCCGATCCGCAGCGCCAACGCGCCCGAGCTGTGCGTGGTGCCCGCGAGGTACGGCTCGAACGACGCTTCAACCGCCAGGCGACGCACGGCCGCGATGCCGGCGGGATTCGCGAACACGCCGCCGGCATCACCAATCAGCGCCGCGCCGGCTCCGCCCATGGCGGCCGATCGGGTCGAGCCCGGCAGCGACCCGACGACGCTGCCTTCGGATTGCCCGTGGAGACCGGTGGCCAGCGCGCCGCCGAGCAGTGCCGCCGCACCAAGGCGCCGCACGCGCTACCGGATCTTGATCACGTTCAGCCGTGGGACCAGGACCGCCGGCAGGGCGGCGCCACCCGGACCGGAGAACAGCAGCGTGAACCCCGGTGCCGAGGGGGCTTGCGCGGCGAGAGCATACCACGCGGAGCCGGCGCGCAACAAGCCGCTCTGCGAAACCGCGGAGCCGAGCGACGCGGGCGGCGTAAGCGGAAACGGCTTGGGGAACGTCGTCGGCCGCTGCGCGTGCAACGACGCGTAAGTCGCCCGAAAGCTCCAGGACACGTACTGGAGCTCCGGAGGCGGGGCGAAGCCGGGAAGGTCCGAGACATAGTTGGCGAGCGCCCACCGCCCGACGACGGTCGCGAACGGCTCGCCGGTCACGGCCGTCACGAGTGTCCCCCCCAGGAGGTTCGTCTGCACGAGCGAGCGCGTGAACGCCGCGACGGCGGCGAAATCCGTGTCGGCCGCAAACTGGTCCGCCAGATAGCGCACGAACAGCCAGGCCGCGCCCCGCTCCCCCAACGACCCGATGCCCTCCGAGAATGCGAGGAAGTGTGTCCCGGACGAATCGAGATAGCCATAGGCGTTGAACAGGTTCCCGATGGCGTAATTGGAGAAGGTGGTCGGATCGCCCGGCAGGTAACTGCGTCCGCCCAGCTCTTCGGCAAGGTGAGACAACCCTTCGTCGAGCCAAACCGCCTGTGGTGCCCCCCCCCGCACGAGCACATGCTGGTTGTAGCTGATCATGTGCTGGAATTCATGGACGAACGTGACCGGAACCAGCCGGAGCAGCTGACTCACGCTATGCGCACAGGACAGCGTGCTGTCGGGGTCCGCCACGATGGAATAGAAGACCTCCCCGTGGTTGAAGCGCGGGTCGTTGCGGAACGCCGGGTCGATGTCGGCGCCGAAGAAAAATCCCGCCACGAATCCCGTCTGGGCGCACGCCGCCTTGGTGACGAGCCGGTTCACCACGTTCGTCATCAGGACCGCCACCACGGTATTGGTGTCGACGTCCGACTCGCGGCCGAAGGCAGTCGTGTCGAGCGCGTACAGGCGGGTGTCGAACACCGTAGCCAGGGAGTCGAAATCCGTCTGCGTCAGGCCGCCGGCCGGCGCCGCGTTGTCCAGGTAGATCGCGAGATGCCCGGTGACCGTTTTGGCGGTGGCCGTCACGGATTGAAATGCTGAACACGTCACGTTGCGGCAAACGCTGAAGGTGCGCGTGCTGCCGACTGTCGGCGGCGGCGTCTGGGCAGCGCCGCGGGCCAACGGTGCCGCGGCCGGTGGCGCCGGCGGGAGGTCGGTCCACTGCGTGCGCTCTTGCCGGCGCAGAAAATCGTGAAACCGCAGGCCCGCATCCCGCGCCTGGGACGGCGCGCCAAGAGCCGCCTGGACGGCGGCGGCGACGTGGAGCGTATCCCCATCCAGCACGAACGGGGCCGTGGCGCCCGACGAATCGGTGGCCAGCTGCGGGGCCAACAGGTAGATCGCCGAGTCGATCAGCGACGCGTTCCCGCTGAAACTGAGACAGCCGGCGTTCGCCACCGGCGGGATCGATTGATACTGCCCGAGCGCGAGCGTCACCGACTGGCCGCCCGACGGATTGCACGGAACCACGGATGGACCACTCGAGTCCCCACCACAGGCCACGAGCAGACCGCTCGCAACGATTCTCACGATCGTGGGGTTAGGCCGCACCGGAGGCTCCTTCCATAGGGCTCGCTCGCCGGGCCAGCGCCCAGCGCACACACAGGGGACCGATCGTCGCGTGGACCGCTACCAGCCCCACGACCAGGGACTCGAATGATACCCCCCACTCGGGGAAGGCCCGGCGGGCGGCGGCTGCCAGCAGCAGGCCGACGCCCGCCTGCGAGATAAGGCCCAACCACCCCTGACGCGCAAGGACCTCCGTCACGGCCGGGTCCCGGGCTCCCCAGCGACCGCCCCAGTACAAGCCGGCCGCCCGGACGACCACGAGCAGCGACATCCATGGCCACAGCGCAAACCACGCCGACAGGTCGAGCCCGACCGCCAGGAGGGCGAACGCCGCGCCCGCCAGCGCGACCCCTCGCACGTCAAAATGCCGCCGCAGCGTTTCTGCGCCGGCGCCGTCCCACCGGGCCAGCACGAGTCCGGCCACGAGCGCCGTGAGGGTCACCTCGGCGCGCCCCATGAGCCCGGCCAGCGTGGCGCCGAAGGCCACCGCACCCATGATCACGCCGGGCGGGATTCCGAGCCTGGCGGCGAGCCGGATTACCAGCACCGCCAACAGGCCCCCGGCCAGCACCGAGGCGACGGCCGAGAGGAGCGGCAGCCAGATGGCCGCCGGGTCGAGCGCGCCGGCGCTGGTGAGAAGCCGGGCCACGAGCAGCGTGACGGCGAACAGGGGAACCGCGACGAAGTCCCGCATCACGTGGAGCCACTGCACAGCCCCCCCCGTCGTTGCATCCGGGGCATCCTGGTGCGCGAGCCACGTGAGGCCCGGCGCCGCCACCACGGTCACGGCGCCGAGCGTCAAGGCGACGGCCGCCGCATCGCCGATCGGTTGGTGGACGGTGAGGGGAAACCACGGATGCAGCGCAAACACGGCCGCCGCCGTCACGGCGTAGGGCACCACCACCGAGGCCGCGAGATACCGGACCGGTGGCGCGCTCGCGCCTTTCCGCCCGCCCAGCGTCAAGCCGGCGCGCAAGGCGAACAGGGCGACGGCGGCGTCGCCCACCGCGCGCAGGGCGGCCGCTTCCTCGGCGCGCACCAGACTGAGGCCGTAGGGCCCGAGCAGGATCCCGGTCGCGAGGAAGCCCGACACTCGCGGCCACCCCCACGACACCATGACGCGACCCGCGAGCTCCGCCACCACCGCGAGCACTCCGAGCGCGAGCGTCGCGCGCGCCACGAGCTCCGCGCCCGCGCTCCAGCGGTGCAACAGCGCCAGCGCGAGCGCGAGCACCAGCAGACGGCCAACCGATCGCATGGTCCGGAGAATCTCGACCGGTTCGCCGGTTTTGACAATGCAAAACGACGCCGGTATCTTTGGTTCGGACCGTGCGGTCTGCCCGATGACGTTCGTCCACCTCCACACGCACAGCGAATACTCCCTGCTCGACGGCGCGAACCGGATCCCGGACCTCCTGGATCGGGTCGCCGCACTGGGCATGGATTCCCTCGCAGTGACCGACCACGGCAACCTGCACGGCGCGTGGACCTTCTACGAAGAGGCCCGGGCGCGCCACATCCGCCCGATTCTCGGGTTCGAGGCGTACCTCGCGTTCGGCAGCCGTCACGCCCGCGAGAAGCCGGCGGAGGCCCCGGGGCCCTACTCGCACCTGGTACTGCTGGCCAAGAACCGGGAGGGGTACCGCAACCTGGTCAAGCTGACCTCGATCGCGTTCCTCGAGGGGTTCTACCGGCGGCCGCGGATCGATCGCGAGGTCCTGGAAACGCACAAGGCCGGTTTGGTCTGCCTGGCGGCGTGCCTCTCGGGAGAGGTCTCGCTGTACCTGCGGCAAGGCCAGTACGACGCGGCCAAGGCCAGCGCCGAGTACTTCGCTCGGGTGTTCGGCCGCGACGGGTTCTGGCTCGAAGTGCAGAACCACGGCATCGAAGAGGAGAAGCTCGTCACCGCGGGCATGTTTCGCCTGGCGCAGGAGCTCGGGCTCCCGGTGGTACTGACCAACGACGCTCACTACCTGAGAAAGGAAGACGCCGAGGCGCACGACGTGCTGCTCGCCATCGGCACCGGGAAGGACCTCGACGATCCCAAGCGGTTCCGGTTCTTTGGACAGGAGAGCTACGTCAAGTCCGAGAAGGAGATGAAGTCCTTGTTTCCGGATCGGCCGGAGCTGCTGGCCGAAACGGCGCGCATCGCCGGGTTGTGCGAGTTCGACTTCGAGAAGCGCTACTTCCTGCCGCAGTACCCGCGGCCGGCCGAATTCGCGAGCGACAACGACCTGCTGGTGCATCTGGCGCGCCAGGGCGCCCGCGAACGCTACGGCGATCCCCTGCCCGGCCCCGTGGCCGAGCGGCTCGACTACGAGCTGGACGTCATTCAGCGGACGGGCTATGCCGGCTATTTCCTGATCGTCTACGATCTGATGAAGGCCGCGCGTGACCGGGGAATCCCGGTCGGGCCCGGGCGCGGCTCGGCAGCCGGTTCCGTCGTCGCCTACGCGCTGCAGATCACCAAAGTCGATCCCCTCCAGTTCGATCTGCTGTTCGAGCGGTTCCTGAATCCCGAGCGGATTTCGATGCCGGACATCGATCTCGACTTCTGCTTCGAGCGCCGCGGCGAAGTCATCGAGTACGTCCGCGCGCGCTACGGCCGCGAGTCGGTGGGACAGATCATCACCTTCGGGACCATGAAGGCGCGGGCGGCGTTTCGGGACGTGGCGCGCACGCTGCGACTCGAGATCGGCGAGGTGGATCGCGCCACGAAGTTCATTCCCGCGGGCCCGGGGTTCTCGCTTACCCTCGCCGAGGCCGCGGTGAAAATCCCGGAGCTCAAGAGCCTGGCGCAGCAGGATGAGCGCGTCCGCAAGGTTCTGGACCTGGGGAGCCGGATCGAAGGACTCGCGCGGCACGCGTCCGTGCACGCGGCGGGCGTCGTGATCGCGCCAGGCCCGCTGTCGGACTACGTCCCCGTCTGCCTAGCCCCGCAGGACGACAACGCCATCATCACGCAGTACGACATGGTGGCGCTCGAGAAGGTCGGCATGCTGAAGATCGACCTGCTCGGCCTGCGGACCCTGACGGTCATCCACGACACGGCCGCGATGGTCCGCGAGCGACACGGCATCGCGCTCGACCTGGATCACGTCGATCTCGAGGACCAGGCGGTTTACGCGCAGCTGCGCAGCGGCCGCACCGCCGGCGTGTTCCAGTTCGAGTCGGCGCTGGCCACCGATTGCCTGCGCCAGATGAAATGCGACCGCTTCGACGATCTCGTGGCCGCCAACGCCCTGCTCCGTCCCGGCCCGCTCGACACGGGCATGCATCTGGTGTTCATCAACCGCAAGCTGGGCCGCGACCCGGTGCGCTATCCGCACCCCGCGCTGCAGGAGCTGCTCGAGCCCACCTACGGGGTCATCACCTACCAGGAGCAGGTGATGCGCATCGCCAACGTGCTGGGCGGCTACTCGCTCGCCGAAGCCGACGTGCTGCGCAAGGCGGTGGGCAAGAAGATCAAGGAGCTGATCCAGGAGGAGCTGGAGCGGTTCGTGGAGCGCGCGGTGGCCCGCGGCCACGACCGGCGCATCGTGGAGGACATCGCGGCGCAGATCGAGACCTTCGGCCGCTACGGGTTCAACAAGTCCCACGCCGTCGCCTACTCCCTGCTGTCCTACCAGACCGCCTGGCTCAAGACGCACCACCCAGCCGAGTTTCTCGCCGCGCTCCTGTCGAGCGAGATCGGCGATACCGACAACGTGGTCGCGTACATCAACGAAGCGCGGGAGCTGGGGCTCGAGGTGCTGCCGCCCGACGTCAACGAATCGCGCTTCAAGTTCACGGTGGTCGGCGCCACGCGGATTCGCTTCGGGCTCGGAGCGGTGAAAAACGTGGGCGAGGGAGCCATCGCCTCGATCATCGCCGGGCGCGAAACCGCGCCCTATCGCTCGCTCGTCGATCTCTGCGACCGCATCGACCTGCGGCTCTGCAACAAGCGCGTGCTGGAGGCCCTGATCGACGCCGGCGCGTGCGACTCGCTGGGCGGGCACCGGGCGCAGCTGGTCGCGGCGCTCGATCATGCGTTCAGCGAGGCCCAGCTGCGCCAGCAGGAGCGGTTCTCCGGCCAGCACGGGCTGTTCGGCGAATCGGCGCCCGCGGCGCGGCCATCCGCGCCCCTGCCCGAAGCGACCCCGTGGACCGAGCACGAGCGCCTGGTCCGGGAGAAAGCCGTGCTGGGGTTCTTCATTTCCGGGCACCCCCTCGCCAAGTACCGCACCGAAGTGGAGCTTTTCGGGACCCGGACCACGGCCACGCTGGGCGCCTGGAGCGAGCAGAAGGTGATGATCGCCGCGGTCATGGCGGTGGTGAAACGGCAGGTCTCGAAGAAGTCCGGCGCGGAGTATGCGCGCCTCGTGGTGGAGGATTTCCATGGCACGGCCGAGGCGCTGGTGTTCCCCGAGGCCTGGTCGCGGCTCAACACGGTGATCGCCCCGGATCGGGCCCTGCTGCTCACCGGCAGCTACAGCCTGCGCGATCGCGGGGAGGAGCAGGCCCCGTTCATCGTGGAAGCCGCCCGGCCGCTCGAGGAGCTGAAGGCCAGCGGCCAGATCGGATTGGCGCTCCGGTGGAGCGCCGGCACGCCGCGCGAGGCGAACGCGGCCCGGGCGGCGGCGGCGCTGTGCGCCGCCCACCCCGGACC
>Ga0187893_10003230_pt1 | contig 33593 bp, 35 predicted proteins | sample MA1701074metaG_FD_139574 | JGI IMG/M metagenome (GOLD analysis project Ga0187893, IMG submission 139574) | White microbial mat communities from a basaltic lava cave in the Kipuka Kanohina Cave System on the Island of Hawaii, USA - MA170107-4 metaG ...
CGCTTCGAACCCAGCGATGAGCGCGCACAGCTCTTTGTATTCGCTTTCGATCTTCTCGCGTTCGAGCCCGGTCAAACGGTTGAGCCGCATGTCGAGGATCGCTCGTGCTTGCTTCTCGGTCAGGTGATACACGCGCCCACGTGCAGCTTCGACCTCCTCCGCAGGTCGACCACAGCGCTCGAGAAAGCCGGCGAATCCATGCAGCGGCTCACTCACGAGCGCACTACGAGCGGCCTCGGGATCGCGAGATCCACGAATGAGCTCGATGATGCGATCGATGGCGTCGACCGCCACTGCGAGTCCTTCCACCACCTCTTTGCGCTCGACCGCCTTGCCGAGCTCGAAACGGCTCCGCCGCGTGACGACCGTGCGGCGATGGTCGATGAAATGCGTGAGCGCGTCCTTGAGCGTCAGCACCTGCGGACGGCCGTGAACGATGGCGATCATGTTGACGCCGAACGAAGTCTGCAAATCCGTCATCTTAGAGGTTGTTCAGTACGATCTTGGCGTCGGCGTCGCGCTTGACCTGGATCCAGATGCGCATGCCGGACCGATCGCTGTAGTCCTGAATGTCACTGATGCCTTCGAGTCGTTTGTCGCGCACCAGCTCGGCGATGTGCTCGATCAGCTTGACCTTGTTGACCTGATACGGGATCTCCGTAGCCACGATGGCTTCGCGACCGTTGTCGTCTTCCTCGATCTCACAACGAGCACGCAGGATGATGCTGCCACGGCCCGTAGCGTATGCCTGGTGGATCCCCGTGCGGCCGATGATCGAGCCGCCGGTGGGAAAATCGGGCCCCTTGACCAGGTCCAGCAACGCATGCACGTCCAGCTGTGGACGGTCAATCAACGCGAGCGTGGCGTCCACCAGCTCCGCGAGATTGTGCGGGGGGATGTTGGTGGCCATGCCGACTGCGATACCAACCGCGCCATTGAGCAACAGGTTGGGTGTCTTGGCTGGCAAGACCGCCGGCTCGAGCTCTTTGTCGTCGTAGTTGGGTACCCAGTCCACGGTGTCTTTGTCGATGTCCGCGAGCACCTCCGCGGTGAGCTTTTGCATGCGCACCTCGGTGTAGCGCATGGCCGCAGCGGGGTCGCCATCGACCGAGCCGAAATTGCCTTGGCCGTCCACCAGCGGATAGCGCATCGCAAAGTCCTGGGCCAACCGAACCAGCGCATCGTAAACAGCTGATTCCCCGTGAGGATGATATTTGCCGATCACATCACCCACGACACGCGCAGATTTCTTGTACGGCTGCGCATGCGTGTTGCGTAGCTGCTGCATTGCAAACAGGATGCGCCGATGCACCGGCTTGAGGCCATCGCGAGCATCGGGCAGCGCTCGCGAAATGATCACGCTCATCGCGTAGTCCAAGAAGGAGCTACGCATTTCGTCTTCGACGTTCAGCGCAATCTTTTGGTCATTGGCCATGGCTCGTGCCCCACACTGCGGAATCGACGCAGTCGGACGCGGGAATATACTCGGTCGGATCGACGGCGGCCATGCGGCACGTGGCTGACCGAGTGCGCCCTATGCACGCGGTCATGAGGTTTTGGCCGGAGCAGCTCCACCGCTCCAAATGGCTGCAGAACGACGTTCCGGGGCATATCCACTGCAGTGCCCGCCGTCCACAAACGGACCTTGCCGACATGCAACGCAGCTTGCGACCCTTTGAGCTTCCGAGAAGGAGGTCTCTCGATGGATCCCACTTGGTTCGTCGTGGCCGACCAAAGCCAAGCGCATCTTTATCGCGTACGAGGAACTCGTCTCGAACCCGTGCTCGAAGCGGTCGAGAGCCTCGAGCATCCCGAAGGGCGAAAACGCATGCGAGCTGATTCCGCGGCCAGCTCGGGCACGTATTGGCTGCACCCCGAGAAAGCCGCAGCCGAGGAAAATCGACGGTTCGTACGCCAGGTCATCGATCGTTTGTCCAAGGGACAACGTGAGCGAGAGTTCACTCGCCTGCTCATTGCCGCCCCGGCAAGCTTCGTTGGGGATCTACGCGAGCACTACGGTACGTCACTCGCATCTGTCGTGCACCGTGAGATCATCGGCGACTTCACACACGATCCCGTCCGGGTGCTCGAACAGCGCATGCGTCAAAAGGATTGGCTCGACCCATCGTGATCGTGCCGCCCGGCCTCGAAGCCATGTCGGGAAGCTCGACGCGTGCTGCGGTGGTGCTGGCAGGAGGTGGTTCCCGGCGCATGGGCGTATCGAAGGCGTGGCTGGACCTGCGCGGGGTGCCGGTGCTGCTGCACGTGCTGCGCGAGGTCTCCCACGCGTGCGGGACCGTGATCGTGGTCGCGCGGTCTGGACAAGTGCTTCCCGACTTACCGGTCGGTGTTTTGCGTGTCGACGATTCAGAGGCGTACGCGGGACATGGCCCTCTGGTCGCCATGGTCACGGGACTATCGACTGCATTGGAGGCTGGTGCGACGACCGCGTTTTTATCCGGTTGCGACGCTCCGTTTCTCACGGCAGCGCACGTGTCGTTCGTGCACGAGATGCTCGCTCGCGACGAGCACGTCCATGCGGTCGTTCCCAACGAAGGCACTACGAAACTTCATGTTCTCGCGGGTGCAGTCCGAGTCGAACCGTTCGTGCGCATCGGCCAAAGTCTGCTCGTTGCCGGCGAACGCCGGATGTCTGCCTTGTTCGAACATCCGAGCGTGAAAACGGTTCGTGTCGAAACCCTGCCTGATCCCCGCGTGGTCCGACCGTGCAACACACCGGCCGATTGGCACGCCGCACTCGGCGAGCTCGACTCGTGAGACCAAACGCCACAGACTCGCATCCGTCCGTGAGCACTTGCAGGCAGCCAAAGGGTCCGGCACACTCGCAAGCGCCATGACGCGAACGAGGAAGCCCTTGACGCTCGCACTCGCGCTCGCTTCCACCGTCGGGTTCGGCTGGTGGCTAGCGTCCGACGACATTCCGAACGAGGCAGCAAGCACCGAGCGGCTCGTGAACCAGGTTTGGATCGAGCGTATGCCCGAAGATCCCCGCGACATGATCCATCACGTCGTGATGCTGGACGGCTCGCACGGAAAAATCGGAGCGGCCGGCGTGAGCTCACGTTGGCGACACCGCATCGAGGCATTTCGCTGGGCGCTGGAAGGCGATCGGTTGCTTGCGGCGTTTCCTCAAGATCGCGTGCGCGCGAGCTTCCAGGTTCGCACGTGGCGTTGCGCCGGCGAAGCCCCCCGTCCATTCGAGCTCTGCCTCGAAATCCGTCACGAAAAACGTAGTGCTCGGTTCTATAGTCGGGACGACTGGGACGTACGCGTCGAGGCGCTTACCCAGCCAAACGCTCACGGCGACGTCTCCGCAGCGCTCGACGCCGCGCTGACGAACGTCCGGGAGCAGACTGGCGTGGTCGCGTGGCCTGATCTGGAGCCTTGGCTCGAACCGGGCGAGGCGAGCGATGCCTGGCCGTCCGCCGACGACGTTCCAATGTTTCTGGACGAACCCTGAGCCGCACGACCTGGCGCCCCGTGGCAGGACTGGCGCGACTTTGTCTCGATGCGATCCACTTTGGAACGCCTACGTTTTGGAATCGCGGTTATGGATATGGTCTACAAGACAATGAATTTTCGAATCAGCATCCCACTCGTTACATGCTTTTTGCTTGGCGCTTGCCAGAACAATGGGGGAGACATCGAAGGCTCCGCCGGAACGACGGCAGAAAGTGGCACCACAGGCGACGCCGGGACAACCAGCGCTTCGGAAACCCAGGGTACGCAGACTGTCACCGCGACTGCCACTGTCACCGACAGTGAGAGCGGCACGGGAGGCATGTCGGGCGGCAGCTCCACTGTGGGTGGAAGCAGCGAGGCCAGCAGCGGTGACGTGTCGACGAACGCCGAAAGCAGCTCGAGCGCGGTCGAGAGTGACAGCGCGAGCGGCGACAGCGGCGGCGATACGTCCACTGAAAGCTCTACGGCTGGCGCCACGACGGGTGGTGACACGACGGGCGGTGACACGACCAGTGGCGACACGACGTCAGGTACGGGCGGCTCGACCGGCACCGCCACGAACGATGGGACTGCCACGGGGGGCTCGACCGGGTTCGGCGGCAACACCCCCAACTGCGGCGGCGACATATTGGCCTGCAACGACGGGACCGACAACGACATGGACGGCCTGGTGGATCTCGCCGATCCCGAATGCGTGAGCCCGTGCGACGACGACGAAAGCACGTTTGCGACGGGTCTCCCCGGCGACAACAAAGACTGCAAGCAGGACTGCTTCTTCGACGGCAACAGCGGCTCGGGCAACGATGGTTGCGTGTGGGATCTCAAATGTGATCCCGAGCAGCCCTCCGACGACTGCAAATTCAATGGCGGCGGGGGCAACTGCGATCCAACGCCCACGCAAGAATGCAAAGACAACTGCGAGCAGTATACGCCCTCGGGCTGTGATTGTTTCGGCTGCTGCAAAGTGGTGGTCGATGGGACCACCTATACTGTCTTTCTCGGAGACGAGGAGTGCTCGATCGATACCATCGCCACATGCAACACCTGCACATTCAACGGCGAATGCGGCAACGATTGTGACCCGGCGATGTGCGAGCTGTGCCTCGGTCAGGATCCTTCGGATCTCCCCGAGGAATGCAACGAGACACCGACATGCCCCGGTGGGGAGCAGGTATGCACGAGCAACCCCGACGGGACGGACAATTGTCCGACGGACTACTTTTGTCAGGTCGGCTGCTGCAAGCTGATCCCTCCAGGCTGAGCTGCGGGGTTGCCACAGGGCCCCACAACCCGACCAGAAACACTAGCGCAAGCGCCGCATGACTCGCTCGGTCAATTTCGTCGTGCAGCGGGCACGCTAGTGTTGCGTGCTGTTGTAAACCTTGGGTAGGAGAAGTGTGACGTGTCCACCTCGATCACCCAGGGCATCCGGGTCGCAGTCGACAGCGCATTTTTACCGGAGCGCTCGTCGCCTGCTCGTGGGCAGTTCGTGTTCGCGTACACGGTCCAGATCTCCAACGAGGGACGAGAAGCCGCCCAGCTTCGTCGCCGTCACTGGATCATCACCGACGCCCATGGTCAGGTGCGGGAAGTCGAGGGCGACGGCGTGGTCGGTGCCCAACCGATGCTCAATCCCGGTGAGTCGTTCGAGTACACGAGTGGGTGCGTGCTCGAAACGTCCCATGGCTCTATGCGTGGGACGTACATGATGGTCCGACCCGATGGAACATCGTTCGAGGCCCGCATCGCGCCGTTCGTGCTCGTCGTGCCCGACGCGATGAACTGATGGTCGTGCTCGCGCGTCGTGATCGATGTACTACTGTGGCTGTTTTTCATCATGGGATTTTTCTTCCTGCTCGTCGCTGCCTGGGCCGGCTACGGCATTTTCCGCTTGGTTCGGGCGCACGCAGAGAGTCGCCGGTATCTCGAGGCGGCCAAGGACGATGGTCCGCTTCAGCTCGGGCATCTGAGCGTGCGACTCAGACAAATCGCCATGGATACCCGCTTGCTCCGTATTTCGCTCGAGAGCTCGGTCCGCGACCTCGAACATTTTCTGCGAACCGATCTGAACCGCACAGCGGAGGATTTCGAAAGCCTCGACGGCATGTTGCTCAACGTGACCCGCGAGCTGGCAGATTGGGTGCGCACAATCGAACGACTCCCCGAGCTCGAACGTGCGCGCCTCGAGGATCTCGGAGTGAGTGAAGCTCCGATTCGCTCCGCGCTCGATAGCGAAGGATGGAACTTCGAGCGAAGAACCATGCGCCGCCGCGGCATGCCTGACATGGACCAACGCTTGCGCAACATCATGGCTGAGCTGGCAAAAGTCGAGACCACGCTGCAGCTGCCACCGATGCCGTATCGGTAACGTTCGAGCGGCTCTACAATCCCAGGCCATGTCGACTCCGCGAAGCACTTGGCAACCTGTCAGGCACGATCCGATCCTTCGTCTCGAAGACAATCTCTGGGCGGTTCAGGGTGACGTTCCCGACCTAGCGTTGCGGCGGTGGATGGTGTTGGTGAAGTTGAGCGACGGTCGCATCGTGATTCACAATGGTGTCGCGCTCGACGATGAAGCCATGACAGCGGTGGAATCGTTCGGGGAACTGGCGTTTCTAATCGTTCCCAATGCGCTGCATCGCCTGGACGCAGCGGCCTACAAAACACGGTATCCGCGACTCGAGGTGCTGTGTCCGGCAGCGGCACACAAGCGTGTTTGCGACGTGGTTGCCGTGGATGCTCATTTCGAAGCGCTTGCGAACGACCCCGCGCTGACGGCGGAGCCGCTTTCGCAGGCACGCTCGGGCGAAGCGGCTTTCATCGTGACCAGTGGAACCAACCGCGATCGAACGACCATCGTATTCTCGGATCTCTTGTTCAACGTTCCGCACGGGCCCGGGTTCGGTGGTCTCATGTTGCGATTGCTGGGTTCGAGCGGTGGTCCACGCGTCACACGCATCGGGCGTTGGTTCGTGGTGAAGAACAAAGTCGCGCTGGCCGAGCAATACCGCAAGCTCGCGTCGCTGCCCGGGCTCGTCCGTGTCATTCCCGGCCATGGGGACGTTATCGAGGGCAACGTGCCCAGCGTGCTCGAGGCCGTCGCGAATCGGCTGTGACACAGGGATAGGCTCTACCCCTGGGATGGCGTGCTCACGTGGATACCGAGCTGGGCGAGCAGCGGCCGTACGATGCCTGACCAAGCGTCGTGTCGAACCGCGTGTTCGCGGTCCGCATTCAGGCGACCGTGAGCGGCCCACAAGCGCGCGTGTCGGGGATCCGACAGTATTGTTTCAGGTTGGTGAACAGGCGGGCGTAGTCGCTGTTCCAGCGCGATTTTGCATGCCAACGCGTTCACGACTTGCGCGACGGGATCACCACCCTGCTCGAGGGTCCACGTCAACGTCTGCCACGCCAACTGGGCATGCCTCGCTTCGTCTTCGGCGATGCCGTCCAGTGTGGCACGAAGCACTGGATGCTCGCAGACAGCAGCTTGTCGTGCGACCCTGAGCGCAGCGGTGGTTTCGCCGACGCAGCCTTCGAGGAAGGTATCGCAGGCAAGCTGCACGAGCTTGCTTGGTCGCGTTGGCAACATCGCAAGGGCACCCGGCTCGAGGGCTGTTCCGGCATAGCGGCCAGCGATCGCGAAACACCGCTTTGCGTGGTCGATTTCGTCGGATCCTGCACGTTGGGCGGCAGCGACCAGCTCGAACGGCGCTCCGACGGCCAACAGCTCGAGCGTCGTGCGAGCAAACGACGCTACCGAGGCATGCTCTGCAAGCGCGTCGTGGAGCCATGCTTGGGCCAGCGCCGCCCGCACAGCCTCGGGCAGCCCGTTGGCGACATCTTGTGCGATCGGGTTTCCCCAGCCCAATCCGGGAGTCGTCGTGGCGACCACAGGGCCGGCTGCATCCAACCAAGCGCGGCCGTGGCAGTACTCGAACCAGTGATAGCAGCAAATGTCATCCGGCCCAGTTTTGCGCCGTTGTTCCGTGCGCCAGCGTTCGAAGCTTCCCTGCATCGCTCGGTGGAGTGACATGCCTTCGAGGCCGCGATGTTTGGCGTCGATGTCGTGCTGCGCCGAGCCGAGCAGCCGCTCGGGGCAACCGATCTCGAATGGTGTCTCCGCGGTCGCGAATTTTCTCGCGAGCTCGACCGACCCGCACCAATCCCCTTTGGGGCACGTTTCTTCCTCAGGGGACCCCGCCCACGGCGGGTCGCCGACGTGGGGCCAGCCGAGCATGTGTTTCGTGGCAGCCGAAGGCGCAGTCGATGCAGCAGGTGCGGGCACCGGCGGCGGCGTGGCTTGTGCGGGCATCGGCCGCGGCGTGGCTTGTGCCGTCTCCGCCGTATCCATGCAGGCACTCATCGGTATCGCTGCCAATAGCGGCAGGGTCACGGCCGCGTGCAGCCGACCTCGAAGGCGATCTACGTCGGACATGATTGGGACGATACCACACCAACACCTCACGTCATGCCCGTCACGAGCCCAGTGTACGAAGTGGCGAGGTCGTTTGTTCTTCCAGGATTGCCGTCGGCACGTCTCGGGGCTCGTTTTCCAAGCTGGCATCGCGAAAGTACAAGGCGTAACGCGCCAGGCCTGCGTGAACGCGCAACCACGCATCGAGACTGGGCTGATAGCGTGGGTCGGCAATCAAGGTGAGCGCTTCGCGAATGCTGGTGTAGTCCGAAGGCGCCGAGATCCGGCCGGAGATCACACCGAGCAACTCCGGTGTCTGTTCGGTTGCGAGAAGCTGTAAGTTGCGCCACTGCTCGCTGGACAGCTCGATCGCGCCTTCGCAGTGGTCGGCCATGAGACGTACCAACATGGCATGGTCGCCCGAGTCCAGTAATCGCGTTACGAACGGATCCACGAGCTCGAACACCTCGGGTCGAATCGCCACGATTTCATGGGTGGGTTCGCTCCATTGCCAATCGTCGGACTCCTCCAGGATCACGATACCCGTCAGGTTACAGTCTGGCGGCAAAGCATCCGCCAGCTCGGCCAGGCCGAACGTCACGGACGACCATCGCTGCCGTAGCTCGGGATCCCGTACCAGGCGAACGAACTCGGGCAACTCGTCAGGTGCTACCATCATACGCGCGATCCTCTTGGCTTCATCGACGACTTGATACGAATCCGTCCAGGCATCGAACAACAATCGCCACTCCGCACTCAAGAGCTCGACCTCGAGGTCGCTGTCTCCCAAAAGGTAGGCGAGCTGCTCGCGATCGCCATCGCGGAGCTGCTCGAGGAGCTGTGGCTCCAGGTCATGGTAGGTTTCCGACGGCACGAGATAGGCGTGGCAGCGCACGCGATCAGCCTAGCAGCCCGCGGTGCAAGTCCGCGACCCGAACCCGATAACACGGTCCCGCGCACGTCCGTTCCCCACATTTCACGGCATTTCGGCGAAACCGGCTCTCAACGGGACGGCCCACCGATCGGCTGGAATGTCCGGCCAGCGATCAGCCGCGGTATGCTGGCGTGTGGCCGGCCGAGCTCGGCCGGAGCGCGGACACGCCAATGCTTCAGCTCAATGCGGATCCCGCCATTGCGGAGCAACAGGTCGAGGCGATTTTATTTTATCTGACAACCTGTGGGTACATCGACAGTGAATTCGACATGTCGGAAAAGGCGTTCGTACGCGCGTACTTGCGCAAGCTCGTCACTGCACGAATCGATGGCCGTGGAACCATCGATCCACAGGTTCGCTTCGAGCAGATCGAACGTTTGCACGAGCACTATCTCGAGCGCTTCCAGGCCATCGACGACGATGTGCGTGGGTTGTTCCACGAGGCAGTTGCCGATGGAGAAGATCAGAGCAAGTTCGTGGTCTCACAACTGCAGCTACGCTGCTACGAGCTATTCCGCGGTTTGTCGCAAAACGATCGTTCCGCGTTGCTGAGCGTCGTCGATGACTTCATCCAGGCCGATGGCGTGGTGCATCCGAGCGAGCTCGAATTTCGCAACCAACTGGCAGCGTTGCTCGGCCAGGAGATCGTCATCGACGACGCCGACGTACAGCCGATTTCGTTGGCGGTCGAGGCCCCTACACATATCGAGCCTCGTGAAGCCAATCACCCGTTCTTCGAACGCTTCGAGCACCACTATACCGCCGATCGGTCCAAGATCCGCAAGCAGCTCGACGCCGACTTGCGTTTGCTCGGCGACGCTCAGGCGCAGTTCGAAGCTCGGCGTGTCGAAGGAGCCGGTAAACTGGCCGGCAAGGCCACGGTAGACGATTTCGCGGGACAGTCGGAGTTCCTCGATGGTCACGTCTACGTCGTTCCCCCCAAGCCGGGGCGTGACTACCAGCTCGTGGTGCTGGGCGACCTGCACGGCTGCTATAGCTGCCTCAAAGCTGCACTCCTGCAATCGGATTTCATGGAAAAGATCCGCAAATTTCGTGCCGATCCGGACAACAACCCCGACATTCGCCTCGTGCTGTTGGGCGACTACATCGATCGCGGACGTTTCAGTTACAACGGTGTCTTGCGAACGGTGCTGAAACTATTCATGAGCGTTCCCGAGCACGTCTACGTGCTTCGTGGCAACCATGAATACTATATCGAGCACGAAGGACGTGTGTACGGAGGTGTGCGCCCAGCCGAGGCGATCAACAGCCTATCGGCCTATGTGGATGTAGAAGTGTTCGAGCGTTACCTGGAGTTCTTCGAGCGCATGCCCAACATGCTGTTGTTCGAACGCATGCTGTTCGTGCACGCCGGCATTCCCCGCGACAGCCTCATCAAGGAACGCTGGATGGACATGTCGAGCTTGAACGACCCAGAAATACGTTTCCAGATGCTGTGGAGTGATCCTAGCAAAGCCGATGTCATCCCGGACGAGCTACAAAACGCCAGTGCGAGATTTTCGTACGGACGCCTGCAATTTCGCAACTTCATGTCGCGGATCGGGTGTGGTTTGATGGTCCGTGGACACGAAAAAGTGAACGCCGGATTTCGTGACATGTACCCCGAGGACGACATTCGTTTGATCACGCTGTTTTCGGCGGGTGGGAGTGCCAACGACGATCTCCCGGTGGACAGCAACTACCGCGACGTTCGGCCCATGGCGCTCACGATTCGCCATCGTGACGGTGAAACCACCGTCACGCCGTGGGCGATCGACTACCGTCGCTATCAAGATCCACTGCTCAACGCGTTCTTTCGTTCGGATCCCGAGATCGACATTACCCCGGAGTAAAGCGCTGCTCCTTCACGTGTCGACGAAGTCGAGCGTGCCTAGGTAGTCGCTCTTTCCCAGCTCCACCCCGCCGTGCCGCAGGATCGCGTAGGCAGTGGTGACGTGGAAATGAAAGTTCGGCAGCGCACGGCTCATCACGTAGTCCTCGGCGTACAGCGCTTTGCCCTTGGGATTGGGCACCGGGATGATGTTCTTGGCCGTGGTTTTCTCGAAGTCGGCGGCCGTGAAGGTCTCGAGATACGCCAGACACTTGGCGACACGGGCCCGGAGCTGTTCGAAGCTCTTCTCGTCATCCTCGTGTCGTGGTGGCTGTTTGCCAGCGAGGCTGGCAGCCGCGTTCTTGGCAGTGTCGCACGCGATTCTCACCTGGGAGGCGAACGGGAGCATGTCGGGGAACAGCCGCGCGCCGAAGATGTTGTTCACGTCGAAATTGCGGGCGTTGGCATGCCGGACGGTTTTGTCCAGGATGCGGTCCAAATTCTCGAGAGTTTTCACGAATTGTCGAACGGCTTGGTGATACATCGAGGCCTCCAGTTGGACTTCAGGTGGTTTGTGATGTCGTCGCGCCCCACATCGTAGTGTTTCTTGCCGAGCAACAACGTTGTTTCGGATACAACGAAATCAGCTCACGAGGGGGAGTGAAGCCAGGCCGGTAACGGGACACTATATGCGAAATCATTGGGTTTTAGTATCCACAATCGATAAATATGTATTTGTAATCACATTTTGCAAACATTGTGAACGTTCGGCCCCTGTCCCCCGCCAACCCCAAATCCGTGGAGACCCGACCGCCCATGAACCGCATCATCCCGACCCTCGTTTTTTGCAGCTCGCTCGCGGTACTGCCGTCAGGCTGCGTCGCCGAGCCAGACGATGTGTGGGAGGAAGACATTGAGGAAGAGGCCGAGGAGCGGTCTGTCGTGATCGGCAACGGCTTGAGCCTGAGCAACGGTTTGAGCATGGCCAACGGTTTGAGCCTGAGCAACGGTCTCAGCCTGAGCAACGGCCTGGCGGTGGACAATGGCTTGAGCGTGGCCAACGGTCTCAGCCTCAGCAACGGTTTGAGCCTGAGCAACGGCTTCATGACCACGGATGCGGGGCGTAAACTGGTCAAATACCTCGTCGAATGCGCCTTGCCTGCCGGGGACTCGATCACCAAGACCGTCAGCGGCACGCCCTACACGTTCTACGGCGCCGTGGGTCTCGCTCCGACCTGGAAAACCGGCGCCTGCGACACCAACTGCCAAGAATGGGTGTCCTCGTGCCTGATGGCCCGCACGAACGAAAGTGGTGCCAGCGTCCTCATCGAAATGCGCGGCAACACGACGGCGCTGGGAATCGGAGGCGACAACGTGGCGTTTCCCAACCAGGAAGCCGCGTTTTTCGGCAACATTTTGAGCCCGGCAGGCAACCCGCAGGGCTGGTACTGCTACGGCACAGACGCTGACAAGGCCAACTTCACTGCCCGGACGTGCGCCAATCTGACGAATCCCAACCAGTGTTTCATGAAGCATACCGGTGGGACCAGCTATAGACACTGCCTCCAGGACTGTAGCTTCGCAAGCGGCCACAGCCACTCCCTCAATGCCTTCTGGGACTGCAAAGTCCCTGGAACGAGCAAAAAGTACAAAACAGTCACGACCTTTCTGCAGCCGTGACCGTGCGCTCGCGCGGCATCGACCCGGTACGCCGGGATTTCGAGCTACGCTCCGGTTCGTGAAGGCGCTCGGCCTTGGCTCTGTCATGGTGCTGCTGGCGGCATGCCACGAGCCAAGGGTTGCCAAGCCCGAGGGCCAAGAGCCCGCGGGTGAGCCCGAAGAGACCCGCTACGCGCCTACCTTCGTCGAACCTTCGGACGACGAGGAGACGCTGACCACGACACACGCGCAAGCGTTGGAGCTCGAGCTCAAGTTCGCCTATGTCGGTTTCACCGAGCTGCTCATCGATGGAACTAGCGTGGGCACGCTGGCGGAGCTCAATCCCATTGGCAGCATTGCTCGCTTGCCAGAACAGGAACAAGATCATGCCCGCCTGTCACTTCGCTTCGACGGCGGCCTATTCCCTGGGACACACTCGCTGCAATTGTTCACACCCGGCACCGTGCGGGAGCTCTACTCGCAGCCGATCACGATCGAGGTGATTCCAGCGCCTGCACCGGTGCCAACCGTGGTGTTGGCACCCGACACGGTCACGTCTGGCGTCGACCTCAAGGTGCAAGGCCAGGGTGAAGACGCAGTGCTGCTCGTCATCGATCCACAAGTGCATGGAACCGTCCGCGTTTCGCTGCTCGGGGCTCGGGAGAACATGTGGGACGGGACCGACGTACGCAGTGTCGCGCTTGCAGGTCACGTGCATCGCGATGACGGGTTCGGCCCCCGCGTGGCCGCGATCCGCACGACACGAGAGCAACACGACAGCCTCGCGGGAACGTTCACGCTCGCTTGGGAGGTCGGTAGCGACGAAACACGCATCGACTATGCAATGTTGGTGGCCGGCGAAGCGACGGGATTGTCGGATCCCCAATCAGCGATCGTGCTCGACCCGGCGTTGGTGGAAACCGTCGAGTGGGCCAGCCTGGGGCGTCCGACATTCGTCGGCCGCACCCTGGTTGCCGTGCTCGAACACTATGCGGACGTCGAGCAGCCGCATCCCGGCGACCGCACACTCGCTTGGACGAGCATCAGCGGTGACTCGCACGCCGAGCCCAAAAGCCACACATTCGTGACTACCCCCAAGCTCGACATCGATCTTCTCGGCCAAGCCTTCGTGCCAGGAACCATTGGCATGTCGCACGTCGGCTCGGCTGCGCTGCGTGTGTCCGGTCGGGAACCTGCGCTGCTCATGCACGACGATGCGGCGGGCGTGCCACGTCTCGTGATGGAACACGCCGCCGTTTCGTTGGCTGCGCTGTCGTCACTGCACCGTTCGTTCGTTATGCTGGTTGGCGCGCTCGGTAGCCGTTTTGCCGTGGGTGTGGAACGAGATGCGAGCTTGATGGTGCTCGCCTGGGATGCGAGCGGCGAAAACGGTGTTTCGACGTGGGAGTTTGCGGCGGGCGAGCGAATACCTGAGCGTACACCTTCCGGTACGCTGACCGTCGGCGTGGTTGGGGGACACGGTGTCGTGCTCGTGCCCTACGGGTCGACCCCCGACGATCATGACGTTCACATGCTCGTGCTGTCGACCAGCCCACCGACCGTGGCTCCCATCGAGGGACTGCGTTGCGATCGCGTCGCGCTCGTGCCGACCAACGCAGGCAATGCACTCGCCGAGCTAGGACTGGCGTGTCTCTCGGCTGGCTCGCTCGAGCTGGGAACGCTCACGATGGTGGGCTGATACAATCTGTCCGCTTTGGCACACGCCCGCACGAAACATGTGTTGTTGGCGGCAGTGGTTGCGTTGCTGGCAATCGTTTGCGCGGCAGGGTGGCGCATGTGGCCACGTGTCGAGCCCATTCCCGAGGTGTTGCCGGAAGTAACCGAAGGTGATGGAACGCTGAGCATTGCCGGGTCGGGTACTGTTCCGGGGCTTTCGCTCGAGCAGCTTCGCGGCAATATGGTGTTCCTTCGTGTGGAGGATCGCGAAAGCTTTTCGAATGGCGAGGGGCGCTCGCTGAATCGAGCACTCGATCGATGGGTGTACCCAAGCGATACCGTCGGCTACGTAATTGGTGATGCCGAAGGGTTCAGCGTGTTCGCCTCGCAGATCGACAGGGTGGCGGGATGGCTGCGCGACGAAATGCGCTTTCCTTTCGTGCTCGACTATCGCGGCGACGTGATCCGAACGTTCGGATTGCCAAAAGGTCATACCGCACTCGTGATCGTGGGACGAGACGGCCAAGTCGAGCTTCGGCATAGCGGTCCGATGAGCGACTCGGAAATCGAACACGTACGAGCATTGCTGGCTGCTCACGAGCCGCCGGCCGGTATCGTCGCGCCGACGTTCGAGGTCGGCTCGCTCTCGAACATTGCGTGCCAGCGCAAACCGTGCGCTTTGGCATTTCTCGGGCGATCCGTGTCGGGTGCAGACTTCCCTGGAATCGATGGCGAGGACAGCGAAGCCGAGATACGCCAAAAGTTCGAAGATCCCAGCCTCAAACTGGCGCTGTGGCTGGTTGGAATGAAGCTAGGGAACCTCGCGGCCGGCGCCGTGGTTGGAACGCTCGATGGCGTCGAGCTCGATGGCTGGACACTCGTGGCCGAACATGCCTCTACGCGCGAAGCATTCGACGTAGCGGACGGCCAAGTGGCACTTGTCATCATCGGCATGCAAGGACGCATGGTGTTTCGCGAGCTCGGTCGGTTACCGATGTACAAGCTGGCGATTGCCTCGCACTACTTGGGCGTCGAGCCCACGCTGCCGACGCGCCCGCCCGAGTGACCGGCCAGCACAAGGAAGGCCGTAAGCACGCAAGTGAAGGTAGCGAGGATACCGAGCTCGCCAATGCTGCGAAGGCCGGGATGTTCGGCCGCGAGCAAACCGGAGAATCCGGCGACGGTCGTTACGGCCGCCAACAGCGCGCCTTTCTGGGTCGCGCCTGCGTGAGGCTTCATGCGCGTATGCCAAAGGTGCAGGCTCGCATCGATGCCGAGACCGATGACCGCGGGCAACACCACGAGGTTGTAGAAGTTGATGCGTAGCGACCATAGGCCCATGGCTCCCAGCGTACCCGCGAGACCGAGCGCTAGAGTACCGAAACACGTCAACGTAGGCCGGGCCCGCCGAAGATCGAAGGCGATCAGCACGAAGATCGTCGCCAGTGCGAACGGAGGCACGCGCCAGGTGTCGGCCTCGAGCGCCTTGGCAAGATCGGCAAACACGAATGTCGAGGATGCAGCCAAGACCCCAGTGCCGGACAAGATCTCCGTGATGCGATCGAACGTCTCGACCACCTGCAACACATTCCATTCGTCGATATCGAGGAATACGTGTCCGATGCGATCGACATGCCCGTTGTTTTCCGTGAACGGTGACAATGCCCATTCTGGCAGCTCATCGGCACGTAATGGATCTTGCTTGGCAAGATGCTGCAAAAAGCCAAGATGGCTGGCGTACTGATGTGCTGTGGAGCTCTTTGGAAGATCTGGAAGCTCGGCGAGAAATGCCTCGGCATCCGCGGCGATCTCCACCAATAGCGCTGCTTTGGCCGTTTGATCGAGCGGAAGCAGCGTGGACGTCGATACGACGTCCTTGACCCACGGGCGGGGAGCACGATCGCCTTCACTGTGCAAGATGGTGGTTTTCTCGCTTGTAAGACGTGCGATCGCTTCGTCGAGATCTTCTTTGCTATCTGCGATCAGTACGACCGGTGTAGCGGTTCGCTTCTTCCCGAGCGCTGAACCATATTTCATTCGCGCTTCGCTCTCCGGTGCTCGCAAGCGCCTGAGGTCGTGCTCGAACTCCACATCTGGTACGCCCGCCACGGCAACCCCCCCGACGGCCATCATGCTGGCGATACGGACTACACGCATGAATCGCGATAAACGAGCAAACGATCCAGCATGAGACGACACACTGGAAAACCTGGTTGGCGGCCAACGTAGCGCAGGCCGCCATCGTGACCACGGACCAAGCACGGTATCGAGGGTCGGTACCATCACCAGCGCGAACACGAAGCACAGCAGCACGCCAACACCCGAGATGATGCCGAATTCGCGAAAACTCTTGAACTGCGCGAACGAGAGGATCCAGAGACTCGCCACCGTGGTGATCATCGCGCCCCAAAGCGGTCGCACATGTGAAACGAGCACGTCGTTCCAATCGGCTGTGGCGCCTTGCCGCTCGCGAACGGCAATGAGATGAACGGAAAAATCGACACCCATGCCGAACAACACCGCGAACAAAAACGCCGTCAAGCTGTTGAGCTCATGAAATACCGCATTCGCGAACGCGAGTGTCAACAACACCGCCACTGCGAGTGGCACAACCACCAGCAATACGCCTCGCGCACTGTAGAAGCCCACAACGAGCAACAACAGCACACTCGTGGCGGCGACGTACGTGGCACGGTTTAGATCGGCAAGAATCGTACTCACGTCCCGGGACACCTCGTAGGAGCCCACGACAGCGACGCGCATGTCAGAGGCGAAATTGCTGGGCTCGACGCTTGCGAGCAGCTCTTGCATCTTGTGTGACATCGCCGTCGCGAACGCGATGTCGGTGGCCGGCTTTACCAGGTGAGCCTGAACCGCATGGACTCTGCCATTCGGAGCACGAAAGGTCTTGCCGACACGCGCTGTCCACTGCAGCTCACCATGTGAGTCTTCGTGTGGCCAGATGAGATCGATGTCTTCCTTGCTCAGGCGCCCGTCCACGGATAGCTTCGACCTCTGCTCGCGCAGCCAGGGTCGTAGCTGTTGGCGCGGTTCCGGGGGATTGTCAGGCGAGCTGCCAGTCTCGCGCGCGACGTCTCCTCCGAGCGAAGGAACGGGCACATCATTCGGCTCGGCGTCCCAGTCGTCACCAACGATCACCTGCGACAGCTCGGCTTCACCATCTCCGATACCGAGCTCGAGCTGTTTGGCCACCGCTCGCTGCCGTTCCGCTCGCAATACTTCGCGCAGTTGCTGGAGGTCCGCTAGCTCGAGGTAATAAAGCGCGTGATCTCGTAGCGGTGTGAAGTCCTTGTCGACGAATACTTCCTCGACCTCCGGCCACGACGTCAATGCTTCGGCGACCACAGTGGTCATGCGCGCGTTGGCGGCATCGTCGGAGCTCTCGACGGCCACGGTAAACAGATCGGTCGAGCCCTTGCGCGCACGCACTTGGTCGAGCGCGACCACGCTCGGAGCTGTCTTGGGTAACAACGCCTTGAGGTCCGTGTCGAGATGGATGCCCTTACCCAACCAAAACCCAGCGATACCCAGGCACACGCATGCCACCACGACAATCGCGGCACGCCGACGCGTACAGACGATGATGCTGGCGAGCCACCTGCCCATGCGCACCGACCGGCTCTCGTCCTGCTCGGTATACGTCACGCCGGGAGTATGTACCATGCATCGGCAAGAGCATGGCTCGACGACGCACCACCGCCCGCAGTCTAGCGCTCGGCGTGCTGCGTCACGTCGAGCAGCGCCAGGGGTTCAGCAACCGCATCTTGGCGCAGCAACTCGAGCGTCATCCCGAGCTGGACAAACGCGATCGGGGATTTTCCACGGCATTGGTCTACGGAACGCTACGGCATCGCAGGAGACTCGATGCGATCTTGGACGAGGTTACGCACCAGCCTGAACGCTTGCGCGGGGTACCGCGAGAAATCGCTCGCATTGCCGCATTCGAGCTGCGCGAGCTAGGACATCCGGCGCACGTCGTGAGCGCCGAAGTCGGGTCACTCGCACGCATGTACGATCCTGCTCGAAGCCTCGCTTCGTTTCTCCATGCCATCGTGATGGCGGTGGATCGCGAAGGCGCCGCGATCGATGACGCCCACGCCGTAGCTGCGCCGCTCGACGCTCTCGAGCTTCGCTGGTCGATTCCGCGCTGGCTCGCGGGTCGATGGATCGCAACACTCGGCCCACAAACCGCCGTCGTTCGGGCCGAGGCACTGGCCAGAGCGCCTGCGCTCGAGCTACGCGTCGACGTGAGCCGAACCACTGCCATGAGCGTGCGTGAGCGCTTGCTGCACGACCATCCGGACGCTCGCGTCGAGCTGTGCCCAGACCAACCCCAAGCGCTGCGTCTGGTGTCGGGTGGCGACGTGTTCTACGGGCCGTTGCACGAAGCAGGTCTCGTGTCGGTGCAAGGACTTGGATCGCAACAGGCAGCAATCGCACTTGCACCCGAACCAGGCGAGCGGGTGCTCGATGCCTGCGCCGGCTTGGGCGTGAAAACGCTCCAGCTTGCTGAGCTCATGCAACGTCATGGAACCATCGTTGCGGTGGATCGCAGCCACGAACGCCTCGAGCAGCTCGAGCTCGTTCGTGAACGTGGATCGCTCGAGCATCACGAGCTCACGCTCCGTACCGTGGTAGGAGATGTTCTCGAGCGTGACCTACTCGCCGACCAGGCCGATTTCGATGCCGTGTTGCTGGACGCACCCTGTACCGGTCTCGGCAACCTCGCTCGCCATCCCGAGCTGCGCTGGTCCGCCCGCTTCGAGCACATTCGCGAACGAGCGGCCTTGCAGACGATTTTGCTCGCGAGCCTGCTCCCGCGAGTCGCCAAGGCTGGACGCTTGGTCTACGCCGTATGCAGCCTCGAGCCAGAGGAAGGCCCGGCGGTGGTGCGCAATGTCGCTCTGGAACATGGCTTCGAGATCACGCTCGAACGCGCCTGGACACCCGAGCAACACGGGAGCGACGGATTTTATCTGGCACGCCTGGAACACCCGAGACGAGTATAATCCGCGGGCGCATGGGCTCGCAGGTTCAACCGATCGTCGCTCCTTCGTTGCTGAGTGCAGATTTCACGCGCCTGGGAGACGAAGTGCGCGCAATCGACGAGGCGGGCGCCGAGTGGATCCACGTCGACGTGATGGACGGCCGTTTCGTACCGAACATCACCATCGGACCGTTGGTGGTGGCTGCACTCCGACCACACACCGAGCGGATACTCGACTGCCACCTGATGATCGAGGAACCGGAACGGTACGTGACCGAGTTCGCCCATGCCGGCGCTGACGTGATCACGGTCCACGCGGAGGCCTGCCGGCATCTTCATCGCAACCTGCAACAGATTCGCAATGCTCGCCACCATGCCGGGGGTCGTGTGCTTGCTGGCGTGAGTCTGAACCCTCATACGCCCATCGAAACCATCACGCACGTGCTCGAGCTGTGCGACTTGGTGTTGCTCATGACCGTCAACCCGGGCTTCGGCGGTCAGGCTTTTATTCCGCAGGTGCGTCCCAAGGTGCGAGCCTTGCGTGCCACGCTCGACGAGCGCGGCCTCGACGTACGCATCGAAGTGGATGGTGGCATCACGGCCGACAACGTTCACCACGTGGCCGGGGATGGCGCAGACACGTTCGTGTCGGGCAGCGGGATATTTCGTAGCGAGCGATTTGGTCATGACTACACGCGTGCCATCATGGCGTTGCGAACGAACGCCGACGCAGCGATGACCTGGCGTGCCAGGAAGCCCGGAGCCTCGGGATCGTGACGGACACACATCATGGACAAGACCTACCAGAACGCGGACGCAGCGATTCACGACATGCAAGCTGGCATCACGTTGATGAGCGGCGGTTTCGGGTTGTGCGGCAACCCGGAAAACCTGATCGCAGCAATTCACCGCATGGGAATCCGCAACCTACACGTCGTTTCGAACAACTGCGGTATCGACGGCAAAGGCCTGGGTATTTTGCTCGACGCCGGCCAGGTACGAAAAATGACCTCCTCGTACGTCGGCGAGAACAAGACGTTCGAGCGACTCTACCTTTCGGGCGCCCTCGAGGTCGATCTCGTGCCTCAGGGCACACTGGCCGAGCGCATCCGTGCCGGAGGCGCTGGCATCGGAGGCTTCTACACACCGACCGGCTACGGAACGCCTGTGGCCGAAGGCAAAGAAGTGCGCAACATCGATGGGCGTTGGTATGTGCTCGAGGCGCCACTTCGTGCCGATTTCGCGCTCATAAAAGCTTGGCGTGGCGATACCCACGGAAATCTCGTGTATCGCCGTACTGCCAACAATTTCAACCAAGCCATGGCCACCGCGGCCAAGGTCACGATCGCGGAAGTGGAGGAACTCGTTCCGGCTGGCGAGCTCCCACCCGACGCGATTCATACCCCCGGTATCTACGTGGATCGAATCGTTCAGGGCCACGCTTACGAGAAACCCGTAGAGTTTCGTACCACCCGCCCAACATGAGGACCCATGCCGCTGACCCGTGAACAAATCGTCCAGCGTGTCGCAAGGGAGCTACAGGATGGCTTCTATGTCAACTTGGGCATTGGAATGCCGACGCTTGTCGCCAACCACATTCCAGCAGGCATGGACGTGGTGTTGCACAGCGAAAACGGCATGCTCGGCATGGGCCCGTTCCCGAGCGAGGACGAACTCGATCCCGATCTCATCAATGCCGGTAAGCAAACCGTGACCGTCGTGGCGGGTGGCTCATTTTTCGGTAGTCACGAAAGCTTCGCCATGATTCGCGGTGGGCACCTGGATTTGTGTGTACTCGGGGCGATGGAGGTGAGCCGCACGGGTGATCTCGCCAACTGGATGATTCCTGGCAAAAAAGTCAAAGGTATGGGCGGAGCCATGGATCTGGTGGCCGGAGCCAAGCGTGTGATCGTGTGCATGGAGCACAACAACAGAGACGGTGCAGCCAAATTGCTCGAACGCTGCACACTCCCCCTCACCGGCAAGGGAGTCGTCCATGAAGTCATCACCGACTTGGGCTATTTCAGGATTCGTGACGGGTCGCTCTGGCTCGAAGAAATGGCCCCAGAAACGACACTGGAAGACGTGACGTCGCGCACTGGATGTCGATTCGAAGTGGCTGATCCGCTGTCAACGGTGCCGGTATCGTGACCCACATGCCTCGGATCGTGAGCAACTGCGCGATATACGCAACGACTGTTCCGCTTAGCCACAGAACGCGAGATTTTCCCGCCGACTGAAGTATGCTTGGCAAAGAACGTCCAAGGCGCTTGCGTCATGTTGGCTCATCTTACCCTTCTGGCCGTCATCATCGCTTCGCTCGGTTCTCGCTGGCCGCTGCGTCCGACAGAACCCACGGAGCTCTCGGATGCTCGGAGCAAACACGTGGAGGTGCTCCGGGTAACACGTGATTTCGGTGCCAACTACTGGCACCTCGTCGTCGATGGCTGGATGCCAGCTCACGGAGGTGAGCTCGAAGAGGTGCGCCTATGGTGGGCGAATGTCAAAGAGCATGACAAGCGCTTTCCGTTCAGCCGCAAAGAGCTGCACTATGTATCGATGTCGTACGAGCGCAAGGCAGCCACCGCCTGGAACGTGACGTTTGCGGGTGATGGTAAAAGCTTCACGTTCTCGGTAGAGCTGGATGGCAACAGCAACACTGCCAACGCATACGCGGACATCTTTACCGATGACAGCACAGTGGTGGAACACTGTAGGGTGCTGCGCAGCCGCATGATTGCGCGCCGGTTCATCGGAATTCCGGTGGGATTGCGTGGCGTACGTGCCACGTGCATCGACGCCGATGGTCGCCGGCATCGCGGCATGGTGAGCTATTACGAAGCTTGAGAAGAACCCGGCGTCCGAGCTGGTTTCGACCGTAGCGCGACCGCGCAAGCACATCATGGGTGTCTACGTCGGTGAGCTCGACGATCTGCGACGATACGTTGGTCGGGTGTTCGGTCGGGAGGAAGCCTTCGATCGTCACTTCTTCGATGACAAATACCAACGAGAAGATCCGTTTCGCTACGAGAACAGCGCCTACGACGAGCTCAAGCGTGAGCTCGTGCGATTCTTGTTGAGAGGACGGCGGTTTCGCAACTTGCTCGACGTGGGCTCTGGCGAGGGATATTTGGCACGTCACATTCGCGACAACGCAGACACAATCAGCCTACTCGATTGCTCGAACGCTGCAGTCGAACGCGCACGCGCTCGCGTGGATATCGCGGGTGAAAATCTGGTGGGCGACGCGTGCGAGATGCTTGCGCGTTTGCCTGACGGCTTCTGCGACGCGATTGTAGTATCCGAGATGCTCTACTATGTTGCTCCATTGCCCTTCAATCGCTATGGACGAACCCTTCGACGCGAGATCGTTCGAGTGCTCGAGCCCGGGGGTAGGCTGGTGCTCGTACACCCCCTGGGATGGTGGTTGCACGCCGCGTACCGATGGGATCGCAGGCTTGCGATCGTTCGTCGCGTGACGCTGAAAACCTATCGCTCCGTCGAGGCGCTGGCGCTCGAACGTCGCGTTTGAACTGTCGGAACCGGAACTGATGAGCAGCGTGCAGCCGATCATCGTCGTCAAGCATCTCGGCAAGACCTATGCCTCGGGCTTCGAGGCACTCAAACATATCGACCTGGAGATCCGGCACAAAGAGATCTTTGCGCTATTGGGACCGAACGGAGCCGGCAAGACCACGTTGATCGACGTCATTTGCGGTATCGTCACTCCAAGTCGAGGCACGGTGCTCGCAGATGGCCATGACATCGTTTCGGATTTTCGTGCTGCGCGAGCCCAAATGGGCCTGGTACCCCAAGAGCTGTCGACCGACGCCTTCGAAACGGTGTGGGCCACGGTGAATTTCAGTCGCGGGCTGTTCGGTAAACCACGAGACCACTCGTACATCGAAAAGGTCTTACGCGACTTGTCGCTGTGGGACAAAAAGGACGCCAAGATCATGACGCTGTCGGGCGGAATGAAACGGCGCGTATTGATCGCCAAGGCGCTATCCCATGAACCACAGATCCTGTTTCTCGACGAGCCGACTGCCGGCGTCGACGTGGAGCTCCGCCACGATATGTGGCAGATGGTACGGAGCCTACGCGACAACGGCGTAACCATCATCCTGACCACCCACTATATCGAGGAGGCAGAGAAAATGGCCGACCGAATTGGCGTGATCAGCAAAGGTGAGCTCATTTTGGTGGAGGACAAGACAGTGCTGATGCGAAAGCTCGGCAAGAAGCAGCTTACGCTGCGCCTGCAAACTGCCCTGGACCGTATCCCGGAGCCGCTGGCCGAGCTTCCACTCGAGCTTTCGCAGGATGGCACCACACTCGTCTACACCTTCGATACTCGAGGTGAGCAAACTGGTATTGCAGCGCTGTTGCGTCGGCTGGCCGAACATGGCGTCGACTTTCAGGATCTGCAGTCCCGCGAGAGCTCCCTGGAGGATATCTTCGTCAACCTGGTGAGGGCACGCTCATGAATGTTCCCGCGATCCGAGCGATCTATCGGTTCGAGATGGCACGAACCTTTCGCACGCTGATGCAAAGCATCGCCGCTCCTGTGCTCTCCACGTCGCTCTACTTCATCGTATTCGGGTCCGCGATCGCCTCGCGCATGGGTGAAGTGGAAGGAATCGGCTACGGATCGTTCATCGTTCCAGGGCTGATCATGCTGTCATTGCTGACCGAAAGTGTCTCCAATGCGTCGTTCGGCATTTACCTGCCCAAGTGGTCAGGCACGATCTACGAGCTGCTCTCGGCTCCCGTGTCCTATGTGGAGGTCGTGATCGGCTATGTCGGTGCTGCGGCAACCAAGTCGATCATGTTGGGCGTGTTGATCCTGGCGACTGCGCGGATGTTCGTCCCGTACCAGATCGAACATCCGGTGTGGATGCTGGGATTTTTGGCACTCACAGCGATGACGTTCAGTCTGTTCGGCTTCATCATCGGTATTTGGGCCGACAGTTTCGAACAGCTGCAGGTCATTCCGTTGATGGTCATCACGCCGCTGACGTTTTTGGGTGGCAGCTTTTATTCGATCAATATGCTCCCACCAGCTTGGCAAACTGTGGCGTTGTTCAATCCCGTGGTGTACCTGGTCAGTGCCTTTCGCTGGAGCTTCTACGGTGTCGCGGACGTCGACATGGCGGCCAGTGCAGGCATGATGCTGGGATTTTTGGCCGTGTGCCTCGTGACGGTGTGGTGGATCTTCAAGACTGGATACAAACTCAAGAACTGACGTAGCCTCCCTGTCAGCCAACTCCAAAACGTTCGATGCATTCACGCAGGTCTTGGGGCATTGAAAGTGCACGGTGAAGCGTTGCACTGGCCGGGTCGAGGTCCATCACCACGCACGTGGTCGAGCCCGTCACGCGCACAGGTCCATCGGGAGCCGCGGCATCCCGAACTTCGTAGTCAAACGCGATCGAGCTCGTTCCTACGCGAGGGACCCGCAACGAGATGGCAAGGGTCTCGCCGAAGCGGCTCGGCAGCATGAAATCGGCTTCGGTGTGCACGGCAGGAAACCCGAGTTTTCTCACGAGCACGAGCTGCTGGTACGGGCGATCCAGGGCGACGCCGAACCATGACTCCATGGCGACGTGGAAATAGTCGAAAAACCGTGGAAAATACACGATTCCCGCTGGATCGCACTCGCCGAAGCGTACGGTTTGGAGGTGAATGTACACACGTGAAACGGCCACGCACGAGAGTGTATGCTTCGTGCATGTCACTCGTCGAGTACACGCGCGATTCAGGTCTAGCGCAAATCACGCTCAATCATCCGCCTGCCAATTGCTACTCGTACGCGATGATGAAAGAGCTCGATGCCGCCGTGCTCGAAGCGCGATTCGACGCAGAAGTCCACGCGGTGGTCTTGCGCAGTGCTGGCGAGAAATTCTTTTGCGCCGGTGCAGACATCGCGATGCTCGAGAAGGCAGATCCATATTTCAAATACAACTTCTGCTTACACGCCAACGAGACGCTGTGCCGCGTCGAGCAAACGCCCAAGCTGTTCATCGCAGAAATTGAAGGCCACTGCGTTGGCGGGGGACTCGAGATCGCGTTGGCAATGGATGTGAGAGTCGCACGCAGGGGGTCCGGCAAATGTGGGCTTCCAGAGGTCAAGCTCGGCGTACTTCCGGGCACAGGGGGTACCCAGAGGCTCGTTCGCACACTCGGGAAAACCAGGGCCATCGAGCTCATGGCCACGGGTGAGACGTTCGACTTCGAGCGCGCATTCGAGCTCGGCATCGTCAATCAGCTATGGGATGCGGACTCGAGCGCAGCGTTTCACACACGCGTGCTCGAGTACGCGCGCGGATTCATACCACCTGGCGGTGCTGCGCGTGCGGTGGGATTCATCAAGCGTGCATGCCAGACTGGCGCCGAAATCGGCCTGCACGAAGGCCTCGCGCTCGAACGTGAGCTGCAACAGCGCCTGTTCGAGAGCGAAGATGCTCGTGAAGGGCTGACCGCGTACGTATCCAAGCGCTCGCCCAAATTCATTGGTCGCTGAGCAGACTGACCGCGAGCTCGCTCGTCGTTTGGCGCACAGGCTCCAACCCGCACGCCGATGCGACGTCGTCACGGTAGTCCTCCCAACGTGCGAGTGCCTCCTGCATCGCGTCAACCACAGCGCGCCTGCGCTCGGGCGCTATCCAACCGAGCACCATGCGCCACGCTGCGGCGCGATGCGACCCTTCTACGCTACGATGGGCTTTGGTCAGTGCCAGCGACTCCACGGCCAATCCGTAGTGCACCACCAACGGATGGCGATCGAGCGGAAGCTCCGGCTGTTTCGCACGCCGTTCGTCGAGCTCGCTACGCTCGTTTTTCGTGCCTTCCAGAAAAATCGTCGTGACTGCCGTGGCAACCTCCCAACCGCAATCTTTCGCGGCACGATCGAGGAAGGCTCGATATCGTGCTGCGGCGGGCAAGAGCTCGACACATTCGAAGCGGGCGAGATCCATGCCCAATCCGCGCGGATACTCCAAGAACAGCTCCGGATGGGGACGGCCTGCCACCATGGCCCCAGTTTCTTCTTCGTAGAGGTTCTCGGCCAAGTCGCGCCGCACTTCCGCAATGGGACACTGCACGTATGCGTGCCCCAACATGACCGGAAAATCCCGCACGTACGTTTCGTACTCCTGCTCGAAATGAACATGCAGGCGTGCCAATGGCACCAATCCCGAAGTGAATGCCGACCACGCCCAGTGCTCCTTGGCGTCCATCACCCGAAGCAAAGACTCTTGAAACTCATTTACGTTCATGACGTTGCGTGTTGCCATCGTTTACGCCTGACGCTAGCACGCGTCCTGGCGTCAGGCCGGAACACCCGCATCCACGCAACAAAATCGGAGGATCTCAGGATTGGGCGCATTCACCGCGCAGCAAACGCGTCAGCCAGGCGGTGGCTTCACGGTGTTGGCGAGACCAAAACCCGTCATGTCGCTGTAGGTGTACGGCTCGACGAGACCGGTGACCTGGTCGTAAGCCATGGTCTTGCCATCGATACGCAGTGCCAGTGCCCGTAGGGCTCTAAATCGCGAGGTCACGACTCCTCAGAACATGGAGCACCAAAATACGTGGCCATGTCAATCCATTTTCAGCGATCCGGTCGGTGCTCCGGATGCTCGTTGTACCACGTTTGGAGCGATTCCCGCGTGATCTCCACGACCAAGTCTTCGTCTCCTACGTGAATCTGACATCCAAGGCGACTATAGGGACGCACGTCGAACGCCATGTCGAGACGATCGGCCTCGGCGTCTTCCATGTCTTCGAGCGTGTCCAGGCCCGAACGAATCCAGCAATGACACGATGAGCACGCGCATACACCTCCACACGCCGATCCCATCTTGACGCCGTGTTCTTCGGCCAGCTCGAGCAAGGTCTGGCCGGGTTCGCCCACGACCTCCACGACACGTCCTTCTGGCTCGATGAACGTGACTTTGGCCATCTCAATGCCCCTCCGGTCGAGGTACCAGCTCGGCTTCGTGACCGCCACGCCGCTCGTTCAGCTCGTGTTCATCTGCCAACGCTTGTTCGATGTCCGAAAGTGAGCGGCCTTGCATACCCGCACGCAGTGCCCTCTCCATGCGACGGCGAGCGAACGGCTCGCTGACCCGCTCGAGTCCTTCGAGCGTACGACGGAGCGCATCGGCAGGCGCGTCGTTCGAGGCCATGAGTGCGTTGGCCTCGGCCAACGCAGCTTCGACCATGCTGCGCTCGTGCTTCGGTAGCACGGATTCGATGTGTCCAACCTCCCGAACGGCTGTGCTCACCGCCAACACCACCCGTCCCAGCTCGACGCGGATCTCGGCAACACTACGCGCGGCAAAATCGTCCTGCGCATGGACCAGACTGTCCGTGACCAGCCGATCGATCTCGGTCTCGCTCAAACCATAAGTTGGTCTGACCTCCACTGTTTGCTTCGTTCCGGTCATCAGCTCGCGTGCAGTCACGGTGAGCAGCGCGTCGGCATCGAGCTGAAACGTGACTTCGACTCGTGCCATCGAAGGCGGCAGCTTCGGTAAACCACGAAGCTCGAAACGAGCCAGGCTACGACAATCGCGTGTCAATTCGCGCTCGCCCTGCACCACGTGCACGACCATCCCGGTCTGCTGTTCGGAGTAGTTCGTGAACACTTGGCGTGCGCTGATCGGAATGGTCGCGTTACGTGGGATGATCTTTTCGACGATGCCACCCATGGTCTCGATGCCGAGGCTGAGTGGCACGACGTCCAGCAAGGTGATGCCGTCTCTTGCGCTGCCCGACAGCACATCCGCTTGAATTGCGGCCCCATACGCGACCACCTTGTCGGGATCGATGTCGCAAAGCGGTGTCTGTGCAAACGTCCGTGCCACTAGATTGCGCACCAGAGGAACGCGCGTAGAGCCGCCGACCAATACGACACCCGTGAGCTCGCTCGTGTGGATCCCGGCGTCCTTCAACGCCTGGCGGCACGGCGCGACAGTGCGCCGTACGATCGGCTCGATGATTGCTTCGAGCTCGTCACGTCGAAGCACGCGACCATGGAGGTTCACCGTATCGAGATCGACATCGACCACGTTCTCCTCGCTCAAGCGCTCCTTGGCATGGCGAGCTGCCTGGATGGCCTCCTCCCACTGCTGCGCCGACGGTCGCTCGACACCCGCCCCCCCGAGCAGCACCCGAGCGATCGCGCGATCCAGGTCGTCGCCACCAAGCGCAGTATCGCCACCCGTGGCCAATACCTGAAACACGCCGTCATGGAGGCGAAGCAAGCTGATGTCGAACGTTCCTCCGCCAAAGTCGTAGACCGCGAACAGGCCTCGGCTGCCCTTGTCGAGTCCATAAGCGAGCGCAGCCGCAGTCGGCTCTGCGAGCAGACGATAGACCTCGAGCCCGGCGATGCTGCCCGCATCCTTGGTGGCCTGCCGCTGAGCTTCGTCGAAATAGGCCGGCACGGTGATCACCGCACCATCGATGGTGCCGAGCTCAGCCTCTGCCCGGTGTTTCAATCGCTCGAGAATCACCGCCGAAACTTCCACAGGTGTAACGACACGCCCGTCACCCACGTTTATGCGAATCAGGTCCCGTTCGTGCTCCGTGTCGCCTACCAAGCGATAGGGATGAGGAAAATCGATGTCCCTTGCGCCACGTCCCATGAAACGCTTGATGCTCGACAGCACACGCTCGGGATATGCGATTTGCTGTGCACGCGCCTCGTAGCCCACCCGTGTGCCGCTATCCACGTAACTCACGACCGAAGGAATCAGCGCTCGCCCTTGTTCATCGCACAGTACGCGCGGCACCGCGCCGTTTGGAGCGATCGCGACCAAGCTGTGCGTGGTGCCGAGATCGATACCGATACCTTTGCCCGGCGCACGTTTATGGGTCAACGCCGGTCGCTCGGGCTCGGCGATGTGAAACAGCGCACCTGCGTCTTGGACGTCGTAGTCTGGCATGACGCACTCGATTCACGACTCCACTTGGGTGTCGTCGATCTCCTCGAGCAAGCGCTGTAGATAGCGCCTTGCCACCAGCTGGTGCGCGGCTCGTTGCGTTTCGCACGCCTCGAGAGCTTCGAGCGCTCGTTCGAATGCTCGGTGGGCCTCCTGTTCGACCTGGTCGCGCATGTGCTCCAACGCGGCCGTGCCGGCTTGCCTGGCTTCGTCGAGCTGCTCGCGGCGAGCAATCATGTCGAGGAGAAATGCCTGCCCGGGATTCGGCGCACCTTCGTGAGGATCGCTCGAATCGAGATCGATTCCACCGAGCTTCACGAGATACTCGGCCCTCAGTACGGGATCGCGCAAGGTGCGATACGCTTGGTTGAGCGCGCTGGCCCGCTCCATCGCTTGGCGTTGTTCGGCCGCAGCCGCGCCGGTAAAACGATCGGGATGCACGCTGGCACTACGCTCGAGATATACGCGTTCGAGCAGCTGCCGATCGATACGATGGGTGGGCGGTAGCCCGAGCACGGAAAACCAATCTTGTGACGAGGTGGTCGTGGCTGCTCCGCTAGAAGGTGACGGATTCACCGCAACCGCAGCTATCCTTCACGTTGGGGTTGTCGAAACGAAAACCATGACCGCGAATGCCGGTTTCGAAATCCACACGCGTACCGTCGAGCAAGACGAGGCTCTTGGGATCCACGAGCAGCTTGACGCCATGTGCGTCGACGACGAAGTCGGTCGATTTTGCGCCCTTGTCTTCGAACTGGAACAGATACGAATAGCCAGTGCAGCCACCACCCTTGATTCCGAGACGCACTGCGGCTGCAGGGGTCCCCCGTTTGCGGAGCTGCTCCTGCATGACCTTGGCGGCGCGCTCAGTGATCTCCACGTGAGGCACGGTTCGTTGACTCCTAGCCGGTCACTGTAGCCGCGGCAGTGTGCTCGAGCGAGACGACTTCGTTTTGCCCTCGCTCGTGCTTGGCTTGGTAGTCGCGGATCGCAGCCTTGATGGCGTCCTCTGCCAGCACCGAACAGTGAATCTTCACGGGTGGCAATGACAGCTCTTCGGCGATCTGGCTGTTCTTGATGGTCATGGCATCCTCGACACGCATGCCCTTGACCCATTCGGTGACGAGGCTGGAGCTTGCGATGGCACTGCCACACCCATAAGTCTTGAACTTCGCGTCGACGATGACGCCGCCTTCGACCTTGATCTGCAACTTCATGACGTCGCCGCACGCAGGGGCTCCGACGATGCCCGTTCCGATGTCCGGATCGCTCTTGTCGAGGCTACCAACGTTGCGCGGATTCTCGTAATGATCGATGACTTTGTTGCTGTACGCCATGGTGTCGTTCCTCTCGGCCACGGGCCGGTCAGTGCGCGCTCCATTGGATCGTGCTGAGATCCACGCCGTCTTGCACGAGCTCCCACAGGGGAGACATCGCGCGGAGCCGCGCCACTTGGGTTTTGAGTTGGTCGGCAACGAAATCCAGTTGTTCTCGCGTGGTGAATCGCCCGATGCTGATCCGCAGGCTCGAATGCGCGAGCTCGTCGTCGAGCCCCATGGCTCGAAGTACATAACTCGGCTCCAGACTCGCCGAAGTGCAGGCAGAGCCCGACGAGACCGCCACGTCCTTGAGTCCCATCAGCAAGGACTCCCCCTCCACGTACGCGAAGCTCACGTTCAAGGTGCCAGGCAAATGGTGGTCCAACGAGCCATTGACACGCACGTCGGGGATCTCACTTTCCAAGCGTTTGCGCAGATACTCGCGTAGCTCCAAGATCCGTGCCGATTCGCTCGCCATGGTCTCGCGTGCGATGCGAACAGCTTCGCCGAAGCCGACGATACCGGGCACGTTGAGCGTGCCAGAGCGATTGCCACGCTCGTGTCCGCCGCCATGCACCTGGGGTGCGATGCGCACGCGAGGCTTGCGGCGTCGCACGTACAGCCCCCCCATACCCTTGGGACCGTAGATCTTGTGCGCGCTCAAGCTCATGAGGTCGATGTTCATGGCATCGACGTCGATGGGAATCTTCCCGAACGCCTGCACGGCGTCCGTGTGAAAAAGTACCTTCCGCTCACGGCATATGCGACCGATATCAGCGATGGGCTGGACAATGCCAGTCTCGTTGTTCGCGAACATCACGGAAACCAAGATGGTCTTGGGTGTGATGGCCTGCTCCACCTGCTCGGGACGAACGAGCCCCTCGTCATCGACGGGAAGATAACTGACCTCGAATCCGTTGCGCTCGAGATGTTTGCAGGTATCGAGCACGGCTTTGTGCTCGGTCACGACGGTAACGATGTGGTTGCCCTGTCCGTGCAGGTATTCGGCCACGCCTTTGATGGCGAGGTTGTCGGATTCAGTCGCACCGCTGGTCCACACGATTTCCTTGGCATCGGCATGGATCGTGATTGCAAGCTCCTTGCGTGCGTTCTCGACGGCTTCTTCCGCAGCCCATCCGAACGCGTGTGTACGACTGGCAGCATTGCCGTACGTTTGCGTGAAGTACGGCAACATCTTGTCGACGACGCGGGGATCCATCGGGCACGTGGCCGCATAGTCGAGATAAATGGGGAGCTCGAGGGACATGTCAGGCGCTCCGATCGTCGTTGATGGCCGTGGCTTGGATGTGTGCTCCAACGTGAATACCGGTGACCAGCGCAGGAGCAGGCCCGTTGTGTCGCTCGGCATCACAAGAAGCACAGGCTTGTGCCGTCTCGGGTTCTCCGCACACACGGCATCCTTCGAGATAACCGAGGCTCTCGGACAAATCGCGTTCCAGCTCGAGAAGCTTGATGACCTGTCGACGGGTTTCGTCGAGCTTCTTTCGAAAGATCTCCCGCACAGCGTGCATCGCCTCGGGTGCGGTGCGCGACGACTCGACCAGGCGGAGCAGCTCCTGGATGCGACCCAGGCTGAATCCCATGTCTTGAAGCTTCGTGAGCCACGAGACTCGCGCGACCTCGTCCGGCCCATACAACCGGAAACCACCCTCCGAGCGCGCCGCCGGCTGAAGAAGCCCGAGCTCTTCATAAAGATGAAGGGCCCGAACGGTCTTGCCGGTCTTGCGTGCGAGCTCACCGATCTTCATCGACGAAGTCGATGAAGTCGGCGTCAGCGGCTCTGTGGCATTGTGGGACATGGTCGGAGGTCCGACACAAACCATCCCTTACGTAAGGGTAAGGTTTGTTGGTAAGTAGTGTGGGCCCGCGATCCACCTACTGTCAACCCCAGAAAGAGCTCTCTGCAGCAAGCGCTTTTTACGCACCAGGGCTCTCGTATCATTCTGCCAGCGTGAAACGCACCCTTGGAACCACCGCCGCGCTCCTCGTGGGCATGGCTTGTGATGGCTCCGAGCAACCATCTTCGCTGGCCGAACGAGCCGCATCCCCGAGCACGAACGCCGCCAGCCTCGATGCCGCAGGCGAATCATTTGCCGATCACGGCCAGACTATCTTGCTACAGCTGGCATTGCCCGAAGAAACCGTTTATCGCGTCACCACTGTTGCTTCGGTGAAGCTGCCGCTCGTTCCGAAACCCATCGTGTTCGCTCGCGAAGAAAGAGTCGAGGTCCATGCATGCGAAGCCACCACCATGCAACGAAGCTGCGAGCTCACGCATCGCATCGCCAACTTCGAATCCGAGCCAAACGTGGGGAAGATCTTGGCAGCCGACGAAGACCGCGTGAAAAACGTCGTCAGCAAACACCGCATCTCGGCCAACGGAAAACGCCTCGGCGACATCGTGTTGTCCGAGGCCGACCGCGCATCACCTTCGACTCGAGAGGTTCTGTCCAAGGCGCACCGCTTCTATTGCCTGCGCTTTCCCGAGCTGCCAGTGGCCGTCGGCGCCACGTGGACCGATACGTGTACGACACGAACCGGTGGCGTGCTCGCAACGCGCGACGTCGAGTGGACCTTCGTCTCGTCGACCGAGGCCCCAGACGCAACGGGCAAGCGGGCCGAGCTACAATTTCGCGGTACGTACACGAGCCACGAACGACATGGTGACCGAAATGGCCACATCCAAGGGGTACTGTTGTTCCATGCCGGCGTAGGCGAACCACACGTGCTCAAGGAGCGGATCACCGTCCCCCTCGAGCCAGGGCACGTGATCGAGACGACACTCAACCATCAATTTGCCAAGCTCGTGGCCAGCAAAACAGGCGAACAGCAAGTCCTTCTGACCGACGGTTCACCGTTCCCAGACGTACCTGCGGTCAACCAGCCACCACCGACCCACACATCCTCCAAACGGCACCTCCAAGGCGAGTGACTCGGCTCAGCGATTCCCTGGACATTCATACGTGCGCGCTGGCAAGAGCGGGCCTTCAAAACCTGTGCGAAAGTTGACGGGAGATTGCCGGCGTGATCAGCCGTGGAAATGGAAGCAAGCTTCGCAGAGATCCCGGACGAACTATGGGAACGCATCACGACGGCAAGGTCGGTATCGAGTGGGACTGGACATCTCCCGACAGCGCCAGCCTGAAGGCGCCCAAAGGGGGGCTCTCTCTCAGAGGGTGTCCCACAGAAAAATGCCGAAAATTTCGTGAATCCGAGGGGGTGTGATCTACGCCAGGAATGACCGAGAACGCGCAACTTTACCGCCGGCCGTACGAGAGCGACATCAAAGACGCC
>Ga0187893_10003231_pt1 | contig 33583 bp, 11 predicted proteins | sample MA1701074metaG_FD_139574 | JGI IMG/M metagenome (GOLD analysis project Ga0187893, IMG submission 139574) | White microbial mat communities from a basaltic lava cave in the Kipuka Kanohina Cave System on the Island of Hawaii, USA - MA170107-4 metaG ...
TCGGATTCGAGTGACCGTGATTCAAAGCTTTCAGATTCTGAGCTTGTTCGTTCAAGTGCCAATTTCACAGGTGCGACGTCCGAAAGCTTCTGCCTGATCCAGTAGGCGCGTCCTTCTTCTTCCACCTCCGATTCTGATAACTCGCTCTGCCATTCCGAGAAATCTACATACTGCACCCGGGTCACAGACACAGGGTCGTCGTCGCGGCATCGCGCATACAGCTTAGCCAGCTCCTGCAGCAGGTTACCTACGGACCAGGCATCCAGACACAAGGCACATATGTTGAGTTCCAGAACATGCTTTCGCGCGCCCAGCCGCAAGAGTCTGGCGGCAAACGGTGCAAAATCCTCTTGCTGCTTCAGCAAATGCAACTGCCGTTGCTGCTCAGCGTCTTCGATACTTGTGAGATCGATTTCGGGCAGTCTCAAGTCAGCCGCTTCCATGACCACCTGCACCGGAACGTCCATTACTTTCAGACTCTCGAATCGTGTGCGGAGGATTTCGTGACTGCGCACCAATTGCGAGAGCGCGGTCGTGAGTTGCCTTTTTTCCAACCACCCTTCAAGAAGGAAGAGTACGTGCAGGTAGGGAAGCGCGGGTCGACGCAGCAGCCAGAGACGCTTCTGCTGCGTTGATAGGCGATAACCTTGGATTGAGAGATTCACAGCTAAACCACGCTAGTTTTGAAGTTAACGATTAAGGTGAGAAATCTCCGAGAAAGGAGTTCAAGTCAGTGATCTGTGTGACGCTGGGCTGACTGACCGAGAATCTACCCGAAGAATCAATCTCGGAAATGATTACCGCGATTTGCCGGCGCGCAAATCTTTTTAGTCTACAGCGTATTCGGGAATATATTACTACCTTTAGCCACAGATTAACGCGGATGACACGGATCAAAACGATTTAATCGCACCCGAGAGGCCGATCGCCGCGCACCCACAGCGCGGCGCGCGGATGTCACCTTCGTTTGATCACGGCATCTGTTCCAAATACACAGGCCTGCTGAAGCGGATCTTGTTATCCAGTTGATTCGTGTCAGGAGAGGTAGACATTGGGGCAGTGCGACGATCGTGAAGTTCCTCCAAACTGCGGTCACCTAAGTCGAAGAAGCGGTTGATGTCGGCGTAGTCAGCCTTCTCCTCATGGGATATTCGGCCGTGGAGATACCTGAGGATTTCGTCGAAGAGGAGGTTCGGCATAGGTCGGTTTCTTGCGATAAGATGAGACCGAAACCGCTCGAAAGCGATCAGCCACTCACGGTAGGTAAGCACGAACGGATCGTCGGAGGGCCATTTGGCGTAAATGTAGTCCCTGGCCAGCTCGAATTTTGAAGGTGAGGAAAGCTGTGCGCTGGCTACAAGGCCGACCATGTCGGGAACTTGGTGATAGATGGTCTCAATTTGATTAACGAACGACACTCGGTACCCCAAGCCGTGGGTAAGTGCTATCCAGATGTCCCAATCCTCGCAAACCTCCAATGCTTCGTCGAACCGGACCGGCGTGTGCCTGAAATTGCGCGTGATCACTGACCCCGTGTGGATGAAGTTTGCGACCAGCAGGAATCGATGGTCGTAGGGATAAGCTTTGAGTGGAAACTCGCTGTGATTGGACGGGAGACCACTCAGGCGGCGGTCAGCGACGAGAGCGCCAAGATACACGAAGTCGGCATCATCGGACTCCAACAGTTTGCAGCCCGCTGCGAGATGCTCTGGCAGGAAAAGATCGTCGTCATCCAGGAAGGCGATGTACTTGCCGGTGGCGAGTTTGATGCCGACATTCCTGGCTGCCGCAGGACCTACGCGCCGGTCGAGTTCGACGAGCTTAACAGCCAACACGTTCTCCCATGCAAAAACCACCGGCGCGACGGACGGTCCTCCGTCGTTCACAACGATTACCTCGATGTGGCCACGCATGCTCTGGACGGCAACGCTGGCGAGCGCGGCATTAAGTAACTCAAATCTGTTGAAGGTGGGTATGATAACGCTGATCATATCTCTACTCCGTTCAATGGGGGTGAAGAGCTACCAGGAAATTCGTAGAAATGCATTAGTGCAACGCTGATCGATTACAAGTGGCACTCTCTCCGGCACGGCTGATTTGCTCAAGGCCGTTGGCCATTAGGCGGCGAAACAACTAATGGGAGTTAGAGAGCGTAAGGGCGAGCGCAACGGGATCATCCGCAGCCTCAACGCCCATTGAGAAGAGGCAGAGCGATTTGCTTAGAGCAATCCTGTCTGTCTGCGAGCGGTTCATCTGATCCATGTTCATCGCCATGAAGTCATACAGAAGTAGGCAGTCCCCAGGTGTGCTCCGCTTGGCGTGATCTGCTAACACCTCGTCGGTCGCGCAGATTTGCGACCGCTAGATCGGCGCTTTGGTATTACCAGGGCAGGTCCGGCTATGACACGAATGGCAAGAAGGTTGTTGAGGCGTCGATTCCGAACTGACAGCTGGGCTGGTGAAGTTTCGCTCCGGAGAGCCATCGCCGACCATGAGACGGGTCGCCCGTAAGGCAGCTCTCAAGATGGTGGGCCTGGTAAGTCGAAATGATCGTGTGGCTCGATAGTGGGAGATCTGGCCCGTGCCCGTCGAGCGCGCCGATCGGCAGGACTACTAATCCTCTGGTGACGGGATCGCCGTACTCGAGGCGACGTCGAATCTTCGACCCGCATAAGCCGTTCAGTTTGAGCATCGATCGCGTACCGGGCGGATTTACGCAGATGCCAGAGATGTCCGTACCCACCCCAGACTCGGCGCCGCCGGGTCCGCCTCAAATTGCCGTTGTCTAAGGTTCAAAAAGTCTTCCTTGTTTACGCAGCCAAACCCGGCTTCGCACGGCGTCCATCGTTCCCCGTTCGGAGTAAATTCGAAGCCGTCGTCAAGGACGTTTCCGATGCGGTTCTTGTCGAGCACTTGATAGCGGGAGCACCTGTACACGTCACCGCGGATGCCGATGTAGAAATAACGGTGGCCGGCGCAGCACAACTGGTTGCTGAGGTCGCGCATCGCCCGCAAGCTAAGGCGGAGAATTTCCGGATTCGCGCCGAGTCGGACAGCGCGGGCAATCCCGTCGTCCGCCCGCCTGAGGACGGGCACCATCGCCCCGAGTTCGGTGTTCGCCCCATGCGGTGTCAGAGGGTCATAACCCAAGTCCAGGTTGAAGCGAAGCCTTTGCTCTTCTGCGGCCGTCTTCAACTCCAGGACACTGTCGTCGTTGTCCGGAAAGAGCAGACCATTCACCACGACGAAGCAGCCGTATTTCTCCTGCGCGTATCGCGCGTTTTCAATGAATCGGGAAACGCTGATCTCGGTGTGGTGATGCGTGATCCAGAGCGAGACCTTGCTTATGTCACCGTCACGGTCGAGCCTGTCGAGTCGTTGCTTAAGCAGCGAGCCGTTCGTCAGCAACTCAACGAAAGCGACGTTCGGACGCGTGGTCAACCAGGCTGCTTGAGACAAAAAGAACGGAGAGGTAAAGGGCTCGCCCAGAGTCGCGAGCCGGACGCCCACACGGAACGGCCGTTCGCCGATCCAATTGACGATCTTCTTGAACCGGTCCTCGTCTTCGGGCTCGAGCCAATCCGTAGTATTGCTTTTCGCGTAGTCGTTGATCGAGACACAGTACGAACAACGAAAGTTGCATAGCCTCTGTGCCGAAACATACCAGATGCGCACGATGTCATTCATGACAGCCCCCTGTCTTCCCGCAAGACTTGATCACAGGGAAACTCGCGAGCGGCCGGAACTGCCGGCGAGGAAAATCCATTAGCTGATCGTGGCAGCTACGGCAAACGTAGTCGGCCGGAGCATCGGCAATGCCGAAGACGCGTCGCCGTAACAGGACGGCCGCCGGGCTCGTCATGATCTCGTGCACGGATCCGGATTGGATGTTTCCGAACTTTTCGCGCTGGTAATAATCATTGCAGCAGATGAACATGTCGCCAGTAACCGAGAAGTACGCGTGGTTCACGGGCCATGCACAGCCCGTCAGGCGGCCGTCGACCCACACTGCTTCATTGTAGCGGCCTGAGAGCGCGCCGGCCCGATCTGCCGTGAGCGTGGCCTTAACCTTAACCGAGGGCGATTCGTACCTCTCCCGCAGTTCGCCGATGCGACGAGTCACCTCCTCGCTGCTTCCCGTCACCGCGATCTCGATGGGAAGCCCCGCTGCGATGGCGAGGTCAAGATTGTTAATCGTCGCCGCATACATTTTCGACTGCGTCAGTTCACGAAACTCTTCCTCTTTTAACGCCGGAAGATTCACTACGAGACGGCCGAGCACGCCAGGTCGCTTCAGCATTTCGATTCTTTTCTCGTTGAGGCGGGTCGCATTTGTGAAGAGCCACAGCGGTATGCCGTACAACTGGAGCACGGCAACGCGATCTTCGAAAAACGGATCGAGCGTCGGCTCGTTGAAAAAGTGGAAGGTGACGCAGCGGATCGTTTTGTAAGGCGAGATCTTCTCGATGATCTCTTCGAACAGCGGCATCGGCATCGTCGCCTTCGGCTTCCTGTCGGTCGACACCGGACAGAAGGTACACCCCCAGTTGCAGTGCGCTGTCACTTCGATTTGTGCTGAGGTCAGAAAGTACTCCGTGCAGAGTTCCTCCGGCCGTTGGAGCCACCCGCGGCCAACGAGGTCTGACACCACTTCGGCGCCGTACGTCTCAATCAGCGACTGGCGGGCAACCGGCGCTGAAGCCGCATGCTGTAATGCATCGAGAGCGCTGAGATCGTGGTGCCACACCACGCTGCGGTCCAGCCCTATTACGCCGAAAGCCGCACCATCCGGAGCTTTAACATCAGGGAAAGCCGGCTCTATCTCGTCAACTGCAAAGACAATCGGGCTTGATTGCCCCGCGCTAAGACACGTCAGGTACGGAGAGGTTTGCAGTAGGTCAGACATTTAAATATGGCTTATATGTGATGCTGATAATCGTGTAAAGCCGGTCACGCAGACTTTTTTAGGTGATAGCTTTTGGAGCGCTCCTTAGGAGGCGGCCTTTGGCGGTGTTTCGTCGGTTAGCGGATGGCGTTCAAACCGGGGCTTCACCATCCTTGCGCAGCAGCATCGTAAGTGTTGAAAGCGTCTGCTCGGGATCGGCCAACACGTTCTCAATCACCCGACAGTAAAGCTCCAGCACTGCAACCATCGTCTCTGGCCGGTACTGATCCACTCCGCTCTCGATAGATATTTTTAGTCCCTCCGCGATCTCCTCGACATTGACCCAAATCGCCGTACCCGGGACGAGGCCGGAAGGTTCGAGCGTCACCGGTTCAATCGTCAAGTCGGCCAATCGCAGCCTTTCCGCCAGGTTCTGGCGGGCGGCTCTTCGGTCGGGCTCCACGCCGAGGAATACAAAGGGTGGTGCGACAGGATCGTCGCTGTCGTTGAAGAGGGCCATCAGGTGAGGGAGCGGAAGGTCGGCGTGTTCGAACACACTTATACACATTGCCCTGACTCGCTCCAGCAGTCCTGAAAAGCTGGGATTGCCGCTCAGGTCTGTAGGTAAAACAAGCTGGTTGGTGATCCAGCCAAACAGCCGCTGAGTTTCCGGGCGTTCGCGGTTGGCCACATTGGTGATGACCGCGAGCTGCTCCTTGCCCGTGAAAGCGTGCAGGACAGTCTTCAGGACGGCCAACTGGACCATGAACATCGTGACCCGTTTTTTCCTTGCGAGTGCATGCAGTTTTTCCAACACCGTGTAAGGGAGCACCTTCCGATGAGTCTGGGCGCGTCTTGTCACGACGGCAGGCGGCGGCAGCACCTGGGGTAGCTCTAGTCTCGGGAAGGGGTGGTTAATGTCCAACCGCTGTCGCCAGAAGTCAATAAACTTCTCTAACGCCTCGCCGTGAAACTTGCTTCGCTGCCATTCGGCCCAATCGATGAACTGGAACTCTAACTCCGGCAGCGGCGAAAGCTGATCGTGGCAGTAGGCGTCGTAGATGGTGGCCAACTCACTCATAAAAACGTCTTTCGACCAGTCGTCGAAGATGAAGTGATCGATCACGAAGACCAGCACGTGATCCTGTGCAGCCAGCCGAAGCAGCGTGGCGCTGAACAAGACCTCGCCCGTGAGGTCAAAGGGACGGCGCGCACAATCCGTGGCGACGCTCCTGGCCTCCCGTGCTCGTTCAGGCGCGGGTAGGGATTGCAGGTCAACGACACGCAGCACTTCTGACAAGGTAGGTGCGATCAACGGGACCAGATTGCCTTCTACTTCCGCATAGGTCGTTCGCAGTATCTCGTGACGCCGCCCGATCTCTGCAAACGTTCTCTCTAATACGTCGAACTTGAGCGGCCCCTGCAGACGGAAGATGGCGTTCATGTTCCGCGGCCTTCTCGGGCCGGTCACATTCGATGTGAGTTTGGACAAAAACCACACGTGTTCCTGGGTGAACGATAAGTGCAAAGTGCCTTCGCGTGAGACGAGGCGCTCGAGCGGGGGCTCGGCCTCTGCCTGCTTGCTTCTGCGCGCCTTCTCGACCGCCTCGGCCAGCACGGCGATCTCCTGCGATTCGAAGATAACCCGCATCGGCAGCTCCACCCCGAACGACTTTTTCACTCTCGCGACGAGTTTTGCGGCCAACAGAGAATGGCCGCCCAGTTCGAAGAAGTTGTCATGGATTCCGACACGTTCCACTCCAAGCACGTCGCTCCACAAGACAGCCAACACGTCTTCTATGGGCGTGCGCGGAGCCTCGTATTTACTCGGGATGACGAAGCGGTGATCGTCGGGGGCAGGTAAGGCGCGGCGGTCGATCTTGCCGGCAGCGGTGAGAGGCACCTTATCGAGGAGCACGAAGGCGGAAGGCACCATGTAGTCCGGCAGGCTCCGCCGCAGATGCTGACGCAGTTCGCCGGCCGCTATCTGCCCCTGCTCGGACACTACGTAGCCGACCAACTGCTGCTCCTCACGCAGCGTTACCACCGCCTGTTTCACTCCCGCATGCGTCTCCAGTACTGTTTCGATCTCGCCCAGTTCAATCCGATATCCACGTACCTTAACCTGCTCGTCGCGGCGGCCAATGTATTCCAGTCCCCCATCCTCCCGGTACCGCACCACGTCGCCCGTTCGATAAAGACGCTCACCGCCACGCTCGCTGTCCGGATGCGGCACGAACCGCTCGGCCGTCTCCTCCGGTTGACCGAGATATCCACGTGCCACTCCTACCCCGCCGATGTACAACTCGCCCGCAACCCCTACCGGCACCGGCTCTTGTCGCTGGTCCAATACGTAAACTTCGACGTTGCTGATTGGCCACCCAATCTTTATCTCGTGTCCCTGTGGGCCCGCTATGTCACGTGTCGTCGTCCCCACCGTCGCCTTCTTTGGTTCATTACCACTGTCCAGATCGACAGGCCGATCGCTCTCCTCGGGGCGCTGACTGACTAGCCCGCACCGCGCCTCTTCTCGGCCAACACTACAAAGCTACCGCATAATCAGTGCACTTTTTCCATGCACTAACTACCAAAAATCCTGGAGACTTTGCGGGCCTTCTCTACGATTTAAAGAAAGAAGATCGTCGAGTCAGAAGGTGCGAAATAAAGTTGCAACCTAACGCCAAAAGGCTATCCACTTAGGTGGCAATTTTGTCTGAAAACCGGAGTCGGCTGATAGTCTGAAAACTGTTGACGCAGTTTACGTTTGTGTTTTGTATCTGTCAATAATTTATACTCGTCGCCGAAGATCCTGGGCAAAGCCGGTGCCGATTAACTTAAAAGCCTCAAGGGATCGGAGCCGGTCAACTAATCTTCTTCACCAGTTCTCGATCCACTTGGATGTGTGCCTGGTAGCCGATGGTAGTCAGAAGAATACGCACTCGCTCGGATTCGTTCATCTCGGACTCAAACGTCCCCATGAAGTATTTGAAAAGGCCGTCCTCGACCATCACTTTATCTCCGTACTTCAGTTTTTCACCGATTTGAACTAAGCCATCCTGATTGGTCTCCGCTTTAATGATTTCGATGATCCGGTCATCGACCGGAGTCGGAAACGCGCCGAAGCTCACTACCCGGTTGACGCCGCGGGTGAACTGAATCTTATGAAATAAGCTGGCGGCGTTAAAGCGCGCAAAAATATAGGAAGGGTAAAGATGGTTGATCGCATACATGGGGGCGCGCCTGGACTGGTTCGAGCGGCGCACTTTGATTTTCGGGCTGAACGTCTCGACCTCCCATGCTCTCAAATTTTCGGAGGCGCGGCTTTCCTGGTTTGGTCGAGTATGGATAGCGTACCAGGCAGGAACGCCTGACAAATGTTCGCTGTTCATTGGGGTCTCCTATAGACAAATCCCAACGTGGGACTGTTTCCTGTTCGCCTAAGAGAGGCGTGTTGTCTTGGCCATGCGAGGTGTCAGCGAGGGACACTTTACTCTACATTTATTTAGCTGTCTAGATGCCGAATTTTACAAGGAAGTTCTTTTGTGATGCATTAGGTTTAGAGTCGTATTTCACCCAAGCTTCTGCAAATCGTCGGCAAATCGGCAACCACCTACGAGCTCATAGTTACTTTCTGCAAAAAGTCTGAAAATTTATATTGACAGGAGAGTGACCGCAACCTAGGATACCCGGACATTTTAAATAAAAAGTGTCTCAGGTTCCCGACAAATCCTCTGCCCATTTGAATAGCCGGTTAGATACGCCTGAGGCGACAGGGAGCGTTTTGGTTTTAAATGTGCTCTCGACGATCTTCGATCGGCGTTACTTTTAGTGTTCCCTCATCGGCTGAGTGCACCCAAAAGCGCACTGGATTGCGGTAGCTCTGCCTGAGTTAAGTTAATCGCGATTGCCGAGGTTTCGCCAGAATCTTCAGCAAAAGCTTTCAAGCCATTCAAACACTTCCTTCCGCCCAGCAGCGATTTAGTGCAATTTCTGATCGCAAGTCGTCTGACCCCTTGAGAGATCACTGAAAAACTTACCTGCCTAACATGGTTCCTCAAGCCTGGATGTTCATGGAAGCATTTCCTCTGACTAGAAGATTAAGGGGCTGCGCCAAGACAAACGCAACCTCCGATCTCATCCAATCCTCAGCATTTTCCAAACCCACTATTGACCTCGCAGAGGTCTGTCCAACTCCGTCACAACTTTTGTTTTAGCTGAAGCATGTCAGGGTCTACAACCTTAGAAGAACTAGTCGGGTATGCGCTTGGGCCACACCAGAAGCGGCTGTGGAAGGAGAGGCAGCTCAGTGATCTGGGAGTGCAGGCGATGCTGCTGATCGCTGGTCCAATAGGGAGCCGGCGGCTGCAGGAGGCAGTCGACAAGGTCGTGGCGCGTCACGAGATCCTGCGCACCTCATTCAGCTTGCTGGCTGGGATGGAGACGCCGCTGCAGGTCATCGATGCGGCAAGGTCGCTGAGGATAACCGAGCTTGAGGCATCAGAGAGCGAGCTGAGGGCGCTGGTGGAGGAAGCGCGGGCGGCGGCGCGATGGTCGAGCCGGGAGCCGTTCAGAGTCAGGCTGGTGCGAATGGGGAAGGAGAAGGAGCAGGAGAAGCAGGCGCTGCTGCTGAGTCTGTCGCCCCTGTGCGGGGACGTGTGGTCGATGAAAAATCTGATCGCCGAATTGGCCGAGCATCTTGCCGGCGGGCAATTCAAAGTCAAGAGCAAAGAGCTGGTGCAGTACACGCATTTTACAGAATGGCAAAGAGAACTACTGGAGTCCAGTCGTGAGGAGGACGAGAAGGGTCGCGAATACTGGCGGCGTCAGGTTGAGAACCTGCCGGAGACGATCGAGTTGCCTGGGGAGCAGAAGGCTCGAGACGAAGGGAATGAGGGAACGGCTGGCGTAAGTGTAAAGCTGGAAGCGGACTTACTTGTCAGGGCGCGGGCCGTCGCGGCAAGCAAAGGAGTCAGCGTCGGGACGTTCCTGCTGGCCGCATGGCAGGTGCTGCTGTACCGGCTAAGTGCGGCGGAACAACTGCTGATCGAGCATGGGACGGCGGCGCGGAAGTACCGGGAGATGGAGAGCGGACTAGGGCAGTACATGACGTGGCTGCCGGTCAAGGGCCAGTTGACGGCAAAGCAGACGTTCAACGAGGTTCTGGATCAGTTGGCGGCAGTCATGGATGGCCACAGTAAGCACCAGGAGCACTTCAATCCGGAAACGCCGGTAGCGGGAGAGAGAAAGAAGTTAGGGATCGGATTTTCAATCGAAGAGTGGCCGCCAGTTTACGAGAGCGGCCAGTTGCGGTTGGAGGTGAAATCGCTATCCAGCAGCACCGCAGCCCTGAAACTGCACTTACAAGTGTGGGAGCAAGGCAAAGGGATGCGGCTGGAGTTCTGGTACGGGCAGGGACACTATAGCGAAGCAGTGGTGCAACGGCTGGCGGCGCAGTATGAGAGATTGCTGAGTAGCGTGGTGTTGGCAGTCGAGAGCCGATTGGAAGACCTGAGTATGCTGAGCGCCGAGGAGCGCGAACTGGTGAGCAGACTGGGATGTGGACCAAGGCGCTCGTTAATCGCGGCGACGCTGCCCGAGCTGTTCGAGCAACAGGTGGAGCAAAGCGCAGCGGCGCCGGTGGTCTGTTACAAGGAGCAGAGTCTGAGTTATCAGGAGCTCAACCGGCGCGCGAACAAATTGGCGCACTACCTGATAGCCAGCGGGTGCCGGCGCGAGGACCGGATCGGGATCATGCTGGAGCGCGGGGTGGAGATGATAGCGGCGGTGTTGGCGGTGTTGAAAGCAGGCTGCGGCTACGTACCGCTGGAGCCGGGCAATCCGGCGCCGCGACTGCTGGGGATGCTGGAAGACGCGACGCCAAAAGTGGTGCTCACGCAATCAGGCCTGCAGAGCCGGGTGCAGGGTTGGCCCAGCATCGCGGTGGATGCCATCAGGACCGAGCTGGAGGGTTATGAATCCAACAATCCAGGTGTGCAGAGTGAACCAAGCAATCTTGCATACGTGATCTACACGTCGGGGACGAAGGGCAGGCCAAAAGGAGTGGCGGTGGAGCACGCGTCGGTAGTCAATCTGCTGCGGGGGCTCGAGGCGGCGATCTACGGGAAGGTGCCGGGATGTCGGCGCGTGGCGATGAACGCGCCGTTGTCGTTCGATGCCAGCGTCAAGCAACTGTTTCAGATCGTACAGGGCCGGAGTTTGTATCCAGTGCCCGAGGAATTGCGAGTGTCGGGAGCGGAAATGCTGGATTGGTGTGAGCGGGCGGGGATCGACGTGCTCGACAGCACGCCGTCGCATCTGCGGCTGATGCTTGAGGCTGGGCTGCTGAGGGCGCAGAGGCTGCCGCGAGTGGTGCTGGTGGGAGGGGAGGCGATCGAGGAAGAGATGTGGGAGAGGCTGCACGGGCAGAGCGCGATCAGGTTCTACAACGTGTATGGACCAACTGAGTGCACGGTGGACACCACGGTGATGTCGATCGCAGCGAGCCCGCGGCCATCGCTGGGAAGCGCGATCGATAACGTCACGGTCAACGTGTTGGACGGGAATGGGGAGCCTGTGGGAATCGGTGAGACAGGAGAGCTTTGTGTGGGCGGGGCGGGAGTGGGGCGCGGTTATTACAACGAACCGGAACTGACGGCGGCGAAATTTGTGCCGCATGCCGGGGCGGATAGAGGGGACGCGCGAGTCTATCGCACCGGGGACCTGGGGCGGTGGCTGGCGGACGGTCGACTCGAATACCTCGGGCGAAGAGACTGGCAGGTAAAGGTGAGAGGGTTTCGGATTCAGCTCGGGGAGATAGAAGCGGCGCTGATGAAGCATGCCGGGGTGCGGGAATGTCTGGTGCTGGTCGATGAAGCGAGAGAGGGAGACAAGCGACTGACGGCCTACGTGATCCCGGAGCAACGAGACGGCGGCGTCAAGGAAGGAGGAGGCGAGCAGTATTACGGGCTGCCGAATGGACTGACGATCTGCCATCACAACCGCAATGAGACTGAATATCTCTATCACGAGATCTACGAGAAGCAGTGTTACCTGCGACACGGCATCAGCTTGAAGGAAGACGCGTGCGTGCTGGACGTGGGCGCCAACATCGGACTGTTCACGTTGTTCGCGGCGGAGCGCTGCCGGCGCGGCAGAATCTACGCGTTCGAACCGCTGGCGCCGTTGTACGCGACGTTGCGGCTGAATAGCAGGCTGAGTCAGGTGCCGGTCGAGGTCTTTCCTTGTGGGCTGGGAGCAGAAGAGGAAATAACCAGCTTTAGCTACTATCCGGGCTACACGATGATGAGCGGTCGCAGCGAGTACGCGGACGAAGCGGCGGACGTAAGAGTGATCGAGGCCTACCTCGAGAACGAAGTAGCGGTGGGGGTCGAGGGGGCGAAAGAGTTGTTGGGGCAGTCGCGGCAGTTATTGGCGGGCCGATTTGCGGTCGAGAAGCAGCAGTGTCGTCTGCGGCGGTTGAGCGACGTGCTGAAGGAGGAAGGGATAGAGTGCGTGGACCTGCTGAAGATAGACGTGCAGCGAGCGGAACAGAGGGTCCTGCAGGGAGTAGCGGCAGAGGACTGGAAAAAGATCCGGCAAGTGGTGCTGGAAGCGCACGATGAGAAGGAGGGCCATGGTCCACTGGCGGAAATAGTAGAGATGTTGCAGGGGCAAGGGTTCGAGGTGGTGACCGAGCAGGACCGGCTGCTCCGCGGAACTGATCGGTGGAATGTGTATGCGCGAAGAGGTGAGGGGAACGGGGCAGCAGGAAAGACGACCAAGAGGGCTGAGAGCCAGGCTGGAATGAGAAGCAATGGGAGGAGTGGCGGTGGAGGGCTGCAGGAGCGGGTGGAATTGAACAGCCGAGAGTTGCGGCAGCACCTGGAGCGATTGTTACCGGAACACATGATCCCGGCGAGCTTCGTCAAGGTGGAGGCCATTCCGTTGCTGCCGAGTGGGAAAGTGGATCGGCGGGCTCTGGCGAAATGCAAGGCAATGTCGCTATCAGAGGCGCGGTCAGTGACGTATGAGACGCCAGTGGAAGAGATGGTGGCCGCCATCTGGACGGGATTGTTGAAACACGAAAGCGTGACGCGGGAAGACAACTTTTTCCAACTGGGTGGGCATTCGTTGCTGGCGATGCAGGTGATCTCGCGAGTGCGGGAAGTGTTTGGAGTGGAAGTCGGGTTGCGGCGGTTGTTTGAAGAGCCGACATTACAAGGGTTCAGCGAGAAGGTTGCGGCGGAGTTGAGTACTGGAGCCGAGCTGAAGGCGCCGGCGCTGCGGCGTTTGGAAGCCGCGGAGCGAGGTGAGTGGAAAGGGTTGTTGCCGTTATCGTTTGCGCAACAAAGACTGTGGTTTCTGAATCAGTTGGAACCGGGGAGTGAGTTTTACAACAGTAGCCGGGCCGTGCGGCTGGAAGGCGAGTTGCTGTTAGAACCTTTGCGGCGAACGCTGAATGAGATCGTGCGGCGGCATGAAGTGCTGCGGACGCGGTTTGTGGCGCTAGACGGCAAGCCGCGGCAGGAAGTGTTGCCAGCGGAGCCTTTTGAACTACCGGTAATAGACCTGAGCGAGCTGGAAGCCGCAAAGCGCGAAGCCGTCATCCGCGAAACGATCGGGAGCGAGAGCCGTCAGCCGTTTGCGCTGGACCAGGGGCCACTGCTGCGGGTGAAGCTGTTGCGGCTGGGAGTGGAAGAACATGTAGTGGTGCTGGTAATGCACCACATTGTGAGCGACGCCTCGTCGATGGAATTGTTGCTGAAAGAAGTGGAGACGCTGTACGCGGCTTACCGGCAGGATGAGGAATCGCCGTTGCCGGAGTTAGCGATCCAGTATAGCGACTTCGCGGTGTGGCAGCGCAGTTGGATGCAGGGCGGGGAGTTGGAGCAGCAGTTGAATTACTGGCGCGCGCAGTTGCGTGACTTGCCGGTGCTGGAACTGCCGACGGATCGAGTTCGACCTGCCGTGCAAAATTATAAGGGCGAGTACGTAGGGTTCCGATTAACGGCGGCGACGAGTGCGCAGTTAAGGGAGTTGAGCCAGCGCGAAGGGGTGACGTTGTTCATGACGTTGCTGGCGGCGTTTCACGCGTTGCTGGCGAGGTATACCGGACAGCGTGACATCGTGGTGGGGACGCCGATTGCGGGTCGTACGCGCCAGGAGATCGAGCCGCTGATTGGGTTCTTCGTGAACACGCTGGTGCTGCGCAGCTCGGTCAACAGCGATGAAAGTTTTCGTGAATTGTTGGCGCAGGTGCGGGAAGTGTGTCTGGGAGCGTATGGGCATCAGGAGGTGCCGTTCGAGAAGCTGGTGGAAGAGTTGCAGCCGGAGCGGCACCTGAGCCGGTCGCCGTTGTTTCAGGCGATGTTTGCGATGCAGCACGCGCCGGAAGGAGAGCTAGCGTTGCCGGGTCTCAAGTTGAGCGGGCTGAGTGGGGCTGGTGCGATAGCAAAGTTCGACCTCAGCGCGGATTTCAGCGAGGACCGGCAAGGACAACTGGGTTGCACGCTGACGTATGCGACCAGCCTGTTTGCGCAAGCGACGATGGAACGGATGGGCCAACACTGGCAGCGGCTGCTGGAAGCGATAGCAGAAAATGCAGACCAGCAGCTAGGAGAAGTGAGGCTGCTGACGGCGCCGGAAGAGGAGCAGTTGCGGACGTGGGCGGTGACAGAGGCCGCGGTTGTGGCGCCTAAGAGCGTGGCGGAATTATTTGCGGAGCAGGCGGCGCGAAGCCCTGAGACCATCGCAGTAATCAGTGGAGCGCAGCAACTCAGCTACGGAGAGTTGAACCGGCGCGCGAATCAGATGGCGCACTACCTGCGCCGCAGCGGCGTCGGGGCAGATCAGCCGGTGGGGTTGTGCGCCGGTCGTTCGGAGGAGCTGTTGATCCGACTGCTGGGAATCATGAAAGCGGGTGGCGCCTATGTGCCGCTGGATCCGAGTTATCCGCGCGAGCGTCTGCAATACATGATGGCGCAGGCCGGGGTGAAACTGTTGCTGACCGAGCCAGAGCTGGCTGGCGCCTTTGCGGACACGGGAGTGAAGGTTGTATGTGTGGGCGCGGCCGAACTGGAACTGGAGAGTGAAGACAATCTTGGAGTTAAGATAGAGGGCGCGAATCTGGCCTACGTGATCTACACCTCGGGATCGACGGGGCTTCCGAAGGGAGTAATGATTGAGCACGCGGCGTTGACTAATTTCAGCAACGCGATCGCGGCTGCCTACCACGTCTCGGCCCGGGATCGAGTGTTGCAGTTTGCCTCGCTCAGTTTCGACACCAGCGCGGAGGAGATTTATCCGACGCTGCTGCGAGGCGGTTGTTTAGTGTTACGCGACGACGAAATGTTGAGCCCGACGGAAAAGTTTCTGCGGCAGTGTGGGGAGCAAGGGATAACGGTGCTCGATCTGCCGACAGCATACTGGCACGAACTGGTGGCCGGTGGAGGACTAAAACAGATACCTGAAAGCCTCCGGCTAGTGGTGGTTGGAGGCGAGCCGGCCCGAGGAGAGCGGGTCAGGCAGTGGCATGAGGAAGTGAAGGGGCCGGTCCGGCTGGTTAATAGTTATGGACCAACGGAAGCGACGGTGGTGGCGACGGCGGGCGAGTTGATGGAGATAGAAAAATGTGATGTGAAGATTGGCCGGCCAATCAGCAATATGGAAGTTTATGTGTTGGACCATCAACTGCAGCTCGTGCCGGTAGGAATAGCGGGAGAGTTGTACCTCGGTGGGGCAGGATTGGCGCGCGGCTATCAGGGACGAGCGGAGGAGACGGCGGAGCGGTTTGGACCGCATCCGTACAGCGCGGGTAGCGGTCAGCGACTTTACCGTACGGGTGATTTGGTGCGCTACCTGGAGGGCGGGGAACTGGAATACATCGGGCGGCGGGACGAGCAGGTGAAGGTGCGCGGCTACCGGATCGAGTTGGGAGAGATCGAAACGGTGCTGGAGGCTCATGAGGGGGGTGCGACAGGCAGTGGCCCTGGTACGGGCTGAGCAGTTGGTGGTCTACGTCGTGGGCGAGCGAGACTGGGGCAGTGAACGGGAGATGGTGGCGGAGTTGCGTCCCTATTTACGGCAGCGATTGCCGGAATACATGGCGCCGCAGCGCTGGGTGTGGCTGGAGCAGTTGCCGCTGACGGGCAGTGGGAAGATCGACCGGCAGCGTTTGCCTGAACCAACGCAGGAGCAGGCGTTGCGGTGGGAGGATGAAGCGACGGCGACGGAAGAGATAGTGGCGGGGATCTGGAGTGAGGTGTTGCGGCGCGACGGCATCGGGCGCGATGAGAACTTTTTTGAGTTAGGTGGGCATTCTTTGCTGGCGACGCAGGTGACCTCGCGGTTGCGGCAAGTGCTTGGGGTGGAAGTTGGATTGCGGCGGTTGTTTGAAGCGCCGACGGTGCGCGATTTGAGCCGGAATGTCGAGGAGTTGTTGCGGGGGGGAGCGAAGCTGGCGGCGCCGGCTTTGCAGCGGGCCGGGGCCGAGGAGCGCCGGCAATGGGACGAGGGCAGGATGCCGTTGTCGTTTGCGCAGCAGCGCTTGTGGTTCTTGGACCAGTTGGAGCCGGGCAATACGTCCTACAACCTGCCGCTGGCGGTGCGCTTGAAAGGGGACCTTCGGGTTAAGGTGCTGGAGCGAACGCTGAGCGAGATCGGGCGACGGCACGAAGTGCTGCGCACGCGGTTTGTGAATGTCGATGGTGAGCCAAGACAGGAGGTGCTCGAGGCGGAGCACGTGACGCTACACCTCCAAGATCTCAGTGGCCTTGATGACGAGCAACGGGAAGCAGTGGTAGGGGCGGCGCTGGCGGCTGAGAGCAACGAGCCCTTTGACCTGGGCCATGGACCATTGCTGCGGGTAAAGCTGTTGCGATTGAGTGCGGAAGAGCATGTAGTGCTCCTGACCATGCACCACATCGTGGCGGACGGCTGGTCGCTGGGAGTGCTGACCAAAGAAGTGGCAACGCTGTACGCGGCTTACCGGCAGGGTGAGGAATCGCCGTTGCCCGAGTTAGCCGTGCAGCACAGCGACTTCGCGGTGTGGCAGCGCGGCTGGTTGCAGGGCGAAGAGTTGGAGCGGCAATTGGCTTACTGGCGTGAGCAGTTGGGTGGTGAGTTGCCGGTGCTGGAACTGCCGGCGGATCGACCTCGGCCCGCGCTGCAAAGTTATCGGGGAGCGCATCTGGAGTTCCGTTTGTCGGCAGCAGTGAGTTTGGGGTTGAAGAAGTTGAGCCGGCGTGAAGGGACTACGTTGTTCATGACGCTGCTGGCGGCGTTTCAGACGTTGCTGCACCGCTACAGCTGCCAGGACGACGTTGTGGTTGGCTCGCCGGTGGCGGGCCGCAATTATGAGGAGACGGAAGGGTTGATCGGGTTCTTCGTCAATACGCTGGCGCTGCGAGCTGACCTCAGTGGAGAGCCGAGGTTTGTGGAGTTGCTGCGGCAGGTGAAGGAAGTTTGTCTGGGAGCTTATGCGCATCAGGACGTGCCGTTCGAGAAGCTGGTGGAAGAGTTGCAACCGGAACGCGATCTGAGCCGCTCACCAGTCTTCCAGGCAATGTTCATCCTCCAAAACGTGCCCCAGCAGCAGGAGTTGCGACTACCGGGACTGATGTTGAGCGGGGTGAGCGGAGCGCACGCGACGGCGAAATTTGATTTGACGCTGGCGATGCAGGAACGCGGTGAGGAACTGCAAGGGTCGCTGGAGTATTGCACGGAGCTGTTTGACGAAGCGCGGATCGCGCGGCTGCTGAGACACTTCGAGGCGCTGTTGGGCGGGATAGTGGCGCAACCGGAGTCGCGCCTGTGGGAGTTGCCGCTGCTGGACGCAGGTGAATTGGAAACCATTAGCGGCTGGAACGAGACTCTTCGCGACTTCGGCCCAGCGGCGCCAGTGCATCAGTTGTTTGAAGCGCAGGCAGAGCGCACGCCTGGAGCCATAGCCGTAAGTTGCGGCGCGGAACAGTTGAGCTACAGCGAATTGAACCGTCGCGCAAACAAGTTGGCCCAACACCTGGTCAAGCTTGGAGTTGGCCCAGAAGCGCTGGTCGGTTTGTGCCTGGAACGTTCAGTCGAACTGATTGTGGGAGTCTTGGGGATTTTGAAAGCGGGCGGCGCCTACGTGCCATTAGATCCGGGCTTTCCGGCCGCGCGTCTAAACTTCATGGTTCAGGATGCAGGTGTTCGGGTGTTGCTCGGCACGACCGATACAGTGGCGCACGTCGCCGAGTACAGTGCGCCCGTGTTGTACCTGGACGAGCAGGGGTCAACGATTAACACTGAGAGCGATCTCAATCCGACAGTAGCGCTGACGGCAGGCAATCTCGCTTACGTTATCTATACCTCAGGTTCGACGGGTTCTCCGAAAGGAGTCATGGTCACGCATGGCGCGTTGACGAACTTCCTCAACTCGATGATGGAGCAACCGGGGTTGACTGAGAAGGATGTGCTTTTGGCAGTGACCACCTCATCGTTCGACATCGCGGCACTCGAACTGTTTCTGCCATTGATAATTGGCGGCAGGGTCGTGATGGTGGGCCGCGATGTAGCCACTGACGGCATTAGGCTCAACAGGGAACTGGCGACCTCGGGAGCAACGGTAATGCAAGCGACGCCGAGCACCTGGCGAATGCTCGTGCAAGCCGGATGGCAAGGTAACAAACAACTGAAAGCGCTCTGTGGTGGAGAAGTATTGACTCCCGAACTAGCGGAGCAGTTGCGACATAGATGCGCTGAGTTGTGGCAGATGTATGGCCCCACTGAGACGACGATCTGGTCGGTGTGCGGCGAGCTCGAGATAGTGAATGGCGTGGCGCCGCTGGGGCGGGCGATTGCAAATACGCAGCTCTATGTAGTGGACGAGCACTTGCAGCAACTGCCGGTAGGAGTAGCGGGAGAGTTGCTGATTGGCGGCGACGGACTGGCGCGCGGGTATTACCACCGGCCCGACTTGACGGCTGAGAAGTTTATTGCCGATCCGTTCAGTGGCACACCCGGTGGGCGTTTATACGTGACTGGAGATCGATCTCGCTATCGGACGGACGGACAAATTCAGTTTCTCGGCCGGTCAGATCAGCAGGTGAAAGTGCGTGGCTATCGCATTGAGTTGGGCGAGATCGAGGCGGTGCTCGAGGGCAACGAGGGAGTCCGGCAGGCATTGGTGACGGTAAGTGGGAATGAGCAATTGGTCGCTTATGTAGTAGGCGAGGCGGAATCAGGAGGGGAGTTGCAATCGTATCTGCGGGAGCGGTTGCCGGAATACATGACGCCGGCGCGCTTTGTAATGCTCGACGCTCTGCCGTTGACGCCTAACGGCAAGATTGATCGCAAAGCTTTGACAGCCGCGAGTATAGATCGCGAGACCTTCCTTAAAAGTGAGTATATTGCCCCGGGCAATGAAATCGAAGAGTTGCTGGCAACAGAGTGGTCCAGGCTCCTCGGCGTCAAGCGAATCAGCGTGCACGACAACTTCTTCGATCTGGGCGGACACTCGATGCTCGCCACCCGGGCGATCTTTCGACTCAACGAGCTGCTCGGCATGGAAGTATCGTTGCGTCACCTGTTTGAGGCGCCCACGATATCTGAACTCGCTGCCAGAATACAGACGTGGCTGCGCCCGCCGAGCGGAAGCGGGCGATGGTCACCGGTGGTAAGAATACAGTCAGGCGTAACGGAACGAATTCTGTTTGGGATTCACGATATCCGCGGCGCCGTCACCCATTACGTTCCGCTTGCTCGCAGTATTGGTCCAGAGCTGACAGTCTACGCTTTACAGGCGCCAGGAAGCGAGACAGACGACGCTCCTCATACCAACCTTTCAAGTATGGCGGCCTGCTACATTGACGCTATTCGTGAGATTCAGCCTGATGGTCCATATTCGTTGGCGGGGTACAGTTTTGGCGGGCATGTTGCTTTTGAGATGGCCCAACAACTGAGAGCGCAAGGCCGGGATGTAGCTCAACTGATACTGCTGGATACCCATCGCTGGATTATTCCTGAAATGCCAAACGGCGAACTCGACGATGCAATTTATTGGTCGTCGTGGTTCGCTGCGACCTTCAGGCTCTCGCAACAGCAGCGAAAGAGTCTCTTCGAGCACCTGCGAATGCTGAATTTCGACCAGCGAGTGGAAGCCATAGTTGAACGACTGAAGTTGAGCGGTTCGGAGAAATACGACATTCCACCTTCACGCCTGCGCCAAAAACTTAGAGTGCAAATCAGCAATGCGCGAGCGCTGTTTGACTACGAGCCGAAAAAATACCCCTTGCGGATCACGCTCGTGGTGGCGGAAGAATCCAGAGACGCCGAGCTGGGTTGGCGAGAACTAGCCCTAGGCGGTTTGGATATACATCACGTTCCCGGCAATCATGAATCCATGATCAAGAATCCGGACGTCGGCGCTGTTGGTGACGTGATGCGAAGATGTTTGGCAAGGTTGATGGTTGATCGCGCGGGAGCCTGAACCCGGCACCTCCGCAGATAACCCGGATCGGTTTAAATTTGTGGATGGTCTTGTTCCTCACCAATTAATCTCACCACTTTGCTTGGCAGTGCAGAAAGGAACTGAAATGAAAAACCGGGAACTTGATTGTGTCGTAATCGGCTATAACGAGATTCCGTTCGAGCGCTATGAAAGCTTTCTACGGACCTATGGCGAGGACACGGAAGCCTATCGTGATCTGAAATTCAGTTTCGTGAACCTTGCGGGTCAGAAGCTGGATTACATGGGCCTGTTGAATCACACGCTCGCACAGGCGAAAAACAACGGCCAAAGCCTGAGGCCCGAAGAGTCGTTTAAGTCGGGTGACATTCCCAATCTGGCGGCGGTCTATCTGACGAACTATCTGCGCCGGCGCGGCTTTCAGGCGCGATACATCAATCTGTTTCAGTATGAAAAAGACAAACTGCTCGAGTATCTGAAACGAAGGCCTGTCTGCATTGCGATTACCACCACCTTCTACGTGGTCAATTTGCCGGTCAACGAGATGGTCGAGTTCATCAGGGAGCACGCGCCCGAAGTGAAAATTATCGTCGGTGGACCACTCGTTGCCAATCACGTCAGAGGCACACACGGGGACGAATTGAAGGCCGCGCTGAGCGACATGGGCGCTGATATATACGTCGTCGAAGGCCAGGGTGAACTGACGCTTTTGCAAATCGTTGAATGCCTCAATAACGATGGCAATCTGAGCAGCATTCCAAACATTATCTACTTCGAAAACGGGCAGCTCACGCGGACCAAGGTTGTAGCCGAGAACAATTCACTTGATGAAAACTTCGTCAACTGGTCGTCGTTTCCGGACGAGGAGCTGGGCGTGACGCTCCAAACCAGGACCGCCCGCAGTTGTGCATTCAAGTGTTCGTTCTGCAACTACCCGGGCCGGGCGGGAGCTCTGACGCTGGCGAGTCTTGACGTCATCGAGCAAGAGCTCGACCTGATGCTCGGGCTGGGAGACGTGCAGAACGTGGTTTTCATCGACGACACCTTCAACGTGCCGTTTCCTCGCTTCAAGGACATTTGCCGGATGATGATCAGAAAGAAGTATCCGTTCAACTGGTTCTCATATTTCAGGTGTAGTAACTCGGACCAGGAAGCGATCGATCTAATGGCGGAAAGTGGTTGCAAAGGCGTTTTTCTCGGGATTGAGTCGGGCTCGCCCAGCATCCTCGTGAACATGAACAAGGCGGCGACAATTGAAAAGTATCACCGCGGCATCGAGATGCTGCGCCAGCGCAACATCATGACGTTCGGGTCGTTCATCATCGGGTTTCCTGGAGAGACGGATCAGACGGTGAAGGAAACAGTGGATTTTATTAAAGACGCGAGGCCCGACTATTACCGCGCGCAGCTCTGGTACTGTGAGCCCGGGACGCCCATCCAACTCGAGCGCGCGAAGTACGACATCAACGGCGAAGGGTTCGTGTGGAGCCACAAGACTATGGAGAGCCTCGCAGCGATGGACCACATCGACCGAATGTTCCTGACGATCAATGAGTCGGTCTGGCTGCCGCAGTGGTCTTTTGACTTCTGGACGATTCCGTATTTCATCGGACGAGGAATTTCGTTTGCGCACTTCAAGTCGTTCATGGCCGACGCGCAGAAGCTGTTGCGGCTGGAGATTGCGTCAGTGCCGGAAGGGCAGAAGGACACGCTGCAGAAGCGGTACCTGGCGAGCATGGTCAACGAGATAAAGGGCTGGCAGACCCGTGACTTCACGGCTAGCGCGGGCGCATAAGTTGAAACCGCCCTCGTTGGAATTTTCCCGCGCCGGGATGAGAAGACATGGAGCAGTCTAAAACAATCGAGGGTTATCATCTCTCTCCGCAACAACGGCGCATCTGGCAGTTACAGCCGGATTCTCGTTTGTTCGTTTCTCAATGCGGCGCCCTCATCCAGGGACCGCTTCAGCTCGACCGGCTGCGGGAGTGCCTCGGCCAACTCATTCGCAGCCATGAAATACTCCATACCGCTTTTCAACGTCTGCCCGCAATGTCGTTACCGCTGCAAGTGATCCTTGAGCCCACCACTCCAGTAGTTCGAGTGCTCGACTATTCCGCCTCAGCCGACTGCGAAGCTACTTTATCTTTGCTCTATGCCGAAGAGCGGGCCCGCTCTTTTACACTCGAGCAAGGGCAGGTGTTGCATGCGGCGCTGGCAAGAGCCGGCGCCGATCGTCACCTTCTGTCGCTGACGTTGCCGGCGTTGTGCGCCGATTCCGTTTCTCTCCTTAATCTGATTCGGCAACTCTCTGAAATTTACGCAGCCTCTTCCTCGCAACCCGCCCGTGACGTGGTCCAATACGCAGACTTCTCCGCCTGGCAGAACGATTTATGCAAGTCTGCCGCCTCTCAGTACGCTCCTGTTCACTTGCCGTTCGAACCTCTTGACGACCAGTTGTCTGCTGACTTCGATCCCAGGTGTTTAACTCTCGGGCTGGATGCCGGGAGCGTCAGTAAATTCGAGTTGCTGGCTTGCTGGCAAGCCCTCATCTGGCGTCTGACGGGTGAGCGCGAAGTGGTGATTGAGACGGCTTTCGACGGCAGGAAATTTTCTTACCTAAACCAGGCTGTCGGTTGTTTCCGGAAGTTCATCCCGATCGCGAGCGAGTTTGGCGAGGATCTGAATTACCGCGAACTCGTGGCGGCGCTTGAACAGTCGCTGGGTGCTGCGCAGATGCAGCAGGAGAACTTCATACCGGCGAATGCGCAGGTAGGGGGCCTCGGCTTCGAATACGAGGAGTGGCCGGCGCTGATCCGACGTGCCGGACTGAGTTGGGAAGTGAGTTTTGTTTGGAGTTGTGCGGAGCGGCAGAAATTGAAGCTTACCGCGGTCACGCAGGGTGAAAGGCTACAACTAAACTTCCATTACGACCGACGGCGCTGGGCGGCGGAAACGATTGCCCGAATGAGTGGGCAGTACCTGACGTTGCTGCGCGCGGCGATGGCGCAGCCGCGGAAGCCGCTCCAGGAGCTGAAGCTATTGAGCGCCCCGGAGCGGCGCCGACTGTTGGTCGAGTGGCAAGCGCCGCAAACCGAAGCGTTTAGTTCCCGCTGTGTGCATGAGCTGTTTGAAGCGCAGGTGGATCGGCAGCCGGAGCAGACCGCGGTGATCCATGAAGAGCAATGGTTGAGCTATGCGGAACTCAATAGGCGGGCAAATCAACTGGCGCACCAGTTGCGGGCGTATGGAGTGCGGCCGGAGGTGCGCGTTGGCATCTTGCTGCAACGATCGGTGGAGCAGGTGGTCGCGGTGCTGGGGATCCTGAAAGCAGGCGGAGCTTACTTGCCGCTGGATCCAACGTATCCGCCGGATCGGCTGCACTTCATGATGGCAGACGCGGCGGTGGCAGTGTTGCTGACGCAGCGCGATCTCGCAACGAAACTTCCGCCGCTGGAGGCGAAAGTGGTGGTGCTCGAGGAGGAGTGGCGCCACCTGGCGCAACAGAGCGAAGCAAACCCGCCGTGTCTGACGCGCGCGAGCAATCTGGCGTATGTGATCTATACCTCGGGCTCAACGGGCCAACCGAAAGGAGTAATGATCGAGCATCGCTCGGTGGTGCGCTTGACCGAAGCGCTGGCGCGGACAATCTACGCCGCGCATGGAGGATTGCAACGTGCGAGCCTGAATGCGCCACTGAGCTTCGATGCTTCGGTGAAGCAGTTGGTGCAATTGGGAGCGGGACGAACTCTGTATGTGGTGCCGGAGCGCGTGAGACTCGATGGTGCTGAGATGCGCGCTTACCTGGACCGGGAACAGGTCGAGGTGCTGGATTGCACGCCTTCGCAATGGCGGTTGTTGGCGCAATCCGGTAAAGAGCCAAGGCCTCGCGTGGTGCTGCTGGGTGGTGAAGCGATCGACGACGAGCTGTGGCGAGAACTGAGTGCCGATTGTGATCGGGCTTATTACAACCTCTATGGGCCAACGGAATGTACGGTGGATGCGACTTGGGCGCAGCTCACCGAAGCGGAGCAGCAACCGACCATCGGACGAGGGCTGCCCAACGCGCGGCTATTAATATTAGACAAGCGACAGGAACTGGCGCCCATCGGCGTTGCGGGTGAGTTGGGTATCGGCGGGGCAGGAGTCGGGCGCGGATACTGGCAACGCGCGGAGTTAACTGCGGAGAAGTTCATCCCGGATGGTTTTGGCACAGTGGCCGGAGCGCGTTTGTACCGGACGGCGGACGTGGGACGATACCTCGAGGATGGACGGATCGAATACCTGGGCCGCATGGACAGGCAAGTGAAGCTGCGCGGGTATCGCGTGGAATTAGGGGAAATCGAGCAAGTGCTGGCCACGCATGAGGCCGTGCGCGAGTGTGCGGTAGTGGCTCCTGAAGATGGTCTGGGCCAGCGGCTCGTGGCTTACGTGGTAAGGCGAACGGCAGCGAACGGCAGGCTCGAAGGAGCGCCTTACCGCTTACCGAATGGATTGACGATCGCCCATCGCAATCACTACGAAACAGCCTATCTCTACGAGGAGATCTTTGCGAAGGAAAGTTACCTCCGAAATGGGATCAGATTGCCGGCGGGAGCGTGCGTGTTCGATGTGGGAGCGAACATCGGGATGTTTATGTTCTATGTGCAGCAGCAGTGTCCGGGAGCGCGGATCTATGCCTTCGAGCCGGTGGCGGAGTTGTGCGCGACGTTGCGCATGAACAGTCATTTGCTGGGTGGCGCGGTGAAGGTGTTCGACTACGGGCTATGGGGAGCGGAACAGGAAGTGGCTTTCACTTATTACGAGCGCTACACGATGATGAGTGGCGTGAAAGCGTTCGCGGATGCGGCAGCGGAGGTTGCCGTGATCAAGAGCTATCTGCGTCAGGAGGAGGCGCAGGGGGAGAATGGCGCTGGGGAGTTATTGGCGCGGGCGGAGGAGTTGCTGGCAGGGAGATTCGAGGGACGGAACGAGCAGTGCCGGTTGCGGCGGCTGAGCGCCGTGATCAGAGAAGAGGGCGTGGCGGCGATCGAGTTACTGAAGGTGGACGTGCAGCGAGCGGAGTGGGAAGTGCTGCAAGGGATTGACGATGAAGATTGGGACAAGATCCGGCAAGTCGTAATGGAGGTGCATGACGAGCAGGGAGGTTCAGGACGTTGTGCGGAGCTCCGCCGGCTACTGGAGCAGCGTGGCTATCGAATCGTCATTGAGCAGGACAAGTTATTAAAGGGAACTGACCGGTACAACTTGTATGCGGTGCAGAAAAATTGGGATGGGAAAGCAGCGCCGTCTGCAGTGGCGAATGAAACAGTCAAACCAGGCAGAGCGCGCTCGGGAGAGTTCCGCGAGTATCTTAAGCAGCGCTTGCCTGAGTACATGGTGCCGGCAGCATATGTCGAGTTGAGTCGCCTGCCGCTCACGAGACACGGAAAAGTTGACTACGCGGCACTGCCTGAGCCTGAATCTTCGAACGGCCAGTGGTCGGCTTACGTGCCGCCAGAAACCGAGATCGAGCAGGCCATCGCAAACATCTGGCAAATGGTCCTGCGCGTCGACAAGGTGAGCTGCGATCAAAACTTCTTTGACATGGGAGGTCATTCCTTTTTAATCATTCAAGTATCAAAGCACCTGCGCGACAGACTTGGCCTGAATGTGCCGATCGTCGAGTTGTTCAAGTACCCCACGGTAAGGTCCTTAGCCAAACACTTGAGTCAGGCAACAGTCGAGGAAGCGTTTTCCGCCGTTCATGAACGAACGAGTAAACGAGAAATAGCTTTGCAGCGCCAGCGACAGTTAATGCAAGCGAGAGGGGCCCACCAATGAGTGATCCCAGCACGACAATTCCACTCGAAGACATAGCCATCATCGGCATGGCCTGCCGTTTCCCCGGCGCCCCAAACCTCACCCGGTTCTGGCAGAACCTTTGCGAAGGCAGGGAATCGATCACGTTTTTTACCGAGGAAGAGATCGAAGCGGCAGGAGTCGAGCCGACAGTGTTGAGTAGTAACAACTACGTCAAGGCAGGAGCCATAATCGAAGACGCCGATCTGTTTGACGCTTCGTTTTTTGGTTTTACGCCCAGAGAAGCCGAGATCATGGATCCGCAGCAACGCGTCTTCCTCGAGTGTGCTTGGGAAGGGCTCGAGAACGCGGGCTACGATCCCGAGACTTGCCGGGACAGAATCGGCGTGTACGCGGGCGCGGGTATCAACGGTTACCTCCTCAACATTTACTCCAACCCTCAACTCTTACAAACAGTCGGCGCTTTTCAAGCCCTCATCGGCAATGAAAAGGATCATCTGGCGACGCTCGTGTCGTACAAGCTGAACCTGCGAGGGCCGAGCATCTCACTGCAGACCACCTGTTCGACTTCGCTCGTGGCGGTAAGCATGGCCTGTCAAAGTCTGCTGTGTTACCAATGCGACATGGCGCTCGCCGGCGGAGTCTCGATCAAGGTTCCACAGAAATCGGGATACGTCTATGAAGAGGGAGGCATTGGCGCACCCGACGGACACTGCCGCGCCTTCGACGCGAAAGCGCAGGGCACTGTCGGCGGCAACGGCGTCGGCGTGGTGGTGTTAAAGCGGCTCTCCGAGGCGCTCGCCGGCGGCGACTTTATTCACGCCGTGATCAAAGGCGCCGCCCTGAACAATGACGGTTCCGCGAAGGTCGGCTATACCGCTCCCAGCGTCGCCGGGCAGGCAGAGGTGATTGCGGAAGCGTTGGCGATGGCCAGGGTTCATCCTGAAACTATTACATACGTTGAAGCCCACGGCACCGGCACAACTCTGGGCGATCCGATCGAAGTAGCAGCACTCACCCAGGCGTTTCGCGCTGCTACGCAGAAGAAGAGCTTTTGCGCGCTCGGGTCGGTAAAAACCAACATCGGCCATTTGAACACGGCCGCAGGCGTAGCCGGACTAATCAAAACGACGCTTGCCCTCGAGCATCAGCTGCTGCTGCCGAGCTTACATTTTGAACAACCTAATCCAGCGATCGATTTTGATTCGAGCCCGTTTTTCGTCAACACCAAGCTGACTGATTGGACCACGAACGGCGGGCCTCGCCGGGCCGGCATCAGTTCGTTTGGCATCGGTGGCACCAACGCTCATGTCATTCTTGAAGAGGCTCCTTCGGGGGAATCTTCCGCCAAAGACAGGCCAAACCAGTTGCTGGTCCTATCCGCGAAAACAGAAACGGCTTTGAACGCCGCCGGCGCCAATCTCGCCAAGCATCTGGAGTCTCACCCGGACGTTAACCTGGCGGACGTCGCCTACACCTTGCAGGTTGGACGACGAGGTTTCGATCACCGCCAAATGCTCGTGTGTGACGATCTCAGCGAGGCGGTAACCGCTCTCAAGACTCGTGACTCGACGCGAGTATGGACCAACCGCGCCGAACAGATCGACCGGCCCGTGGTGATGATGTTTTCAGGACAAGGCGCCCAATACGGGAACATGGCGCGCGGGCTTTACGAGCATGAGCCGGTGTTTCGTGAACTTGTCGATCGCTGTGCGCAGATGCTTTTGCCTCATTTGCAACTCGACCTGCGCAACGTCATCTATCACGATCAGGGGCAGTCGAAACTAAACCAGACCTGCCTCGTGCAGCCTGCGCTTTTCGCTATCGAGTACGCATTGGCCGAACTATGGATGAAGTGGGGAGTTCGCCCCGAAGCCATGATCGGACACAGCGTCGGTGAATACGTTGCGGCGTGTTTGGCTGGAGTAATATCGCTGGATGACGCACTGATGCTGGTGGCCGTGCGGGGCCGTTTGATGCAGCAGCTGCCGCCCGGAGCGATGCTGGCCGTTGCGCTCGGCGAAGCAGACGCTTGCTCACTGCTGGGCCAGAATAGAAAATTAGCTCTCGCCGCAGTCAATGCTCCCTCACTCTGTGTGGTTTCCGGCGAGGCGGCGGCGGTGCGGGATTTCGCCGCCCAATGCGCCGCCAGGGGTGCTCACACACGTCTCCTCGATACTTCACATGCTTTCCACTCCGAAATGATGGAACCGATGCTCGACGAGTTCCTCAAATACGTCCAACAAGTAAAACTTAGCGCGCCGCGCATTCCTTACATCTCAAATGTAACGGGCCAGTGGATCACGGATGAAGAGGCTACGAGCCCGTCCTACTGGGCCAGACATGTGCGCCAGACAGTGCGGTTCGCTGACGGAGTCGATGAGTTACTAAAACGTGGCGGAAGAATCTTTCTTGAAGTTGGACCAGGTCACACGCTGAGCGCCTCGCTGCGACAGGCGCAGGCAAGCCTGCCTGGTCCAGGCGCCAAAGAATCCGACACCAGGCATTTGCTGGGCACGCTGGGGAAATTATGGCTGGCTGGAGCAAAGGTAGACTGGGAGAGCTTCAGGTGTGAAAAGCGCCGCCGCCTGCCTTTGCCTACTTATCCTTTCGAACGGCAACGCTACTGGATCGCAAGAGCTAATAACGGAGTCATTAAACCAGCCGCGCCCCAAGTATCGGAGCAGCCAACAGCTTCGTCCATCTTGAGATCAAGGGGTTCGCTGCCGGCTGAATCGCCATCCTCGTACACGGCGCCGCGCACTCAAGTCGAAAAAACGATTGCGGGCGTATGGCAAGACGTTCTGGGCGTAAGTCGCGTCGGAGTCCACGACAATTTCTTCGATCTGGGTGGTAACTCGCTGCTCGGCATGCAGCTCGTATCGATGCTCCGCAAAGCCTTCCTGCTGGAGCTACCAATGAACAGTATTTTCGAGTCCCAAACAGTGGCGGAGCAGGCCATCGTCATTTCTGAAACGCAGCGCAAGGAGAGTGAGCTCGAGGAGTTGCACCAGATGCTGAAGGAGATTGAAGGGCTGTCGGCTGAAGACCTGGAAAGCAAACTGGCGTTGATCCAGGACCAGGGTAGCGAGGAAGCCGGATGAGCGATCTCGCAAAGCGCCTCGAGCACTTGACGCCTCGCCAGCGTGAATTGCTCGAGTCGCAGCTAAGAATGAAAGGGCTGGACGTGTTGGCGCAGGCGAGTTTTTCGTTATCCGAAGCGAGTGCCACTACGTCGAAACGGGAGAGCCCGCTTAATCAGGGCCGCTTAATCAATCAGAGCGGCCGAACCATGAAATTCAGTCTTTTCTTCTTCTCTCACGATGCCTCCAAAACCACGGACGACAAATACCGGCTGTTGATGGAGAGCGCCAGATTTGCCGACGCAAATAACTTTTCGGCAGTGTGGACTCCCGAGCGTCACTTTCAGGACTTCGGCGGGCTATATCCAAATCCTTCCGTGTTGGGTGCGGCGCTGGCGATGGTGACGAAGAACATCGATATCAGGGCCGGCAGTGTGGCCTTACCACTGCACAACCCTATCCGCGTCGCCGAAGAGTGGTCAGTGGTGGACAATTTATCCAATGGGCGGGTCGGAATCGCCTTTGCTTCAGGATGGCACACCTTCGATTTCGTGCTCTCACCGGGCAACTACAAAGATCGCAAAGAGCACCTGTTTCAAAACGTTCAGATCATTCGCAAGCTTTGGCGCGGAGAACCAGTCACGTTTCAGGGCGTGAATGGAGAGGACGCGGAAGTGCGGACAATGCCGAGGCCGGTGCAGCGAGATCTGCCGGTGTGGGTTTCCATATCAAATGACCCCGCGACGTGGGTTAAGGCGGGAGAGATAGGCGCCAACGTGTTGACTGCGATCCTCAGGCAGCCATTGAATGCTTTGGCTGAGAAGATTCAACTGTATCGCGAAGCACGAGCAAAGCACGGCCACGATGCGGAGGCCGGACAAATCACCGTGATGCTGCACACGTTTGTCGGCGAAGACGATAATGCGGTTAGGGAAATTGTGAGACCGTCATTGACACACTATTTCCGCAGCAATATCAAACAGTTTGAATCTCACACGGATCTTTCGGTCAAAGGGCGAGCGGAATCCGGCTCGTTCCATCCGGATAATTTGACTGCAGCGGATCTGGACGCGGTGGCGTCGTATTATTACGAGCGTTACTTCAATCAAAACCTGCTCTGCGGCACGCCGGAGAAGTGTTCTCACTTAATAGATCACCTGGGCGAGGCCGGCGTCGGCGAAATTGCGTGTTTCATCGATTTCGGCGTCAGCCCGGATCTGGTTCTCAGCAGTCTTCCTCACTTGAATGTCTTGCGTGAACGCTTCAGTGGTGCGAGGTCTTTGAGTGCGTCCACGATTAGTCCTGCTTAGCCCGCGAAGCAGGCGCAACTCCCAGGTCAAAATTTTTCTCAGTCCCAGATGAACCTTCATGAGCAATCTGACTGAACGTATTTCAGCGCTCTCTCCACAACAGCGCGCACTGTTGGAAAAGCAGCTTCAGGCTAAACGACAAAAGTCACTGGCCGCGCTGCAAACCATCACGCGGCGGCGGCCAGGAGACTCCTGTCCACTGTCACTCGAGCAAGAGCATCTATGGTTCCTCGTTCAACTGGAACCTGATTCCTTCGCATACAATCTCAGCTCTTCCTACCAACTTGTTGGCGTCTTAAACCGCGCCGCTCTGGAACAGTGCTTCAACGAGGTGATTAGACGGCACGAAGCGCTACGCACCACGTTTGTTTCGACAGACGGCCGGCCGCGCCAGGTTATCGCCCCTTCACTCACACTGGAAATACCAGTCATCGATCTCACTGGCATCGCAGAGACCGAGCGGCCCGCGCACTTGCAGCGCTCGATCACGACCTGCAGCCAAACGCCGTTCGATCTGAGCGTGGGGCCAATGATTCGCGCGATGCTATTCAAATTGAGCGACACAGAACACCGGTTGCTTATGTCGCTGCATCACATCGTGACGGATCGGTGGTCATTCAGCTTGCTCTGGCGGGAGTTGATGATCCTTTACGAATCCTTTTCCAAAGGTCTCCCCTCTCCACTTCCTGAGCTGCCGGTTCAATTCCCGGACTTCGCTTTATGGCAACGCGAGTGGTTGAAAGGAGAGGCTCTGGAAAAACGCCTCTCGTATTGGAAAAAGCAACTGGCCGGCGCCTCTTTTATCCTCGACCTCCCGACCGATCGCCCACGACCAGCTAATCAGACATTTATCGGCAAGCGACAATACCGGATCCAGCACCAGGCCCTTTGGTCCAGGCTCAAGTCGCTCGGCCGCCAAGAGAATACGACTCTCTTTATGTTGCTGCTGGCAGCTTACTATGTGCTGCTCTATCGCTACACCGGACAGCGCGACATCGTCGTTGGCAGCCCTTACGCTAATCGCAACCGAGTAGAGATCGAGGGCGTCATCGGTTATCTGCTCAACATGCTCGTGTTGCGAATGGACATGTCCGGCGATCCGACTTTTCTCGAGCTGCTGAGACGAGTGCGCGAGATGTCGACGGAAGCGTATGCCAACATTGAGGCGCCCTTCGCAAAGCTGATTGAAGAACTCCAGCCGGAGCGCGACTTGAGTCGCAATCCACTATTCCAGGTGACGTTCGTTTTTGTCGATTTTCCCGAGCCGGCGGTCAATACACCGGACCTGGCTTTGAAGCAGGTAGACCTCGATATGGGCTCGTCGATAGTTGACCTGATGCTGGGCATCAGGGATCAGGCTGATCCGATATTGATTTTTGAGTACAACATCGATCTTTTCGACGATGCGACCATAACTCGGATGATGATTCATTACGAGACTTTGCTGGAAAGCATTGTTAACGATCCGGGCCAGCGACTTTCGGCTCTGTCGGTCGTCCCTGATGAAGAGAGAATCAAGCTGGTCGAACAATGGAACGAAACCTCGCAGACTTATCCGCAAGACCGCTGCGTCCACGAGTTGTTCGAGTTGCAGGCGGAGCGCACGCCGGAGGCCACCGCCGTTATCTCCGAAGATCAAAAGTTGAGCTACCGGGAGTTGAATGCCCGCGCTAACCAATTGGCGCGTGAACTCCGAGCGCGCGGTGTGGGACCAGACGTCCTGGTCGGCATTTTGATGGACCGCTCAATCGAAATGGTGGTCGCGCTGCTGGGAATACTCAAAGCCGGCGGGGGCTACGTGCCGATCGATCCGTCTTACCCGCAGGAGCGGCTCACTTTCATCCTCAACGATGCGGGCGTGTCGCTGGTGATGACCCAGTCGAAGCGCTCCGAGAACCTATCAACTCAACATGCTGCTGCTATCTGTATTGACTCTGGCTGGGCCGATATTGCCCGGCACAGCAGCGAAAATCTACCCCACGTCGCGGGCGCAGAGAATGTTGCTTATGTCATCTACACCTCGGGTTCGACCGGACAACCGAAGGGCGTGCAACTCTGCCAGCGTTCGCTAACCAACTGCCTCAGCTCGATTCAGCGAGAGCCTGGTTTGTCGGCGAATGCCGTGGTGCTTGCGATCACTAACCTTTGGTTTGACATCGCTACGCTCGAACTGTTCCTGCCGCTGATGACCGGCGCCCGGCTAGTGGTTGGAGCTCCTACGCTGGCGTCGGATGGAGAACAATTGGCGGCGAAGCTGGAAGAAGCCGAGGTCACCGTGATGCAGGCCACACCGGCGACGTGGCGCTTGCTGATTGAGTCGGGCTGGCAGGGTCGCGCTAGTTTGAAGGTGCTGAGCGGAGGAGAAGCCCTGGGGAGAAAACTGGCGGACGCGTTGGTGATGCGTACGGCAGCGGTCTGGAATTTGTACGGACCAAGCGAAACCACCATCTACTCGACGGGCGCCAAGGTCGAGCAAAGCGCAGAAGCGGTAAGTATTGGCTGCGGTATTGCGAACACGCAGGTCTACGTGCTTGATGAACAGTTGAATGTCTTACCGATCGGTTGCGCAGGTGAGTTGTGCATAGGTGGCGCAGGCCTGGGGAGAGGTTACATCCGGCGCCCGGATCTGACTGCCGAGAAGTTCATTCCTAATCCGTTCAGCAGCGACGCGGGAGCGCGACTGTATCGAACCGGAGACATGGTGCGGTACCGGTCAGACGGGAAGCTGGAGTTTCTTGGCCGCAGGGATGATCAGGTGAAGCTGCGCGGCTATCGCATTGATCTGGGCGAGATCGAGGCTGTGCTGACCGGCCACGCTACCGTGCGGGCGTGCGTGGTAGTTGCGAGAGAAGACGTTGTTGGTGACAAGCGTTTGGTGGCTTATGTGGTTGGCGATCGCGAGTGCGTCGATGATTGGCGGCATCACTTGAAGCAGAAGCTGCCAGCCCCCATGGTGCCGAGCAGCTACGTGGTGCTGGAAAAACTGCCCCTGACGCCGAATGGAAAAGTAGACCGCCGGGCGCTGCCGGCGCCGGCTCAATCAGGGCGGGCGCGGGCCAAA
>Ga0187893_10003232_pt1 | contig 33574 bp, 42 predicted proteins | sample MA1701074metaG_FD_139574 | JGI IMG/M metagenome (GOLD analysis project Ga0187893, IMG submission 139574) | White microbial mat communities from a basaltic lava cave in the Kipuka Kanohina Cave System on the Island of Hawaii, USA - MA170107-4 metaG ...
ACAGGGCTTAGGCTGGTCCAAGAATCCTGGACGCTGGCAGACCTCGTGCAGGGTTCTGAAAATGCAACAAGACCGGTCCTTACAGCGATCGGATCGATTCGCTCTTCCATCAACGTAACTCGCGTCTCACGCTCAATACAGTATGTAACGAGTGGCGCGCTTTATCGCGATTTTGTGCAAGAACAAGTAATACCGCTCATTACCCAGCTTGCCTTTTTTGCTGCAAGAGTACTCTCAACCATTCATTGGGCAGTGGAGCAAAAGTTTTTCTCCTTCGAAAAACTTGCCGAAACCGCCACTCGATTTGGCGGACGAACTGCTTTTGCTGCTGTCAACATAATCAAGTCCACAAAGCTACTTGACAGCCTCTATTTAGTCGCTGTTGGAGGACTCGCGGTACAAGAGGTGCAGGGCATTAGGGCAGGGCAAGTTTCCTGGTCCCGCCTTTTCTCCATTGCAAGTCTCACTGCCGATGTGTTGAGCCTTTCCTTGAGCCTATTTGGACTGGGTAATGCCAAGGTGCTTACCTCTTTGGGTATTGCTGCAGCAGGGTTTGGGCTGACAAGCTTCTTTACGACTCCTGGCAACGGTTGCCTCTAACACTTACAAATACGATAAAAATCTTAAGGAGAAAAATATGAATCCATGTCAGGCAATTACAAGAGGGGTTGATTTTGTCCTCTGGGCCTCAAAAGAGCTGGCTCTTGGAGCCGTCAATCTCACTGCTAGCGTAACCAGAGATGTTAGCGGCATGCGCTCAATTGCATCATCTGTCACTGCAGCTGTAGATGCATTAGGCCTCTTTGGGCTACCTGTAGATAGCTTTAATGGCTTGGTGCAGTCATGCAAAAGCTTCAACAAGGGTATGGGAGCGATTAATGTCTTTTCGCGAGCGGGTGGTTTTGCAGATGGCAGTGCTTTTAGCAGCCTTGTACGCTTGATTGGCCGCATTGTCTTTATCGTTTACGACATATTGACGAGCGTGGAATGGCTCGAGAGCATGGCGTTGGTGGCAAAAGGCACAGCAAGTCAGGTCACTTTCGCCGTTTTTGGCACCTCTTCTTCATCCATATTGCCAACCATGAGTTTCTTTGGCTATGCGATGGATTTTGCAGATCATGCCCATAACTTCTGGAGTCGGGGTCCAAGTTGGGATGCCGGATTGTCAATGGGTACCGCTGCAGTCAAAATGGTAGGAATTGGCCTTACCGGCGTAGCAGGCCCTGTTGCGCAATGGGGTAAAATTGCTTCCAGTGTAACGGCGACTGTCATTGTATTTGTCAATGCAGCCAGACGATAAATCAAGTGATAATCCTGGCCCTGATGGGCCAGGTGTTGCCTCTGGCCTCATTTTGCGCGAAAAGCTCGCAGTTTTTGTTATGCTCTTTATTTTAGCTACTATTGCCTCTCTTTCTTATTCGATCAAACAGCAAAGAATCTCCAAAACAGTAGAATACATTACCGTGCATTGCGTGGGCGCTATTGACAACCCCTGCACCCTGCATCTGCCGCTTGGTGCTCAAGTCGCGGATCTTTTGGCCAATGTCATACTTAGTGATGATGCCGACACCAATAAAATGGTGCTTGAGACACGCCTCACACAGAGCCAGGTATATGTCGTGCCAAAACAGGGAGTTTTGAGCCTCTATGTCACCGGAGCTGTCCCTGAAAGTGGCGTTATACATGTGCCTGAGGGGCTAAAGTATGGCCAGTTAAGGGACTATATCGCTTTTCGGGATGATGCCGATTTAACGCCCTTTCGCCGAAGAAGAAGGCTTCTTATTGAGGGTGAAACCGTGGAAATCGGCAAAAGATCTGAGCTGTGCGTGAGAAAGTAATTGTGCAAAAAGGCAAGCTTTGTTAGCCTCTTCGTTTCAGTTCTTACATTTATACATCTTATGATTTTTCCACGTGGGAAGTCAGGATGGCTCGGAACCAGATTTAGAACGATTCATGCATTAAGGGATATGCATCTATGACAAGAAGTTTGATGGGAAGAAAGCGTGGTATGATTCAAGTGTTTGACGACAAAGGAAATGTCGTCACATGCACGGTGATTCATGCAGAACCAAATGTCGTCACGCAAATTAAAACTGCGGATAAGGATGGCTACAAAGCATTGCAGCTTGCTTTTGAAGAGATTCGCGTAAAAGATCAACGAACGATCGAAAATCGCGTATCAAAGCCTCTTTTGGGTCATTTCAAAAAGGCGAATGTAGAGCCATGCCGTTTTTTACACGAATTGCGCGTAGAAAACCTGGATGATTTCCAAATTGGGCAAAAGCTCAGTGTTGAGATCTTCCAAGGAGCGCAATTTGTCGATGTGACAGGCATCTCAAAAGGTAAGGGTTACCAAGGCGTAATCAAGAAATATAACTTTTCTGGCGGTCCTGCATCACACGGTTCGGGCTTTCATCGCCATGCAGGTTCTACAGGTATGAGATCATCGCCTGGTCGCTGCTTGCCGGGTGGTCCTCGCCCAAGTCACATGGGTGATGAGCAAGTGACAGTACAAAATCTTCGCATTGTTGCCGTTGATGCAGAGCAGAACCTCATCATCGTTGAAGGCGCAGTTCCTGGTGCCAAAAATGCCGTGGTACTTGTTCGCGATGCGAAAAAGAAACAGAAAGTTGCAAAGAAGAAAACCAATAAGTAGGGAATGAAGCTGTGTCAACGCAGGTGAAAAAAGTTAACCTTCAAGGGAAAGAAGTTGGCAAAGTAGCGGTAAGCGAAGAGATTGCAACCGCACAAGCCAATTCACAACTTATTAAGGACTACATTGTAGCCCTTCGCGAAAATGCGCGTCAATGGAATGCACATACCAAAGGTCGCTCAGACGTTAACCACACGACGAAAAAGCCCCATGCGCAGAAAGGCACTGGGCGAGCGCGTCAAGGAAGTCTTGCAGCTACTCAATATAAAGGTGGCGGAAGACCCTTTGGTCCTAAGACCAAGTATGACCAGCATGTGCGCATCAACCAAAAAGAAAAGCAAGCAGCCATTCGCAGCCTACTTGCAGAAAAGATCAGTGCCAACCAGTTTCTCGTTCTTGAAAACCCACAAATCACTGACCCAAAAACAAAAACCATCCAGAGCTTTATGGATGCCTGCAATTTGTCTGGCAAAACGCTCTTTTTGGGCGAGGGCAGCTTTGTGGATGTCTCTGTTGAAGATGTGATCCATCGCTTCATGATTCCAACTGACAAACATGAAATTTTTGTAAAAAGTGTCCGCAACATACCAAATGCCTGCTTTAAGCTCGTCTCCAACATGAGTGGCTATGATGTCATCTTAGCAAACCACATCGTAATTACAGAGTCAGCCTTTAAAGAACTGCAAGATTGGCTCGCACAAGGGAAATCAAAAGGGTAACCAGAATGAAACATAACAACCCCTATCAAGTGATCAAGCAACGCTACATCACAGAAAAAGCAAGTGTGTTGCAAGGCCTTAAAGATGCCAAGAGCAATGCCTCTCTCGCTCGCTGCGAGAATCCAAAGTATGTCTTTTTGGTGGACCCAAAAGCCAACAAAAAAGAGATCGCCGAGGCGCTTGAAGAAATCTATCGCGACAAACACATCCGCGTCGTTGCCGTCAACACGATCAATGTGAAGCCAAAACAGTATCGACCACGTGGACGCATGAATCCAGGTCGCAGTACCTTTCAAAAGAAAGCAATCGTGACCTTGGCAGTCGGCGATTCAATTGATGAATAATTGAGGAAGAGTTAAACCATGCTCAAGACATTTCGACCTATCACTCCCGGGACAAGAAAGCTGGTGTTGTCAGACAACGCACAGCTAACGAGACTTCCTGGAAAACGAGCCACGGTAAAGCCGACGAAAAAACTTTTGGCGCGAAAAAAACGCACCGGCGGCCGCAATAACAACGGTCACATCACCTGTCGTCATCGCGGTGGTGGCCATAGAAAACATTATCGTTTGATCGACTTTAAGCGCGATAAGCTTGACATTCAAGCAAAAGTCGCTTCGATCGAATATGATCCAAACCGTTCCGCTTTCATCGCCCTCTTGAATTATGCTGACGGCGAAAAGCGCTACATCATTGCTCCTGTTGGGCTCAAAGCTGGCGACGTATTGGTATCAAGCGATGCGCATCCACTCTTTACCACTGGTTGCACCACAAGATTAAAGTACATGCCGGTAGGTTCCGTGATTCATAATCTAGAACTTATTCCAGGAAAAGGGGCAAAAATGGTACGATCTGCCGGTCTTTCTGCTCAACTTATGGGCCGAAGCGGTGGAATGGCATCAATTAAGCTGCCTTCTGGCGAAATGCGCAACGTGAATGAAGAGTGCCGAGGCACCTTTGGCGTCGTGTCTAATGCAGAACACAATGTCCGAGTAGAAGGCAAAGCGGGTCGCAACCGTTGGAAGGGGATTCGTCCCACAGTTCGCGGTACAGCGATGAACCCGGTTGACCACCCACACGGTGGTGGCGAAGGTAAGCACAATGGCTACATCCCTCAGACACCATGGGCAATGAAGACTAAGGGCTATCGCACCAGAGGAAAGCGCAAGACATCGAGTCGATTCATCATTAAAGATCGTAGGGACTAGTATTATGGCAAGATCGCTAAAAAAAGGACCATTTGTTGATCACCACCTCATGAAAAAGGTTGATGACCTCAACAGCCGAAAAGAGAAAAAGCCGATCAAGACCTGGTCTCGGCGCTCAATGATTCTACCGGAAATGATTGGCCACACGGTTGATGTGTATAACGGCCGCAAATTTGTAACGGTGTATGTCACCGAAAACATGGTTGGTCACCGTCTTGGGGAATTCTCTCCTACCAGGACCTTTAAGGGCCATACCATGAAGAAAGGAGTATAAGGGTTGACCAATGTCAGAATTTAAAGCGATTACACGATTCCTGAGAATTAGCCCTCGAAAAGCAAGGCTCGCCGCCCAGCTTATTCGCGGATTGCCAGTGCCTCAGGCAAGATTGCAGCTCGAGCACTGCCAGATGAAGGGTGGAAAACTCCTCATTAAGACGCTCAATAGCGCAGTAGCCAATGCAGAACTGCAATCTGATACAAGCAGCGAAAGACTGCGCGTGCGCGAAGTACGAGTCGACGAAGGTCCAAAGATGAAGAGGGCCAAGCCGAGAAGCCGTGGACAAAGGCATCCAGTAGTTAAGCGAACAAGTCATTTTACAGTTGTAGTTAGTACGCAATAAGGAGTTAAGGGAATGGGTCAAAAGACAAATCCGGTTGGTTTTCGTCTCAGCCTCAACCGGGGATGGAAATCGCGATGGTATGCCAACAAGCAAGAGTTTGGAACATTGCTTCTCGAAGATAACGAGATCAGAAAGTATTTGATGAAGCAGCCTGCCTGCCAAGGCACATCGTCCATCAGCATTCGACGTATGAGTGATAAAGTTGAAATCACCATTCATACTGCCCGCCCAGGACTAGTTATTGGCAAAAAAGGAAGCGAAATTGACGTTCTCCGAGGCGCGTTGTCTAAGATGACCGGCAAGGAAGTGTGGATCGAAGTTGAAGAAATCAAACGGCCAGATAATGATGCCAAGATTGTTGCCGATGGAATCGCAAAGCAGTTAGAACGTCGCATTCCGTTCCGTCGCGCCTTAAAAAAGGCGATGCAGAGCGTTTTGGAAGCCGGCGGTGTCGGCGTGCGTGTGCAGGTTTCTGGGCGCCTTGGCGGTGCTGAAATTGCCCGTCGCGAGTGGTATAAAGAAGGCATCATTCCGTTGCAGACATTGCGATCAGATATCGACTTTGCCTACGGAAGAGCTGAAACTACCTACGGCTCGATTGGCGTGAAAGTGTGGATTAACCGCGGAGAGACCTTCGTGGCGAAAAAAGCAAAAGTTGAACAAGCGGCGCCTGCGGCGTAAATTTGTGGAGTTGAAGTGTCATGTCCTTAATGCCTAAGAAAACAAAATATCGCAAAATGATGAAGGGCCAGCTCACTGGTTTGAGCAAAGGCGCCTGCTTCGTCGACTTCGGCGATTTTGGGATACAAGTGCTCGAGCGCGGCTGGATTACTAGTCAGCAAATCGAAGCTTGCCGCGTTGCAATTACGCGATTTTTTAACCGTCGCGGGAAAGTTTGGGTGCGAGTTTTCCCCGATAAGCCAGTAACCAAAAAGCCTGCTGAAACTCGAATGGGTAAAGGTAAGGGGAACTTGGACCACTGGGTAGCTGCTGTAAAACCGGGTCGAGTCATTTTCGAAGTGGCCAACGTGCCAAAAGATGTGGCACAGGATGCCTGTCGACGTGCTGCAGCAAAGTTGGGAATCAAAACTCGCTTTGTCGAGCGTGTAGAAAGAGTATAGGAGTTTTACAGATGGCCAAAGCTAAAGATTTGCGCGAGCAGAGCGATGATGAACTTCAAGCTCAGTGCGAAGAGATGCGCAAAGAGATATTTATGATGAAAAATGCTCTCTCATCAAAGAAGGAAGATGTGAAGCCTTATCAAATTCAGATGAAAAGAAAGGACGTAGCGCGTATCCTTACAGTCCTTCGTGAAAGGCAACAAGAGCAAACTGTCTAAAATGAGTAGAGTGAGTATGAAACAGCAAGAGCGAAAGTGCGAAAACCGTAAGACTGTCAAGGGCGTGGTCGTTTCCAATAAAATGCAAAAGACCGTCGTTGTTCGCGTAGAGCGAACCATTCGACACCCACAGTATGACAAGGTCATAACGCGCACAAAAAAATATTATGCACATGATGAATCCAGTACCGCGAAAATCGGTGATGAAGTGGTCATTATGGAAACGCGTCCTTTATCGAAACTAAAGTGCTGGCGCGTCGTAGAAGTACAACAAAAGCTGCAAAAGTAGCCAAAGTAGTTTAAGGGTAGGTAAAGGATATGCTTCAGCAAGAAAGCAGAATGGAAGTCGCCGACAACACCGGCGCAGAAGAAGTAGGACTATTTAAGGTACTTCGGGGCTCGAAGAGAAGATACGCAAGAGTGGGTGACGTGGTCATTTGCAGCGTGAAGTCTGCGAAACCAAATGGCACCGTCAAAAAAGGTGAAGTGGTCCGCTGTGTGATCGTGCGCACGAAGCGCTACATCAGACGCAAAGATGGCTATCTTCGTTTTGACAAGAATAGCTGTGTGATTATCGATGACAAGGGCAACCCTCGTGGGACGCGCATTTTTGGACCAATTCCTCGCGAGGTACGCGACCGTGGTTTTGTGAAAATCGGTTCATTAGCCCCAGAAGTTATCTAAAAGGAAATTGGAATGGAAAGAAAATCTCCCATAAGAAGTGGTTCCAGAAATATTCGCACAGGCGACTCAGTCGTGGTAATTGCTGGAAACGCGAAAGGCCAAAGCGGAAAAGTTGTTCGTTGCACCGAAGACAGAGTGGTCATACAAGGTGTGAACATGGCCAAAAAGCATGTCAAGCGCTCACAGCAGAACCCAAAGGGTGGCGTTGTTGAAATGGAGCGTCCAATTCACATCTCGAATGTAGCTGCCTGTGATCCGGCTGGACAGCCAGTTAAAGTACGTGCAGTGATCAATGGCAAAGGCCAAAAAGAGCTCGTCTATGACAAAGATGGTGAGCAAGTAACATGGCGTTCAGTGAAACGTCCGCAAAAGAAGTAATGATTGAAGGAGTAGGAATTAATCATGTCGAGACTTAAGAGCCGTTTTACAACAAAAGTGCGGCCAGCATTACACAAGAAGTTTAAGTATCAGAACCCAATGATGGTTCCCTCCATGAAGAAAATCGTCATTTCCATGGGGATTGCTGAAGCTACTAAAGATAAGAATGCCGTGATCGATCACATCAATGAGCTTTCGCTCATTGCTGGACAAAAACCAATTGTGACACGTGCAAAAAAGGCGATTTCAAACTTTAAACTGCGCAAAGACCAGGCAATTGGTTTGAAGGTCACTTTGAGAGGCCAGCGCATGTATGAATTCTTAGATCGCTTCTGCAATATATCATCGCCTCGCATCCGAGACTTTCGTGGATTTAATGCCAAGGGCGATGGACGTGGTAGCTTCACGTTGGGACTTGAGGACCAAATGATTTTTCCAGAGTTGAATCTTGATAAAGTCAAGCGTTCACAAGGGATGAACATCACCTTTGTTACCTCTGCTCAAACGGATGAAGAATGTATCGAATTATTAAGATTAATGGGCATGCCATTTAAAGGCATGACCGTCGTGGTGCCAGATTGGCATGATATCGAGGGAGAGAAGTAATGAGTTTCAATGATCCTATCAGCGATCTATTAACGAGAATTCGCAATGGCTCAAAGGCGCAGCATCGCTATATTGATATGCAGTGGAGTGCCCTGACGCAAAACATCGCTCAAGTGCTGAAAGATGAATCTTTCATCGAACATTTCCTCGTGAAAGAAGAGGGTGGCAAAACGAATATGCGCATTTTTTTGCGCTATACGGCTAATCGCCAGCCACTGATTCGCGGGCTTAAGCGCATATCGACGCCGGGACGTCGTCGATACATAGGTCACGATGAAATTCCCCGTGTTTTTAACGGGTTAGGTATATCGATCATCAGCACTTCCAAAGGTGTGCTCGTAGGATCAGAAGCTAGAAGCCGCAAGGTTGGTGGCGAATTGTTGTGTTACGTGTGGTAATTAGAAGAGGGTAACGATGTCACGCAAAGGTAGAGCCCCAATTGCATTGCCTAAAGGGGTAGAAGTACAAGTTAAAGAGAGTGCCATTACCGTAAAGGGCCCAAAAGGCACTTTGCAGCAAGCGCTCATTCCAGGTGTTACGCTTAAAGTTGATGGTAGTCAGCTAACCGTTGGCGTTACTGATGAGTCTCGCGAAATGAGAAAGTTTCATGGTCTCTATCGCGCTTTGGTGAACAACATGGTTGTTGGCACCACTCAAGGCTACGAGAAGAAGCTTGAGATGGTTGGGGTTGGATATCGCGCCGCTGTGCAGGGCAATGTGCTCGACTTGCAGGTTGGAAATTCGCACCCTACCCAGCTCCCAATTCCGGCTGGCATTCACGTAAAGGTCGACAAGAACACAAATATCTCGGTTACTGGAATTGACAAGCAAGCGGTTGGACAGTTTGCGGCACAAATTCGTGCGCATAAAAAACCCGAACCCTATCAGGGCAAAGGGATTCGTTACGAAGGCGAGTATGTACGCAAGAAGGCTGGAAAAGCTGCCAAAACTGCCAAAAAATAGGGTTTAAAATAATGAACAGCATTAATGCAAAAACGCGAAGAGCGTTGCGCGTAAGAAAGCATGTGCAAGGCACTCAAGCGAAGCCAAGGATGTGCGTCGTGAAAACGAACAAACACATTCAAGTGCAGCTTATCGATGATGAGCAGGGCAAAACGATGGCAGCCATTTCGACACATTCAAAAGAATTAAAGAAGACGGCTCATACAAAGCGAAACAAAGCATCCGCGAAAGTTCTTGGTGAGATGATCGCAGAAAAGGCAAAAAAAATCGGTGTGAGCCAAGTCGTTTTTGATCGCGGTCCTCATCGCTATCATGGAATTTTAGCAGAACTTGCCGACAGCGCACGCGCTGGTGGTTTGCAGTTTTAACAAAAAGGTCTTCGTACATGGCGAAACAATCAGATAAATCAAAACCCGGATCAGCTCAATCTGATCTGATGGAAAAGGTATTGTACATCAACCGTTGCTCCAAGACTGTGAAGGGCGGTAAGAAGATGAGCTTTTCAGCTCTCATCTTAGTCGGTGATGGCAAAGGCCGCGTTGGCTACGGATTTGCAAAAGCAAACGAACTTACAGACGCAATCCGCAAGGGTGGCGAGCTCGCACGCAAGAACATGAAGACGATCATCATGGAAGGGACCACGATTCCCCATGATATGAATGTTAAATGGGATGGTGCTTCAATTTACATGCGACCAGCTCCACAGGGCACTGGTATCATTGCCGGTTCAAAGATCCGAGCTATCCTTGAATTTGCTGGCATTAAAGATGTCATGGCCAAAAGCCTTGGTGCAAACAATCCAATTAATCAGGTTCGAGCGACCTTTAAAGCGCTTGAAAGCATGATGACACGCGAAAATGTAATGGCTCAGAGAAAGGGTGCTTAATGGAACTTCACGCATTATCAAACGATAGCCGTCCAGCAAAACGAAGAAAACGAGTAGGACGTGGCATGGGCTCAGGTCTCGGAAAGACCTGTGGTCGCGGTCACAAGGGTGCCGGAAGCCGAGCAGGCTGGAAATCGCGCGCTCGATATGAAGGCGGTCAGCTGCCATTGTATCGAAAAGTACCTGGTCGCGGCTTTAGCAACGCACGATTCGAACAAAAACTTGATGTGATCAATCTTGGTCAGATTGAAATGCTCTTTTCTGATGGCGATGTGGTCAATGTCCAGACCTTGCGTGAAGCTGGGTATTTGAGCGGTGACTCCTACGGCATCAAAGTATTGTCGGAAGGCACACTGACGAAGAAAGTGCGCATTGAAGCACAAAGCTTGTCAAAGAAAGCGGAAGAGAAGCTTCAACAAGCGAAAATTTCTTACACGATAGTCTAAAAGTTCAATCGTTCCTTAAGATAGAGATGTAATTGCTTATGTTTTCAACGATGGCGAAAATTTGGTCTATACCCGAGCTGCAAAAGAAGATCGTATTTACTCTTCTTCTTCTCGTGGTCTATCGAGTTGGCGGGTTTATTCCCGTTCCAGGAATCAATGGCGAGGTGGCCCTTGCCTACTTCCGTGAGGCAACTGGCGGGGGGCAAAACCTTTTTCAGCTCGTCGATATTTTTAGCGGCGGTGCCTTTTCACAGATGACCATCTTTGCACTTGGTGTCGTGCCCTACATCTCTGCTTCTATTATTTTGCAGTTGCTTGTCGCCCTTATACCGTCGCTTCAGCGTGAAATTCGCGAAAATCCAGAGCTTGGACGCCGCAAAGTAAATCGCTGGACGCGCATGGGAACATTGATCCTCTCTTTTTTGCAGGCGACACTCTTTGCTAAGTATGCGCATCAGATCAACATGTCAAATCCCGGAATCATCTCTCCTGAGCTCCTCGAAGTTCAGGCCTTTGGTGTCTCTTGGCTCTTCTACATGATTATGATCACTACAATGACTACAGGAACTATCTTCTTGATGTGGATCGGCGAACAGATTACAGAAAAGGGTATCGGCAATGGCATGAGCTTGATCATTACCGTTGGTATCTTGTCATCTCTTCCAACCACCCTCGGTCTCATCATGCAGCAGTTGAACCTCGATAGTCCAGAACCAGGCCAGCTCTCCTTCTTCTCGCTGCTCGTTCTGTTCACGCTCTTTGTGTTGGTGATTATCGCTACGATCTACATCACTCAAGGCCAAAGACGCATACCTTTGCAGTATGCGCGACGCGTGGTAGGCAATCGCGAAGTGCAGTCCATGGGATCGTCCTATATCCCATTAAAAGTAAATTACGCTGGTGTTATTCCGGTCATTTTTGCCTCTTCGTTGCTGATGTTTCCTGCCACTATCGGGCAGTTTATCGGTCTTGGCAATTGGATTGGAGTGGTTGCAGATTGGCTTTCGCCTGGCTCCAGCTTTTACCTTATTTCTTACATGATGCTCATCATCTTCTTTACCTACTTTTGGACCGCAACCCAGTTTCGTCCAGACCAAATTGCCTCAGACATGAAGAAGAATGGTGCCTTTATTCCAGGCGTTCGCCAGGGTAAGCATACCCAAGAGTATCTGGAAGAGACAATGAGCCGTGTGACATTGATCGGAGCTGTGCTGTTGGCACTGCTCGCAGTGCTTCCCCAATTGATTGGCCGGTTGATGAATGTTTCATCAGCGATAAGCTATTTCTTTGGTGGGACGTCACTACTGATCTTAGTTGGTGTAGTATTAGACACGATGAAGCAGATTGAAAGCCACCTTCTGATGAAGCGTTATGACGGTTTCATGAAAAAAGGGCGCGTGCGTTCATAAGCTTTGATTAAAATTACTGATTTGATTATTATTTCCTCACAATTTTACTTTCGGAGAGAGAGCGATGGCTCGAATTCTAGGCGTTGACATTCCTGACAATAAGCGACTCGAAGTGAGTCTCACCTACATCTATGGGATAGGTGTGAGTCTTTCACAAGAGATTATTGGCAAATTGAAACTTAACCCTGACATGCGTGCAGGGCAACTTACCTCTGATGATATTGCCAGACTGAGTTCACTTATCCAGTCTGAATATGTCGTAGAAGGTGATTTGAGACGACAAGTACAAAATAACATTAAGCGACTCGTTAGCATCCATTGCTATCGCGGCATGAGACACCGTTTAGGATTGCCTGTACGTGGACAGCGTTCCCGTACAAATGCTCGTACGCGAAAAGGTCCACGTAAGACCGTCGCTGGTAAGAAGAAAGCACCACAACAGTAATAGCAAAAGGGGAGTTTTAGACCTTGAGCACAAATAAAGCAACACCAGGGAAACCTACACCAGTAAAAAAGACAGTCAAGACAAAGAAAAAGATTGCACGTGTAGTGCCTGTCGGAATAGCATTTGTAAAAGCGACTTTTAACAACACTATCATTGCGATCACAGATCCTACAGGACAGGTAATCGCCTGGTCCTCTGCAGGAAAGTCTGGCTATTCTGGATCCCGTAAATCTTCTGCTTTTGCTGCTACGATTGCTGCTCAAGATGCAGCAAAAATTGCGATGAACATGGGCATGAGGGATATTGAAGTGCGTCTGAAGGGGCCAGGAGCTGGCCGTGAGCCTGCTGTGCGCGGTTTACAAAGCGCTGGGCTCAATGTAACGTGTATCTCTGATGATACCCCAGTTCCCCATAACGGATGTCGGCCTCGTAAGCGACGTCGAGTGTAAAATTTAATTTAGAATCACCTTTTTAGGACTAGGAGAGGACATCACATGTTGGTGAAATTCGGCAAACTTGAAAAGCCTCGAAAAATTGCGATTGAGGAAGAATCTGCAACGCCGACATTTGCACGATTTATCGCAGAACCCTTTGAGCGCGTATTTGGTCATAGCATCGGTAACGCTTTAAGACGCATCTTGCTTTCTGCGCTCGAAACACCCGGAATTCTTTCGGTGCGCATACAGGGCGTTCCCCACGAGTTCATGGCCGTCGAGGGTATCGTTGAGGATATGACTAATGTTATTTTGAATTTCAAAGGAGCCAAGCTGCGCTGTCTCGCTTCCGATGAAACACAAACAACACGCGAAAGTCGCATTGTCACATCGGTACTTGACATCACACAAGGTGATCTTGACGACAATAAGGGATCTATCGAAATCAAACTCAAAGATCTTGTCAAGGACAGCATCTTCGACGTTGTCAATCCGGAATTGAAGCTCTTTACGGTGACAAAGCCGATGAAGCGTCAGGTTGATCTTCGCATTGGTTTTGGAAGAGGGTATATCTCCTCTGAGCGCCACGTGATTCCAAATAAGATGGTCGATGAGATCGTGATCGACACAGCTTTTTCGCCTGTTACGTTGGTGAACTACTTTGTCGAAAACACTCGCGTTGGTCAAGACACAGACTTTGACCGTCTCGTACTTGAAGTATTTACTGATGGACGCCTCACACCAGCTGAAGCGCTTACCTTTGCGGCACAGATCGCCATTAATAACTTTGATGTCTTCACGGCAATTAAACCAGATCAGCTCATCTTCGAATCTCCCATTAAAGAGGGACAAAGCGACGATGACGAGCTGTTGGACAAACTTGCCTTGCGCATCGATGAGATAGAACTCTCAGTACGTTCCACAAACTGCTTGCAACAAGCAAATATAGATACAATCGCTGAGCTCGTCTGTATTCCTGAAAAGCGAATGTTAGAGTTTCGCAATTTTGGAAAGAAGTCGCTCAATGAAATCAAGGCAAAACTGCAAGATATGGGTCTTGGCCTTGGGATGGACCTTGTTTCCTTTGGCATCGATTCAGACAATGTCAAAGATAAGATGAAGGAACTCCTTGAGCAGCGCAAACAAAAGAAAGAAAAGAAAAAGAAATAAGGGCTTATGAGACACGCAAAAAGTAGTGCCAAACTTAGTAAAACCACTAGCCATCGACGATGCATGTTTGCCAATATGCTCAAGTCGCTTGTCGCCAATGAGCGTATAGTGACGACTGTGCCAAAGGCAAAAGAGCTGAGACGATTTGCTGACCAGTTGATTACACTGGCAAAAAAGAACACCTTGGCAAGCCGTCGTCAAGCAATTGCTTGGTTGATGGTTCGATTTAATCAACTCACGCCAAAAGAAGCAAGACTTGCACGTCAAGGCGATACAAGCGCCTATAACAATGATCGTCAGGTCATTGAAAAGCTCTTTGCTATTCTTGGGCCTCGCTATGAAAAGCGTCAAGGTGGCTATACACGAATCATGCGTCTTCCTGAGCGCCGAGCCGGTGACAATGCGCAAGAGTGTATCTTGCAATATCTTGAAGACTAGTTCATTGACTCAATTTTAAAACGCCAATTTGTCAATTTCAATTGCAAATTGGCGTTTCTATTTTCTCTATTCAATAAAAATTAAATACTTTACTCTCCAAATGGATGCGGCAAAGTGGGGGTCATCCGCGCCCTCATCCGACAAATTTGTAGACTTTAGAAAAATTACAACTCGTTAACGAGGAGAAAAGATGAATAGATTATTTGCGTTAACACTCGCTTCCTTGTGCTCTTTCTCAGGGGCAGTGCAGGCGTCTTCTGCACAGTGTGATTGGACGATGGTGAATAAAGACCTTAATAACACGAGAAGCTCGAGCTGTACATCAATTACGTTTAGTGATGTAAAGAATGGCTTAGTTGTTCCACAGTGGTCTCGAGAGGGGGCAGCCGTCCAGGCTCCAGTGGTGGCAAGAAATGGAATTATCTATTACGGTGATACTGCGGGCAATTTCTTCGCCGTTGATTCTGTCACAGGCCAAACACTGAGCAGCTATCTATTTCCTGAAGGAGAATCGGTAAATGGTCCAGCAATAGTGACCGATTCTACAGTCTACGCTACGACAGTTTCAGTGAACAATCTGCGTTTATATGCCTTTGATCACGATCTCATGCTCCTGGCCGGATTCAATGGTGGTCAGCCAGTCGAAGTTGATCCTGGTCATACTGGAGAGGAGGCAAATATCCTTGCAGCTCCTCTCTTGATTGAGAATTTTGTCGTTGTTGCCACTTCCAACTCAACGGCTGAAGAGACGACAAATCCTACTCCAGCCTATCGTGGAGGCTTTCATGCCTTTGATGCCACAACTGGAGCAAACATCTGGCGCACGGCAGTAAGCCCTGCAAATTCTGGATATGGCGCTTCAGGCGGCTCCTGGTCGACAGCTGCGGTGGATACAAATCTCAAGCTTATGTTTGTAGGAACGACAAATGCCACTACACCTCCAGCGGGTCCTCATACCGATGCGCTCTTGGCCATTGATTACACAACGGGCGTTGTCAAATGGGCGCAGCAATACACCAAGGATGATGTTTGGTCTTTCAAGTATGCCAGTGGTGGCAATTATGATATGGGTGCTTGTCCAAACCTCTTTATCGCTGGTGGTTTAAAGCAAAAAGAGGTTGTAGGTTGTGGGAGCAAGGCTGGCATCTATCGCGTATTTGAGCGAAAATCGGGAAAGCCCGTATGGGCAACGCTCATGATCCCACATGATGCGCTTCCTTCGATAGATGGGAATCCAAGTGCTGCCATTGCGAATAACTCGGTCTATACTGTTGCCAATAGCGACACATCTGGCGTCTCGTACGGAGCCCTTACCATATTAGCTCAGAATGGATTAAAGGCGGGCAATTTTGATGCTATTAACCAGTTGCTTCATTATCTGGCACATACGGATCAAACCTACATCAGCGCTCTCGATGCAAGATCTGGCAAGCTAAAATGGAGCAACACGCGCGTATCAGCTACGCTTGCCTCGATCACCGAGGCAAATGGTGTGCTCTATACCGGCAATTTCGTTGGCGATTTTCGCGGGCTTGATGCACACACTGGCGAAGAATTCGTGATTGCAAACCTGGGTGGTGCAATTGGTGCTCCAATTACGGTCGCTGGCAATCAGCTCTTTTTAAGCGTGGGCCTCGGCGGTTCTGGGGGACTCCACTGCTTTCATAAGCCATAATTCATGGCTCTTTTTGCGAGGCAAAACAAGCTTTTGCCTCGCGTTTATGAACACTACGATTTTATACGAAACTTGAGGTGAGCGATGACTTTGAAGGTAGCAATTAATGGATTTGGACGGATTGGCAGACTCGTTATGCGCTGCCTATTAAAGGTGCGCGGAGTAGAGATTATCGCGATCAATGACGTCGTGCCAAGTGACAATCTGGCCTATCTATTTCAGTATGATACCGTTCATGGCCGCTTTGATGGCACTGTCAAAGCTGAAGAGGGGGCGTTCTTCATCAATGGCCACAAAGTGATTGTTTGCAGCCATAAAGACCCAGCGCTCCTTCCTTGGAAGGATCTACATATAGATTATGTCATTGAATCGACAGGACTATTTACAACTCATGAGGCGGCCCACAAGCATATCGAAGCCGGCGCCAAGCGCGTGATCATTACGGCACCTGCAAAAGGGGATGTCCCAACTCTTGTGATGGGAGTCAATGAAGATACCTATGATCCCAAAAAAGATGTTATAGTCTCTAATGCCTCCTGCACCACTAACTGCTTGGCCCCAATTTGCAAAGTGCTGCTCGATAACTTCGGGATTGAAGAGGGATTGATGACGACTGTGCACGCGATGACGGCAACTCAACCAACTGTTGATGGTCCTTCAAAAAAAGATTGGAGAGGCGGTCGCGGAGCGACAGGCAATATCATTCCGGCATCGACTGGAGCGGCAAAAGCCGTTACTCTCTGCATTCCGGAATTAAAAGGAAAACTTACAGGGATGGCATTTCGCGTGCCAATAGAAGATGTGTCGTGTGTCGATCTTACTGTGCGGCTCAGTAAGCCAACGACTTATGAAGAAATTTGCCAGGCGATGAAAAAGGCAAGCAGTGGCCCAATGAAAGATATTTTAGCCGTGACGGAAGAAGAGGTGGTATCCTCAGATTTTATCGGTGATCCGCATTCTGCCATATTCGATAAAGGTGCAGGAATTGCCTTAAATTCAACATTTTACAAACTGGTAGCCTGGTATGATAATGAGATGGGCTATTCTCAGAGAGTGGCTGATCTCGTACGGTACATGGCAAAACGAGAAAATAAGCTGTAACTAAAGGTTGTTTTGGTCATAATTGGCGGCATGTTTGATGGATGGAGCACTAGGGATTTCTTGATTGGACTCCTCCTCAGCAAAAAAGTATTTTGCATAGGATGCCTATGTACGCAAAACAACGATGTTATGACAAAGGATTAAAAACGTGGATTTTACACGAGAACCAATTATTGAAACAGTTATCACTCCCAGGGAGGGATATCGGCTAGTTGTTCGAAGCAGTAAAGGTGCAGGTTATGAAGAGCATTTTGTAGAAGCCCTTGAAGTAGTCTCTTTCGGATCAAGTGTCTTCTTTCGCTGCGTTGAACGGCCAAAACCATTTATTGTACCGGTTGCCGATTATGAAGTTTTAGAAGTGCGCGAACCGCGCATGGTGCTAAAGACACCAAGTGAACAGGGTGCAAAAGTTCAACGGGAAAAGCCAAAGCAGGAGCCTCAGCGAGCTGAAGCACAAGCCGCACCACAAGCCGGGCAAGAAGCAGCTCAAGCGATTCAGCCCCAAGAACCAAGAGAGCCAAGAGGTGGCGAACCAAAAGGAGAGCGTTCCGACCGCCGTCGCGATCGCCGCCGCGGCTTCCGTCGCCGACGTGGTCAAGGTCGAGACGATCAGGCCTCACAAGAGCCTGCAACCATTGAGGAAATTGTTGAAGAGCGCGTGGAGCAAGTCTCGGAAGAGCAAGCAGGTTTTGAGACAAAATTGCCCTCGACCACCCCGATGCTCTCATCAATTTTGCCCCCTCCCACGAGCCTCATTCGCGACGATCTGCAAAAGTATCGCGAAAAAGAGGAGTTCAAGGGCGCTTTTTACTTGCCAGGTGAAAAAGATGAGATGAGCGATGTCGATGAAAACACATTGTCAAGCCTCGGTACAACCTCTGATGAGGAGCTAAGCTTTCGCGAAGCTCCCTACGACATTTCCGATGAAGACATTCGCATGAGTGAAGGTGGGGATCAGGAGGTGTCCCAAGAGGAGCCCTTTCGTTCGCCGCAATTGGGTCAAGAAGCTAACACGAGCACTTCACAAGATGTTCAAAATAAAGAAGTAAGCTAAAAATTTTCATGAATAGGCTCTATGCATTAATAGACGGCATAGGGCCTATTTTTAGCCGCTTCTGGACGCGCCATCCGGCCCTTTATTATGGGCTCTTTCTCTATTTCGGGGCCGTTGGAGCACTCCAAAATGTGGCCTATAGTATCTTACCCATTGGCCTACTGCTTCTTGGAGCCGGCCTTCTCAGGTTTTCGTTAGGAGCCCTTTTAGCAGTTGTATTTGGATTCTATCTCACCTCTTCTGTGCAGGTGGCGCCGGCATGGGCCGAAGGCCGTATCGGGCAAGCATGCTTTCAGATTACCAACATCACTCCAGAGATACGCTACCATCGAGCCTACTATAAGCTGCAGATTGACCTTTTGAGCTTTGTTGCAAAAGACAATACATTTTATGCCCAAAATGTTCCTTGTAAGCTGGTATGGAATAAACCAGGCCTTAGGCCTAGTGCCGACTGGCTCTATGAGGTGGAGGCAACGCTTACCGAACAAAATGGCCTCTGGACCTTGCATCTCCTCACAGGCAGTGTCTGCAAGCCCTATAAGCGCGTATTTTCCTTTGTCGAATGGCGTTATCGACTAAAAAGTGCCTTTAAACGCTTTCTTGCAAGGTACATTCCTCCTGGTGAAGTGAGAGCTTTCTTAGAGGGCGTGGTCATCGGTGAGTTTCATGATCCCTTGCTGGCAAATAGCCTGCGACGCTTTGGCTTGCAGCATATCATCGTTGTGTCGGGATTTCACTTTAGCTTGATCGCCGCAATATTTACAGGCCTTATCAGGCTCATTGCTTCCTGGAAAGTAACCAGTGTTCTCTTGATCTTGCTTACTACCTTTTATCTTCTCTTTGTTGGGCCATCGCCATCAGTTGTACGCGCCTATACTGCAACGTTGTTGGTGCTTTTGGCCAACCTCTTTGAAGAAAAATCCAATGGTATAAATAGCTTAGGGCTTGGTCTGATGGTGGCTCTCTTCATCGAACCTTTGTGGGCAGAAAGTTTGAGCTTTACCTTAAGTTTTTTGGCCACTTGGGCCATTTTGCTCTTCTATCCGCTCTGTAGGCGGGCAATACAAACCTACTTTCCTCGCCGCACAGGCTCCATGCTCTTAAAAATGCCCTTCCTGGATCAACTTACATTTGTTCTTTTGGCCTTTTTTCTTTCATCCTTTGCGCTTGTGGCAAGCGTGACCATTTTGATGCTGCCAATGTCGCTCTTTGCCTTTCAGCAATTTCCCCTACTGGGAATCATCTACAACTGCTTTTTTCCTTTTCTTGTTTCCATAAGTGTCTTTTTGCTAAGTCTCGGGCTTCTCTTTTCGTGGCTTTCTCCTGTGGCTTGCCTTTTCTTTTCCTCCTGCACGCATCTGACAGAAGCGGCGCTGACGTTGGTGAGAGATGCTCCTTTGTGCTTTGATATGACTCTTGAGTGCTCGTGGCTGTCGCTTGGCGTGCTTGTCGCTTATTTATGCTTTGTTTCTTTTATTGGAATTATCTATCTTGATAGGGTTTCAGATAATTTCAAAGAAGCAAGGTAAAAAATGAATTCAGTATCAAGATATTCGATTAATTCAATTAAAAATTGTTTAGCGCAAGTTGGCCACAAAATAAAAAATAAAGACTTGCCTGGAGCCATTTCCTACTTACATGCCAAGGTTCCGCGACCGATTGTTAACAGAGTCCATAGAACCATCTATGAAATTGAAAAAGAAGCAGGCCGTCCCACAGGCCATCCAGATTTTGGCAAGGTTGCTTTTCGAGCGGATAAGGGATTTGCTGTAACGGATGAAGTACGACTTATGGCTATCGAAAAGGTGCAAGCGTTGCTGCCACGCCTGGTTCCTCCTGTTGTTAATCCTGCGAATTTTGGATCACGTCTTGATGATGGTATCGAGAGAGAATTTACAAAACTTGACACGCGCGATCAGGTAAAACGCGATGCCAATCTTTCGGCAATTTTTGCGCGACAGACAAACATCTGTCGTCAAAAAGAAAATGGCCCATTGAATGGTTTTGAGAATGTAAAAATTTTTGATGCAACCTTAGTTCCCTTGAGTACGGGAAGGTACATCAATGCCAACTTTATTACTGTGCAGGGAAGAGAGTTCATTGGCACACAAGCGCCTTTGAAAAACAGTGTGGAGGACTTTTGGCAAATGGTTGTAGAGCAAAAGTCGCAAAGTATTGTCAGCCTCAACGACTGTTTTGATGATGAAAAAGCGGTCTTGGCCTACTGTCCAAGTGTTGTGGGCGAGAAAAAGAAATTCGGGGATATCACCATAGAGCTAAAAGAGCCTATCATCCTCGAGAGTAACCCTGACTGGAGCCTCCTTGGATCTGATGAGATCGAGACTCATGGTTTCAAACATCGAAAGCTCCGCATCACCATGGGAGATCAGGTCCATGAGGTGGACCATTTTCAGTACCTCAACTGGCGAGATGGCTATATTCCTTCTCTGCCATGTGTCCAGCGGCTTATTGAGAAGGTATCAGCTGTACAAAAAGAGAGCAAAAGCCCCATCGTCGTACATTGTAGAGCGGGTGTGGGAAGGACAGGCCTCTTCATCGTGCTGTATGACTTGCAGATGCGCCTGAAACAAGGTATGCCTTTAGATGTAAAGAGAGATGTGATTGATCTTCGAGACCCTCTTACGGGCAGAAGTCCAGCGATGATGCAAAATCTTTCACAGTATCAATTTGCTTATGACTTTATTTCGAATAGCGTACCAGTAGTCGCATGAGATGCTTGTCTGAAGCTAGCTTGTGGCTTTCTATAGGGTCAAAGAGACGAATGTTTGCAGGAAACTGTCTCAGTTGTTGGTCGATACGTCGCGTAAAGGCGCGGTTATTTTTTGCCTTGATAAGCTCGCTCACGATATGGCTGAAAAGATTCATGCCCTGTTTGTCTTTGAGCTGTTCAAGTTTCGTCAAAACAGTCTTGTCGTCTTCCCACTGTTTAAACAGATGCTTTATGACCTCAGGCAAAAGATCGGGAGAGGGGATCACTTGCTCTTTTGCACCGTCGAGGAACAGATCACCGAAAGGCAGAGCACTTACTCTCTGAAGCTTGGGGAATTTGTCGAGAAGCTTATAGACAAGGCCTTCCTGGTGATCTACCTGTTTGAATCGGCCGTAGAGACTTTCAAGGTTTGGCAGAGTGGCAAGTTGGGGCAAATTTTTAGAAGAGTAGGAGATGCGTGAGGCGAGGGTCGTATAGCATTCTTGGATATCGAGCGATTTCAGTTCAGTTTGCGTTGCAAGAGCGTCGAAAAGCTCCTCTGTAGTTGCCTGCACTTGGCAGTTTATCAGGTGAAGTTGTTTTACTTTGGGAAGGGTTTCGAGAGTTTTCGGAGTGAAGGTGAGGTTTTTTAGCGTGAGCGATCTGAGGTGTGAAAATTGCTGCAGGCGTTCAATGGTCGCGCTGTCGAGTGGCTCTTGTGCTTTCCCCTCAAGTACCAGACTGTCAATCAGGGCATATCTTTTTGATTCCTGAGCTGTAGTGAGGCACGCAGCAAAATGGCGGCGATTTGTAAGACAGAGGGTGGTCAACCCTTGACTATTTATGAGTGCTTTTTGCAGCCCGCGCGGCCCGGCTGTCCACGTACGGGCTCTTGAGATTCCTTGTTGGCTAAAGCCTTGCCATACCCAGCGATTCAACGCATGGCAGAGGTGACTGAGTTTTTGTAGCTCTTCATGAGATGCCGCGCTTTGTTTCAATATTCCAGAGCCCACCTCTTTCGGAATCGCATTAAGTAGAGATTGAAAGGTGACGTCGTAAATCTTCATCAATCCAAAACCCGCATTTGTGTTGCAGCAATTATACAAGTTTATTAATTAAAAAGAAATGAATTTTTAAATAAATTATTGTAAATAAAATTTAAAATTGATATAATTGTTATTAATATTTTTATTATGGTGATAATTATGTCAGTTTCGCTCAAATCAATTGGATCAAATAATCCAAAATTGGGAAAAACTAGTCAAACTGCAGAAACTAAAAGTACGCAAATTGGGGCATTGGCTGGACTTAGTTTTAAGAAGAAGACAGTCGAGTGGGCAGAAGTTGAAAGGTCAGCCTTTACAAAAGCTTCTGTGGAGGGAAATATCAATGAGTGCCGGAAGTTGTGGAATAAAGTTGCCAAACACACATCTGACGATCTGTTGATCTATATCAAAGCCTTTCGACGTGCGGCCTCGAAAGTCGTTGAAAAAGAGGCTGGCGCTTTCATGAATGAAGCGCAAAAACTCATTTTGAATGAAATCGCGCTCAAGAGTAATAAAGTCACTTCGCGTGAAGTCAATAAGCTCCTGAAAAGCCAACTCAAGCGAAAAGATGTCAAAGCGCTTCAAGAAACTTTTGCGCACCTTGATTTGAAAAGCGCTCAGGTGAATCGCACTACGTTCGCGCTCATGCTCAAAGGGTATATGCAGACGGGACTTGTTAAAGAGGCCCGCGAGCTCTTAACGCTTATGGCAAAGCACAAGATCGAAGCCGATGTTGAAGCCTACAATTTGGTGCTTGAAGCGCATATTCAAAAAGGGGATAGCAAAACGGCGTATGCCCTTTTTGAGGAAATGGGACGCTGCAAGATTGAGCCAAATGCAAAAACCTATGAAATGCTGTTAGGCATGGAGGCTGCAAAGGGTAATCACAAAGAGTGCGATGTGCTCTGGAAAAAGATTCCCAAACACTCAGGTGAGCATCTAAAGCTCTACATGAAATCCTATCGATATGCCGCTCGCAATGAAAAAGGCGAGGATAACAAAGCGGCCCTTGGCTTGTTAGAGAGAGGTAAAAAAATCCTCTTTGAGGCACTCAATGCCAAAGCCGCGGTCTTGCCATCTCACATGAATAAACTCATGAAAGAATACTTGAAGGTTCGCCATTCAAGAGGCATTCAAGAGACCTTTATGGAAATGGAACGAGGCAAACTAAAACCTAATCAAAAATCCTATCGCTACTTCATCGAGTCGCACTTTCTTGAAAAAGAGGGCAGACGGGCAGAGGATGCCTTTTTGAAAATGCAAAAAGAGAAGATTCCTTTGAATGCTGAGGTCTTCAACCTGATGATTCGTGGCAATCTCGAAATGTATGATTTGCCTCGAGCACAAATGTATTTACGCGATATGAAAAAAGAGCATATCCGCCCCATCAGCGATACCTACGAGCCATTCATAGAAGTCTATAGTCAAAGACGCGATATAGATATGGTGGAACGCACGTATAAGGAATTGCGAGATGAGGGACTTGTGCCAACACCGAGCACCTACCTAGCAATGATCAAAGCCCATCGGACCGATAAAAATTTAGACCGTGCGGAAGTTCTCTATGAGAGGATGCAAAAAGATGGCCATGACCTCCTTGTAGCCACAAACATTCTCGTCGATGCCATAGTGAGTGCAGGTGATTGGAGGCGAGCTCACGCCCTCTATACAACAAGCGGGTTGAAGTGTGGGACAAACAGTGAAGGATACTACGACCTCCATGGCTATTCACACGAAGTGGCCTACATGATCACCTACGACAAACTTGACGAGGCTGAAAGGAAAGGCGAAGCTGTGGGGATAATCACTGGAAAAGGCAACCACGGCAAACACATGCCATTTGCGCTGCGTGACCACATCATAAATAACATCGAAAAGGATTTTAAAGGCGCTTTCGAAGTAGTTATCGACAAGATCAACCCTGGTCGCCTTGTTTGCAATCCCCTCCCGCGCAAGAAATAACGCTAAGCTTGGATTTTATAAATCTTGTATTTTGATCTCGTCGACCCAGAATTTGTGGCGGCTGGTTGAAATGACTATATCTCCTGTCATAAGCTTGATCTGGTAGCTCAGAAGTCCGCCTTTTTGTGTGTAGTCTGGGCCTACGATGGGGAAGATGTAGGTGCCGCTCGCTTTGGTGAGGGGTACTCTTTTTTCAATCAGTTGTCCCTTTTTTAGCTTCACCTGGCAGAAAAGAGCGATAGGCTTATCGGCAAATTGTTCCTTAGAGAGCTTCCACGAGATATAGAGCCTTTGGCCAAAGATCGGCTCCTGCTTGTCTGGATCTGGCGTATCGACAATCACGCTTGCCAAATCGTTTCGGCCAAAGTACTCCGTTTGTACGTTGAGCATGGGGCTTTTACAGGCCGTACAGAGGAACAGGGCAAGGATTGCTAGACGCATGAGATAACCTTTTGTCGTAAGATGCTAGCTCCTTGGAGAATCAGCTCACGGGTCGTTTCCCAGTCAAGGCAGGGATCGGTAAGAGAGGCACCAAGCTCTTTTGCAATGAGGCTGCCTTGTGAGCCAGCATGTATAAAGCTTTCTAGCATAATCCCTCGGATACTATTTTGGCGAGTCGCAAAGTCAATCAAATGGCGAAATACGGTGGCTTGCTGGCGATAATTTTTTTGGCAGTTGTCATGCGAGCAGTCGATTATCAATTTTTCAGGAAGGTCAGCTTTCCTGAGGGCTTCTTCAGCCTCTTCAATGGAGGCAGCGTCGCAATTGGGCTTGTGGGTTGCTCCGCGCAAGACCAGATGGGAAAGGGGATTGCCCTTGCCCTCAATTTGCGCGATTTGGCCATCTCTATCGATGCCTAGAAAATGGTGCTGCTGCTTTGCGCTCAAGATGGCTTGAATCGCCACTTCGAGATTGCCATCATTTCTATTTTTGAAGCCAATAGGCAAAGGCAAGCTCGAGGCAAGCTGGCGATGGATCGGGGATTGGCAGGTGCGAGCGCCGATGGAACCCCACGAGATAAAGTCGCTGAGATAAAATGAGGCAAGAGGCTCTAAAAATTCAGTCGCCGTTGGAAGTTTTAAAGAAGAAACCTCTTGAAGTATGCGTCTGGACAACAAAATGCCCTCTTGCATGTCGTCTGAGCCATCGATGAAGGGATCATACAAAAGTCCCTTCCAGCCGAAGCTTGTGCGCGGCTTTTCAAAGTAGGTGCGCATTACAATCAAGAACACGTCATCTACTTCGTCAGAGAGTGCCTTTAGCCGCCTGGCATACTCGATTGTGCTCTCTTGGTTGTGAATTGAGCAGGGACCAACAATCAGCAAAAGCCGTGGATCATCTCCGAAAAGGATATTAATAATGTGCTGGCGGCTCGTTTGTATAAAACTTTCGTGCTCCAGTGGCACTTTGGCTTTGGCAATTTTTGGCGTGATGAAAGCGGGCATGGTTCCGTTCATAATTTTGTAATCATGACATATAAAGCAACCTCCATATATGATGCTAGCATTATGGAATCTCTAGCGAACTCTACAAAAGGTGAATGGTTTTCCTTGGCCTGTGCCGCCAATCACGCCAAGATCAAGGCAGGCTCTGCTTTATGTGAACGCTATGCCAAGAGTCTCGTCCAGATGGGCTATCTTGGCGACCTTGTCGGACACAATATACCGCAATTTGCGCTACGTCTTCTTTGGCTTCAAGAGGAGCCAATGCAAGAATTAGTAATAGATGCCGGCTACAACACGCTCGTTTTGTCAAGCGTTGCACGAGCTGAGCCGTTTCGACAGAGTGGTTTACAGGTTGCACTTGAGGTAACGAAGTGCGTGCCACAAGATGCAAAAGTTGACTATCTTTTGTGTAGGGAGGGCACTTTTTGCGAAAAGCTGTCCGATGAGACCTCCTATGAACGGGCATGCCGAGAACTTCGCTGGCTGTATAACCAAACGGCGCGTCCTTTGATCTACGTGACCAATCGCTCAAGTGAGTATCAACTCGCACTATCACATAAAGTAAATCGGGGATCGGCTGTCGCCTTTTATGCTGTGCGGGATGGGGCACTGCATCCGCTCTTTTCGCAGCTTTCAAAGTCATCACTTGCGATGCAGACGAGGCTCCTTCCGCTACTCGAAGTTGAGCAATTTGGTGCAATCGCAGATTTTCCCTTGGAGTCGATCGAAAAAGTGCTAGGAAGACAAAGGCAAAAACGCTTTTGCGGGGCCGGCTGTGTCACAGATTCCCTCTCTTCTTCACAAGAGGCGCTTTTCTACTGTCCTATCTGGCTGATTGGGCAGAGGATGTGGCGCGCAATCAATGTGCATGCCTTACTCGAAATGTGGCTAGAAAGCTACCATCCCGAGTGGCAAAAGGTGCTAGAGCCAGCCATGATCCATCGCCTCTTTCAGCTGCGATCCCAAGAGGCTATCGAAGCGGCAAGTGGCGAACTGCAAGCCTTTGGCAAGAGGTTAGCTGAAACGAAAGAAGCCTTGCGCTTTCAAAAAAAGAGCCCAAGTCTTGGAGCCCTCTCACAGCTGCTCTACCTATTTCAAAGTGCCTATAAAGCAGATCTTGAAAAGTTTTGCCAGGAAAGGATGCAGAAAATCCCCCTCGCTTTACAAAATTTTTTACCATTTTCCTTTTCAAAATAGTAAATATATAGTATAATATAGATCTTTTCAACAATTCGGATACTTACTACCATTTTCCGTCTTGTTAAACAATTTTACTGGAGGGGCAACTCATGAGTGAACTACTATCACTTCTTGAAAGCATCAAGGCTGCTATTTGGGGCCCGCCTCTCTTGGCGCTTTTAATCGGCGCTGGAATTTATTTAACCTGCTGCCTTCATGGCGTCCAGTTTCGCTACCTGTTCAAAGCGTTGCGTTTAGTCGTTAAGCGCGATAAAGAGGGCAGTGCCGGCGACATCAGCCCTTTTCAGTCATTAATGACCTCGATGGCCTCAGCAGTGGGAACGGGGAGTATCGTGGGTGTGGCCACAGCTTTGACAGCTGGCGGTCTTGGCGCTGTCTTTTGGATGTGGGTAACTGCCTTTATTTCTATGGCCATCAAGTATGCCGAAAGTCTTTTGGCTGTAAAGTATCGCGTCATCGATGCGCGCGGCGAAATGTGCGGTGGCCCCATGTACTACATCGAGCGCGGACTTGGCTGGAAGTGGATGGCTGTTCTCTTTGCCTCTTTTGCCTCTATCGCTGCAATCGGCACAGGAAACCTCGTGCAGGTCAACTCAATTGCTGACGCTGTAAATAATGTGTATGAAGTAAGCCCCTGGATCACAGGCAGCATCCTTACAGTCGTTACTGGCGTGGTGCTTTTTGGCGGGATCAAGAGTATCGGAAAGCTTTCTGCCTTTGTCGTGCCTTTTAAAGCCTTGGCCTACATCATCATCGGCTTTTTTGTACTTGGACTGTACTACCAAGAGCTTCCCCATGCCTTTGGCATGATTCTTCAATGCGCCTTTACTGGACAGGCTGCTGTCGGCGGCTTTTTAGGCTCGAGCATGGTCATTGCTTTGCAAATGGGGGTTTCCCGCTGCGTCTTTTGTAGCGAAGCAGGCCTTGGCATCGCCTCGATTGCCAGCGCTGCTGCCAAAACAAGTTCTTCCGGAAGACAGGCCATGATGTCGATGACAGGCACACTTGTCTCCACAGCTATTATCTGCACAATTACTGCCTTAGTCATTGCCGTAACGGGTTCCTTAGGTGCTCAAGATGATAGTGGCGCCGTGCTCAATGGCGCCTCCTTAGTCATTCGCGCCTTCTCAAATGCGATTCAAGGTGGCAAGTATGTCGTGATTGTGGGCTTGATCCTCTTTGCCTACACGACGGTGATCTCCTGGGCCTATTATGGTGAAAAGTGCTTTGAATACCTCTTTGGTGCAAAGTCGGTCACCTTCTATCGCGTGATGTACGTTGGTCTCATCGTGCCAGGGTCGCTCTTTGCCCTCGATGTCGTCTGGTGCTTTGCCGACATCATGAATGCCTTGATGGTTATCCCCAATATGATTGCTCTTTTGGCCCTTTCGGGCGTTATTCAAAAAGAAACTCGCGCCTTTCTTGAATCTGAAGGCGAAGAGCTGCAACAGGCTGAACAGGCCCCCGAGGCCATTATCAATTCCACCACAGTTGCTCGAGTTTAAAATTGAAAGTGCAGGGAATAAAAAAGAGTACCTGCGTAAAAAGCAAATTCTATATAGTTTACATTTTATTGGTGTTTAAAAATGATGTATATTCTTGATCGTGTATGGGATATGGTATGGGGACTGCCCCTCCTGGTACTCATTATTGGTATTGGACTTTATTTGACAATTGCCCTTCGCGGACTGCAGTTTCGCTACCTTTGGTATGCCCTTAAACTTGCCTTTGGCAAAAATCATGACAAAGAGAGCCAAGGCGACATCAGCCACTTTCAGTCGCTTATGACCGCACTGGCTGCGACCATCGGCATCGGCAATATCGCCGGCGTGGCAACAGGTATTGCCATGGGTGGACTTGGCGCCCTCTTTTGGATGTGGGTGACGGCGTTAATTGGTATGGCGACAAAGTATGCCGAAGCCATTTTGGCCGTAAAGTATCGCGTGACTGACAAGCGCCAAGAGATGGCTGGCGGTCCCATGTATTTTATCGAGCGCGGCCTGGGCTGGAAGTGGCTGGCTGGCTCCTTTGCCTTTTTTGGCTGTTTTGCCGCCTTTGGCGGGGGCAACATGATTCAGGCCCACTCAGTAGCAGATGTGCTGCATAGCGTGTTTGATGTAAATCCTCTTTATAGCGCGATCGGCATGGCCATCATGTGTGCCTTGACCATCTTGGGTGGGATCAAGAGCATCGGCAAAGTTGCCTCCTTGCTCGTTCCCTTCATGGCTGTTATGTACATCGGCGGGGCAGGCTATGTGCTTTTTGAATGCTACGAAAAAATACCTGAGGCGCTCTACACAATTCTTTCAAGTGCCTTTACGGGCCAGGCAGCCTTTGGTGGCTTTGCTGGATCCTCGATTGCCATGGCGTTGCAGGTAGGTGTAAGCCGCGGCTTGATGACGAGTGAAGCGGGCTTGGGAACAGCCTCAATTGCCGCAGCAGCAGCAAAGACAGACACGCCAGGACGCCAAGCGCTCGTGTCGATGACCGGCTGCTTTTTGGCCACGATCATCATGTGCACAGTCACGGGCCTTGTGCTTGGTGTTACCGATGCCTTTGGCAAGCTCGGTCCCGATGGCAAGCTCTTAAATGGCGCCAGCATGACAGTTGCCGCCTTTAATTCTGTCGTCAGCTGGGGCGGCTACGTGGTGAGCATCGGCCTTGTGCTCTTTGCCTTTACCACTCTTATCGGCTGGGCCTACTACGGTGAAAAGTGCGTCGAATACCTCGTCGGCTCAAAAGTTGTCCCCTACTTCAGAATCCTCTTTACCGTGATCTGCTTTACGGGCGCCCTGATGGAGATGGAGGTAGTCTGGAAGATTTCTGACATTTTCAACGGCCTCATGGCCTTTCCAAACTTGATCGGCCTTGCAGCACTTTCAGGCATTGTTGTGCAAGAGACGCGCACCTTTATGGACCAGCTCAAGCAAGAACAGCTCACACCGCTTTATGAACAGTGAGGGAGGGCCAAGAAAATGTGAAGGTCTATACAAGCCAATTGACCAAGACATTTAGAGAAAATCAAACCACCTGGGACGTTACGCTTCGCTCAGCTTGATGGGACGCAAGCTTGTGCAGAATGCAGAGGAATCGCACGCAGGAAGTTCAATGGGGTTCGAGGCTTTCCTATACCTTATCCTCATATCACTGATGCAAGAGTTCGCTAAAATTGATGATATGCGCAAAGTATGCCGAATCTCTAACGCTTTCTTGTACGTCACTTACGTGGATAAGGACTGGCCAACAGGAAAAACGGCGAGGAAGAGCAAGTCGCTGCAGTTTCTCTTGGCACTCCTTTATAACCGAAGAGCTTAGCGGCTCTCGAGAAAAGCGTATCTCGCAGGCAAACACAGTATTAAATCGAGTTTGAATCAGATAGTCGATCTGCACTCCAGCCCTGGTAATGTGGAAAGCGCTCTGAGATTAAAACGGCCCTTTACGATTGAATCGCGATGCGGGTCGATATATCGCAAATAGAAGCGCGGGTAATTATCGCTTAAACGATAATGACTAAGGCGCGATGTTTTACCAGATTTGATAAGCCAAGTGTAATCTCGTGAAACAAAACCTGTAGTAGTTAAATCGTCTAGGTATTCACTTAGTGTGCCACGTTTAGGATAATTAAGAGCCTGACAGATCTCATTAAGCTCAATATCCCCTTGAGATAGTGCTTGAACGATAGGTCTATCCAATTTTACGCACATAATGTTGATTTCTGAATTATGTGCGTAGCACGCTCAGCTGTCCAAAAAAATCCTTAGACGTGTACAGACCACGCTCATACAAGATTATCAGAGCTGGAGGACCAGTAAACCGAAGTCAGTGTAAGAAAAATGGACCGCGAGGCTCGCGGTCCATTTTGTGAAGCTATTTAGGGAATGATCGAATTGTTATGAACATTCGAAAAATAGGTAACATTGGGGTCAGTGAAGGTGTACGCACCTGTTGACGCCTGTCCTCTCAATAGTGGCGGACGGAGCGTTAAGGCTGCGTTCATCCAGATATTGTAGTTGCTATTTGGGCCAACGTGGCTGTTGTTGCCATTAGCAAAAGCGCGATTGCTTTCCCAAATGGAGGTTGATTGGGTCGGAGCTGCTGTTGTGCCAGTACCCACATCAACAAATCCTGAACCAATATTTGTGCCATCTTCCAGGTTATTATCCGCACGACAATCGCGTATGGTGTTGCGATCGGACAATTGGAGTAAGAAGCCATTGATGTTATTCAGTGCCTCACATCGATTGAAAGATGAGCGCTGCAACCCTAAACAGTAAAAGCCTGCAGAGTACTGTGTCAAAGCCCCAACAACTGCAGATGGTACCCCTTTGTTGCGAAGTGCCTTGCAATTTACAAACGAAAATGGGAAGTCGCTTGTTGCGTTTGGAGGCGTGACAGAATCACCTTCAATGTAAAAGCCGCAGCCAATACTTGTTGTTCCAGGGACAGTTCCCGAACCTGGAGAGGCAATATTTCCTTCGGCGATGCAATTTTCACACACGATTCCACGCTCAACAATTCCCGCAGTAGCATTTGTTGCAACGAGGGCAAATCCACGAGCTTGCCCGCCATTGAGTGCGAGACTGCGTTGGGCTATACAGCCACGAAATACTTTGTTCTCATCGATTCGAGTTGTAGCACCTGCTACTCTAAAACCTGCAGCAAAGCCTGCCGCGTCCATAGGGCCATTTACAATGACATCGCTTGACATGCAATTTTCTAAAACGATGTCAGTTGCAAAACTGATCAGGAATCCTATAGCTTGCGCGCCTGTGGTAGGAACTGGCGCTGGTTGGAGCATATTGCCAATTTGCTGGATATCATTTGCCGTGCAATTGACTAGCAATGTACTTCTTGAGCCTCTTGTGGATTCCTCAGCAAAGGTTCCGCCACTACCACTGATGTGAAAGCCATTGACGCCAGCAAGTGCCTTTGCGCCATCAAAGGAGCAGTTCATAAAGGTAGTATTAACCATTCCTCCTGAGATAAAGCCTGCGGTGAAATTAGTGGCAGAAGTGTTTGCAAAGGTATTGAGGCTGTTATTAAACTGGCAGTTAGTCCAAACGCAATTTTTACTGTCATACACCTGTGCGCCACCAAAAAAAAGAGCGACTAATGGTGTCACAAAGTCAAAGGTGTTTACTCCATTTCCACGTATGGCCGTGTCATTAAATGTAGAGTTTGAAACTTGTAGGTTAATAACGCCAAGACCATCCACAGAGTTATTAAATCCTCCCCCAATAAAAAGGGCACCACCCAATAATCTAGCTCCAAAGTTAGTTGCCCCAACAGTAAAGCCAGGTTGGTCAGACCAGGTGCGATCAAAATGGCAGTTATTTATCGCTACATCGCTAGAACAGGCATCTAATAGCCCATTGTAGAAATTATTGAGGCAGGAGACGTTTTCAAGCACGACTGAACTTACGCGACTTACTGGCACAGGGCTATCAGTAAAGAATGTGGATCCCAAGCCATTAAAGCGACTTTCCCCAATGGCAATCGCAGCAACCATCATGGCATCGTTTGTTCCAAAGGCCGTATTCGCAGCACCTGTGGAATGTGGTATATAGGATGGGAAAGGTCTCAGTCTTGCTGACGCCAAGGCACCAACATTTTTGACGGTGAGATCTTCAATGCGAATGTCACTCGTATGCGCAAAGATGCGAATGCCAAACATGCTAAAGCCGTCGATGATGGCGTCATCGCCCTTGATGTAGATGGATTCCGCCCCTACAAAGTTGGGATCGAGACTGTTTGGAGCGGGATCGGGCACTAAAATACCTACAACATAGGGCACTTGGCTTGAGCTACCGGCGCCAGCTTGAGCTAGTCTATGGCTTCCAAGATCAATGATAACATTTGAAACACCTGCTTTAACGGTAATTGCTGCTTGAACCGCATTCGGATTTGGTGGAGCAAATTTCGACGGCTTTGGATCAAACTCCACATCGCCATCCAGACACTATACGCCCGATTTGTCAATCACAAAGGGTTTGCCCTTGTTTAGACATTTTGAAGGGATCACATATTGACAGGAGCAGCAGGCACTGCCCAGGTCATTATTGTCACGACACAGCTCATTTCCAGAAGCAGCAGAATGCCCTCCTAGAACCATTAAGAGCATGCTAATAAACGCATACATTCTCATAGAATCTCCTTGTTTGAGAAGTCAAATTTCAACTTAAGAGTGTATGTTATTTATCGATAGGTGAGCTGTCAATATAAAGATATAAGATATACACTGACTCTCTATGAAAAATCGCTACTCGATCACTTCTATTGAGATGCCTACAGAAGAGGACCACCGCGTGCTCTTTAACGGCATCAATCAGTTTGCTCAGTCCCGCGGGTTCAATGTGGCGGCAGGCAGCTATTTCTTTGCTGTCTACGATGAAAATGAAAGGATAGTCGCTGCCATCTCTGGCTTTGATAACTTTGGCCAGGTTGAAATTGGTGGCTTGTGGGTGGATGTTGTGCTGCGAGGCCAAGGCTATGGGCGCAAGCTCGTAGAGAAGGCAGAGGAGTGGGGCTTTCAGCACGGCTGCAAGAACATATGCGTCTTCACTCTCAAAGAGTGGCCAGTCTGTCGTTGGTATCAAAAGCTTGGCTTTTCAGTTGAATTTGAGCGCCCAGGCCACGCCAACAACTCCGTGGGCTGTTACCTCATAAAAAAATTGAGCAATTGTGGGGGTCAGACATGGGGTGAAACAAATGGGCTAAAAAAACTGAGATTCAAGCTCTAAAGTTCCAGAAAGTATTGGTTCAAGTTTCAGACCCTTTGCGTCTTTGCGATTTTGCGCCTTTGCGTTTAATCTACCTTCACCAAAATAACGTCTCGACATAAATGCCAGAAGCGTTTTTTTGTAATTGAAAATTCAACGCAAAGGCGCAAAATCGCAAAGCCGCAAAGTGCGACAAGAAGCACTTATTCTCTAGCAGGTGCAAGTCCTGCTGGAAAAGTAGGATCGAATACGTTCCATATCGAG
>Ga0187893_10003233_pt1 | contig 33568 bp, 32 predicted proteins | sample MA1701074metaG_FD_139574 | JGI IMG/M metagenome (GOLD analysis project Ga0187893, IMG submission 139574) | White microbial mat communities from a basaltic lava cave in the Kipuka Kanohina Cave System on the Island of Hawaii, USA - MA170107-4 metaG ...
GTTGTAGACCCAGTTCACGGACCAGGTGACGACCGGGTATCCCAGCACCGGCTGCAACAGTTCCCAAGGCGCGTAGCCAAAATGCAAGGCCGCGTCCCAGTCGGCGAAGACCTCGTCCCAGGCGAAGGGGTTGATCCGCCAGAGCAGCGATTTGAAGAGCGTGAGCGTGCCGGCGAAGACCGGCATGAAGACCAGGACGGGCAGCGCAAAGGCGATACGCTCGCCGGTCGCGTAGCGATCCCTGACCTCGCGCGCCAGCATCGACAGTGGGCGCTTCGGACGGTCCACCAGGATAATCTGGGCGCCCCGCGCGGCGAGGATTAGTGCGATCGCCACCGGCACGACATACACATAGGTCGGAATGTAGAGCCAAATGGCCCTCAGGGCGGAAAGCCCGTACCGATCACCGACGAACCAGCCGACGGCCGCGAACGCCAGCACGATCGCAACCGGACCTGCGTGCTGGCGAACCGAAAGCTCCAGATGCCGGCGAAATTCTTGCAGGATTCCCGCGGCTTCGGCTTGCGTTGCCATCCGGTCACTCATAGCCCGTTGTGTATCGACCTGTTGCAGCGGTATCACAGGCGCGGGCCGGTTTTCGTCCCTGGAACGGGGGGCCGACCCATCCGAAAGCGGCGTATCTCTCAGGAAAATTACGCATAATAAATATAACACTTCACCGTGAGCATATCAAGATATGTTCGTTTTGGAGGACATTTGCCGGAACAATCGAACGGGAAGCTTCCACCGCACGGTGCCTGATTTCTTATGGCGCCATCCGATTAGCCTAGTACTTTTTTCGCTCCCCCCTAAATCATTGATGTGTTAGCGTTTGCTCACCTTGAACATTAAGTTCGGGTGAGCGGTTCGCCGTGCGGTGCGAGCCGCAAAGTTTCCCTTGGCCCTCACAATCTTGTGAAGACCCGGGAAGCGTTAACCGCTGGGGGAGTAAAAAACCATGTCGAAACTCATCGGTCTGGTTCGGCGCCTTTCGAAGGACGAATCGGGCGCGTCGCTGATCGAGTACTCGATCCTGATCGGCCTTATCACCGTCGCGGTTATCGTCCTGATTTCCGGCGTCGGCGAATGGGTCGTCAGTCAGTGGACCGAACTGGACGCGAACGTCAACTAAGGATTCCGATTAACGTTGCACGGGCCGGGCGCTGACGTGCGCCCGGCCTGTGTCGACTCCGATCGGCACCCGCTGCGATGTTCGACCAGCCCGAGCGCCACGCCGGCATTCAGCGGACCGAGTATGTCGCGCCAGGCCGGGCCATGGGGATGCGCCGCCGCCATCCGGCCGCGGCACCTGCAGCCCAGCCCAGCGCTTGAGTGTCACCAGGATTGTTGATGGCCACGCGCCGAGCTTGCGTGGCTCGCGGGAGGTGGCGACATGAAAGGTAGAGCCATCGTCATGATCGTGGTTGCGCTTGTGCTCGCCGCCGGCGCGGCGTTGCTTGCGCGCAGCTGGATCACGGGTCAGATCGCCCGACAGCAGCAGGAAGCGGTCGCAACGCCGCAGATGGAACTGACGACCGTCGTGGTTGCGACGGCGCCGTTGCGTTTCGGGAACACGCTTTCGCGCGAGCACGTGAAAGTCGTCGATTGGCCGGCCGAGGCCGTGCCCGAGGGCGCTTTCAAGACAATCGAAGAGGTTATCAACGAAGAACAGCCACATGTCGTGCTGCAGCCGATCGAACCGAATGAGCCCATTCTGATCACCAAGATCACCGGGCCGGGTCAGCGCGCCACGCTTTCGACCGTCATTTCCGAGGGCATGCGCGCGATGACCATCCGCGTCAACGACGTCGCCGGCGTGGCCGGTTTCGTGTTGCCGGGCGATCGCGTCGATCTCCTGTTGACCCGGGAGGTTATCGAGGATCAGCCGATTACCGACGTGCTGATGCAGAACGTCAAGGTGCTGGGCATCGATCAGAAAGTTCAGCCGCCCGAGGAACAGCAGGCCGACGTGGTCAAGGCCGTCACCATCGAAGTGACGGTCGAGCAGGCGCAGAAGATCACCCTTGCGGCAACGGTCGGCGAACTCTCGCTGGCGCTGCGGGATGTCACAAACGTCGATTCGGAGGCGGTTCGCACCGTCTCGCTGCGCGATCTCAATCTCGGCGAAGCGATCGTGACGCCGGATCCGGAAGTCGTTGCCGAGCTGGCGACGGATACCGATGCCGAGCCGGAACCGACGCCGCCGCCGGCGCCGCTCCCGACCGCAATTCCTGCGCCCGTCGCCGAGGAGTTCGATTCCATCGGGATCACCCGCGGCCTGGCGCGCCAGGAATACAAGGTCAATTCGACCGGCCAGGTGATGCCGTGAACGCGCAACGCCATAGCCGCATTCGCCCGGATACGCGCGCGATGCTGATCGAGCGGATACTGGGGACCCTGTTCGCGGCGGCCGCCATCCTGACGTTCTGGTCGGCAACGGCAACCGCACAGGTGGCCGTCAATGTCACGAGCGCGCCGGCCATCCATGCCGGCGAGTTTGTCGTTCCGATCAACAAGTCCGAGCTGATCCAGGTCGACCGGCCCTTCAAGGAACTCCTGGTCGGCAATCCCGAAATCGCGGACGTCCTCGCGCTGACCAACCAGACGATCTACATTCTCGGCCGCACGCTCGGGTCGACCAATCTCACGATCTATGGCGAGAACCGCGAATTGATGGCGGTGCTCGATATCGTGGTTTCCTTCGACGTCGCCGGTTTGAAGCAAAAGCTCTACGAGGTGATGCCGGAAGAATCCGTCCAGGTTCGGACGGTGAACGGGACCGTTCTGGTCACCGGTCCGGTCTCGACGGCGGCGCGCGCCGCCGAGGTCATGGAGATCGCGCAGCGTTACGCGCCGGATTCCGTCACCAATTCGCTGACCGTCGAGGGCAGCCAGCAGGTTCTGTTGCAGGTGCGTTTCGCCGAGGTCAACCGGACGGCGGTCCGCGAACTCGGCATCGGCAACCTGCTCAACATCGGCGGCGACGATTTCAACTTCAATCTGCTGACGACGGGCGCGTTGCCCCTGGCGACGCCGGGCTTGCCCTTCGGCACGGCCGTCACCACGGTAAGCGGCGGTGCGTTCGACCTTGTGTCGACGTTCCGGGCGCTCGAGCGTCGCGGTCTGGCCCGCATCCTGGCCGAACCCAATCTCGTGGCGCTTTCTGGCGATACCGCCTTCTTCCTGGCCGGCGGCGAATTTCCGATCCCCGTCGCGCAGGACGTCGACACGATCACCGTCGAGTTCAAGCAGTTCGGTATCGGGCTGGGGTTCACGCCGACCGTCATCGGCAAGGATCTGATCAACCTCGAAGTGGCGCCGGAAGTGAGCCGCATCGATCCGAGCATCAGCGTCCCGGTCGGCGGCGGATTGAATCCGATATCCGTTCCGGGACTTTCCGTCCGGCGCGCCAAGACCACGATCGAACTGCGCGACGGGCAGAGTTTCGCCATTGCCGGCCTGTTGCAGAGCGACTTCCTCAACCAGATCGACGGCCTGCCCTGGCTTTCCGACATCCCGATCCTCGGCCTGCTCTTCAGCAGCCGCGGCTACCAGCAGAACGAGACGGAACTCGTCATCATCGTCACGCCGCGCCTGGTCCAGCCGGCGCCATCGCCGGACGATCTGATGGTGCCGACCGACACGGTCATTTTGCCGACGGATGGAGAGTTCTTCCTGCTGGGTCGCACCGAGGGCAAACCCGATGAGGGCTCGGTCGTGCCAACGGCTGCGCCGGAAGAGGCGGTCGGTTCCGCCGGCGGTCTGAGCGGTCAGTACGGCTATATCATCAAGTGAGGCGGATCATGTTGCGCGTTGTCATACTGGTGGCGGCGGTTTCGTTCGTCGGGGGCTGCAACTATACGGGTCCGAACCACCAATATCCGGGTTTCGGCGAGGCGACGGCGCACAATGCGGCGGTCATGATCATCGATCCGAATCCGCCCGGCGCCCAGAATACCGACCTGGCGCTGGATGGATCGCGCGCAGTGCTCGGGCAGGATCGATACAAGACCGACACGGTCGAACAGCCGGAATCGCTGGAAACGACAGATTCGTTGACGACTAGCAACTAGAGTTGAGGCAAGCGGGCAAGGGAAATCTCGCGGGCTGATCGGCTGGGCGCAGACCGGGGTAGGTTGCCAAAGGGTGGCAGGGCTGGAGTTCAGCGGGTATGCCGGAGGGGCTGACAGGGATAGAGCAGGGCGGTCGAATGGAGTTGGCTCGGCCAGCGACGATTCGCGGCAAGGTTCGCCTGCACGCCGTCGTACAGACCGACGAAACCGAACGCGCGTTGCGTCAGGCGACGCGCGAGGCCGGCGACGTCGAGCTTGCGCTGCTGACTGGCGTTCTGCCGCGGCACCTCGACCGTCTGTTCCAGACGGATGGCATCGACATGCTGTTCGTCGAGGTCAATCTCGAAGATGGCGGCGACATGGCGGCGCTCGACGCGCTGGTCGCGCATTCCGGCGCCAGGCCTGTCGTCGTGACCTCGAAATCCGCCAGCGTCGAAGCGCTGCGGCTGCTGGTCCGCATGCCGCTGGCCGATTACCTGCCGCAGCCCCTGCGACAGGACGACCTCGTGACGGTGTTGAAGACGGCCCGGCATCGGCCGGGCATCGTTCGCGAGGGCGACAAGAAGCCGGCCACCGTCATCAGCTTCCTGCGTCCGGCCGGCGGGCTGGGGACGACCAGCCTCGCCATTCAGACGGCCTGGGAGCTGGCGAACCCGGGCGGCAGCAAAAAGCAGAAACCGTCCGTCTGCCTGGTCGATCTCGATTTTCAGGCGAGCAATTGCGCCATCTACCTCGACCTCGAACCGACTTTCGATCTGCTCGAGATCGCGCGGTTTCCGCAGCGCCTGGACGGCGGTCTGTTGCGCGCCATGACGGCGCAGCACAGCAGCGGGTTCGGCGTACTCGCCTCGCCGAATCAGCTCGTCAACCACGACACCGTCACCGGCGACGTCGTCGGCACCGTGTTGAGCACGATCTGCGACCAGCACGACTACGTCGTGATCGACCTGCCGCTGGCCTGGGCGCAGTGGATCCCGATCGTGCTGTCCGGCAGCGACGTCGTATATCTCGTCAGCCGGTTGAGCTACCCGGTCGTGCGCCAGACCCGCCAGCTGCTGCTCGCGCTGAGCAACGCCGGTCTCGGCAACATACCGCTGTCGATCGTCGCCAATCGCCATCCGAAACAGTTCTGGCAGCGGGGCCTCAGCCGCCGCGAAGCTGAGCGCGCGGTGGGCCGCGCCATCGAATATATCGTGCCCGACGAGGAACGGCTCGTGATCGAGGCCATCAATCGCGGCGTTCCGATCCGGGACGTGAAGCGGAACAGCGGCATCGAGAAAGCGGTTCGCAGGATGGTTCGCGAGAGTCTCAAGCGACTGACGCCGGCCGATGCGACCGCAGTTGCGGCAGTGAAACGTTGAGCGGGGCCGGGGGATGTTGACTCGATTCAAGAAGTTCGGCGGCTCCGGCGAATCGCCGACACCGCCCGCCGGTACGGCTGCCGCGAACGTGACGCCGTTGCCGGCAGCCGAGAGAGTCGCGGCGGGCGAGGCGTCGATCCCCACGGCGCAGGCGGCCTCGAAGCCCGAAACGCTTGCGTCGCCCCGCATGGCGGCCCTGCCGACCTATACCGCCATCAAGGTCCGGCTGCATCACCGGCTGCTCGAGGAAATCAACCTTTCCGCCATCGAAAAACTCGAACCCGACGAGTTCCGCGAGCAGATCGGCAATCTCGTGCGTGAGCTCCTCAAGGCGGAGAAGGTCCAGCTCAACCTGCGCGAGCAGCAGCAGATCGTGGGCGATGTCATCGACGAGATGATCGGCCTCGGGCCGCTCGAACCGCTGCTGAAAGATCCCTCGATCAACGACATTCTCGTCAACACCTACAAGCGGACCTTCATCGAACGCGCCGGCGTGCTCGAACTGACGCCCGTCCACTTCCAGGACGACAAGCATCTGATGCGTGTCATCATGAAGATCGTCTCGCGCATCGGGCGCCGGGTCGACGAGTCCCAACCGATGGTCGATGCGCGCCTGCCCGACGGATCGCGCGTCAACGTGGCGATCCCGCCGGTCGCGATCGACGGCCCGGTTGTTTCGATCCGCAAGTTCGCCGCCAGGCCGTATACGCTGGAATCGCTTGTCGAGAACAACTCGCTGACGGTCGAGATTGCGGAAATCTGCCGGGCGGTGGTTCGCAGCAAGCTGAACGTCCTGATCTCCGGCGGCACCGGTTCGGGCAAGACGACGCTTCTCAACGCCATGTCGCGTTACATCGACGAACGCGAGCGAATCGTGACGATCGAGGACGCGGCGGAACTGCAGCTCCAGCAAATCCACGTCGTCAGGCTCGAAACGCGACCGCCGAACATCGAAGGCAAGGGCGAGATTCGTCAGCGCGAGCTGGTCAAGAACTCGCTGCGTATGCGTCCGGACCGGATCATCGTCGGCGAGGTGCGCGCCGGCGAAGCTTTCGACATGTTGCAGGCCATGAACACCGGTCACGAAGGTTCGATGACGACCATTCACGCCAATACGCCGCGCGATGCGCTGACCCGTCTCGAGCAGATGGTCGGCATGGCGGGGCTCGATATTCCGACCCGGAGCATGCGCCAGCAGATAGCGTCCGCGATCCATGTCGTTCTGCAGCTTCAGCGACTGAGCGACGGCCGTCGCCGCATCATGAGCGTTGCCGAAATCACCGGCATGGAGGGCGAGGTCGTCCAGATGCAGGAGATCTACCGGTACGTCCGCAAGCATGTCGATCCCGACGGCACCATTCACGGCGAGTTCCGTGCGACGGGCATCCGCCCGAAATTCATGGAGGACATGAAAACGCGCGGCATCGAAATTCCGACCCAGTATTTCGACCCGGATCGGCCGCTCGGGCAGGGGGGGATTCGTGCAGCTCGATAGCGAGTTCTTCATCTACGGCATCGTGTTCCTGAGCGCGCTGCTGCTCGCGGAGGGCATCTATTTCCTGATCGTCGACATGACCCGCAGCACGGTCCGGAGCCCGAATCGCCGTCTGCGGATGCTCGCCACCGGAGAAAGCCGCGAATCCGTGATGCTCAAGCTCAAGCGGGAAAGGGCATCCTCGAGCGATTCGATCGGATTCGATCCCATTACCTGGTTCTCCAATCTCGTGGTGCAGGGCGGCAGCGGGCGTACGCCCGTCGAGATCGCCATGCTGATGCTGCTCATCGGGATTGCGGGCGGGCTCGCCGCCCTTGTGCTGACCTGGAACGTCCTGATTGCGATCGGCGCGGCGATCGGCGCCGGGCTGCTGCTGCCGCTCGCGGTGCTCATCATCATGCGAAAGTTGCGGCTCGGAAAATTTTCGAAGCAACTGCCGGACGCCATCGACATCATGGTGCGCAGCCTGCGCGCCGGCCATCCGGTCCCGACCAGCCTCGGTCTGGTGTCGCGCGAGCTTGCCGATCCGTGCGGAACCGAGTTCGGGCTTGCCGTCGACGAGATGACCTACGGCCTCGATCTCGCGTCCGCGTTGCAGAACGTGTCGCGGCGCGTCGGATTGCAGGACATGCGCTTCCTGGTCGTGGCGGTCATGATCCAGATGCAGGTCGGCGGCAATCTGGCCGAGGTTCTGGGCGCCCTGTCCAGGTTGATCCGCGACCGCCAGAAGATGCGCGCCAAGATCATCGCGCTGTCGTCCGAAGGCCGGTTTTCGGCGGTCGTACTTACCGTGCTGCCGTTCTTCCTGGCCGCGGCAGTCAATGTCGTCAACCCGGGTTACTACGGCGATGTCTGGCAGGATGCGGTTTTCCTGCCGATCATGGGCTTCACAGTCGTGTGGATGATCGTCGGCATCATCGTCATGTACAAGCTCGTCAACTTCAAGGTTTAGGGCGATGGATAATTTTCTGGTCGCCTTGGGAATCAATCCGAACGACGCGCCGGTCTATCTTGCGGCCGGCATGGTGTTCATTGCCGTCGTGCTGATCGCCTTTGGCATCGGCACCTACAGCTCGTCGCGTCGCGCCCTGCGCGCGCGCGCGGCCGGTACGTCGACAAGGGCAAGGGAAAGCGACGCCAAGGAGAAGGGTAGTGCCGAATCGATCCGCTTCCTCGACGAGGTGACCAACGTAGCGCCGGTGCTGCAGCCGATTGCGCGCCAGCTCGTTCCCTTCAACGTCGCGGCGTTGTCGACCCTGCGGCAGAAGCTGGTGCGGGCCGGCTATCTGCGTCCCTCCGCCGTCGGCGCGTACTATGTCGCCCGCCTGCTCTGCGCCATCGCGGCCGCCGGCATTTTCGTGATTCTGTCGCCTTACCTTTCGAGCAAGCTTTCGACGCTCTGGCTGGTCGTCGCCGGTCTCGGCACGGTCGCTCTCGGCCTCTATGCGCCGAACCTCTTCGTCTCGATGCGCAGGGATTCGCTGCAACAGCAGTATCGCGACGGCTTCCCCGACTCGCTCGACCTGCTCGTCATCTGCGTCGAAGCCGGTCTCGGCCTCGATGCCTCGATCAATCGCGTCGCGGGCGAGCTTCGCCACGCGCATCCGGCCTTGGCCGACAATTTCGAGCTGATGGCGATCGAATTGCGCGCCGGTTCGAGCCGCGAGGAGGCGTTCAAGAATCTCGCCGAGCGCATGGGCATCGACGAAGTGCGCCAGATGGTTACCCTGCTGCTGCAATCCGAGGAGCTGGGAACCAGCGTGGCCGAGGCCCTCCGGATCTACAGCGACGAGATGCGCGTGCACCGCATGCTGCGTGCCGAGGGCAAGGCGCAGTCGTTGCCGGTCAAGCTGGCCCTGCCGCTCGGCTTCTTCGTCTTTCCGACCATGATCATCGTGGTCATGGTTCCCGTGATGATCCGCATCTTCCGGGTGTTGCTGAACACATGAAAGCGCTTCCCACATTGCGCGCCCTGGCGCGCCGCCGCCGCCGCCGGCAGATTCTGCTGGCGGGGTCCCTGACCGGCGTCCTGGTGGCGGCGGCCTGCGGCGGGGCGATGAATTTCAGCGACGACGCGCGGTTCAGCCCCGACATGGGCATAACCGACGGTTCGGACCCGCTGATGCAGGGCAAGCGCCATTTCGCCAACCGGAATTTCGGTCTCGCGATCGAGGCGTTCGAGGAGGCGCGGCAGCTCGCGCCGCAATCCGTCAACGTGCTCAACGCCCTGGCGGTTGCCTACGAGGAGATCGGCCGCTCCGATCTTGCGGACAGCTATTTCCTCGAAGCGCTCGATCTCGATCCGTCCTCGGCCCAGACCTACAACAACTGGGCCATGGTCCATCTCGGTCGCGGCAACCCGGCGAAGGCGAACCAGCTCCTGGCGGAGGCCGCGCGCCTCGCGCCGGGCGATCCGATGGTGGTGGCCAACGTCGCGCGCCTCGATGCCATGGAGACGGGCGATCGCATCGTACCGTCCGAGACCGCCACCGGCGCATTGACCGCCGTCATCGCCGAGTTGCAGCCCAGACCCGAAGACTGGACGCCGTCGATCCGTTCGGTCGCGCCGCATGTCTACTTCCTCGAGACCGCGCGACCCGATGCCGCGCCGGCCGCGCCGGCCGATGGTGGCGGCACGATCCCGACGCTGCTCTATCCGCAGGTCGCCGCGGCGGAGATCGCGCCGATGCCCGATCCGTCGTTGGAGCAGGCGCCGGCGCCGCCGGCCGTGCCGGTTGCGCCGGTCGTCGAGTTCGAACTCGACAACCCGGCCGCCGCCGATGCGGCCCTGATCGCGCTCGCGACCGCCGAAGCCGGCCGGACCATCGTTCCGGTCGGCGCCTCGTCCGCCGAGTCCGCGCAAGGCGGCGGCCGCGTCGTGCGACCCGGAGCCGGTGCGGTCGTAACGGTGGTTGACGATGCCGAGGCGATGCTGGCGACGCTGCCGGCATCGGAGCCGGCAACGCTGCGCGACCGGACGATCGAGCCGGGCGCCGTAATCGTTTCCGCCGAATTGCTGCCGGCCGAGTGGCGCGAGCCTGTCGGCGTCGGGCGCTGGGCGGGCGACGACGGGCTTGCGATCTCGAGTGCGCCCGAGGATGCGATCGGCGAGATCGTGGCCGTGGCGTCGATGCCCGCGGATGCCGTACCGATCCGGCCGGGCGCCGATCCGGCGGACGCCCCGGCAGGTTCGAAACTGATCGGCGTCGGCGAAACCGTCGAACCCGTCGTCGATCCGGGCCGCGTCATCGTACCCGTGCCGGCCTGGTCCGCCGATGTCGGTTCGGTCGAGCGCGGCTTTGTGGTGCCGGCCGCATTGGAGACGCCGCCGCCGGTGGCCGTGGCGATGTCGAGCGAACCCGACGGCGCGATTCCGGAGAGTACGAGTCGCATGACTGAGGTCGGCGACACGATGGGCGGGGCGAGCATCAAACCGAGGCCGACGCCGGCGGTTCTGGCCGCGTCCGCCCCCGATGCGTTCCTGTCGGTTGCGGCGGTTCTGCCGCCGTCGAGCCCGGCCGCGCCGGTCGTCGCGGATGCCTCCGCGCGGGTTCCGACGATCGTTGCGGTCTTTGCGGGACCGGAACCGGTGGCGCCTGAAACCACTGTGGCGGATAATGGTATCGCTACGAGTCTCCCGCTGGCCTCGGCGGCGCGCATTCCGTCCGTGGTGGCGGTTCTGGCCATGGTCGAAGCGGGCGCCGGTGACGGATCGAGCGATGCAGACGGCGGAACCGACGAATGAATTTCCCGATATCCGCGCCCTGACCATGGCGCGCCGGGAACCGCTGCGTCGCTTCCGTTTCGTCCTCCCTTCCGTGTTCGTCGTCCTGGCCCTGGCCGGTTGTGCCGCATCCGCGCCCGAGCAGCCGCAGCTCGACGAAGAGACGATTGCCGAAGTGCAGCGTATCCAGGCCGCCGAGGATGAGCGCATCCTTGCGGCGGCCGAGGACGATCTGCGCTACGGGCGCGACGAGCTGGCGCTGGAACGCCTGTCGGGCCTTGGCGAGCCGATCGCCAGCACACCGCGGGCGCGCTTCGCGCTGGCGGAGGCGAATCTCGGCTCGGGCAACGCCGGCAATGCCTACGTGCTTTACCAGAGCCTCCTGGAAGACGGATCCTACCATGCCCGCGCGCTTCAGGGGCTGGGTCTGTCCGAACTGGCGCTCGGTCGCGAAGAAGCGGCGGGCGGCGTGCTCCGACAGGCGGTACAGGCCGATCCGACGCTGTGGCGGGCCTGGAACGCGCTCGGTCGTTACCACGACAACCGCAACGACTGGCCGGCGGCCGATGCCGCCTATGCCCAGGCGATGTCGCTGCAGCCGGACGACCCGGCAATTCTGAACAATGTCGGCATCTCCTACAGCCGGCAGGGACGCTATGCGGAGGCCGAGGGCATGTTCCGGCAGGCGCTGGCGATCGATCCCGGTGCGAAGGCGACCGAAAACAATCTCCGCCTGGCGATCGCCTGGCAGGGCCGGTACGCCGAGGCGCTCAACGGGGTGCCGCAGGCCGAGGCGCCGGATGCCCTCAACAATGTCGGCTTTGTCGCGATGATGAATGGCGACTATGCGACCGCCGAGCGGCTTTTCCTGCGGGCGCTCGAAGTCAGCCCAACCTACCACGCCGAGGCGCAATCGAATCTGGATCGCCTGCGCGCGCTGCGGAGCGCGCCGGGGGTCTCGCAGCCGACCAACGCCGAAGAATAGTCGCCGGCGCGGGCATGGATGCGTTCGCCTCGACGCTGCCGGCGTGGATCGAATGGGCGACGCTGGTCGCCATTGTCGCCGGTATGCTCTGGGACGCGCTCCGGCTGCGTATCCCGCATACGGTTTGCCTCGTGATCCTGTTCCTGATGCCGGTTTGGGGCCTGCTGCAACCGGCAGATGTGCCGTGGCTCGGGCATCTGCTCGGCTTCGTCGTGACCTTCGTCGTGGGGCTCATCCTGTGGCGCCTGCGCTGGTTCGGCGGCGGCGACGTGAAGTTTCTGAGCGCAATCGCGCTCTGGTTCGGGATTCGCGACCTCGGCTTCTTCCTGGTGGCCGTGAGCCTGCTGGGGGCGATCCTCGCGATCCTGCTGCTGCTGTTGCGGGCGGCCTGCGGCGCGCTCCCGCGTCGAGGGGCGGACGGCACGGCCCGGACGGTTCCGTTGCTGCAGAAGGGCGATCCGGTACCTTACGGCATCGCCATCGGCCTGGCGGCCATCCTGTTGCGCGGCGCGATGTTCGACTTCGGCTGACGGGTACCGGAACCGCGGTTGCGGCGCCGGCCGGGCGATGGCAAGGCTGGCGGACGCCAGCAACCTTCCGGCCAGCGCCATGACACACGACCCCGTCGATATCCGGTTCGGCAATGCGGACGACTGCGCCCTGGCAGCCCATTTTCTGCGCGAGCTGGCGGCTCATGACGGCGAGCCGGGCATCTGCCGGATGACCGAGGCCGATGTCCGGCACTGGGGTTTCGGCGATGACCGGCGCTTCGAGTTCCTGATCGCGGAGATTGCCGGCGAGCCCGTGGGTCTGGCCCTGTTCTATCCGATTTTCTCGACCTGGGATGCGCTGCCCGGCCTGTTCCTCAACGATCTCTATGTCGCCGATGCGGGCCGCGGCAAAGGCGTCGGCCGACGGCTGATGGCGGAGCTTTCCGCCCTGGCGCTGGCCCGCGGATGCGGCCGGCTCGAATGGCAAGTCTTGCAACAGGCGGGCGCCATCACCTTCTACGAGGCGATGGGCGCCCGCCGGGTCGACGAGTTCCTGATCTATCGGCTCGCCGGGCCGGCGCTCGAGCGGCTGGCCGGCACGGCGCCCGGGATCGGAGCGGCGACATGAGCGAAACCGCGGCGCGACGCGGCGGCCTGAACCAGTTCCTCAACAGCATCGCGGACTCCGGCCTCGAAGCGCTGCGGGCAATCCGTGGCCGGCGCGGCAGCGAGCGCGACATCGTGGCGCTCTGCCAGGAACTGCTGACCACGACGGGCGAAGCCACCGGCACGGCCGTTGCACGCGAGCTGGTTGCGGTCTATCGCGACCTCGACGAGGGCGGTCGGCGCGCGTTCTTCGCGAGCCTGCTGCGCGACTTCGACGTCGAACCGGCCCGTATCGATGCGGCGGGCGCGGCCTATGCGAAGGACCGGAACCTCGCCAACCGGCTCGCACTCTCGCGCGCCGTCGAGGCCCCGCGACAGGAGCTGTTTCGGCGCATCCACACGGCGCCGGAAGGCGGTGCGACGCTGGTCCGGATGCGCGAACAGCTGCTCGGATTGACCGGGGACGACCCGAGGCTCGAGGCGATCGATGCCGACCTGCGGCACTTGCTGAAGGCCTGGTTCAATCGAGGCTTCCTGACGCTCGAACGCATCGACTGGAATACGCCGGCGGCGGTTCTCGAGCGGCTGATCGGGTACGAGAGCGTCCACGAGATCCGCGGCTGGGACGATTTGCGGCGGCGACTGGCGGCCGACCGGCGCTGCTTTGCCTTCTTCCATCCGGCGTTGCCGGGCGATCCCGTCATCTTCGTCGAAGTGGCGCTGGTGCAGGGCCTGCCCGACGCAATCGCGCCGCTGATCGATCGCAACGGGCCGGTGCTCGATCCGGCCAGGGCCGACACCGCGATCTTCTATTCGATCAACAATTGCCATGACGGGTTGCAGGGAATCTCCTTTGGAAATTTTCTGATCAAGCAGGTCGTGCTCGAACTGCAGCGCGAACTGCCGGCGCTCGATACGTTCGCGACCCTTTCGCCGGTACCGGGTTTCGCGCGTTGGCTCGCGCAGAATCTGGAGAGGCTGGCGCCGCCGCTCCTCGATCCGTCCGAGCTTCCGGCGATTCGCACGCTGCTGGACACAAAACCGTCGGAGCCCCTGCTCGGTCCGCTCGAAAAGCCGCTGATGCCGCTCGCAGCGCATTACCTGGTGAGCGAACGGCGCGGCGACGAACCGCTCGATCCGGTGGCGCGCTTCCATCTTCGGAACGGTGCGCGGCTCGAACGCATCAACTGGCTCGCCGATCGGTCGGATCGCGGCCTTCGCAGCGCACTCGGCATCATGGTCAACTATCTCTACGAGCCGCGCGCGATCGAGAAGAATCACGAAGCCTACGTGCGGGATCAGACGGTCGTCGCATCGACCCGCGTCGGTCGGTTATTGCCGCGTAAGATTTGAAATTATTAAGGATTATCATACGGTTAGTTCGCGATTGTGCCGGCGGCCGGTGCGGTTGCCGGCCTTGGAACCCTGTGGCATGGTGCCGGCCCTTCGCGGCTCGCTGTCGTAGCTCAGTGGTAGAGCACTCCCTTGGTAAGGGAGAGGTCGTGAGTTCAATCCTCACCGACAGCACCATTTCGGCGCGCTGCCGTGTTTCCCGAACCGGTCTATCATGGTCCCGCGTGCGCCCGTCGGCCTTGCGGACTGCGTGCGTCATGGGGAACCGGACATGAGCTTCCTGTCGCTTCACATCGATGCCGGTCGGCACGCCGCGTTCGAATCGCACCGCCATCGGCCGCTCCGCTACGACAAGGCGATGCGTTGCTGGAACGTGACGGACCCGGCGCAGGTGCTGCATCTGCTGCGCAGTCCGGCACTGGTCTGCAAGGAGATCGCGGGGCCGCTTGCAGCCGTCGGCGAGCGTTTCGGCGAGACTTTTCCGAACACCGAGTTTCTCGTTCGGAACATGCCGCTGATGAACGAGGGCGAGAACCATCTGCCGATGCGCCGTCGCATGGCCGCGTTTCTGGCCGCGCGACGCCTCCCCATGCAGGAACCGTTGCGACGAATGGTTGCCGAACATCTGGCGCCGCTGAATGCACCGGGGGAGTACGAGCTGGTCGGTACCTGCCTGTTGCCGCTCGTCCGCTCTTTCTTCACCGAGCTGGTCCGGTCGTCGGAGCGCGTGCCGTTCCGGCAGGTGACGATCACGCGGATCTTCGATCGCTATCTGAGCCTCGACATGCTGCGCCAGGTGGAGGCCGAGGTAACGGAGTTGCGTTCGATCGTGGCGCGCGGTTGCCCCGATGCCGTCGCGGCCGGCGAGGAGGACATGTATGTCGGCCTGTTTACGTTGGGACGCGACTCCCTGCTGGCGACGATGGCAGAAAGCCTGGCCATGACTCTTGGTGCCCATCTCGGCAAGCCGCTGAATCAGGTTGGCTTCGCGGATCATCCGAACGAAACGGGCGTCGCCATCGCCGAGCGTGTCGCCGCGCAACCGATCTCGGTCGGCGGCGCGGAGATCAAGACCGGCGACTGGGTGCGGCTCTTTCTCCAGAGTCTGAATTACTCCGAACGCCTCGTCGTTCAAAAACTGGTGTTCGGCGCCGGCGCGCATTCGTGCCTGGGCCGCCAGCTCTCACTCGACATCTGGCCGTTGGTTACCGCACAGTTCGCCGCACTGCCCTGGAGAGTCGCCGCCGTCGACCGCGACTATCTCAAAAATCATACGTTTGCGATGCCGGCATATGTCCGGATAGAACTGACCGACTGACCATGGAACAATTCCGAAACCGGATCATCGCGACGCTCGCATCGATGGACCAGATATCCGGCGACAGGCTGGAATCCCTGCGCGCGTCCGTCGATGCCGATGCGGACTTTGTCGATCTCGAGATGGACAGTCTGACCGCGCTCGATTTCTGCGTCGGGCTCGAAGATGCGATCGGCGGCGCGATCGAACCGGCGGATCTGGTCGAGCATCCGAGTATCAATGCGCTGGCGCGCCATCTTGCGAAAACCCGCGGCGCGCCGGTCTGACTCCTGCCGTTTATCCCGTTGATAATGCACGATAAAAAAGAAAGCCTGACCATCGACTTCGCCGGCCGGAAAGGCGAGATGGCAGTCCGCCATTGGCCGGTCAAGCAGTCGCGCGGACGCGTGCTCTGCCTGCATGGCGTCGGCTCGACCGGTGCGGAATTCGCGGTTCTCGCAGCGCGACTGAACGAACTCGGCTACGACGTCGTCTGTCCCGACTGGCTGGGGCACGGCGACAGCGATTATCTGTTGAACGCAAACGCCTACCGGTGGGAAGTCTACGTGCGCAGCGTCGTCGTGCTCATGAAACGATACAATGCCAGCCGGATGCATTTCCTGGGCGTCTCCTGGGGCGGCATGATGCTGCTGCTCTATCTCGTCGGATCGCGCTTTCTTGCGACTTCCGCCACCTTTGTCGACGTGCCTCTGCGCATGAACCCGGCGCTTCTTCAAAGCACCAAGGGAATGCGGATTCTGAGTGCCGCTGCCTTCGATACGCGCGACGAGATGGAAGCGCTTCTCTATGCGCGCCGTCCGGAGCTGCGAGACGTTCCCGAGAACTGGCGCGAGTATCTTCTCGAGGCGCGGTTCGCGCGCCGCGCCGGAAAGTACGTCATGAAGTACGATGAGGCCGCCATCGGCATGCTGGAAGCCTATGGATCGACCCAGTTCGACAATTTCCGGGCCCTGGACCGGTTCGGATTCGAGTGTCTCTTTCTCTATGGCCGCATGAGCCCGTTCCGCGATCCTGCAAGGTTTCGGCCTTACCTCGCGCGATATCCCAATCTCCACTATTCCGACATGCTGGATGCCGCGCACCCGCCATCGCTGCTCGATGCCCATCAGACGGCGCCGATCGAGGCGTTTCTCGAAAAGGTAACCGCCGCCATCGAGGCTTGACGATCGCGCCGGCATCGACGCGTCAAAGGTCTCGCGAGCGAAACGCCCGATCGATGCCACGACCGTGGGCCATGTCGGTCGGTTCGAATCGCCCTAGCCTATTGCGGGGACGTACAATCCGACCTTAGCCTCGCGACATGACAACCGGTGCCGCATCGTTTTCCGTTCGCCCGCTCGGGCCGGGTTTCGTCGCCGAGATCGCCGGTCTCGACTGCAACCAGCCACCCGTGCCCGCGGCACCGTTGCTGCAGGCGCTCTATCGCCACCGCGTCCTGGTGTTCCGTGGCCAGTCGCTCGATCCGGCGTCCTACGAGAGGTTCGGCCGACTGTGGGGCGAGCCGTTTCTCGAGCCGTACGACAACCTGACTCTGCCCGGACATCCGGCGATCATGCTGGTCGGCAATGTCGGCAAGGCGCTCGAGCCGGAAGAGTTCTGCAACGGCGCAGCCTTCTGGCACACCGATCGGGCCTACTCCACCGATCCGAACGCGGTCACGATTCTCTACTGCATCGAAGCGCCGGCAACGGGCGGGGCGACCCTGTTTGCCGATCTCGTGCAGGCCTATCGGGCGCTCGATCCGGCAACGATACGCGAAATCGCCGACCTGTCCGCTGCGCATCGCTATGGCGGCGACGGCAGCCGCGAGCCATGGGAGCACGGCGTGCACCCGATGTCGGCCGAGCAGGCGTCCGCGCTACCGCCGCCGGGTCGCCATTGGATCGCGCGACGCCATAGCGTCACCGGCGAAACCGGGCTCTATGGCGTCGCGGGTTCCGCGATAGCGGTCGACGGGCTGTCAAGCGCTGGATGGCACGGTGTGCTGCGGCGCCTCAAGCTGCATGCGATCGACGGGCGCTTCGTACACCGTCATCTCTGGCAGCCGGGTGATCTGGTGCTGTGGGATAATACAGCGACCATGCATTGCGCCGAACCGGTCGGCGCCGCAACCGATCGCGCGAGCCGCCGGTTGCTCCATCGGATTGTCGCGACCGGACTGCCTGCCGGATTGCAGCTTGAAATACCGATCTAGAGTCCAAGTGCCTCGATGGCCTGCCGCATGTTGGCGCCCAGCGTCGGGTCGTTTGGAACAAACAGATCCGTGTGCAATCGCGCGAGCTTCCTGATGACGGGCCGTCCGCCGGTCAGCGGATACCAAGGCGAACTCGGCCGGAGGATCAGGCGCGCCTTGTTCGCCGAACATAGAAAGACAACCGACCCGTAATAGGGCGTGGGCCGATAGGCGAGATAGGCGTGTCGAAGCGCCGCGGCGGTTGCCGCGGCTTCCTGCTGCGCAGCGGGATCGCTGCGGATCCAGTAAAAATCCTCGTGTCGAAATCCGGTACGGCGGATGTCGAGTTTCACCTTGGCGATGAATCTCCGGTCGTCCATCGGACCGGCACCCGGCGCCGGCGCACGGCCGCCGATATAGTCGCCAATGATCGGCGGCGGGTCGATCGCGAACAACAGCGGAATCGACTCGCCGGCCGCGGTCAGCCGCTGCGCCATCTCCCACGCGATGTAGGTTCCGGCGCAATAGCCGCCGAGCAGATAGGGTCCCTTCGGCCGAATGGTCCGGATCGCGTCGACATAGTCCTGGGCGAGCCTCTCGATCGGTTTCGGCGCCGCTGCCAGCGGGTTCTGCGGTGCGGCCTGGATGCCCCAAATCGGTCGCGATCCGAGATGGCCGCGCAGGTAGCGCGCCAGAAAGACCGGCCCCAACAGGCCGTGAACGAGGAAGAGCGGTACGCCCGTGCCGGCTTCCTCGACCGGCACCAGCAACGGATGGTGTGCCGCGGTATTGCCGGCGATATGGGCTGCGAGACGGTTGGGGGTCGGCGCCTCGAGCAGGATCGAGATTTCGAGCTTGCGGCCGGTCCTGGCCTCGATTTCGGCCACCAGGGCGACCGCCGCGGTGGAGTCGCCGCCGAGCGTGAAGAAATCGTCGTCGGGACCCACCCGATCGAGATCAAGGATCGCCGCGAGGGCCGATGCGATGCCGGCGGCATCGATGGCGCGGGATGGTGCCGACGAGGCGGACGTCGCGTTCCGGGTGGCCATCGGGCAATTATAGCGGCGCCATGCGTCGATACCCAGCCTACAACCGAACCTACCCGGTTCGGTCAAGAACATCGCCGGGCTCCAGCGAAAAACCGCGCTCTATCGCGGCAACGACACGGCTGCCATCACTGCCGCGCAACAGCGCCGGCAAAAAACTGCGCGAGCTGATCAAGTCCGCAGATTGATTGAGGGTTGTCGCATCAGGTCTCGAGAAACTTCAGCGCGTTCCGCACGGCGTCGGGAACCGCCGGATTGTCCTTCTGGAACAGGCCGCGGTGGCTGCCCTTCAGCGGAAAGATGTGCGAGGGGCCGCGCAGCAGCTTCGACCACCCGATCTCCCGCTGCTCCTTTCGCTCCTGCGCCTTGCGCATGTAGTGCATCGCCTGCCGGGAGCAGATCATGACGACCATGCCGTCATAGGGTTGCGGGCGGTACGCCAGAAATGCGGTCCGAAGCGCGATGGCGGTCTGCACGGCACTTTCGAGGGCAACCGGATCGCGTCGGAGCCAGGCGAAATCGTCGTGCTGCACGGTGTTGAGGACGATCGTTTCACGGGCCTGATTCCTGAACGTGGCGTCGTCGCCGAGAAGCCGCGCATCGCCAGAGACGTCTTCGCTCCGGTCGACAAGTCCGCCGATGAAATCGCCGATGCTCGAGGGCGGATCGACGGCGATCAGTGCCGGCACGGTTTCGCCCGCGGCGCGCAGGCGTTGCACCATCTCCCAGGCGATCAGCACGCCCGCGCAAGTGCTTGCGATCGCGTACGGGCCGCGCGGCCGCACGCTACGGATCGCGTCGATGTAATCCTGTGCCAGTTCTTCGACGCTGCGGACCGGCGCTTCGTCCGGTCGCTGCGGGGCCGCCTGCAGGCCGTAGATCGGCCGACGCGGGCCGATCCGGTCCTTCAGCCAGCGCGCGGAGAAGGACTGCCCGGTAAGCCCGTGAACCATAAAGAGCGGCGTCGCATCGCCGCCCTCATCGACCGGCAGCAGCAACGCGTGAAGGGCAGGGGCCGATTGCGCGAGCAGATGACGGGCCAGCGCAGCCATGGTCGGATGGCGGGCGATCGTCGAAATCGGCAGATCGACGCCGCGACAGGACGCGATCGCGGTCATCAGTGCGACCGCGGCGACGGAATCGCCGCCCAGTTCGAAAAAATCGTCGTCCGACCCGACGGTTTCGTAGCCGAGCGCCGCCGCCAGCTGGCTGCACAGCCAGTCGGTCAATGTGTCGGCCTCGCGGGTGGGTGCTGCCGCCGATGTCGCAGTCATGGCCATCGGTGGCATTATAGCGGCATGCCTTGCGAACCTTCCATAAGCCGTCCGACGTGAACATCGCCGCCTACATCGCCGCCAATGCACGCTACCGTGCCGACAAGCCCGCCATCGTCGATACGCGGGAGTCGCTGACCTATGCCGGGCTCGACGATCGCGTGAAACGGATCGCGACCGTCCTGGCGCGCGCCGGCGTCGGACCCGGCGACCTGGTCGGCGCGGCGCTCTTCGATTCCGTCGATCTGCCGGCGGTCTGGCTCGCGGTGGCGCGGCTCGGCGGGGTGAACCTGCCGATGGATTGGCGCTGGACGGTTGCCGAACAGCGTCGCATCAACGAAACGTTTCGGCCCAGACTCGTGCTCGGCGAGGCGAGCCGCAAATTCGACCCGGGCCTGCCGCTGGTGTCCTACGACGATGCCTGGCGCGCGACGGTCGCCGCTGCGCCGCCCTACGACGGCATCGCGCCCAACGCCGATGCGGCGTTCATCCTGGTGCTGAGTTCCGGCACGACCGGTGCGCCGCAGGCCGCCGTCTATCCGCATGTCAACTATGTCAACATGATCTCGGCCTATTGGACGGATATCGGGATCGGTCCCGACGACCGCTATCTCTCGGTGCTGCCGATCGCATTCGCGGCCGGCCGCGGCATGGCAATGGCCACCCTGGTACGCGGCGGCACCATCCATTTGATGCCGCCGCTCTACGAGCCGGCCGAATTGCTGCAGGCAATCCGGCGCTGGTCGATCGATACGATCTCGGTCGTGCCGTCGATTGCCCGCATGCTGCTGGCGGAGGCGAAAGAGGGCGAACTGCTGCTGCCCGGCATCCGACGGTTCGTAACGGTCGGTGCGATGCTGTTTCCGGAAGAGAACCAGGCGATCCGGCAGCGTCTCACGCCGAACCTCTACGACTACTACGGTAGTGCCGGGGGCGGCATGACAACGGTGATGTCGCCGCACGAGTTCGACCGCAAGGAGGGTTCGGTCGGAAGGCCGATGTTGGGCTCGGTGGTCGAGATCGTCGACGACGAACACCGGCCCTTGCCGGCGGGCGAAACCGGCCGGCTGCGCTGCCGGGCACCCGGCATGGCAATCGGGCTCTATCCGCCCGATCCCGACAGCGCGGCCTTCCGCGACGGCTGGCACTATCCGGGCGACTACGCCTATATCGACGCCGACGGCTATGTCTTTCTGCAGGGGCGCTGGAACGACGTCATCATCCGCGGCGGCATGAACATCTTCGCACCCGAAGTGGAACGCGCGCTTCTCACTTGCGCCGGCGTTCGCGAGGCGGCTGTCGTCGGCATGAAGAGCGCGCAGCTCGGCGAAGAGCCGGCGGCCTTCGTGGTGACCGACGGCAGCACCGACGAGCGCACCATTCTGCGACACTGCCGGAGCCTGATAGTCGCCTACAAGGTGCCGAAGCTGATCCGGATCGTCGCCGAACTGCCGCGCAACAGCACGGGCAAGGTCGTCAAGGCCGAGCTCGTCGCCCGGCTTTCATCCTGAACGTCGGATATCGCCGGCGGCCGGCGGTTGCGGTCATAGCGACGAAAGATCCAGGGAATGGGAACGGCCCAGCCACATCGTCAGCGCGGTGTGGTCGCGGATATCGTCGCCCGACAGCCCATGGACCAGCACGTCGAGCGTGCCGCGCTGCTGCGCCAGCCATGGCACGATCGCCCCGAACAGTTCGGGCCCGAACGCGATCTGGTAGGTCCAGGCCGGATGCGGCCCGACCGGCCGCTCGTGGAACCGCCCAAGCGCCGCCTTCGGGAATGCGGCCGGGATCCGTTCGTAGAGGCCGCGTGCCTCGGCAACGCTGTCCGGGCCGAAATAGACATGGGCGTGATAGCCGCGAATCTCCCGGTCGCCCGTAACGGCGGCAAATGTCGTTTCGGCCATGGCCACCTCCTGCAAGCGCGAATTGACGTCGTCGATGCTACCCGAGCGGCGGCATCGGGGCACGGGCTTGACCGGCGCGCGACGGTTGCGGACGATTGCAACCGGAGCTGGAGGGCGCCGTCGCAAGCGGCGGCCAACGAGATGGCTGAGGATCGGGGCCTCAAACGCATGGGTATCAGCGTCGCACCGCAGCGGGCGAGCGGCGGCGGCTTCCTCGTGCGCGGCGATACCTATCCGCATCGCGAGACATTGCAGGCGCTGGGCGGCCGGTGGGACCGTGCCGCCCACGCCTGGATCTTCGAGGGCGGCGAGGATCCGAGCCCGCGGCTGGCGGAAGCGCTGGAGCCGTTCGCCGGCTCGCAGCCCGGCGAGCGGCCGCACTACCGGGGCCATCGCCAGCGGCTGCGCGAGCGCGCTCTCCAGGGCGGCTTCGACGCGTTGCCGGATTACGAGCTGTTGGAGCTGATCCTGTTCGGCAGCATCCGGCGCGCCGATACCAAGCCGCTGGCCAAGGCGTTGCTCGAACGGTTCGGGACGCTGGGCGCGGTGCTCGCGGCGCCGGAGGAGGAGCTCTACGGATTCGAGCTGGTCAATCAGCAGACGGTGACCGGTTTCCGGGCGGCCCGCGAGCTGGCCGCGCGCATGGCCCGGGAAGAGGTGATCGACCGGCCGCTGCTCAATTCGATCGACAAGGTCGTGGACTATTGCCGGGCGAAAATGGCCTACAGCGACGTCGAGGAATTCCGCGTGCTCTATCTGGACCAGCGCAATGCGCTGATCCACGACGAGCTCCAGCAGCGCGGCACGGTCAACGAAGTTGCGGCCTACCCCCGCCAGATCATGCGCCGGGCGCTCAATCTCGGGGCGGTCGGCCTGGTGCTTTGTCACAACCATCCCAGCGGCAACCTCAAGCCCTCGCCGCAGGACATCGAGATCACGCGCGAGATCTTCCATGCCGCCGAGGCGGTCGGCATCACGCTCCACGACCACCTGATCGTCGGGGCCGGGGGTCACACCAGCCTGCGCGACCTCAGGAAAATTCCGCGCGCCGGCTGATCCGGCCGACCCGCTTTACTCGTCCGGCTCGCGAGGCGAGACTGCCGGCCGCCCAACGAGCCGCCGGCCATGAAAATCCTCTGCACCCTGCCGCACTACTTCAAGCCCGCGTCGGGCTTTTACGGATCGGCACGCGCCAACCCCCAGGCGCGGGTTGCCGCGCTGACGCGTGCGCTGGAGGCCATCCATACCAACTTCGGGTACCGCCAGGGCCTCCTGAACGCGCAGACGCGGCAGCTCGACGAGACGAACGGGCGGTTCGGCGATGTCGCCGACGTGGTGATCTGTACGACCAAGGGCGCCCATCTGATCGGAGATCTGCCGGGCAATCTGTTCACCGAGCACCAGACCGACGCCGATCCGATGCTGCTGGGTTACGAATGCCACGACGTGCTCGCCGGCAATCACGGCGAGTACGACTACTACTGCTATCTCGAGGACGATCTCGAGGTGGCCGACCCCTGGTTCTTCCGCAAGCTCGCCTGGTTCAACTCCAAGGCATCGGACAAGGCGCTCCTGCAGCCGAACCGGTACGAGCGGACGACCGGCGAGCCGGTTCACAAGCTCTACATCGACTGCAATCTGCGGACACCGGAGCTCAGCGGCAGGTTTCAGGATGTTTCGGTGCGGCCCAAGATTGCGGCTTCGTTGATGGGGCAGTCGCTGATGTTTCAGCGCGTCAACAATCCGCACGCGGGATGTTTCTTCCTGAACGCCAAGCAGATGGAAACGTGGAAGAAGCAGCCCTACTTTCTCGATCGATCGGCGGACTTTGGCGGCCCGCTCGAGTCGGCCGCGACGCTCGGCATCATGAAGACGTTCAACGTCTATAAGCCGTCGCGCGAGAATGCGGACTTCCTCGAGGTGGCGCATCTGCACCATCGTTACATCGGCCGTTATCTCGAATTCCAGACGCGGCCGCCGTTCCCGTTCAGGATCCTGCGCCCCAAGGACAGCTAGGACACCGGTCAGTCGCAGCAGAAATGTCGGTTGTCGCCGTCGAGCGCCTCGACGACGGAAACGCGACGCTGCTCGGGTGCTGGCCCGTCGCCCGGCGGGGCGAGGTCGAGCGGGCCGCTGGCGCCGCACGGCGCATCCGCCCACAGCCCGTCGGCGCGCCACGAACAGGGTCCGAACATCTGCACCTCGCCGTGGATGAGCCCGGCGACGGCATCGACCGCGGTGACGATCACCCTGCGGCGATCGCCCGTGAGCAGCGTCATACCCGGCTTGCAGCAGGCGATGAAATCGAATTCGGCCACGACGGGAATCTGGCCCGTCCCCCGAAGCGCTGCAAGTCCACCGGCACGCGCGACGCCGGTCCGCCTTGCAGAGCGACGATGAGGCTATAGATTCCGCCTATGGTGGTTCAACCGATGCACCAGGGATCCGAGGCCGGGCAGCCGGTTCTGCACGGTCCGACCTACAGTACCTATACGCGCACGGCGCGGCTGGCGTTCCACGAGAAGGGCATCGAATACCGGCTCGAAGACGTCGATATTTTCGGCGGTGCCGCGGCGAAGGCGCCGTTTCTCGCGCTCAGCCCCTTCGGCAAGGTGCCGGTGCTCACGCATGGCGACGCCGTCATCTACGAAACCGCGGCAATTGTCCGCTATATCGACGAAGCCTTTCCCGGACCGGCGCTCCAGCCGGCCGACCCGCTGCCGCGCGCGCGCATGGGGCAGATCATGGGGCTGATCGATGCCTACGCCTATCGCACGCTGGTCGGCGACATCGTGATGCAGCGCGTGGTGCTGCCGGTGCTGGGGCGCCGCACCAGCCCGCAGATCGTGCGCAAGGCCGTGCCGGCGATGCGTCAATCGCTGCGCGCGCTTGAAGAGCTCGCCGCCGCCGACAGGTTTCTGTGCGGCGACACTCTCTCGCTGGCCGATCTCCACCTGGCGCCGATCTTTCACTATTTCGCCGAGACGCCGGAGGGACGACGTATCCTGCCGACCCTGCCGAAACTGGCGCGCTGGTGGCCCGTCCTGCGGGAGCGCGACAGCATGCGGCAGACGGTGCCGCGGCTGGTCTAGGCGGGTTCGCCCGGCGCGCCCGCACCGCGACGGCTGAGCTGCAGGAAGCGGCCGCCGGCGAGGAGCATGCAGGCCGGCGCCAGAATCGCGAGACCCAAGACCCAGTTTGCCGCCGACGCGACGGTTTCGGGCGTGACGCCGCTCGCCAGCCCGGCATTGTTGGCAATCAGGCCCGCGACGGCGCTGCCGAGGGCGATGCCGAGCGATCGGACGGTCGGGATCGACGCGGCCGTCAGGGTTTCTTCGCCCCGGCGCGCCGCCTCCATGGTCGCGGCGGTGAGATGCAGATTGCAGGTGCCGACGCCAAGCCCGATCGTCGAGACGGCGATGCCGATGACCCAGGGCGACCCGCCGACAATCACCAGACGCAGGGCGGTCAACCCGACCAGTGCCAGCATCGCGCCGCCCAGGACCGGTACGGCCAGCCGGTTGCGCGGGAAGCCTGCCGTTGCGAAGGACGATGCCGTCCAGGACAAGGCGAACACCGCATTGAAGTAACCGGCGGCGAGCGGATCGAGCCCGTGCTCGATCTGCATGACCAGCGGCAGGTAGACGCCGATGGCGGTGTGGGTGATCGACGTCATCAGGAACAGCCAGTAGGCGGCGCCCACCGGCGCGAACCAGGACAGCGCGCCGGTCGGGAACAAGGGTGTCGCCGCCCGCGAGTCGAGCCGCAAGGTCAGCCAGATCATGCCGAAGGCCAAGAGCAGCAGGGCGGCGGGCATGGCACGACCGGTCAGCACCCCGGCGGTCCCGGTCGCGATCACGGCGGCCGCCAAGAGCGTCAGGCGCCGCCACGGCAACCGGCGAATGCGCCGTGCGGATTCCTCCGCCTCGCGCGGCAGCGCATGCCAGGCGAGCAGGGCGAAGGCGAGAATGACCGGCGCGGTCGACCAGAAGGCGCCCCGCCACCAGCCGATCGTCGCGAAGGCGCCGCCGACCAGCGGGCCGATCAGCGCCGCGATGCCCCAGACACCCGAAACGATCGCCAGCACGCGCGTGCGCAGCCGGTCCTCGTAGAGCTGCCGGACGAGGCTGAGCGACTGCGAAATGATCAGCCCGCCGCCGAGCCCCTGCACGGCGCGACCGACCAGCATCAGCGCCATGTCGGGTGCGACCGCACAGCCGACGGTGCCGGCGAGAAAGATCAGCGTGCCGAGGACGTAGCCGCGGCGCGGTCCGAGATCGATCTGCACAATGCCGCCGCACGCCGATCCGACGATCGTCGCGACCATGTAGATCATCGTCGCCCAGGCATAGAACGCCACGCCGCCGATATCGGCGACGACGAGCGGCATGACGGTTGCGATTACGAACACATCGATCGCATGCAGCGCGATCCCGAGATTGAGCACAATGGTGAAGATCGCGCGCTTGCCGCGGAACAGTTCCAGCCAGGATCGGGCGGACATGGGGAAACCTTCGGTCGGGACGGCCGGAGCCATCCTCGGAGGCCGCAGCGATCCGGATGGGTGGGGCGGTACGACGCGGCCAATCTAGCCCGAAGGAGCAATGCGGGCCATGTCGGGTTGCGGGGCTTCGCGTGCCGCGCGATCATGGCAGTCATGCGGCCGGCGACGTGCCTACGATCGGGCGCCGGGTCCGGTGCAACAGGGCCGTCCGATGCGCATCCTGATTATCGAAGACGATCCGGCCACCGCCGAATTCATGAGCAAGGCGCTGGCCGAGCAGGGCCACAATGCCGATCGCGCCGACAATGGCCGGGACGGGCTCTACATGGCCTCCGGCGGTGCGTACGATGTCGTGGTGGCCGACCGGATGTTGCCCGCGCTCGACGGTCTCTCGGTCGTGCAGGCCTTGCGGGCGGCCAAGATCGAAACCCCGATCCTGATCCTGAGTGCGCTCGGCAAGGTCGACGACCGCGTGCAGGGGCTGCGGGCGGGCGCCGACGACTATCTCGTCAAGCCCTTCGCCGCCTCCGAGCTGATTGCGCGCATCGAGGCGCTGCAGCGGCGCCGGCATGCGGCATCGACGGAAACCAGGCTGCAGGTCGGGGATCTCGAAATGGACCTGCTGGGGCGCACGGTCACGCGCGCCGGCCAGCACATCGATCTGCAGCCGCGCGAATTTCGCCTGCTGGAATGCCTGATGCGCCATGCGGGCCAGGTCGTGACGCGGACCATGCTGCTGGAGCAGGTCTGGGACTATCATTTCGATCCGCAGACCAACGTCATCGAAGTCCATGTCAGTCGGCTGCGCGGCAAGATCGACAAGGGCTTCACGGTGCCGCTTCTGCATACGGTGCGCGGCGCGGGATACAGCCTGCGTGTCGGTCCGTAGCTTCCTCTCGACCAGCACGTTCCGGCTGTCGATGCTCTATGCGGCATTGTTCAGCCTCTCGGTGCTCGTGCTCGGCAGCTTCGTCTACGGCGCCGTCGATCTGCTGGTCGAGCGACAGCGCGAGCAGACCGTGCGCGCTGAATTCGAAGGCCTCGCCGGCGAGCTTCGGGCACGCGGGCTGCGCGGGCTCATCGGCGCGATCCAGAGCCGGCTTGCGCCCGACCGGGTCGGCGACGGCATCTATCTGCTGATCGACGGTCTCGGGCAGCCGCTGGCCGGCAATCTCGCGGGCTGGCCGGCGCGGTTCGAACGCGACGGGCCGTGGCTGGTGTTCCCGGTCGAGCGGCGCGGGATCGACAGGGCATCGGTGAACGAGGCCTATGCGCTGGAGTTCCTTCTGCCCGGCGGTTTCCGGCTGCTGGTCGGCCAGAACACGCATTCCAGCGGCAAGGTGCTGGATACGATTCTCGATGCCTTCCTGCTGGGCGTGGTTGCCATGATGCTTCTGGCGGTCGGCGGCGGGCTGCTGTTCAGCCGCAATCTCCTGCGCCGCGTCGAGGCCATCAATCGCGGCGCCGAGCGCGTGCGGCAGGGCGACGTCGCCTATCGCATGCCGGTCGGCCGCAGAAACGACGAGTTCGACCGGCTCGGCGCCAATCTCAACGCCATGCTCGACGAGATCGAGCGGCTGATGGGGGCCATTCGCGCCGTGACCGACAACATCGCCCACGATCTGCGCAGCCCGTTGACGCGGTTGCGCAACCGCCTCGAGGCGATCGACGACGACACGGGCGACCCGGAGGCGCGGCGGCCGGCGATCCGGGCGGCGATCGGCGAAGCCGACCAGGTGCTCGCGACGTTCCGTGCGCTGCTGTCGATCGCCGATGCCGAGAGCGGGGCCGCGCTCTCCGACCGCGAGCGCGTCGATCTTGCCGCCGTTGTAACGGACGTGACCGAACTCTACGAACCCGTGGCCGACGAGCAGGGCCGATTGATCGAGCGCCGGATCGCGGGCGGATCGACCGTTTCCGGCAGCCGGCATTTGCTTTTTCAGGCCGTCGCCAACCTGCTCGACAACGCGCTCAAGTACGGACGCGGCACCGTCGACATCGCGCTGGAGGGCGATGGCGCCCTTGTGCGTCTGGTGGTCGCCGACCGCGGACCGGGCATCCGGCCCGAAGACCGCGAACGCGTACTCGAACGGTTCGTCCGGCTCGATGACAGCCGGTCGACTCCGGGAACGGGGCTGGGTTTGAGCCTCGTCGCCGCGATCGCGCGGCTGCACGGCGGCGCGCTCGAACTCGAAGACAATGTGCCCGGTTTGCGCGCGGCGATCAGCCTGCCGGCGGAACCGGCCGGCGACCGACCGACGGTGTCGCCAGCCGTTGCCCGAACGTGACCAGTGCCACGCCGGCGAAGAGCAATGCGCAGGCCGCCCAGACGTACAGACTGTGCCGCTCGCCGTAGATGATGATCCCCCAGACGATGCCCCAGGCGGTCACGAGATAGGCGGTTTGCGAGGCGAAGACCGGACCGGCGAAACGCACCAGCCAGATGAAGATCGCCGTGCCCAGACCGTTGATGGTCAGCATCGCGGCCGCCGCCCGCTCGGCCTCGTCCCAGGGCGGCATCATCGTCATCCAGTCGCCGGTTGCCAGCAGCACGGGAACCAGCGCGAGGCCGCCGCCGAACAGCGTGCCGCAGGACAGGGCAAGAGCGTCGGAACCCAGCGGCCAATGGCGCGCGATATAGACGTTCTGCGACGAGTAAAGGGCGGGTGCGGCAAGGACGATCAGGGTCCAGCCCACCGCGTCCGATCCCGGCAGGCTCGCGGTCGGCAGCACGACCAAGGCGGTTCCGGCAAGGCCGATCAACAGGCCGAGGACGCGGATCCACATGAAGCGCTCGACCGAGAACAGCATGCTCAACCCGTAGGTCATCAGCGGTACGGTCGTGAACAACAGGGCGACGATTCCGACCGGCAGATGCGGCGCTATCCAGAACAGGATCGTGGCGGGGATGGTGATGCCGGTCATGCCGGCAATGGCATAGAACGCCAGGTAGGGGCGCTGCAGGCGGGGCAGGCTTCGCCGCGACAGGCATAGCGCGAGCACCAGCAATCCGCTGCCGACGCCTTCGAGAAAAGCAAGACCGAACGGCGGGGCGCCCGCAAGCGTCGCGACCTTGGCCAAGGCCGTGTTGCCGCCCCAACCGACGCCCATGACCATGAGGCAGGACAGCGGCACGACCCAGCGCATGAACGGACCGTAACCGTCTCGCAGATGGCCCGATGGCGCGGTCGTCATGTTTCGGCGATGGCGCAGGCGTTGGTTCAGCGGCCGCGCTCGTCCTGCCAGGCATACCAGGCATAGGCGATGCGCTGCCACGTGCGCCGCAGCGGCGGGAACGGAAAGCGCGGCAGCGGCACGTCGAGCAGCTTGCCGTACTCGGCAGAGCCGGTGGCGATACGCCGCGCCAGAAGCTTGCCCGCATGGCTCGCAAGCGCGACGCCGGCGCCGATATAGGCAAGCGCATAGTGCACCGTCGGATCGCCGGGCAGCGTGCCGAAATGCGGGTTCTTGTCGTAGGCGACGGATACCCAGCCGTACCAGAAATATTCGTCCTCGACATGCGCCAGCGGCGGGAACATGTCGGCGATGCGCTGTTTGATCCAGCGCCGGCGCTCGGCATTGGAGGCGGGCGTATCCTCGATCCCGCCGCGCGAGCCGAACATGATCCGGTTGTCGGGCAGCAGGCGGTAGTAGAACAGCAGAATACGCGAATCCCACATTTTGAGGTGCGTGCGCCAGTTAACGGAGACCCGCTCGGCCTCGGTCAGCGGCCGCGTCACGACGATGTTGGAAAGCCCGGGGAGCAGACGTCCCGAAAGCTGCGGATGCAGCGCGTCGTTGGTGTAGCCGTTGGTCGCCACCACGACGGCACGGGCGCGCACCGTGCCGCCCGGAGTTCTCAAAAGATGTCGCCCGCCATCGCGGGTCCAGCCGATGACCGGCGAGGCGCCGTGAACCGTCACGCCGTTGGCGAGGGTCGCGCGCGCCAGCCCGCGCATGTACCGCATCGGATGGAGAGCGAAGCCTTCGTCAATGTGCAGCGCCCCGTACGCCTCGCGGCTGACGAGATAGTCGCGGTCGAGCTCGTCCTTGCCGATGACGCGGGCGTTGACGCCGAGCTTGTCGCGCAGCCAGCGGCTGCGTTGTTCCATCTCGGGCAGATGGCCGGCGCGGTGCGCCAGCTCGAGGCTGCCGGTCGGCGTGCGGTCGGCATCGATGCGTTCGCGTTCGAGGATGCCGGCGACGGTCGCGACCGCATCGCGGCTGATGCCGTAGATGCGTCGCGCCTCTTCGAGACCCCAGCGCTCGGCCCAGGCACGCGGTCCGTCCTTTCCCATGCCGGTCGAACAGAAGCCGCCGTTGCGGCCGCTGCAGCCCCAGCCGACGCGATTCGCCTCAAGCACCAGCGCTTCGATGCCGTACTCGCGCGCGAGGTGGTAGGCGGTCGAAAGGCCGGTGTAGCCGGCACCGATAATGGCAATGTCGGTTTCGACATCGCCGGCCAGCGGCGGGGTGCCCGTTACCTCCTCGCCGGCGGTCGCGGCCCAGAATGAATCGACATGGGCCGCTCCCGGGCGGCAAAGATCGATCGGCGTCATCGGCATGAAGGGGCTCCGGCGGGGCAAAGCGGCGCCTCTTATGCCCGAAGCGCCGAACCGTTGCCAGCCTTGCGCGATATCGGAGAAGGTCAGGTGCGACGTCGGGCCAGGTAGGCGTCGCAGAGCTCGACCAGGCGGTCGCGGCCGAAGCTGGGCCGGTGTCCGGCATGCACGACGGCGACCGGCAGTTCGCGCAGCCGCTCGATCGTCCGGACATAGGTCGGAATGTCCGAGTGCTCGAACTCGTCGATCAGCGCGCCATCGTAGATCGTGTCGCCCGAGAACAGCGTGCCGGTGCTCGCCTCCCACAGGCCGAGGCCGCCCGGCGAATGGCCCGGCAAATGCAGCACCTCGAAGCGACGGTCGCCGAGATCGACGACCGATCCTTCTTCGACGGCGCGGACATTGCGCGCCGGTTTGACCTCATAGTCGGCGACGTCGAAGCCGGCATAGGGGAGTGCGGTCACCAGCCCGTCGTCCACATCGTACTGCGCGACCTTGAACTCGGAGCGGCCGCGTGCGTCGCGTCCGGTACGGACCAGATGACGGTCGCTGCGGGGATTGGCGAGCCAGTCGGCCTCGAGCCGGTGTGCGATCGTTTCGTCGAACTCGTGATGGCCGCCGACATGGTCGGCATGCCCGTGGGTGGCGACGGCGACGATTTTCTTGTCCAGCAGATCGCGCGCCGCCTCGACCAGGCTCATGATGCCCATGCCGGTATCGATCATCAGGTCTCGATCGCGGCCGCGCACGTGCCAGATATTGCAGCGCATCAGCCGGACGACATGCGGCTCCCAGAGCAGCGTGATGTCGTCGCCAACTCGTTGCCGTTCGAACCAGCGGTCGGCGATCGGCAATGCCATGCGACGGTCCTCAGCGGCCGACAAAAACCGGATCGCGTTTCTCGCGGAAGGCGGCAATGCCCTCCTTTGCATCGGCCGTCGCAATCGCGTCGGCCTGGAACGCCGCTTCGTGTTCTAGCTGGGCGTCGAACGCTTCGGTCTCGCCGCGCAGGATGGCGCGACGCGTGAGCACGAGCGCCTGCGTCGGCTTGTTGGCGAGCGATTTCGCGATCTCCTCGACGCGGGCGACGAAGGCTTCGTCGCGCACCGCTTCGAGCACGAGGCCCCAGAGCGCCGCTGTCTCGGCCGGCACCGGCTCGCCGAGCATTGCAAGGCCCAGTGCGCGGGCGGAGCCGACGATGCGCGGCAGCATGTAAGTGCTGCCGGCATCCGGCACGAGGCCGATGCTGGAGAAGGCCATCAGGAAACTCGCCGAACGCGTCGCGACCGCAATGTCGCAGGCGAGCGCCAGGCTGCAGCCGGCGCCGGCGGCAACGCCGTTGACGGCGGCCAGCACCGGCATCGGCATGTCGCGCAGGGTGCGCACCACCGGATTGTAATAGTCGCGAATCTGGGTTTCGACCGCCTGCGGATCGGCGAAGGCTTCCTCTTCGCCGAGGAACTGTCCGGCGCAGAAGGCGCGGCCCGCTCCTGTCAGCACCAGCACGCGCACATGCGTCGTCGACGCGACGGTATCGAGCGCGCTGCGCAGGTCCGCCAGCATCGACCGGGTGAGGCTGTTCAGCTTTTCGGGCCGGTTGAGGGTGAGCCGGGCAATCGGGCCCGCCGCATCCAGCAGAATCGTGTCATCGGTCATCGCGAATCCTCGCATCGAAAGCAGCAACGGACGCTGCAGGTTGCGAATCGTCACCCGCAATAGCCCAAACCGGCGCGGCGGGAAAGCGCGGGGGTTTCCGCTTGCCTGCGCTCCGGAAACCCCCGATGCTGCGCGCCTTCGGAATGGGGGCTCACGGCCGCGCGGAACCCGTCGCAATGCAGATCGAAGCGTTCTTTCACGAGCCGACGAATTCGGTCTCCTATTTTCTGATCGACGAGGCGACGCAGAAGGCGGCGCTGATCGATCCCGTGCTCGATTACGACCAGGCGGCCGCCCGCGCCTCGACGAAATTCGCCGATGCGATGCTGGCGCGCGTCAGGGACGCCGGCCTTTCGGTCGAATGGATCCTCGACACGCACGTCCATGCCGATCACCTGACGGCAATGGCCTATCTCAAGGACAGGCTCGGTGCCCGTACCGGCATCGGCCGGCGGGTGGTCCAGGTGCAGGCGCTGTTCCGAGACTTCTACAACCTGCCGCGGGATTTTCCCGCCGACGGGCGCCAGTTCGACCGGCTCTTCGACGATGGCGAGAAATTCTCGGTCGGTACGATCGAGATCGAGGCGATGCACACGCCCGGCCATACGCCGGCCTGCGCGATCTACCGCGCGGGCAATGCGGCCTTCATCGGCGATACGCTGTTCATGCCCGACTACGGTACGGCGCGTTGCGATTTTCCGGGCGGCGACGCGCGCACGCTCTACCGGTCGATCGCACGCATCCTCGCTCTGCCGTCCGAAACGCGTCTTTTCACCGGTCACGACTATGCGCCGAACGGCCGCGCCTACGCGTGGGAATCGACCGTTGCCGAACAGGCCGCGAAGAACGTCCATATCGCCGGCAAATCCGAGGACGAGTTCGTTGCGCTGCGCGAAGGCCGCGACCGGACGCTCAATGCGCCGCATCTGATCCTGCCCGCGCTGCAGGTGAACATCCGCGCGGGCGTGCTGCCGCCGCCGGAACCGAACGGCGTGCGCTACCTCAAGATCCCCATGAATCGCTTGTGAACCGCCGCATGA
>Ga0187893_10003234_pt1 | contig 33555 bp, 36 predicted proteins | sample MA1701074metaG_FD_139574 | JGI IMG/M metagenome (GOLD analysis project Ga0187893, IMG submission 139574) | White microbial mat communities from a basaltic lava cave in the Kipuka Kanohina Cave System on the Island of Hawaii, USA - MA170107-4 metaG ...
CCGGCATGGGATCTCTCGCCGCACTCGATCGAGCTGCTCATCAAGCACGGCTTTCGCTACGACAGCAGCCTGATGGGCGACGACTACACCCCCTACTATGCGCGGCAGGGGGACGTGATCGAGCTCGAGAAGCCGGCCGCGTTCGGGAAGGAGACGACGCTCGTGGAAATGCCGATCCACTGGGCCGCCGACGATGCGCCGCACTTCGAGTACGTGCGCACCGAGACGACTTTCCGCCAGGGCCTGATGAACGCCAGCGCGGTGGGCGAGAACTGGATCAACGATTTCCTCTACATGCGCGACACCGTGGAGTGGGGCGTGCTGACCTACACCTGCCACCCCTACGTCATCGGGCGCGGCGCGAGGATGATGATGCTGGATCGGGTGATCCGGGCCGCTGCAGACAGCGGCGCGGCGTTCCTCCCGATGGAGGAAGCCGCGTGGGAATTTCAGGAGCGTGCGGGGCGACCCGCACGTAGTTAAGGAAAGGCGCGCTTCGCGAACGGCGCCTCAGAGAATGTCGGTAATGTGGATCGAAAGCGCGCTCGAGTCGAAGGCGCCAACCGCATTGTTCTCCGCTACCGTGTAGTCAAATACATCGGTGAATTGCCCATTGGCTGCCAGTGCGGCAACGCCGTTCGAGTTGATTAAGTAGCTCCAGTTGCCGGATCCGTCAATTGCGAAGTTGATGAGTCCGAAATCGCCCTCGAGAAACGTGCCAAGGTTGGTGTCGCTGCCATCGACTTTGGTGAGGATCAGGCTGTCGCCCTCCGGATCCGAATCGTTGGTTAGCACGTTGCCAAAGGCGTCGCGAATCATATCGGAGCCCTTCCCATCGTAGAGCGCTTCGACGTTGTCGGGCAGGGGACGGGGCGCATCGTTGGCGCCGGTGATGTTTACCGTGATGGTCTGGGAAGCCGTGCCGTCAAGCGATTTGACCGTCAACTGGTCTGTCACCTGCTGATTTTGCGCCAGCAAGTCCGCTTTGCTCTGGTCGAGCGCGTAGGTCCACCCGCCGGTCATCTCATCGAAAGTGAAATTTCCGTAGATGCCGGCGAGTTTCGCCTGCGCCACTGCCTGGAACACGGCCTCGCCGGTGTCCACATCGTTCACATCGAGGTCACCCGATGCGCCCGGCGTGCCTGGCGTGCCGTTTTTTACCCCGCCCGCTTCCACCACCGCGCCGCTTGTATCGCCGGTAATAGTCGCGTCGTCGTTGCGTCCGGTGATGTCCACCGTAATCGTTTCAAGAGCCGTCCCGTCGAGCGAGTACACGACGAGTGAATCATGTGCCGTCGCCTTGTCGTTCAGCGCTTGCACGTTTGCCGCGCCGTTGGCGAGCGTGTAGCTCCAGTCACCGGTGGCGGAGTCGAAGGTGAAATCCCCGTAAGTGCCGGCCAGGACCACCGGCGCCAGGAAAACGGCTTCACCGGTGTCCAAATCACTGACGTTCAACTTGCCGAAGTCGCTAAGTTGAGGGTCGGATCCGTCTTCAGTCACCTTGCCGCTTGTTTTACCGTTGATCGTTGCGGCGTCATTGGCGCCCATGATGTTTACCGTGATGGTCTGGGAGTCCGTGCCGTCGAAGGAATACACGGTGAGCGAATCCTGCTCCATCGCCTTGCCGCTGAGCGCCTGCACGTTCGGCTTGTTGTTGGCGAGCGTGTAGGTCCACGCGCCAGTCATCTCGTCGAATGTGAAATTTCCGTAGGTGCCGGCGAGGCTCGCCTGCGCTACCGCCTGAAATACGGCCTCTCCGGTGTCCACGTCATTGGCAGTCAAGCTTCCGGAATCTCCGAGTTGGCCGTCCTCACTCACTTCACCGCTTGCGTCGCCCGTGATCGTGGCGGCGTCGTTCACACCGGTGAGGGAGAGCGTGACGAGCTCGGTGTCAAAGCCACCCTTGCCATCGCCGATCGTCACGGCGTAGCTCTGTGTGAGCGTTTCGCCCGCCCTCAAGGAGTCCAGCGCCGAATCCAGGACGCTGAAGTGCCAGCTTACCGAGTCGCTTCCCTGGTTGACGGGATCGAGCGAGAAGCTCCCCAGATAGCCGGTTCCCTGCGCCGCGAACGACGCGGAATGGACATCGAGCGCGTCCGCATCGGTGAAGGTGATCATATCGTCGCGGGCGTGCGTCAGGACGTTTTCAAGGAGATTGCTGTCGTCAAGTTCGGTAACCGCAACCGCCTGCGGTCCGGAGGTAATCACCGGGGCGCTGTTGCCCTCGGATACTCCGATGAAGTCGTCGGCAGTGAGAGCGAGCCCGCGCGCGTTCTTCAGCTCGATCTTCAGGTCCGCCAGGCCGTTGCCGGTGACGTCGGCGTAGATGAAAGTGCTGGAGCCTGAATTTAGGTACCAGGCTCCACTCTCCATGGCGAGTTTGCCTCCCCATGCGAGATTTTCCGAACCGAGCAGGGCGGAAAGATCGATCTTGTCGTGGCCCTGCTTGAAATCGAGGATGCGGTCCCACTCGCTGACGGTTGAATCGAGATGGCTCAGGTAGCGGAAGATGTCGTTTCCGGATCCGCCCTCCAGCGTGTCCGCGCCCAAGCCTCCGACGAGGATGTCGTTGCCGCTGCCGCCCTCCAGCTCGTCCTTGCCGGAGCCGCCGTCGAGGTAGTCGTCGCCGCTGCCGCCCTCCAGCTCGTCCTTGCCGGAGCCGCCGAATAACGTGTCGTTGCCGCTGCCGCCTTCCAACTCATCGTTGCCGTCGCCGCCGTCGAGAAAGTCGTCGCCGCTGCCGCCCTCCAATTCGTCGTTGCCGGCGCCGCCGTACAGCCTATCGTTCCCGCTGCCGCCGTCCAGCTTGTCGTTGCCGGCGCCGCCGTCGAGAAAGTCGTTGCCGCTGCCGCCGCTCAGCTTGTCATTGCCGGAGCCGCCGCTCAGCACATCGTTTCCGCTGCCGCCGGAGAGTTTGTCGTTGCCGGAGAGGCCGGAAAGGGCGTCGTTGCCCGAGCCGCCGGAAATGTTGTCGGCCTTGCTCGTGCCTACCAAGTTGTCGTTACCGCTGGTGCCGTTGATCGTGCTCATTCTTTATTTCTCCGCCGGAATCAACTGGTTGGCCCGTATTGGGCGATATCGTCCTGGGCGGATTACGGCAACTTCCGTGCCACTTTTTTCGCACTTAGTAGACATCGACTATGGCCGCGTTAACAGATTGAAAGAATGCTGTTTTTGAGCGGCTAGCCAGGATGGAAATAGCGGAATAAATCACGCTCGATTTCGGACCGTATGAGGGGGGGTACGACTTCTCGACAGGGGGTCCGGACCCTGCTGGCAGATCGTGATTTCCTTCACGTTTCCAGCAGGAAAATCGCGCGGCTCCGCGCCCGCCTGAATGGGTCGAAAACCGACGCGGCGGGGAGTGCTGGCAGCAGGAAAATCCAGGGCCGGATCTACGAGGGATCGCCGGGCGGCGCGGGGCGTGTTCCGGGCACGGTTGATATGATGGCGCCGTAACCCCGCTCGCGGAGGAGAACCAGAAGGTGGTACGGACTCGCTTTGCCCCCAGCCCGACCGGTTACCTGCATATCGGCGGGGCGCGCACCGCGCTTTTCTGCTGGGCCTATGCGAAGAAGCACGGCGGCACGTTCATTCTGCGCATCGAGGACACCGACCGCGAGCGCTCCACGCGGGAATCGGTCATGGCGATCCTCGAAGCCATGCAATGGCTTGGGCTCGACTACGAAGGGCCGTATTCGCAGATGGACCGGCTGGAGCGCTACCGCGGGATCGCGGAGCAGCTGATCGGGAAGAATCAGGCGTACTACTGCTACGCCAGCCGGGAAGAGCTCGACGCGCTTCGCGAGCAGCAGCGAGCGCGGGGCGAGAAGCCGCGCTACGATGGCCGCTGGCGCCCCGAGAACGCGCAGCGCGCCGGCATCAAGCCGCCGCCCGGGACCGCGCCGGTCGTGCGATTCCGCAACCCCGAGGAGGGCGAGGTCACCTTCAACGATCTCGTCAAGGGTCCCATCACCGTCGCGAACAGCGAGCTAGACGATCTCGTGCTGCTGCGCGCCGACGGCATCCCCACCTACAACTTCGGCGTGGTGGTGGACGACATTGACATGGAAATCACCCACGTCATCCGCGGGGACGACCACGTCAACAATACGCCGCGGCAGATCAATATCTACCGGGCGCTGGGCGCGACGCTGCCCCGATTCGTGCACGTGCCGATGATCCTCGGCGCGGATGGCGAGCGCCTGTCCAAGCGTCACGGGGCGGTGAGCGTCATGCAATACCGGGAAGACGGCTACCTGCCGGAGGCGCTGGTGAACTATCTCGCCCGGCTCGGCTGGTCGCATGGCGACGAGGAGGTGTTCTCGCGCGAGCAGCTCGTCCAGTGGTTCGACCTGGAGCATATCAGCCAGTCCCCGGCGCGCTTCAATCCGGAGAAGCTCGCCTGGCTCAATGCGCAATACCTGAAAAGCACGGACGACGCGCGGCTCGCCGCGCTCGCCGAACCGTTTCTCCTGCGAGACGGCTGCGACCCGGGAAAAGGCCCGCCGCTCGCGCGCGTCGTGGCACTCCTCAAGGAGCGCGCGAATACCCTCGAGGAGCTGGCCGATGCCGCCGTGTATTTCTATCGGGCGCTCGAACCTTCCGCGGCGCTCAGAGCGCAGCACTACACTGCGGACGTGAGGCCGGCGCTCGTGGAATTGAGGGAGCGGCTCGCGAAGATCGAATGGAAGCGCGAGTCAATCAGCGAGGCGTTGAAGGGCGTGGTCGCGGCACGCAAGCTCAAGCTGCCGAAGATCGCGATGCCGCTGCGGGTCATGGTGACGGGCGAAGCGCAGACGCCCTCGATCGACGCGACGCTCGAGCTGATCGGGCGCAACGAGGTGCTCGCGCGCATGGAAAAGCAGCTGCAGGCCTTTCCCGAATAACGGTTTTGTTTACACGCCGGGGGGCCGCCGTTTATAATGCGCGCTCTCTCGTGGGGGTATAGCTCAGCTGGGAGAGCGCTTGCATGGCATGCAAGAGGTCACCGGTTCGATCCCGGTTACCTCCACCAGCAAAACCCTTCGGTCGCACGCAGTCCCCATCGTCTAGAGGCCTAGGACATCGCCCTTTCACGGCGGTAACCGGGGTTCGAATCCCCGTGGGGACGCCAAACAAATCGAAGCCGCCCTCGGGCTGCTTATTTGTTTGGCTCCCCCACGGGAAATGAGAACCCCAGGGGTTCGACAACCCGATGTCCGGGGGACATCGGGTTGGACGCCAGACTGGTTTGAGGTCTGGCGGTCCCGAGCCGGAGTGTGGCGAGGGATGCGCGGATCGCGGATGCAATGCGAGGCGCGCACAATCCCCGTGGGGACGCCGCACAGCTTCAGGCAGGCGCCTTCGATCGCCGCGCGCCGCCGGCTGCCTTGGGCAGCAACTTGAGTCCGCGTTCGGCACCGCCGCGGCCGCGCTCGGCGCGAATCCGGAAGCGCGTCTCGGCATCGTGCTCGGTGATCGCCAGAGTCGCCATCTCGTCGATCAGCTTGTTGACGCTGACGTTGCGCGATTTGGCAACCTGCTTCAGCCGCTCGCGCTTCTCGGGTGGCATGCGAATGATCAAGACGCTTGTCACGCTGCTTTCCTGACCTTCATCTCAACCCGCATGCCGGCGTGGCCGAGCATATTGACGAGGGCGTCGAGGCTGAATTTGTCGATCTTTCCCCGGAGGAGATCGTTAAGGCGCGGCTGCGTGACCCCGAAGCGCTTTGCAGCTTCCCGTTGGCTTACGCCGCGCACAGCGTCCCGAACGCGCGACATCAGCTGCGCGCGCAGGAGCAGATTTTCAGCTTCGCCTGTCGGGAACCCGACGTCGAGGAATACGTTTCCGCCGCCGCGCGTCATCTTCAGTTTTTCAGTCATTGCTGTTTCCTGTCCTTGAGCATAGCCCGGTAACGTGTGCGGGCGAGATCGATTTCGGCTTTAAGGGTCTTTTGGGATTTTTTCTGGAAAGCGTGGAGCACGTACACCGCTTCCGGGAACTTCGCTACATATATCAACCTGAAGGCATCGCGATCACGAACCCTGATCTCATTTACACCTATCCCGATCGAAGGCATGGGCTTCCAGTCTGACGGCTCCTTGCCTCGCTGGACTTCCCACAATTCGAAGCCGGTCCGTCTTCGAGCATTGTCGGGAAATTCTCTCACTTGATCCCGGCTGTCGCCGAGCCACGTCACAGGTTTAGTCGACATTATATCAAAACTGATATCGACGTCAAGATCGGGACAATAAGAGATGCAGCGTGCAACGCGGTATTTCTTATTGCGACCAGCAACGCCTGATCATTTGACTTGTAACGGTCAAAGTCGCTGCTGGTTGACCTTATCGGTATGACAGGTTGGGCGGGGTCGTGCCTTGGAACGGAGCGGGTGGTACGGTGAGTTACCGCCCCGGCCGCTCGTACTTTTTGGGGCGGGACCGTTGAAGGTCATGCCACCCACTGTAGTTTGATCGTGTTCGCATACGGCTCTAGCCCCCGTGGGGACGCCAAACAAATTTTAATTTCCCCTCTTGCCTGAGGAGGGGTCGCACAGCAAAGCGGCGGGGGTGGTGGGAGTCGACCCACGAATCCGCGCGCTCATGACAATGCACGCAAGACTGCCCGGTCGTCTTTGTCGATCACGCGAAGCAGCACGAGTGCCGGACCATGAGGCTTGCGATCGCCGCGCTCCCAATGCCGCAGGGTGCCGAGGCTGATCCCGAACTTCGCCGCGAATTTCTCCTGGGTCAGCCCAATCCGCTTCCGCAAGGACTGGACGTCAATCTCCGAGGGTTCGTGGATCTTCACTCCTCGTGCCTTCCCCTTCTGGTGTGCGATAGCCTCGCGCAAACCTCGCTTGATGCTGTCAAATGCTTTACCCATGTCATTCACCCAATGCGGTTTCAACCAACACGTCTACCAGCTTCGAGAGCTCATTACGCTCCCTCTGCGTAAGGTCCACACGCTCGCTCTTCGCGAAAACCGTGAGCAGGTAGAGCGGCATGCGCTCGCTGTGAAAATAGTAGACCACTCTCACGCCTCCGCTCTTGCCTCGCCCACTTCGCCTCCACCGCAGCTTGCGAACGCCGCTCGTGCCTTTAATCAGGTCGCCATCCCTGGGGAAAGCGGCAACGTAGCTCACGAGGTCCTGCTGTTAGTCCTCTGATAGTAGCTTTCCTGCCCGTCGTTGATACTCTGGCAGTTCAGCCACTGTCATCAGCATGGCATATGGTAATCCATTGGATTAGGGATTTCCAGGGGAGTTCAATCTGGCATTGGCTGGAATTTAGTGACGGTCAAGGTCGCTCGCACTTGTCGGTCGTTACGCGGCCCATGGCAGTATCAGTTCAGCCGCATAAGACTCCAATCCCCGTGGGGACGCCATTACCACGCGCCTGGTACTTTTGTTGGCGCATGGTGCGGCGTGGAACCTTGCTACGCCTCGTCGAGCCGCGCCCGGTAGGTATCCGGCGAGATCTGCTCCCGCAGGCAACGCGCGTAGATGCGCCGATAGGCATCGTTGATGCGCGCCACCTTGCGCTCGGAGGCCTCGATGAGCGGCAGGAGCTTGCCATGTTCTTCCGCGATTTCGGCGAGGATGGCCGGTTCATTGATGCGGGTCAGCCGGCCCCCGCGCAGCACGATCTCGCCGTCGACCATCACAAGATCGAGATCCGCGCCGCTCTCGGCATACACGAGTTGCCCGAGCGGATTATTGAGGGGCACGAACGGGATGCTGTCGAGCCGGAATAGCGCGAGGTCCGCCTTGCGCCCGGGCTCGATCGCGCCGAGCGCGTGCCCCAGCCCGAGCGCCCGCGCTCCGGCGACGGTCGCGGCGCCCCATGCCTCATTTGCGCTGATCCACTTCGCGGGGTTGTCGTCGCGCAGCTTGTTGACGAGCGCCGCCGCCGACACGACTTTGAGCATGCTGGCTGATTCGATCGAGCCGCAGCCGTCGGTGCCCAGGCTCACGTTCACCCCCGCATCGAGGAGCGCACGCACGGGTGCAACACCGGATCCCAGTTTCAGGTTGCTCACCGGATTGTGCTGCACGCTCGCGCCGCTGCGGGCGATGATGTCGATCTCGCGCGGATTGAGCCACACGCAATGGATGAGCGAGGTCCCGGGCTTGAGGAACCCGATGCGGTCCAGGAACTCGATCATGGTTGACCCGTACATCACGTGTCCCGTCACTACCTGGAGCCGGGTTTCCTGCACGTGCATGATCACCGGTAGATCGTGCTCGTCGGCCATCGCGCGCACCGACCGCAGGAAGGGTTCCGTGCAACGCTGCGGCGCGGAGGGGGCGGCGATGTAGCCGACGCGGTGCGCGCGTGGATGGCGCGTCTGCGCGAGATGACGCGCAAATTCGAGTACCCCCTGCGGATCCGATCTGGGCCGCGAATCCAGTTCCTGGAGCAGATCGACGGGAAACTCCTCGTCGACGAACGGCATCGCGCGGAAGAACGGCCGATCGAACAGCGTGATGCCGACGAAAGCGCGGATGCCGATGTCCTCGTAGGCCTTGAACGCCGCTTCGACGTGCTCGGGTATGAGCACCGGGCTCACGTTGAGGTCGTCGACAATCGTGGTCGTGCCCGAGCGCAACGCCTCGATCGCGCCGACGAGCGTGCGCAGATAGACCTGGCGCGCGGTCAACGGGATCGGGTCGAGCGGGCGCACGCTGTTCATCCAGAGCTCGAGCGGCAGATTTTCGTGTCGACCCTTGTGATAGTGCTCGTGCGAATGATGGTGGCCGTTGATGAGTCCCGCCACCGCCAGTCGGCCCTGCGCAGCGATCACTTCGCCCTCGGTCTGCCGCTCGCCTGTCCTGCGCACCGCGACGATGCGCTCGCCGGCGACGACAATATCGAGCGGACCTCGCTCAAAGCGTCCGTCGCTGCCGAGGAGAGCCGCGCAGCCGCTCAGAGTGTAGTCACCCAAGGATCGCCCCGGTTGAGCGCGAAGTGGTGCGAAGTCGGAGAATCGGCCATTTGTCCGGCACCCTAAGCCAAAAAAGCATGTGTTTCGCTCCCCGGCGAGCGAGGCAGGGATCCGATGCTCAGGTGGTGCCGCCGGCGGCAGGATCAGAGGACCCCGCCTGGAGCCGCCGCGCCCGCAGCATGGATCGGGCGTACAGTCCGATGCTCAATGCGGTCAACACCATGAACAGGGCCGCGATCGGCCGTGAAACGAAGATGGCGGGGTTGCCGTGCGCCATGATGAGCGATTGTGTCAGCGACTGCTCGAGCATCGGGGTGAGGATGAAGGCGAGCACCATGGGCGCTACCTCGAACCCGCCCATCCGCATTGCGTAGGCGAGGATGCCGAAGGCGATCGCGATGCCGACGTCGAACAGGCTGTTGTTGATGGAGAAGGCACCCGCAAGACAAAGCATCGTCACCACCGGGTAGAGCAGGCCGGAGGGGACCTGCAGTACGCGCACCCAGGATCTTATCGTGAGCTTTGCCACCACGAACATGGCGAGCGTGGCAAGGAAGAGAGCGATGTAGATGCCGTAGATCTCGACGATGTTTTCCTGGAACAGGATCGGGCCGGGCCGCAGGCCCTGGGCGATGAACGCACCGATCATCACGGCGGTCACCACGTCCCCCGGGATGCCGAAGGCAAGCATCGGTACCATCGAGGCGGCGCAGTTCGCGTTGGCGCTGACCTCGGGGGCGATCACGCCCTCGAGCTCACCCTTGCCGAACTTCTCGCGGTTGGGCGAGGCATTCTTCGCCATGCCGTACGCGATCCAGTTCGCGGTTTCGGCGCCCACCCCGGGCAGCACGCCGATGATCGAGCCCACCAGCGACGAGCGAACCACGGTGCGAGGATACTTCGTGAGGATCTCGCGGAACGTCACCCGGTCGGCCCCGGGGTCCTCGCTTATCCGGGCGACCTTGACGTGCCCGGCGCGCTTGGAGATCTGCACGAAGATCTCGCCCAGTCCGAACAGCCCGATCACGAACGGGATGTAGCTGATCCCGCCCTGGAGGTCGGACACTCCGAAAGTGAGCCGCGACGCGCCCGATACCGAGTCGATCCCGACGAGGGCGAAGAGGACACCGATGATCGCGGACACGACGCACTTCGCGAGCGAGCGCCCGGCGAGGCTCGCGATCACCGTCATCGAGAACAGGATCAGCGCGAACACTTCGGGCGGCCCGAACCTGAGCGCGATCATGGCGAGCGGCCACGCCGCGAAGATCAGCACCAGGTTGCTCACGAAATCCCCGACGGTCGAGGCGTAGATCGAGGCCTGCAGGGCCTTGCCGGCGCGGCCCTGCTGGGCCATCGGATAGCCGTCGAGCACCGTGGCGGCATTGGATGCCGTGCCGGGGGTGCCGATGAGAACCGCCGAGATCGAGCCGCCGAAGGTGCCGCCCTTGTAGAGCCCGAGCAGGAATGGGATGCCGACGAGCGGCGGCATGAAGAAGGTGAGCGGGGAAAAGATCGCCATCGCCATGGTCGCGGTGAGCCCGGGAAGCGCTCCCACGATGATGCCGATGAGAGTCCCCACCACGATCAACACCAGCGCCTGCCAGCTGAAGACGACCACGGCTGCCTGGGCGAGTTGGTCCAGCATTACCCGAGCAGCCCTTCAGGGAGCAGGATCTTCATGCCGTAGCGGAATCCGAAGTAGATCAGCGCGGTCAATCCCGCCGCGGTGGCGAGCGCGGCGAGCCAGCGCCGGAAGCCGAGGAAGGCGCACAACGCAACAAGTGTCACCGGCGTGAGCAGCAGGTATCCGACGGTTTCCAGCAATCCTGCGTAGGCGATCAGGATCGCGGTGGCGCCGGCAACACGCATGGCCTCGCCGGATTCGCAGGCAAAGCCCTCGCCGTCGCGCAGCGCGCGGCTGCGCGAATGACCGCGCACGAAGATGACGACCCCGAGAATCCCGAGCAGGGCCGCCATCACGCGCGGGAAGAACAGCGGTGAGGCGGCGATTCCGCCCACGCCACCGCCAACCTCGAAGCGGGGGATCGCGATCTGGGCAGGCAGCACCCAGAAGAACAGCGCGATGGCGGTGACGAGGATCCCGCCACCGATCCAGCGGTCCATCAGCGCCCGGCTACTTCTTCACGATCTGCGAAATGATGCCCTTCAAGGCCCTCTGGTCGGTGCTCAACTGCGCCGAGAGTTGATCGGCCGTCAGGTAGTCGACCTGCTGCCCCATGCGGGTCATGATGGTCTTGAACGAGGTGTCATCCGAGATCTTCTTGACCGCATCCCGCAGCTTGGCCAGCACCGGTTCAGGCGTGCCTCTGGGCGCAACGATCGCCAGCCACAGGCGCGCGTCGAGATCGAAGCCCTGCTCGGGCAGAGTGGGCACATCGGGCAGCGCGGCCCAGCGCTTGGTCGCTGCGACCCCGAGGGCGCGCAGCTTGCCCGCCTGGATGTGCGGATACGCGACCGGCGGATAGAGACCGTTCATGTCGACGTGACCGCCCAGCAGGGAGGCGAGCGCCGGTCCGCCCCCGGTGGAGGGCACGTGCGTGAGCTTCACGCCATACTTCACGCCCATCGCCTCGAACATCAGGTGCTCGGGGGAGAAGGTGACGGCGCTGTGCTTCAACTTGCCGGGCTCCTTCCGCGCGGCCTCGATAAGCTCCTTGGCGGTCTTCCAGGGTGCGCCGGTCTGAACCAACAGCAGCGCAGGCAGTGACGCAACCTGGCCTACCGGCACCAGGTCGGCCGGGTTGTAAGCGACCTTTTGCACTTCCGGAAGGATGATCAGGTTCGCGGGGTCGGCCATGAACAGCGTATAGCCGTCGGGCTTCGACTTTGCTGCCGCCTCCGCGCCCACCGCGCCCCCGCCACCCGAGCGGATCACGACGATCATGGGCTGGCCCAGATATTCGTCGGCCACGCTGACGACGGCACGCGCGGTCAGGTCGCTGGCACCGCCGGCCGGATAGGGAATGATCAGGCGCACGGGCTTGTTCGGAAAGTCCTGGGCAAGCGCGGGCCCGGCGGCCGGCAGGCTGCCAAACAAGGTGACGAGGGCGAGAGCGAACGCACGGGTGGAAAACCGCAGCAGGCCGATCTTCATTGTGTTTACTCCTTGCCAGAATGGATGAGGGGGTACTGAAAGCCTCGGTCATCATCCGACTGTGCGATGACGGCTGTCAAGACACAGCCAAGGTTGACCCCGGCTTCGCATTCGCCATCCATGGCGGCAGCGGCGTCATTGGACAGAGCGTCTCGCAAATGCATAGACTTGCCGTGGCCCGACCCGGAACTGGAGCCCGAAATTGGAGATGCCATGACCAACCCGCGAGTGCCGTTCCAGATGGCGAGCGAGCGCAAGCCGCTCAGGCCGCCCCGGAAGGGCAAGATGCTGATCGCCCATGTCGTGCTCAACGTCGAATACTGGCCCTTCGACCAGCCGATGCCGCGCAAGGCGCTGAGCACACCGCATGGCGCCGACCCCGTTCCCGACATACCGAATTATTCGTGGGCCGAGTACGGCTTGCGCTGCGGCATGCCGCGTCTGCTCGAGCTGCTGGCGACGCTCAAGCTGCCGGCCAGCGTCAATCTGAACTCGACCGTCATCGAGCGCTATCCCTCGGTCGCGCAGGCGATGCGCAAGGCCGGGTGGGAGTTCATCGGTCACGGCTACACGCAGCGGCTGCTGCACAAGGAAGAGGACGAGGAAGCAACCATCAGGAAGGCGCTTGCGCAGGTGTCCGCTTTCACGGGGAAGAAGGTGCGGGGCTGGATGGGGCCGGGATTCGCCCAGACCTTCAACACCCCGGATTACCTCAAGAAGCACGGCATCGAATATAACCTCGACTGGATACTCGACGATCTGCCGTGCTGGATGACGACGAAATACGGACCGCTCGTCTGCATGCCCTACGGCTTCGAGCTGAACGACAGCCTCGTCTATACCGTGGAGCGGCAGTCGTCACCGGAGCTGCTGCAGCGCCTCAAGGACACGCTCAAGACGTTTGGCCCGGAGCTCAGGAAACAGCCGCGCGTGCTGACGTTCGGGCTGCATCCGCACCAGATCGGCGTGCCCCACCGCATGCCGTATCTGGCGCAAAGCCTGAAGCTCCTCGAGCAGCGCAGCGACGTCATGTTCATGACCGGCAGCGAGATTGCAGATTGGTACATGTCGCAGGATCCCGCGCCTTCGAACCCTTGAGGACAGCGCCTTCCCCACAGCCATGAACGCGAGCCTTTCGGACTATCCGGGCGAGGCGCTGCGCGCGATCGCGACCGAGTTGTTCGCGGAGCTGCGTCGATCGTCCTTCGATGGCATCGGCGTGACGCGGGAGCCCTTCGGGCCGGCGGAAACTGCGGCGCAGGAGCTGGTCGCGCACGTCGCCGCCCGGGAAGGCCTGGCGGTCGAGCGCGACCGCGTGCGGAACCTCGTCGTCACGCTTCCCGGGGAAGACGCGGGGAAGCCTTTCATGGCAACGGGCTCGCATCTCGACAGCGTGCCGCGCGGCGGCAACTACGACGGCGCGGCCGGGGTCGTCGCCGGTCTGCTCGCGCTGATTGGCCTGCGCCGGCTTGGATTACGGCCGCCACGCACCGTCACACTCCTGGCGCTGCGCGGCGAGGAGAGCGCGTGGTTCGGGAAATCCTGGATCGGATCGCATGCGCTGTTCGGGCTCCTCACCGAAGCCGACCTCGCGCGGCCGCGCTTCGACAACGACCGGCCGCTGGGCGCCTACCTGACGGACGTTGGTGCCGATGTCCGGGCGATCGCGCGTGGCGAGCGCCTGCTCGATCCACGCGCGGTGAGAGCGTTCCTCGAGGTGCATATCGAGCAGGGGCCGGTGCTGGAGGCGCGCAATCTCCCGCTCGGCGTCGTGACCGGCATCTACGGGAACCTGCGCCACATGGCCGTCAGCTGCCGGGGCGCGGCCGCCCACGCGGGCGCCACCCCGCGCGAACTGAGGCGCGATGCCGTGGTTGCCGTTGCCGATTACGTCATGCGCCTGGACCGCCAGTGGGCGCGCTGGCTGGATAGCGGCAAGCGGCTCGTGATCACCCATGGCATCCTGGGCACCGATCCCGGAGAGCACGCAGTCTCCCGCGTGCCAGGGGCGGTGCGGTTTAGCGTTGAAATACGCGCCGACAATTTGGAGACCCTCACGGGCTTCCACGAGCTGGCGCAAAACGAGGCGCAGACGCTAGCCCGCGAGCGGGGCGTGACGTTCGTCTTCGATGAGCCGATCGTGCACCGTCCCGCGCCGATGGACGCGGGCTGGATGGATCAGCTGGAGCGGCTTTGCAGGAAAACCGGCGTCGGCTGCATGCGCTTGCCCAGCGGAGCCGGCCATGACGCCGCGGTCTTTGCCCAGGTGGGCATCCCGACCGCAATGCTCTTCATCCGCAACCCGCACGGCTCGCACAACCCGGACGAGGACATGGGGATGGACGATTTCCTCGCCGCGACGCGCGTGCTGACCGAGGCGCTCCTGTTTCCCGGCTAACCTGATTTGCAGCTTTTCAGAGCCGTCCCGGCTTGAGCCCGGCTGCCTTCACCGCCAGTTCCCATCGCTTGAGCTCGGCCTTGATGTACTCCCCGAACTCCTTCGCCTTCCGATAGGTCGGCTCGGCGCCCTGCTTGGACATGGCGTCGATCACGTCCTTCGCCGTGATGGCTTTCTCCACTTCGGCCTCCAGCCGCACCACGATCGCCCCCGGCGTGCCCTTGGGCGCCACGAAGCCGTACCACGCCAGCGATTCATAGCCCGGCAGCGACTCGGCCACGGTCGGAACGTCGGGAAGCACGGGCGAGCGCTGCGTGCTCGTCACGGCAATCGCCCTCAGCCGGCCTGCCTGGATCAAGGGCATCGTCACCGGCATCGACGGGATGTGAACCTGGATCGCGCCGGAAACGACATCCGCGTTGGCCTGCGGCGCGCCCTTATAGGGAACGTGGGTCATTTTCACGCCCGCCATGTGAGCGAGCAATTCGCCGGACAGGTGCGAGTTGGTGCCGATTCCAGCGGAGCCGAAGTTGACCGTTCCCGGTTTGGCCCTGGCGAGCTCGATCAGGTCCTTGATCGACTTCACCGGGAGCGCGGGCGTGACCACAACTACGTTGGGCGACACCGCGAACATCGCGACGGGGACGAAGTCCTTCTCGGTGTCGTAAGGCAGCTTCTCGTACACGTACGGATTGATCGCATGGCTTACGAACGTCATGTACAGCGTGTGGCCATCCGGGCTCGCATTGGCGACGATGTTGGTGGCGATCACCCCGCCCGCGCCCGGCCGCGGGTCGACGATGACCGGTTGCCGGAACGCCGGCGAGAGCTTCTCGGCCATGATCCGGGTCAGGATGTCCGACGTGCCCCCGGGCGGGAAGGGGATGACGATACGCACCGGACGCGAAGGGTAGTCCGCTGCGAAACTCAAGTCCGTCAATCCGAACGCCAGAAAAAAAAGGGCGCTGCACGCGATCCGGAACGTCATGGTGCCTCCGGGCAAAGACGATTCATACCCGGACAGGATACTCCACATTCATCGAGTAACTAGGGATCGGCGCGTTCGCGACTCCGCGATCGTTACCGGCTCCGGCGCTCGCATTGGTCGAGTTCGCGCCGGCAGAAATCCTGGCAGTTCTGTAGCGCGACCGTCTCGGTCCGAGTGCGCCGGCAATTCTGCTGGCAAGCGTTGTAGGTGCCGCGGCAGCTGGGCTCTTCGCCTTCTCCCGTGACGCCCTTGTAGAGGTAATAGAGCGCTACCACCGCGATCGCCACGATGAGCAGCGCGCCGAACGCTCCCAGGCCCCGCTGCGCATGTCGCATTGAAAGTCTCCTTCCCGCGCCTGCAGTTGCAGCGGGATTGTCAGGGGTTACCCGTTCCATCAGAAAGTCGGCCCGTACTGAGCGAGCAGGGAGGAGGCGGGGTAACAGATGCCGCTGACGAATATGACCTCGGCAATGACGACCCTTGAACACGTCTTTGGCGCTTTGCCTAGCGCTGCCCCCAAGCCCTGTTTGTAGCGTTTGAGGTAATTACGATGAATTTCAGAGCTTTATAGCCATGTATTTGAGTCGAACGTCAAGACATTTGCGTATGTTGCGGGCAAAGTTGTTAGTTTTTGCCGCTCCAATTGTGCATCATAGCGCCGGGCTCCCGTGCCATGCGAGGTCGCGCCCCAGATCGGAAGCAGGGCGCGTTCGAGGCACGGAAATTGCTGTAACTCATAGGTTAATTTGTTGGAAGGGATTGGCGAGGCCGCATGAACTCGAAGGTTAACGCAGCAATCCGCGTGTTCATCATCGATGACCACCGCAGCATTCTGTGGGGGCTCGAGCGGCTGATCGACAGCGGCCGGCCCGCGATGCAAGTGGTCGGCACCGCTACGAATTGCACCGAGGCGCTCAAACGGATCGACGAGACCGCTCCCAATGTGATCCTGCTCGACATCGATCTGGGCACCGAGAACGGCGTGGACGAGATACCCGCCCTGCTGGCCAGGACGCGGGCGAAGATCCTGGTGCTGACCGGGCTGCGCGACGAATCCGTGCACGACAGGGCGGTGCTCGCCGGCGCAAGCGGTGTCGTCGAGAAGGAAGCGCCCGCCGAAACCATCCTGGGCGCAATCACGAAGGTTCACGAGGGACAGCTGTGGCTCGACCGCGTCGCGACGGGCCGCATCTTCCTCGAGTTCTCCCGCGACAAGGCCGTCCCGTCGGCGGACCCGGAGCGGATCAAGATCGCGTCCCTGACGGAGCGGGAACGGGAGGTCGTCTCGATCGCCGCAACACACGCCGGGGCCAATGCCAAGGCCATCGCGGAAATGCTCTTCATCAGCGAGCACACGCTGCGCAACCACCTCACTTCCATCTACGACAAGCTCCAGGTGGCCAATCGCCTGGAGCTGTTTGCCTACGCGCACAAGCACGGCCTGGCGAAGGCGTCCCCGGCCAAGGCCACCAATTCACACGCGTAACGAAGCAAGAGTGGGGTCAGAATCAATTTTCTGACCTCGCTTGGCTGGTCTGCCTCAGAATATCCACCCCGCACTCATTTTTTCCTCTTGTACTGGTATAGAAATTTGTCGTATCCTGTTGATTTTTATGTTATCTTATAAGTGACTGGGGCTGGGAAAGGGATCCACACCAACTAGATGCGCGAGTTTCTAAAACACTTCCGGGCGCACTTTCTCGCCGCGGCGTTCTTCAGCCTGATCATCAACATGCTGATGCTGGCGCCCGCGATGTTCATGCTCCTGGTCTTCGACCGGGTCGTGACCAGCCGCAGCGGGGAGACGCTGGTCATGCTCTTCGTGCTGACGCTGGTGGCGCTCTTCTTCATGGCGTATCTCGACGCCATCCGCACGCGGCTCCTGACGCGGGCGGCGATCAAGCTCGAAAAGCTCCTCGGCCCGCGCGTCCTCGCGAGCATGCTGCGCCAGAGCGCCCACGCCAACCGCTCGCTCTCGCAGCACGGGCTGCGCGACATCAACGCGTTGCGGGCTTTCCTCACCGGCCCCGGCATCATCGCCCTGTTCGACGCGCCCTGGGTGCCGCTGTTCATCGTGCTCGTCTTTCTCTTTCACCCGGTGCTGGGTGCGGTGGCGGTGGCCGGGGCGGTGGTGCTGCTCGCGCTCACCGTTCTGAATGAGAAGCTCTCGCGGCGCTCCCTGGAAGCGATGCAGACCGATGCGCGCGCCGCCGGGCGCTTCGTGGACCAGAGCCTCGGCAACGCGGAAGTCGTCGGCGCAATGGGCATGGTGGGCAACGTGACCGAAGACTGGCGCGAGAAGAGCCAGAAGGTTCTGAGTTCCCAATTGGAGGCGAATCAGATCGGCAGCTTCCTCACCAGCACGACGCGCTTCCTGCGCCAGATCCTGCAGGTGATCATGCTCGCGGTCGGCGCCTGGCTCACGATCCAGCAGCTCTCCACTCCCGGGGTGATGATCGCTGCGACCATCATTCTCGGGCGTGCGCTGGCGCCGATCGAATCGCTGATCGCCGGCTGGAAGAGCCTGGTCGAAGCGCGTGGCGCCTACACCCGGCTGGGCGAAGTCTTCGCCGCCGAGGACAAGGCGCCCGACGCGATGGAGCTGCCCCCGCCCAAGGGCGCGCTTTCGGTCGAAAACGTCGTGTTCGGCTTCCGCGGGCAGGAGCTGCCCATCATCCGGCGCGTTTCCTTTGCGCTGCCGGCAGGCGGCTCGCTTGCGATCGTCGGGCCAAGCGCCGCCGGCAAATCCACCCTGGCGCGCCTCATCGTCGGGGTCTGGCACCCGGTGGCGGGAGTGGTGCGCCTCGACGGTGCCGACATCCGGTCGTGGCCGCGCGAGCGGATCGGGCCCCACGTCGGCTACCTGCCGCAGAACGTCGAGATCTTCAACGGCACCGTGAGCGAGAACATCGCGCGCCTGGGCGAGGTGAACTCCGAGGACGTCATCAAGGCGGCGACCCGCGCCAACGCGCATGAATTCGTCCTGGCGCTGCCCAAGGGCTACGACACGCAGGTCGGGGAGGGTGGGACGCTGCTGTCCGCCGGACAACGCCAGCGCGTCGCCCTCGCCCGCGCGCTCTATGGGAACCCGACTCTCGTCGTGCTCGATGAGCCCAATTCCAATCTGGACGCCGCCGGCGAGAGAGCCCTGGCGGAGGCCATCCGCCAGCTCAAGGCCGACCGCGTGACGCTGGTGATCATCACGCACCGCCTGCCCCTGCTCGCCCACGTGGACAAGGTGATGGTGCTGATGCGCGGGGCGGTGGAGAAATACGGGACGCTGGCGGAATTGTTCCCTCGCTCCACCCCGGCCGCGGCACCTGATACTGGCCAGGGCGTGGTCGCCGGGAAGATAATGCCGAGAGGGTAACGGCATGGCAGACACTCCCGGCAAGGTGCCAATACCGGCTGCCGACACCGACGAAGCCGATAGTCCGCGCCGCCTGATCCGCGCGGGCGTCGGGGGGATCGTGCTGCTCGTTCTCGCGGTGGCGGCCTGGGCGGCGCTCGCCCCGGTGAGCGGCGCGGTCATCGCCCCGGGCGCCGTCAAGGTCGACATGAACCGCAAGACCATCCAGCACCAGGAAGGCGGCATCGTCGGCGAGATCCTCGTGCGCGATGGCAGCCGCGTCAAGGCGGGCGAGACGCTGATCCTGCTCAAGGACGTCAAGGTCGAGGCCGGCATCGAGATGGTGCAGACCCAGCTCGACGGAGAGGTCGCGAAAGCGGCGCGCCTGAGCGCGGAACAGGTATGGGCCGACGACGTGACTTTCCCGCAGGAGCTCGTCGCCCGCGAAAGCGATCCCCGCATCGCGGAGATCCTGCGGCGCGAAATGACGCTGTTTCGCGCGCGGCGTGAAGCCTACAACACCCAGTTGAAGCTGCTGCGTGCCCAGATCCGCGACACCCAGTCCGAGATTCGCGCGCGGGGCCAGCAGATCAAAGCGGATCAGGACTCGGTCAGGCTCGCGCGCGAGGAGCTCGAGTCCAACCAGCGCCTGCTCAAGGACGGTTTCATCAGCAAGGTGCGGATCCTCACGCTCGAGCGCAGCCTGGCCGATGTCGAGGCGCGGCTCGGCGAGCACGAAGCCGAGCTTGCGGCGGCGCGTGCCAAGTCGTCCGAACTGCAGCTCAAGGCGGAGAACCTGCGCACCACGATGATGCAGGAAGCCGCGGGGGAGATGCAGAAGACGACGGCTCAGATCCTCGACCTGCGCGAGCGGCTGCGGCCGTTCCAGGACGCGGTGACGCGCCAGCGCATCACGGCCCCGATCGCGGGCGAAATCGTTGGACTCAAGTTCACGACGGTCGGCGCCGTCATCGGCCCGCGCGACCCGATCCTCGACGTCGTTCCGGACAACGTCGAGCTCATCATCGAGGCACGTGTGCGCCCCGAAGACGTCAATTACGTCGCCGTCGGGGCGGAAGCCGACGTGCGGCTCACCTCGTTCCGCCAGCGCATCACGCCGAACGTCATCGGATCGGTCATCTATGTTTCAGCCGACCGCATGGAGGACAAGGCGGAGCGCACCGCCTACTACATCGTGCACGTGCGCGTGACGCAGGACGCGCTCGCGAAGGCGGGGGACCTCAAGCTCCAGGCGGGCATGCCGGCGGAGGTCTTCATCAAGACCGCGGCGCGCTCGGCGCTCATCTACGTGCTCGACCCGATCACCGGCTTCCTGCAGCGCTCGCTGCGCGAGCCGCTCTACGAAGGCGACACCCACCGCAAGTAGGTGTGAAACTCCTCCCCCCTTGAGGGCGAGGATTGAGGTGGGGGGTCGAAACAGGTATCTCCTCCTGTCCGAGGAGGGCTGCCTGCGAAGGGGGCGGGGTGGTGGAAGGTTACAATTTCGCGCCGCTGGGTCTCCTCACGGGATGGCCCGGTAGAGTATTATTGGTCGTCAAACGGGGTCCGGAGATTGTTAATGTCAAGCCAGCTTGAAGCCGTGCAAGCTCAGGCGCTTATGCTTCCCGCGGAGGAGCGCGCCTTGCTGGCTGATCGACTGATTGCGAGCCTGTTCAAGAGCGATGAAGTTGAGCAGGCTTGGGCTGCCGAGGTCGACCGTCGTATCACGGAAATCGAAGGCGGTCGCGCCCAGCTTGTTCCAGCGGCTGAAGCCATCGCCCGGGCCCGCGCCGCGATCAAGTGACCCCCTCGGTTGGTCCCGAGGCTGAGCGGGAACTGACCGATAGCGCCTTCTACTACGCCCGGGAAGCCAACGCCGAACTCGGGCTTGCCTTCATCGCCACGTTCGAGCGGGCGCTCGAGCTTCTTTGTTCCAATCCACAATTGGGTGCACCCTGGCGGAATCAAAGACGTCGCTTCCCGCTGCCCCGATTTCCTTACAGCATCATCTATTACATCAGGGACGAAGAGCTTCGCGTTATCGCTATCGCCCATCACGCGCGCAAACCGGGGTATTGGGGACGTCGAAAATGAGCAATGGCCCCGCCCTCATCCCTGCCCCTGCGGGCAGATTCTCGTCGAGCTTGAATCTCATCGGCTATGCCGAAAGCGGCACAAACCGTTCGCGAGCGAGGTCGGCGGAGGTCTTCATCAAGACCGCGGCGCGCTCGGCGCTCATCTACGTGCTCGACCCGATCACCGGCTTCCTGCAGCGCTCGCTGCGCGAGCCGCTCTACGAAGGCGACACCCACCGCAAATAGGTGTGAAACTCCTCCCCCCTTGAGGGGGAGGATTGAGGTGGGGGGTCAATCTTGTTTTTCCGCAACTGGCGCAACCTTGCGGCACGCAACCAGCACCGTGATCGCCTTCCCGATCGCCGCCACTTCGGTGTTTTCCAGCTTCGCCGTTGCGCCGCCGCTCTGATATTTCACGCTCAGCGCGTCCAGGAATAACTGGGCGACTTCCGCCTTCACGCCGAAGCTGATGTTCTGGGGGAGGTCCCCGGTCCGCTTCTGGACCACGAGCGCATTCAACTTCGAGGTCACGATGCCGGTCACGTTGCCGCTCTGGTCGAGGATCGGACCCCCGCTGTTGCCCTTGTGGATGGGCGCGGAAATGAGAAAGGTCGAAGTGTCGCCCCGCACGCCCGCGGTGGCGGTCACGTATCCGAAGGTGACGTTCTGCTCGCTCCCGAGGATGCTGGCGAGGGGATAGCCCACCACCGTCACCGATTCGCCCGCCTGGAGCGGCACTCCTTTGCGGAACGCCGCCACCTCGGAGAACGTGCGGCTTGCCCGGATCAGAGCGAGGTCCATTTTCGAGTCCGAGGTGACGCGCTCGGCGGGCGTGCGCTTCTTGTCGGAATCCAGCACGAAGATCGCCGAGCAGCCGTCGACCACGTGGTGGTTGGTGAGGATCATGCCGTCGTGGGTGGCGACGATGCCGGCGCCGATGGAGGTCTTCCCGGCGGGCCGCGGCTGCATCTTCAGATCCTGCTTGGGCGGATTTTCGCCCCTCGCGATCGCGCATGCGTGCTGGAGGATCCGCGCCTGGACTCCGCCTGCCTCGACTTCCTTCAGAGTCTCCTCCCAGCGCTCGCGCTCCCGGGAGCTTTCGACCAACCGCTTGCCCGCTTCGTCGAGCAGCGTAATCGAGGTGACCGCGAACTTGCTCGACTCGCACTGCGCTACCTGCCCGTTCAGGGAGGAGCGGTAGCGGTGTTTCCCGTCGCGCGTCGTACGTTCCTGGCCGTACTCGACGCGAACGTTGTAATGAACGTAGCCCTCGGCCTGCTTCACCGAACCGCGGTCGAAATAGACCTTGGTGGTGCTGCTGGTGGCGAAGAGCTCCCAGTTCTTCTGCGCCAGCGCCTGGCCGCCGCACAGGCAGAGCAGGGCGGGCGCCAGGAGGCGGATGATCGTCAAGCTACGCATTGGCTTACGGTTCCCGCCTCCTGTGCCCTAGACGACGCTCACGCTTCTGCCATAGGGCGCAAGTGCCACGTCCTGGGTGAGCAGGGTCAGCGGCTCGGTGAGCGCCTGCGCAACAAGCGCCCGGTCGAACGGGTCGGAGTGGTGCGCAGGAAGCCGCGCGACCCGCACCGCATGCTCGGGCTGAAAGGCGAGAAGTTTCAACCCGGCAGCCCGGGCGCCCGCCACAAGCCTCCCGGCGTCAACGCGGAACTCCCGCGGGCGTAAGCTTGCCTTGATTGCGATCTCCCAAAAGCTCACAGCCGAAACGAAGCACTCGGTTCCGGGGGCAGTCATGATCTCCCGTGCCTGCCGCGAGAGTCTGGGCGAATCGTCGAGCGTCCAGAGAAAGATGTGCGTATCGAGGAGCAGCCTCATTTCCGGCGGCGGCCCTCAAACAACGCGAGAACCTCGCGCGGCAGCGGCGCGTCAAAGTCGCGCGGATAGCGGATCTTTCCCTTCAGCACGCCGAACTTGAGCTGCCGGACGGTGCCAAGGGGCACGAGCTTGGCACGCGGCACGCCGTTCTTCGCGATCACGATTTCTGCGCCCGCGGCCACTTCCTCGACCAGTCGCGACAGGTGAGTCTTCGCCTCATGGATGTTCAGAGTGTCCATACCAGCCTCGTACAGGTGGGTTAGTTTAACTGAACTAAGTCCGGCCGTCTACCAGCGTTCACCCGGATGGATGGAAACCCAGGCTCGATGCAGCGAGCTTGGCCGGGCGGGGTCCCCGCCAGCCCCCGTCCCATGCCCTTCCCCCATGCAAGGGAAGGGAATCTCGATCCTCCCCTCTCCAATCGGGAGAGGGGAGGGGATGAGGGATTGGCGGGCGGGATGGTGGAAGAGAAGGAGCGTTGCTTGCCGGGTTAACCTCTACGCAGGGGCATTCGTACTTAAGCCCCTACTCGCGTTGACAAGATGCACAGTTGTGCATACGCTTTCCGCGTGCCATGCGGTCAGGGGCGAGGACTTGTGAGGGGAGCCTGACATGAAACGGAAATACGACTTCTCACGGGCCAAGCGGGGGCCGATTGTGCCGCCGGCCAGGGGAAAGACTCGCATCACTATCCGGATAGATGACGAGGTACTGGACTGGTTCCGCAGCCGTGTCCATCAACAAGGCGGCGGCAACTACCAGACGCTAGTAAACGCTGCTCTGCGGGAGCATATGGCGCGCAACGAGGACCTCCTCGCCGAGACGCTGCGCCGTGTGATTCGGGAGGAAGTTGCCCCATATATGGCGACCCCGAAGCGGCGCTCCGGGAAGTAACAGCAGGGAAACCGGGCTCCGTCCCCAGTTTCACAACCAGCTGTCGGATCACGCGCGGCATTACGAACGCGAGCACGCGTTGACGGACGACCTGGTCCCTTCTATCCTCGGCATCATGAAACTTGCTGCGAAGTTCAACGTCGGCGGGCTGGCACTCGTTGCCATCGCACTCGCATCAATGGGTGCGAGCGCGCAGAGCTATCCTTCGAGACCGATCCACCTCGTGGTTCCGTTTCCGGCCGGCGGCAATACCGATATCTATGCGCGGGCAATCGCGCAGAAGCTGGGCGAGCTCCTCGATCAGCGCGTCCTGGTCGACAATCGTCCCGGTGCCGGCGGCAGCATCGGCGGGCAGTTCGTAGCCAGAGCGGCTGCCGATGGTTACACGCTGATCGCGGGAACCACCAGCACGTTCGGCATCGGTCCCAACCTTTACCTCAAGGCCCCGTACGACCCGGTGCGGGATTTCACGCCGGTGATACTCACCTCGCTCGCGCAGAACATGCTGATCGTTCATCCTTCGGTGCCGGTGCGCTCGGTGCCCCAGTTGATCGCGCTCGCCAAGGCCCATCCCTCGAAGCTCAACTTCGCGTCGGCGGGCGTCGGGAGCAGCAGCCACGTCGCCGGCGAGCTCTTCAAGTCGCTGGCGAAGATCGAGATGACCCATGTCCCGTACAAGGGAACCGGGCTCGCGATGGTCGATCTTCTCTCGGGGCACGTGGACCTGATTTTCGACAGCCTCGCGACGGCGCTTCCGCCGGTCAAGGCGGGTCGCGTCCGCGCCTTGGCCGTAACCGGGGCGCGGCGCCTCGAGCTGATGCCGGAGCTGCCTACGATCAGCGAATCCGGGGTGCCGAATTACGACGTGAGTGCATGGGTCGCTATCCTCGCGCCGGCCCGGACGCCCCCGGAGGTGGTGATCCGCCTCAATGGAGAACTCAACAAGGTGCTGCAATTGCCCGACATCCGCAAGACCTGGGCGGAGCAGGGCGCCGAGGTCGGAGGGGGCAGCCCGGAGAGGCTTGGCGCACACGTCCGCAGCGAGCTCGCCAAGTGGGGGAAAGTCGTGCGCGAGGCCAATATCCGGCTTCAGTGAGCTGGCTGCTGCTTTCCTTCAGTAGCCGGGTCGCGAATGACCCAATCGTAGCCGTGGGTCGAGGACAAAGCCGCAAGCGGCTTGCCCTTCCGCTTCAGTGCCAGGATCTCCAGCATGATGCTCGCTGCCCCCCTCAGCATGGGGGGCAACACGCGCTCCTTCACGGAGTCGTTGTAGCTCAACCCGGGGCCCCTCTGGATCTCGGTCAGCCAGGGCGTCAGCCGCTCATCCAGGATCAGGTCCGCGCCAAATAGGCCGAAGAAAAGCCCCGAGGGAGGGGTCTGCTTCAGGCTCTCAATGTTTGCGCGCACCACGTAGGCCACGATCTGCCGGAGCCGCGGCCTGAGCACCTCCTCGAGAAAGTTGCCAGGCGCCGCCTTTTCTTTCACGAGGTACTCCTCGAATCGCGGGAAGCCCCATTTCAGGACGGCGTCTGGGTTGTAGCCGACATGCCGTTTCTGCTGGTAAACATTCGTGATGTGGATGAGCGGATTGTCGAATTCGTCGAGCTTGTACGGCTGCATGGTCAACCGCGCCGTGCCTTCCGGGTACATGAGAACGAGCAGAGGATCGAGGGAGGCGATCAGCCAGTAGATGCGGATCTCGGATTTCTTCCCGTCCAGCAGCAGGACGTTCTTGATGTAGCGCTGGATCACGTATTCGTGCTTCCGGCCCTGGAAGCCGAAGGCGATCTTGCCGCCCTTGCGCAACGCGTCTCTCAGCCAGGCGAACTTCCAGACGATCTTCACCCCTTTGCCGCTTGATAAGTCGCTCGGTTTCAGGATCCACAAATTGCCTGGATCGTCCACCTCCGGCAACTGCGCGACGAACGCTGTCCTTTCCTGCGGATCGTCGAGGCAGTAGGTCGGCTGAAAGAAATCCGCGTGCGAGAACCTGTCCTGCGCATGGGAGTCCCCGTAGCGATGGAGATTTCGCGCGAGATCCGCCTTGCGGATCATGGCGCGTTCGGATGGAATGTGATTGATCGCCTGGAACGGGCCGAGCTTGTCATACCACTCCCGGGGATTCTTTCGAATCCAGAGGAGATCGGCTTCGGTCCCAGAGCCCACGAGCCGGACCGGCAACTGCGTCAGTATCCGCGAGGCATTGGTTGACGCCGGGTCCAAATAGATCCGGGGGCCGCCATCCGGCCACAACGCTTCGAAACCGTAGGTGATATCGGACGCAGTGAGATCCATCGCGTTGGAGCGCCGCTAGGGCAGCTTTCGATTACGCAAGTACCGAGATAGCGCAAGCAAGGTATCCGGCGTCAGAGGCTTGACCTTTCCCTTCAACACCTCGTCAAGATCCATGAATTCCCCGCTTTCGATCTCTTCTTCTTGCAGGGCAAAAGGCTCATCGTGCACGCACGAGAAAACCCGGCCCCAGACCCGATCGCCCTCGTCTTCAAAGTAGAAATCGAAGTGGTCCGTCAGGGGCGTGTTCCGGATCCCCAGTTCTTCCTCCGCCTCGCGCGCCGCGGACTCCTCGTAACTCTCGCCGGCCCGCACGACGCCGCCGGCTGCCGCGTCGTAATAGCCAGGGTAGATATCCTTGTCCGGGGTTCGCTTCTGTATGAAAAGACGGCCGCGGGAATCGAAAACGAGGATATAGGTGGCGCGGTGAATGAGCCTCTCGGCCCTCACCCGGCGTCTTGAAGCCGTGCCGACCGGCTGATTCCTCTCGTCAACGATCGTGACAATTTCGTCCGCGGAGCCCATTCGGTCCACTCGCTATACAAAGTCAACTCGAAACATTCGCTCCTGTCGGGCCGTCCTTCCTGTTGGCTGCATGCGGCTTCGGCTTCGGCTGCGGCTGCTTGTAGCCGATAGCCCAGAGGTTGAAGGAATCGTCACGCCGGACCTTGGCCTCGGCAAAACCAGCCTGGATCAAGGCTCGGCCCAAGGTCTTTGCAGTGAAGCCCGTGTGATGCGCCATGAATAGATTGCCCTTGGCGAGAGAGGCCCGATGACCATATAGCATGTCCAGCGGCGCGATCGGTCCTGCCGGGGAGACGTAGGCCGTTTCGTCGAGCTTGTCCTGCACGATCAACTCCGCCACGCGCCGGAGGTCGGGCAGAGTGATGAGGGCAAAGCCATCCGCCTTGAGCACCCGGCAAAATTCCCGCAAAGCCAGCGATACCTCATGTGGATAGAGATGTTCCAGGTTATGGGAAGACCAGACGGCGTCCACTGATGCCCCGCCCACCGAATCCATCTTGGTGATGGAGGCCACAATATCGGGCTGAACCTTGGGATCGATATCCAGCCGAATTTCCCGCCAGGCTCCGGTGCGGAAGCTCTGATGGAGCTTGGCGGGATTGGCCGGGCCGCAACCGACATGCAGCACGGTCTTTGTCTCCGGCATCGGAGCCCCGGCTCCCATGAGAAATTCCTCACCCACGCGGCTTACGAACCTGATCCCTTATGCTCCGATCGCTACAGGTTATTCTAAGAGAATCCGGGCTCCGACCCCAATCTTGGCAGCGTAACGCACGCAATCTCCTGCGAGACGGCGAAAAAAATGCCGCCCGAGGCGGCATTACTGTCTTCCACGGCCGGAATTCAGATTGGAGGTACTTGCGCGTCGACGCCGCAAGCTACCGGCAAACCTCCATCCATTCGTAGCGGTTCGTCTGGGCGTTCAGCACCTGGGCCATGAGGCACCGCGTCGCGCCGGGAGGGGGAGCGCTTGAAGCGAGAGCGGGCGCAACGGAAGATGGCGGAGGAGGGCAGACACGCGGCGCGCACGTTTGTGGTATTGCCTGCGAGGAGCCCTGGCAGACTATCGCCACCTCCCCGTTGACGCATGCACAGACGCAATCCGCCGCGGCGCCACCGGCGAAGGCAAGCCCGGTTGCGACAAGGGCAGCGCTCATCACACTTCGCATATTTCCAGATCGAAGCGCAGGACACGCCGCGTAGGTGCTGGGAATGCTTGGCACGCGAGGCCCCCTTCTGGTTGCATCAACCAGCGCAGAAGGAGGTGCTGCGGAAGCGGCGATCCTGGTGTGGAGTGACGAGCCGGCCCCTGCTACTGAGCCCGCGTCATCAGGAAAACCTTTCCAGACTACGCGCTTGGAGAACCTCCCGTTTCGAAAGGGTCCCCAGGATCGCCGACGCTGATCCCCCGGAGGCGCCGGCAAGGCCATTATCAAATTCCGGCTGGCGGGGTATAACCAATTGCATCACGTTCTGATGCATATATACCAACGTGTCGCAGGATAGCGACAGCGCCGGCATGGGGAGGGAGAAATACAACACGCGAAGGGCAGGGCAAAAGTCCGAGACACTCATCTCCCCTCCTTGCACAAGGAGGGGTGGACGCGAAGCGGACCGGAAAAATTCTCCCCTCCTTCATCAAGGAGGGGTGGACGCGAAGCGGACCGGAAAAACTCTCCCCTCCTTCATCAAGGAGGGGTGGACGCGAAGCGGACCGGAAAAACTCTCCCCTCCTTCATCAAGGAGGGGTGGACGCGAAGCGGACGGGGTGATTGGCGGTCAGTTAGGTTTCTTGGAGCCGCTGGGTACCACGTTCGCGCGGACCCGCGGGGCGTCACGCCTCTGGAATAGCTGTACCAGTGCGTCCTTCACCCGGCGCGCGGTCGCCGGATGGAGAATGACCTGCTGGAGCAGCTGCACCTGCATGTCCGCCTGCGTCTGTCCCCACTGCTGGTTGAAGCCGAAGTTGAGCACGATTTCGTTCGGGTTGTCCTGCACGGCAAAGAAGTTGCAGTAGGCGCTTTTCATGTTACTCGCGTCCATCCGCACGCGCCGCTGCGCGGTGGCCGAGACGCTCCCGGCCGTCGGTTTCGATTCGGCTTTCGGTTCTTCCTTGGCCATCGTTCTTCTCCTCTTTGACTCTTTTCCTGCTTTTCGTTTCACTGTCGGGACCGCCGTGGAAGCTCATCGTCTACCATTGACGGAACCCGTTCTTGATTGCACTTATGAGATTAGCGGATCGCGCGCGCAAGGGCAAAAATATCTCGTGAGCGACGCGCGGCACGATTCGGCGACCTGACTGTGCGATGAAAAGGCGAAAAAAACACCCGCCGGGGTCGCCGTCGGGTCTGGTATAGCCAAGAATACCGGTGGCTCGCTTTACGCGCTAAAACGGCAGCGTGGCGGCTGTGAATGACACAGCGAGTTTGGCGCGGATTATGTCGAGTCTGACCCTATTTCCCGTGACTAGATTCCGATGATCTCATTAAGACCCTCAACGATTTGCGAAATTTCCTCGGGTGAGGCGCGACCGAGTTTCGCCCCAATGCGCTCGACGGCAAGCGTGCGAATCTGGCTGATTTTGACCCACGAACGTTTCGGCAGCTTCGCGGCTTGAAGCTCGAGAGTCAGCGGGAAGCCGGCGCGCTGAGGCTGGCTTGTCAACGCCACTGCGATGACGGTGCCGGAACGTTCATTAAACACGTCGTGGCTGAGAACCAACACCGGGCGCAAGCCCGCCTGTTCGCGACCGCGGACCGGGTTGAGGTCGGCCCATCGAATCTCGCCCCTCAGTATTCGGGCCAAGCGTCGAGCTCCTGCCCCAAGCCTTCTTCAGCGAGCGCTTTCTCAAATTTAGGATCGAGCTTTGCGCATTCGGACGCCAGGCGGCCGCGCTCCATCCGCGCGAGCTTCTCGGCTACGGCCGACTGGATGGCTCGACTGCGGTTGGGATAGACCTTCTTTGCAACCAGGCCGTCAACGCGCTCCAGCGTTCCGCTGTCGATAGTGATGGCAACCTTGATACTGCTCATGGCGCACCTCCGAGGTATGATAATTTATCATACCCGGTCGGAATGCGCAAGGAATCCAACGCTCGGGATCGCGAAATACGCTTAGACGTACGCGTGGTGATGGTCTTGTGATGGTCGTAACGGCATGAACGCCGAGAGTTCTGGGTGAATAGTGAGTGGTGAATGGTGAGTGGAACTTAACTTCCGTTAATCGTGGATCGTCAATCATAAATCGGACCCCTTCAACAATTTTTGCCACATAAAAAAGCAGGCAATTGCCTGCCCTCGACTGGGTGCTGGTGCTTAACGCGCGGACGCGAGTCGTCAGTTAAGTTTTTTGGAGCCCTCCGGTGATGCGCTCGCGCGGACTCGCGGCGCGTCGCGCTTCTGAAAAACAGCGACTAGCGTGTCCTTCAAGCGACGTGCGGTAGCGGGGTGCATAACAACCTGCTGAAGCATCTGCACCTGCATGTCCGCCTGGGTCTGTCCCCACTGCTGGTTGAAGCCGAAGTTGAGCACCACCTCGTTCGGGTTGTCCTGCACGGCAAAGAAGTTGCAGTAGGCGCTTTTCACGTTGCTCGCATCCATGCGCACGCGGCGCTGCGCTGTGGCGGTCGCGGGCGCGGTGCTCGTGGTCTGGGCTTTTGGTTCGTCCTTGGCCATAGTCTTTCTCCTAATGGACTTCTTCCGGGGCTGTCGCTTCACTATTGCGACCCTCGTGTGTGCCCATCACTTTCCGTCCGCAGAAACCGTCCGGTGACGGCGCAGAATACACTAGAACATAACTCGAAGCGGAACAAAGTAAACTCCAGCAACCTATCCGTGACGACCCAGCGCCCCGGGGTGTGCACTGAGAAGCCTTCGTTACGTCGGCGCCCTATTGGTCGTTGCGGCGGATAGCGAGAACATTGAACCCTATCGGGAAGTTCTCTACCATGGCGCGTCCCACTGGTTTGGGATGTTCTCAAGGCGCACTATGGGGAACCATCTCGGCGCGTTTGCGCCAGATAATCTCGATTGCGCACTCGGCAACCGGAGTCAATGTCTGGTCTACGCGGCGCACGCTTAACTGTTCGCGGAAGAAATCACGCTGCAAAACGACCCGCTCGAGGTCCAGTCTGTCCGCAAACTGCCGCGCTATGTCAATCACGTTGATGGAACGTGGCGACCAGCTTTGCGTCTTACACACGGTAAAGGTCCACTTGTGGTCTGGATTGCGGAGACTCGGCCACTGGCCCTGTTCGTACAGGTCCTCATCCGGGACGGTGATCACAAGAAAGCCACCGGGCTTAATGATTCGAATCCAGTTGTTGAGCGCTTCGACCACGTCGCGCATGTGCTCGAGGCTATGGCTGGCGTGTAAGAAATCATAAGTGTTGTCAGGCACGCCCTGCATGTACTGTGCATCGCCGTCCTGGAGGTCCCAGGTTCGTACCGACTGCATTCGCGGAAAGATGCCGACGTACTGGGCGAGCGGATCAGGCTTGCCACCAATATCGACCCCCTTGCCGACAAAATAGCGCGTCAGAAAGGCCCCGTCATAGTATCGTCGCTTCGCCGCCTTGCTCTGCTCCCACATGCCCCACTCCCGTGTAACTAGACGGTATCTAGACGTAGCTGAGACTGGCGAACTGGTTGAGGATTCCCTTAGTTAAACGCTCCAACTCTGTCGTTGGCATTGCCGCGATTCTCGTGCCCGTCCTCGGACGGGCACACGCGACGTCTATTTGCGCAATTAGGATGCCTTCGTGATGCGGGTACGCAAGGGATCGTCGTGATGGACTGCGAGAACGTTGATGCCCATCGGGAAGAGTTCATAGCCCCACGCCTGAAGCCGCTGCTCAAGCTTCGCCCTGTCGGATCTGATTATCTCGATCAGAATGGCGGGCGCCCACCGCGCGATTGTTTCAGCCGCGCCTGCCAATGCTTCGAGCTCCATGCCCTCTACGTCGAGCTTGAGGAAGTCAAGCCGCCGCAGACCAAGCGAATCAATCGTCAGGAGGCGAATCGACTGCTTCGGCCCTGCAGCGTAGTCAATCGGCTGCCCGATGAACTCGGTCGTTTCCCGTGACTTAAGCTCGAGGCTGCCGAAGCTCGAAGGTATCTGGTAATTGGGGACCGGAATCGCGATCTCACCGACCGTGTCTCCAACTGCCGCGTGCAGAGCCCGTGCGTTAAAGCAGTTGTTCAATGCGATGTTTCCCGCCAGTGCGTAGTAGATGCGTTCCTGTGCCTCGACCGCGATCACCTCGCCCCATCCTTCCATGCACTTGGCCCATTCGATAGTATGCGCGCCAACGTTCGCGCCGCAATCAAGCGCCACAACGCCGTCACTTGTTGCTTCCTCCGCAGCTGCAGTACCTGCTTAACGGTCGCGACTTCGCGTGGCTCGAAGCCCCCCTTTTCAAGGAGTTGGTAGCCGAGGCCGATGCCCCGGTTTGGCGCGAGCATGCGGTAGTCGAGCCTGGAGAAGATCATGGGGCCATGCCGAGTGGATGCCAGTATGAATACAACCTTCATTTCTCAGCCTCACTTCTTGCTCACTCGGGCTTACCCACGAATGCCGAGATTACACAAGCAGAGATAAACCTACATTGTCTGCCGTCGAAACCAAGAGGAGCGCAAGACTTCAGGCATACCGTTGTCCAAGCCCATCCACGACTCGACGAATCACGCTATCCCAATCGCCAATGGCGGGTTGACGAAACAGCCGCATTGTCGGATACCAGGGGCTATCCTCTCTCTCAAGCAGCCAGCGCCAGTCAGGCGCAAACGGAAGGAGGACCCAGACTGGTTTGCTCAAGGCACCCGCAAGGTGCGCGGCCGCCGTGTCCACACTGATAACTAGATCCACCAGTGACACGAGGGCGGCAGTATCGGTGAAATCCTTAAGTTCGTCGCCGAAGTGCCGAATCTCTGCGAATTGCCCGAAAGTTGCCCGATCATCAGGACGAATTTCCTTTTGCAAGCTCACAAACTCTAAATTGAGTGAGATTATCGGGGCCAGCCTCGAGAGCGCTATGGAACGATTTCGGTCGTTCTTATGCTCCACTCGTCCAGACCACGTGAGCCCAACCCGCGGGACTTTACGTGGTCCAAGCCGTTCGCTCCAACGTGAGATTCGTTCCGGCGACGCTCTCAAATAGGGCACTTCCGCAGGCACCGTGTCCAACGTCGTGCCAAACGCCAGCGGCAAACTCAGAAGCGGACAATGCAAATCAAAGTCTTCGCGAGGCCGCCGCAACGTTGTTACCTTGGCTACGCCCTCGAGTTGCTGAAGAAGTTCACCTAGCGGGTGCGGAACGTTAAGCAGTACTCGCGCCCCTTTCCTGGCAACCAGAGGCGCATACCGTACAAATTGAATCGCGTCGCCGGCGCCTTGCTCTGCCCAGAGCAGAATGGTCTTTCCCGCTAACGAATCCTGTCCAAGCCACTTGGGTTTATCGAAACTCTTGGGACCCCCAAAAATACTCCCCAGCTTCCAGCGCCACTCGTATTCCGGCCACCCGCGGGCGAAGTCTCCTTGCACGAGAAGGGCATGGCTTTGATTCCAGCGAGCGAGGACGCAATCGGGTTTGAATAAAACCGCCGTTTCGTACGTGACGAAGGCTTCGTGATTGCGCTTTATCTTCTGCAGGGTATGACCATGGTTAATGAGGGAATCGATGTGGTCGCTTTTCAGGGACAGCGCCTTCTCAAAATCTGCAAGTGCCTCGTCGAGACGGTCAAGTTCGCTAAGCGACATTCCACGCTTGCAAAGCACCGTGAATTGGTCCGACCTGGCCTCCAGAGCCTTCGTATAGGCTGCAATGGCTTCCTCGTGACTACTAAGCGCTCGCAGCGCATGGCCCTTGTGGACTACCGCATCGCCATGTCCAGGATTGATCGTCAGCGCTTTATCGTACGATTCGATTGCCGCCTCATAACGTTTCAGGCTTGCGAGTGCTGTGCCACATCTATGAAAGACGTCGGCGGAGTCAGGCTTAAGCGCCGACGCTTTTTGATAGCTTACAATCGCATCTTCATGGCGGCCGAGCGCCTGCAGCGCGGTGCCGCGGTTGAGGTGGGCGTCGGCGTAGTCCGACTTCAGGGCAATGGCTTTATCGAAGCTCTTGAGTGCTTCGGCGTGCCGGCGCAATGCAC